>Ga0134079_10000111_pt1 | contig 19189 bp, 11 predicted proteins | sample 15_taG_2_FD_119770 | JGI IMG/M metagenome (GOLD analysis project Ga0134079, IMG submission 119770) | Grasslands soil microbial communities from the Angelo Coastal Reserve, California, USA - 15_D_Rain_40cm_2_09182015 | ecosystem: Environmental > Terrestrial > Soil > Grasslands ...
CGCGGATCTCACCCCGTTCGCCGCGGTGCCGAATCGCTGGCCCCTGGACGAGCGCAATGCGCATGCGTTCCGCTCCCACGTGTCGGACCAGGATCTTGCCGGTCCCGACATGGCCGACGAAGAAGAGTTGAACGCGGAAATTTGGGCGAGTGTGCGTCCGCACGAACGCAGCCCCGCACCCAGGACGGGGTTTCTCAGACCCTTCTAGTCGGACACCGGAAAACCAGCGACAAGTTTTGAAGATGCCGCGACGCCCGTCGCGGTAACGCGCTCGATTTGGGCCGTTTGACCCGAATCGCTGTGTGTTGCGGATTCGCCGTAGCCAGCGCGACACATGCGTCGGGCCGATAATGTTGCGCACTCCGTGCAGTTGTGCTGACCCCATCAATCGCAGCACGCGGCATACGACTTGCGGCCTCCCGCCCCGATTCGGTCACAACGCCGTCACGAATCCATTTCGAATTCATTTCGCAGCACCCTTGGAGCGGTCACCGTGCAACGTCCGACCCGAGCATCGTCGCTCGCCGTTGGTGTAGCCTCCGCGCGTCGCGCGGGGGACCGTCTCGTCGCTCCCCCATCGGTGATGCATACCGCTGGGCGGCCGAGCGTCAGGGGCAAATTCCTGTTCGTGGGCGAGGAGAAGTTTTACATCCGCGGCGTGACCTACGGGACGTTCCGCCCGCAGCCGGACGGCGCCGAAGTCCCTGCGCCCGAAGTCGTCGAACGGGACTTCGCCGCCATGACCGCGAACGGCTTCAACGCCCTGCGCGTCTATACGCCGCCCCCCACATGGCTGCTCGACGCCGCGCAACGGCATGGTCTGCGCGTCATGATCGGCCTGCCGGTCGAGCGTTACATCGGATTCCTCGCCGAGAAGAAGAAGGAGAAGCGGCCCGATGTCGAGGAGATCGTGCGGGCCGGTGTGCGTGCGTCAGCCGGCCATCCGGCGGTGCTGTGCTATGCCGTGGGAAACGAGATACCGGCGTCGCTGGCACGCTGGTTCGGCGCGACCCGGGTCGAGCGCTATCTCGAGCGGCTCTATCGCGCCGCGAAGGACGAGGCGCCCGACAGCCTCATTACCTACGTCAACTATCCTTCGACCGAATACCTGCGACTCGAGTTTCTCGACTTCGCGTGCTTCAACGTGTACCTCGAGGCGCAGCAGCGCCTGAAGGCCTACTTGGCGCGCCTGCAGACGCTCGCGGGCGAGCGCCCCCTCGTGATGAGCGAGATCGGGCTCGACAGTCGCCGCAACGGGGAAGATGTCCAGGCGCGGATGCTCGACTGGCAGGTCCGCACGGCGTTCGCCGCCGGCTGCGCGGGTGCGTTCGCCTACGCGTGGACCGACGAATGGCATCGCGGCGGTGCCGACGTGGACGACTGGGATTTCGGGCTCACCCGTCGCGACCGCGAGCCGAAACCCGCCCTGCAGGCGGTCCGCGAGGCCTTCACCGAAGCCCCGTTCGCCCCCGAGCTGCATTGGCCGCGCGTCTCCGTGGTCGTGTGCAGCTACAACGGGGCCCGCACCATCAAGGACACGCTCGAGGGGCTGAGCCGGCTCGACTACCCCGACTTCGAGGTCATCGTCGTCGACGACGGCTCGCGCGACGCGACGGCGAGCATCGCGCGCCGCTACGACTGCCGCCTGATCCAGACGCCGAATCGCGGCCTGGCGCGCGCCCGGAACACCGGCCTGGCGGCCGCCACCGGAGACATCGTCGCGTATATCGACGACGACGCCTACCCGGATCCGCAGTGGCTCCAGTATCTGGCCGCCACCTTCATGAGCACGTCGCACGCGGGCGTCGGAGGACCGAACCTCGCGCCGCCGGGTGACGGCTTCATCGCCGACTGCGTCGCGCGCGCGCCGGGTGGACCTGTGCACGTGCTGCTGAACGATCGCGAGGCCGAGCACATCCCCGGTTGCAACATGGCGTTCCGCAAGGAATCGCTGGAAGCGATCGGCGGATTCGATCCGCAGTTCCGCACCGCCGGTGACGACGTGGACGTGTGCTGGCAACTGCAGGCACGCGGCTGGACCCTCGGGTTTCACCCTGCCGCGCTGGTGTGGCACCACCGGCGCAACTCCCTACGCACCTATTGGAAGCAGCAGATCGGTTACGGGCGCGCCGAGGCGATGCTCGAACGGAAGTGGCCCGAGAAATACAATGGCCCGGGACACATTCGCTGGGCGGGCCGCATCTACGGTCCGAGCATCGCGCCGGTGCTCGGGTTCCGCCGGCGCCGCATCTACCACGGTGTGTGGGGCGGCGCGCCGTTCCAGTCTTTGTATGAGCCCGCGTCGAGCCTGGTCGAATCCTTGCCGCAGATGCCCGAGTGGCACCTGATGACGGCGAGCCTCGGCGTGCTGGCCGCCGCGAGTGTCACGTACCCCCCCTTTGCGCCGGCCGTGCCCCTGTTCCTCGGCACCGTCGCACTGTCGCTGGCGCAAGCGGGCGTCACCGCCGCGAACGTAGCGTTGCCTCGGGGCCTGAGCCGCGCCGGCCGTGTCACGCGCCGTTTGCTCACCACCGCGCTGTACCTCGCGCAGCCGCTCGCGCGCCTGCGCGGCCGACTCCAGGAAGGACTCACGCCGTGGCGGCGGCGGGCCACGCCGGGACGCGCGCCCCTGTGGCCCACCAAGGCGTCGATCTGGAGTGATCGCCCGGAGCCGCAGGAGCAGCGACTGCGCGCGCTCGAGACGCGGCTGCGCGCGCAGCACGCCTGTGTCCTGCGCGGCGAAGAGCTCGATGACTGGGACCTCGAGGTGCGGGGAGGGATCCTCGGCGTGGCGCGCCTGGTGATGGGCGTCGAGGATCATGCCGGTGGCAAGCAGCTGGTCCGCGTGCGCTGGTGGCCCAAGGCCCCCAAGCGCGGTCCCATCCTGTCGCTCGGGTTCGCCGCCTTCAGTGCCGCGGCGGCGAGCGCACACCTCTGGGCCGCCGCCGCGCTGCTCGGGCTCGGCGCGGTGCTGCCCGCGCTGCACATCATCGAGCAGTGTATGGCCGCCATGTCGACCATCGGCTCGGTGGTGACGGACGAGTCCGGGCACCCGGGACCGCCCGATGGGTGACCTCGCCCTGTACCGGCGGCTGCTGCGGCAGGCGCGGCCCTACTGGCCCCACCTCGCCGCCCTGCTCGGCATCGGTATGCTCGCGAGCCCGATCGCGCTGCTCAACCCGGTCCCGCTGAAGATCGTGGTCGACTCGGTGCTCGGCACACGGCCCTTGCCTGGCGTGCTGCAGTTCCTCCTCCCCACCACGGTCACGCAATCTGCGCAGGCGATCCTCGGCGTCGCGATCGTGCTGCTGCTCGCCGTCGCCGCGGCGAATCAGTTGCAGGCCCTCGTGAACAAGTACATGCAGACCTACGTTGGCGAACGGCTCGTCCTCGGGTTTCGCGCGCAGCTGGTGCAGCAGGCGCAGCGTCTCTCCTTGTCGTATCACGACACGCGCGGCACCGCGGACGCGCTGTACCGCATTCAGCAAGATGCGTCCGTGATCGACAAGATCATGGTCGAGGGGATCATTCCGTTCGTCACCGCGGGGATCACGCTGGTGACGATGCTCGTGGTGACCCTCCGCCTCGATTGGCAGCTCGCCCTCGTGGCGCTGGCGGTGTCGCCGCCGCTGCTGCTCCTGTCGGGTGTGTATCGCCCGCGCATGCGCCGGCAGTCGAAACACCTGAAGAAGAAAGAGAGCAAGGCGCTCTCGGTCGTGCAGGAAGCCCTCGGCGCGCTCCGCGTCGTCAAAGCGTTCGGGCAAGAAGGCCGCGAGACCGATCGCTTCGTGCAACGCTCCACCAAAGTCGTGACCGCGCGACAGCGGCTGGCGCTCCTCGAAGGATTCTTCGGCCTGCTGGTGGGCGTGACGGTCGCGCTCGGGACGGCCGGCGTCATGTGGATCGGCGTGCGCCACGTGACCGCGGGAACGCTCACGCTCGGTCAGTTGCTGATGACGCTCACGTACCTGGGCCAGCTCTACGATCCCCTCAAGACGATCAGCCGCAAGGCCGCGGGGATTCAGTCTTACCTGGCGAGCGCGGACCGGGCCTTCGACCTGCTCGACGAACGCCCCGACGTGCCCGAACACCCGCTGGCCAGACCGCTCGCGCGCGCGACGGGCGCGGTGACGTTTCGAGACGTCACCTTCGGATACCGGCCCGACCGTCCCGTGCTGAGCCAGGTCACCTTCGACGTCGCGCCCGGTACGCGGCTCGGCATCGTGGGAGCGACCGGCGCCGGCAAGACGACGATCATCAACCTGCTCACCCGGTTCTACGACCCGACGGACGGCGCGATTCTGCTCGACGGCGTCGACCTGCGGGAGTACCGCCTGGTCGACCTGCGCCGCCAGTTCGCCATCGTACTGCAGGAGCCGGTGCTCTTCTCGGCGAGCATCGCGGAGAACATCGCGTACGCCCGTCCCGACGCGTCGGCCGAGGACATCGTCGCGGCCGCCCGCGCCGCCAACATCCACGAGTTCATCGCACGCCTTCGCAAGGGATACAACACGCCAGTGGGTGAACGCGGCATGACCCTGTCGGGAGGGGAGCGCCAGCGGATCGCGCTGGCCCGCGCCTTCCTCAAGGACGCGCCGCTCCTGATCCTCGACGAGCCGACCAGCTCGGTCGATGTGAAGACCGAAGCGACCATCATCGAGGCGATGGACCGCCTCATGCGCGGACGCACCGCGTTCCTGATCACGCACCGTACCAGCGCGCTCGCGGCCTGCGATGCGCAGCTGCGGCTGGAGCTGGGTCGCGTCGTCGAGGCCACCCCCGCGCTCGCCGGGGAGGCCCGATGAGCTCGAAGAGCTCGGGCGCAGTGCTTTGGGGAAAGCTCGCGTGGCATCCGGCCGTTCAAGCGTGGAACGAGGTCGCGCCGGGAGGGGCGCACCCCGAAACCATCCAGGTGCTGCGCCGTGGCCGCAAGAAAGCGGGGATCTACCGCCTGGTGGACGTCGCGCCTAACGGCGTGGACGGGCACTTGATCGCGCAGCATGCGCCGCTCGCGAAAGCGCTGATCGAACGCACCGTGTACCGCGACATCCTGCCTCAGCTCCCCGTGCCGGCGCCCCGCTTCTACGGCTTCGTCGCGGACGGCCCGGAGCACGCGTGGCTCTTCCTCGAGGATGTCGGCACCGACCGCTACGACCCCGCGGATCTCACCCACCGCACCCTCGGCGCGCGTTGGCTCGCGCGCATGCACACCACGGCGACCAGCATCGGCGCGGCGCGGCGCCTCCCCGCCGCGGGACCGGCGCGCTACCGGCATCATCTCGGCTCCGGGCGCGCAACCGTCAAGGCCAACGCGGACAATCCGGCGCTCGCCGCCGCGGACCAGGGCACGTTGCACGCGATCATCGCCAACCTCGATCGCACCGGGGCCATGTGGGCCCGGATCGAAGCGGCGTGCGCGGTCTTCCCGGACACCCTCGTACACGGGGACTTCCGGCGAAAGAACGTCTACCTCCGACGCGGGCCGTCGGGCGTCGAGGTGCTCCCGATCGATTGGGAGACCGCCGGCTGGGGTGTGCCGGCGATCGACTTGATCCGGATCGACCTCGCCGCGTACTGGAGCGACGCGCGGGCGGCCTGGCCCGAGCTGCGCTTCGAGGAAGTGAGCCGCCTCGCGGTCGTGGGCCGCATCCTGTCGCAGCTTGCCGCCATCGATTGGGTGAGCCCGCAGTTGGGGTACGAGGACCCGTTGTACCTGATCCGGCCTATGTCCTGGCTGCGAGACTTTCACATCCAGCTCGACGAGGCGCTGCGGGAGTTGGGAGCGCCATGACCGATCTGCACGCCGCGTTGCGACGGGCCGTGACCGACACGGCGGAGCCGGGTGCGGCGGAACTGAGCACGGCCCTGGGCGAAACGCTGCGCGACGCGGCCCCGGATGGTGCCGTCGAATTCCAGCGGCTCAAGTCCCGGGTCTACCGCTTGCGGGTGGGCGAGAACAGTCCCGAGCGACGTTCGTTCGTGCTCAAACGCTTCGATCCCTGGCTCGCCCGACGCAACGAGCTGGTCGCGCGGCGTTGGTTGCCGGCCCTGCGCTTGGGCGATCGCTGCCCGCAGTTGTACACCGTCGTCGCCGACCGCAGCGGCTCCTGCGTCTGGCACGTGTACGAGGATCTCGGCGATGGAGCGATCGACCCTGACAATCCCGATCGCCCCAGCGTCGTCGCCGTCGTCGAGTTGTTGGCGTCCCTGCATACTCGCGCCGCTCGTCACACGCTGCTGCCCGGGTGCCGTCACATCTGTGGAGACCTCGGCGCCCCATTCTTCGCGGCGAACGTGCGGGACGCGATTGCCGTGCTGGAACCCCTGGAGGCGCGGCCGCTGCGGAGCCGCCTGCTGCAGCGCCTGTACCGCTTGCGCGACGAGCAACCGCAGCGCGTGCGGCAGCTCGACCGCCTCGGCGGACCCGACACCTTGCTCCATGGCGACCTCTGGACCACGAACACCTTCGTCGCGCCGCCGCGGAACGGCGACGGGCCTACGGCCCGACTCATCGATTGGGACCACGCGGCCGTGGGGCCCGCGACCTACGACCTGTCCACGTTCCTCTACCGGTTCGCGCCCTCCGATCGCCCGTGGATCCTCGAGGCGTACGCCCGCGCCGTGGCGCCGGCGGGATGGACGCTGCCCGCGGCCCCGGAGCTGAACGGCCTCTTCGAGACGGCCGAGTACGCCCGGTACGCCAATCGCATCATCTGGCCCGCCGTGGCGCTGCTCGAAGAAGGGGCCGCGTGGGGCTGGGACACGCTCGCCGAAGTCGAGCGCTGGTTCGATGCCATGACGCCGGTCCTGCCCCTGTGATGCCCACCGTCGTCGTGTCTCCCTTCGACGTCGCGAACTTCCCCGGCGGGGGCGGCCACTTCTGGGTGTACATGCAGTACGCCCAAGGCCTGCGCCGGCTGGGCTGCGACGTCTACTGGCTCGAGCAGTTCCGCCCCGGCAAGGATCCCGACCAGGACCTCCGCGCGATGGTGACGTTCTTCGAGCGGATGGATCGCTTCGGGTTGGGCGGGCGGGTGCTGCTCTACCGGCTCGACGGCGGTAGCGAGGGCCCGATCTCCTGGCTCGGCGTGGAGCCTCGCGCGGCCGAGGCCGTCCTGCGCCGCGCGGATCTGGTGCTGAACTTCCACCACGCGATCGACCCACGCATGGTAGCCTGCGCCCGCCGCACCGCTTTCGTCGACATCGACCCCGGCCTCACCCAGACGTGGATGGAGACGGGGGCACTGCACGTGCCGCCGCATGACGTCTACTTCACGATCGGTGAGACGGTCGGCACGCCGGGCGCGCTGTTCCCGGACAACGGGCTCCGCTGGACGCATATCCATCCTCCGATCTGTCTCGAGCTGTGGCCCTACGTGCACGAGCCGCGCAGCACGACGTTCACCACCGTGGCCGGGTGGTGGTCGGGGAAATGGATCAAGGTGATCGAAGAGGGCAAAGAAGTCCTGTACGACAACAATAAGCGCGTGGCCTTTCTCGAATGCGCCGCGCTGCCACGCCTGACCAAACAACCGCTCGAGCTGGCCCTCCTCCTGGCGAACGGCGACGTCGCCGACCGCGCCCTGCTCGAGGGTCACGGCTGGCGCGTCCGCGACGCGCGCGACGTGGCGAGCACCCCGGAGCGCTATCAATCGTACATCCAGGCATCGCGCGGTGAGTGGAGCTGCGCGAAACCCGTCTTCGTGAAGTTCCAGAATGCGTGGGTCAGCGACCGGACGGTGTGTTACCTGGCGAGCGGCAAGCCGGTCGTCGTCCAGGACACGGGACCGAGCGCCTACCTCCCCAACGGCGAAGGCATGTTCCGGTTCTCGACGCTCGACACGGCGGCCGCCGCGCTCGACGCCATCAATGCCGACTACGAGCGCCATTGCCGCACAGCCCGGGAGATTGCCACATCGCATTTCGACGCCAAGCAGATCCTGGCCGGCATGCTGCGCGAGGCGCTGCCGTGACGCCGCGCATCGGATTCCTGATGCCGAAGTACTCGCGCCGCAGTACGAGCTGCTGGCCGTCGGTCGTGCCGGCGGTCGCCAGCCTCGGCGCCGAGGTCGAGATCGTCCATCCGCTCTCGGGGCCCCTCGAGCTGACCACGCTCCAGGTGCGCCACGACCTGTACGTCCTCCGCAAAGTGAGCGGTCTCTCCTTGAGCCTCGCCGGCGCGCTCCACGAGCTCGGCGCCACGATCGTGAACGCCTACCCGGCGACCGCGGCGATCCACGACAAGATTGTGACCGCCGGGATCTTGCAGCGCGCTTGTGTGCCCGTTCCGGCCACATACACGAGCGGCGAGCCCGCCGATCTCGCTCCCCTCCTCGAGGCGGGGCCGCTGATCGTCAAGCCGTACGATGGGGCCGGCGGACATCATGTGTGCATCGTGCGCGATCCGGCCGACCTCGCGAGCCTCCCCCACGAACGACGCCAACCCGTCTTCGCGCAGCGCTACCACGCGCCCCAGGGTCCCGATCTCAAGCTCTACGTGATCGGCGAGCGGGTGTTCGGCGTCAAGAAGCCGTTTCCGCGGACGACGGTGGCCGAGAAGTCCGGTGAACCCTTCGTGCCCGGCCCCGAGCTGTGCCGGATCGCGTTGGCGTGCGGGGCGGCGTTCGGCCTCGAGCTGTACGGTGTCGACGTGATCGAAAGTGAAGGCGGTTTTTACGTCGTCGATGTCGGCAGCCTGCCCGGCTACCGCGGCGTCCCCGACGCGCCGCGCCTCTTGGCAGAGCACCTCGTGGCCGCGGCCCGGCACGGCACGACTGTCCTCAGTGGAGCGGTTCCATGACGATCGTCCTGTTCGCGCTTCTCGTCCTCCAAGCTCCTGCACACGACCCCATGCCGGCACCGGTGGGACGCGCGGCCCCGGTCGTGAACGCCGTACGCGCCGATCGCGCGCCCGCCATCGACGGTCGTTTGGACGACTCAGCCTGGGCGCTCGCGCCGGCGGTCACCGACCTCAGGCAAAAAGACCCGGACGAAGGGGCGGCCGTGTCCGAGTCGACCGAGGTACGCATCCTTTATGACGAGGCCGCGATCTACATCGGCGCGCGGCTGTTCGATCGCTCGCCCACGGCGATCGTGCGCCGTCTCGCCCGCCGCGACGCATCGACGCACAGCGACGAATTCCGCGTGTTGCTCGACAGCTATCACGATCGCCGCACCGCGTTCGAGTTCATCGTCAATGCCGCGGGCGTGAAGAAAGACGTCCTGATCGGCGCGGACGGCGACTTCAACGACGCGTCGTGGGATCCCGTGTGGGAGGCCGCCGTGTCGGTCGACTCCCTGGGGTGGTCGGCCGAGATCAGGATTCCGCTCTCCCAGCTCCGCTTCCCGCCCCTGGCCGAACAGGTGTGGGGTGTGCATGTCGTGCGTTGGATCGAGCGCAAGAACGAAGAGGCCATGTTCCCCTTCATCGGGAAGAAGGAGAACGGACTCGTGTCGCGCTTCGCCGAGCTGGTGGGCATTCGTGACGTGACGCCGCCGAGACGGCTCGAGCTGCTCCCCTACACGGTGGGGCGCGGCACGTACCGCACGCCGGATCAGGCGGGGAACCCGTTCGAGCGCTCTCACTCCTACGCCCGCGGTGCGGGGGCCGACGTGAAATACGGCATCAGCTCGAGTCTCACGCTCGATGCGACGTTGAACCCCGACTTCGGGCAGGTGGAGGTCGACGAGACGTTCGTGAACCTGAGCGCGTTCGAGCAGTTCCTGGACGAGCACCGCCCCTTCTTTGTCGAAGGCACCGACGTGTTCAAGTTTGGCGGCAACGGCGGGGGCCTCAACAACTTCAGCGGCAGCCCGTTGTTCTTCTATTCGCGGCGCATCGGGCGCGAGCCCCAAGGCTCGCCCACGTCCTCCGGCGACTTCGAGGACGTCCCGACCAGCACCACGATCCTCGGCGCCGCCAAGGTGAGCGGCCGGCCCGCCGCGGGGTGGTCGCTGGGCGTGCTGGATGCGGTCACGGCCCGCGAGCGCGCGACGGTGCTCGATACGGCGAGCCGTACGTCGTTCCGGGACGAGGTCGAGCCGCCCACGAACTATTTCGCCGCCCGACTGCGGCGTGACGCCGGCGACGGCAACGGCACCGTTGGGTTCCTGGCCACGGCCATGGACCGGTGGCCCGAATCGGCGGCGCTCGACGTGCTGCCGCGCCGCGCCTACGCCGGCGGCGTCGATTTCTTCCGGCGCTGGGGCGATAAGGCGTACTCGGTGGCAGGCAGCATCGGGGGTTCGTACATCGGGGGGGATGCCGCCGCGATTCAGGAAGCACAGAAGTCCTCCAACCGCTACTTCCGGCGGCCCGACGCCCACAGTTTCCGCTACGACCCCACGCGGACCTCGCTCGCGGGGCTGAGCGCCGACCTCTACGTCAACAAAATCTCGGGGGACTGGCGCTGGGGCATCGCGGGCAGCACCAATTCGCCAGGGTTCGAGGTCAATGACGTGGGGTTCCAGAAGCGCGTGGACCAGGTCTCCGTCGCGGCGGCCGTGGGGCGGCGGTGGACAAAACCGGGCAGCGCGTTCCGCCAGGCGAACGCGTACGTGCAATTCGCGCCCAGCTGGAACTACGACGGCGACGCGATCGACCGTCCTCTGAAGGCGTTCGGATACGTGCAGTTCCGAAACTTCTGGACCGGCGACTGGTCCCTGACCTACGACCTGCCGGTCCTGGACGACCGGCTCACACGCGGTGGGCCGCTCGCGGCAAAACCGACCTCGCTGTACGCCAGCGCCGACGTCACGACCGACTCCCGCAAGGCCCTCGGCGCCTACGCCTTTGCGGCCTACCAGCGGACCGCGGCGGGCGGTTGGTTTTTCAACGCCATCCCGCAGCTGTCGCTACGCCCCAGCGCCGCTCTCACCCTCAAACTGACCGGCGGATACGTCGCCGCTCGCTACATGGCGCAAATCGTCACGACCCACGGCGACAGCAGCGCGGTCGCGACCCTGGGCACACGCTACGTCTTTGCCGAGCTCAACGAGCGGGAGTTTTACGCGACGTTGCGCGCCAACATCACGTTCTCACCATCGCTCAGCTTTCAACTCTACGCACAGCCGTTCACGTTCTCGGGCGACTTCCGGAACTTCAAGGAGCTGCGCGCCCGCAAGACGTTCACGTTCAATCAGTATGGCCGTGACAACGGCTCGACGATCCAGGACACGCTCCTGGCGTCCGGCGCCAACTCGGTCCCCGGCTACGTCGTCGATCCCGACGGCCCCGGTGACTCGGCGGCAACGCGATTCACGTTTGCCAACCCCGACTTCCGGACGCGCTCCGTCAAAGTCAACGCCGTGCTGCGCTGGGAGTATCGCCCGGGTTCGACCCTGTTCGTCGTCTGGACCCAGAGCCGTTCCGGCTATGTCCCCTACGACGCGGGATTCGACGTGCGACGGGACTTCGAGCGGGAGCTGTTCCTTGACCGGCCGACCAACGTCCTGCTGGTCAAACTGAACTACTGGCTGAGCTTCTAGCCAAGCCCAGCCACATCCTCCAGGCGCGAGAGGTGCACGTGCGCGACTCGCCGCCCGCGCGCCAGCAGTGCGCGGATATCGCCACGCGCCTGCGCCTGCTTCAGCGCGCCGAAGGTCAGCCCCCCTCCCTCCCCGCCCTCTCCCGGGATCGCGACATCGACGGCGTCGTCCGCGGTAACGACGAGAAAGAGGCCCGTGTTTGGACCGCCCTTGTGGAGCTGTCCGGTCGAATGCAGGTAGCGGGGACCGAAGCCCAGCGTCGTGACGCAACTCAGGGCGCGACCCCAGGACGCCCGTACCTGCTGCAGCGCCGCCGTCACGTCGGGGAGCGGCGGCAGGTACGCGAGGATCGCGACGTAGTCGCCGGGGCGCGCGCTGCGCCGCAGGACCGCCGGCGTGAGCGTCGGTAGCGGAGCATGCTGCGCCCCTGCACTTCCGGTGCGCTCCAGCTCCTCCCGTGCCAGTCGTTTCGCGTCATCTACATCAGGCTGGTCGAACGCATTGACGCCCAGGCGCTCGCACATCTCCCACGTCGCGTATTCCCATCGCAGGAATTCGGCGCCCAGGTCCAGCGGGTCGCCGGAAATGTCGGTCACCACCTGCGTGTCGGGACGGGTGCCGCTCACAGGATCGTCGACCACGGGGATGACGCCTCGACCATCCTTGCCCGTGCTCTCCGCGACCAGCTGCTCGATCCAATGCGCCACCGTGGCCACGGCGGCGGGAGGGCGCAGCGCGAGTTTGTCGCGCCCTCCCCCGGCGCTCATGCCCTGCGCGAGCTGGGCACCGAACGCCTTCGCGCGCGCCACGTCGAGGGCGCCGGCGCGCTCGAGCAGGGCCCGGCCGTCGAGTCCGAGCAACGCCGCGGGCAGCATCCCGACGGCGGTGAGTGCCGCGTAGCGACCACCGACGTCGGCGGGATGGGCGACGACCGCCCGAAATCCCCGCTCACGCGCAAGTTTCTCGAGGGGCGTGCCGGGGTCCGTGATGGCGATGAACTGCTCGGGCCGCGCCCGCGTCGCGAAGTATCGATAGAAGGCGAGCGTCTCGACCGTCGTGCCCGATTTGCTCGCGATCACGAACAGCGTGCGCGCCGGGTCTCCCGCCCGCTCCGCCGCCAGCACCGCCGCGGGGTCCGTGCTGTCCAGCACGTGCAGCGGCGCGCGCGGGCGCGCGCTGCTGGCGGCGAGCACCTGCGGTGCGAGGCTCGACCCCCCCATCCCGCACACGAGCGTGCGCTCGAGCCCGCTGGCGCGCACCTCGGCGGCGAGCGCGGAGAGCGCGTTCCACTCCGTGAGCGAGTGTTCGGCGCTGTGTATCCAGCCGAGACGGTTCATTGGCGGCGAAACATAATGCGGTTAGGTTACTCCCGGAGTCCTGCGTGATCCCCCTGAGCCGCCCCGCCCGCCTGCTGGCCATCATCGCCGCGGTATCGTTCGCGGGGATTCTGCTGCTGTACGCCTTCCCGCCGCGCGACCGGCCGACCATCGCCCTCGTCACCGGCCTCTGCTGGCTGTGGGCCTCGGGGTACGGGGCGTATTGTTGCTTTCTCGCCGCACGGCGCATCGCACAGATGGAAGAGCGCCGCACCTGGCAGTGGATCGGTGCCGGGTGCCTGTCCTTCTTGGCCGGGCAACTCTTCTGGACCTATCACGACGTATGGCTCGGCGCTCCGCCGGCGTTCCCCTCGCTCGCGGACGTCGGCTACCTCGGGATCTATCCCTGCTTCGCCCTGGGCGTCACCACGCTGCTCCGCGGCCAGCCGACCCGCCGACCCGATCCCGAGCTCATCCTCGACACCATCCTCGTCACGTTTATCGCGGGTGCGCTGGCCTACGAGTTCCTGCTGCAGCCGCTCTTCGAAACGAGCGGGTCCCAGCTCGCCCTGATCACCAGCATCTGCTGGTCGACGGGCGGGATCATGGTGCTGTGGATGGTGCTGATTCAGATGCTACGCCGCTCGGTGTTTCCGATCGCGACCGCGGCGCTGGTACTCCCCGGCGTCGTCTGCTTCGCCGTCGGCAATCTGGTGTACGCTGTCGTGGCCCTGCGTGGCTCCTATCGCACCGGCGGTCTCCTCGATCTCGCCTGGGATGCCGGGCTGTTGACGATCGCGGCCGCGGCCGCGATCGCGCCCGCCCACGCGGCCCATCGCGGTAGCGCCACGCCCAGCGGATCCGTATTCGGGCCCGCCGCTCGCACCGTGGCCATCGTGGTGGGTCTCGTCGGGATGGCCGGGCTGGCCATCGCGGCGATCATGCGGCCGGAGCGAGCCTCCGATACCGCCGTCATCGTCGGGATCGGGATTGCGATCATCGGCACACGCGTGCTCTACTCCCTGGGTGCCGATCGCCGCTACGCCACGCTGCTCGAAGAAGAAGTGGCCCAGCAGACGCGGTCCCTCATGAGCTCGCTCGCGGCGACGGCGTCCGCCGAGCATAGCCTGCGCCTCGTGATGGAGTCGGTCCCGGACGCGATCGTCGTGCTCGACCAGGGCGGCCGGGTGCTCGATTCGAATGCCGCGGGCCGCAAGATGTTCGCGCCGGAGCAGTCGGTGTTCCAGCGACTCGACGAGACCGCGGCGGCCTTCGCCCGCGAAAACCTCGCGGCGGCGTTTTCGGGCGAGCTGCGCCAGTTCGAGGTGCCGTACCGGACGCCAGGCGGAACCGACGGCGTGAGCGCCGTGCTGTACGCCCCGGTGCGTGAGGGACCGCGCGTCACGAAGGTGCTCGCCCTCGCCCGGGACGTCACGGATCACCGGCGCACGCAGGCGCAGCTGCAGCAGGCGGAGAAGCTCGCCGCGATGGGACAGCTCGTCAGCGGCGTGGCCCACGAGATCAACAACCCCGCGGCGATCATCTCCGGCTTCGCGCAGACCCTGCTGCTCGACGACCTCCCGCCCGAGCAGCGGGAGACGGTGCAGATGATGTACGACGAAGCCACCCGTATTGGTCGCATCACGTCGAACCTGCTCGCGTTCGCGCGCGCCGGCGGAAAAGAGCGGGCCCTCGTCGACCTGAACGACATCGTGCGCCGGACGTACGCCCTCCGCGCCTACCACCTCACGACACTCAACATCAAGGTGTCCCTCGAGCTCGACGCGGAGGACCCGACCGCCTGGGCGAACGGGTCGGAGCTGCAACAGATGCTGCTCAACTTCCTGATCAATGCGGAGCAGGCGTTGCTGGCAGTCGAGGGCCGCGCCATCACGATCCGGACGGCGGCCGTGGACGAGCGCGTGCGGCTCCAGGTCGCCGACACCGGCCCGGGCGTCCCCCACGACATCCAGGGACGAATCTTCGACCCCTTCTTCACGACCAAGCCGGAGGGACGAGGGACCGGCCTGGGGCTGTCGATCTGTTACGGCATCGTGCACGATCACGGCGGCCGCATTTGGGTCGACTCCGACCCGAGCCAGGCGGACGGACGAGGCGGCGGAGGAGGGGCCGTCTTCACCGTGGAGCTCCCGCGTGACCAGCGCACGCGCCGGCGCCTGACGCCGGGACCGATGATCGGGCCGGTCCTGCCCGACGAATCGCTGGCGGTGCTCATCGTCGACGACGAGGAGGGCCTGCGACGCGCCGTCCTGAGTTTCCTGAAGCGACGCGGCATCGACGCCACCGCGGTGCCCGACGGTGTCGAGGCGCTGCGCATGCTGCGCGAGCGACGCTTCGACGTGATCCTCTCGGACGTCCGGATGCCGGGCATGAACGGCCGGCAGTTCCTCGAGCGGCTCCGACAGGAGCATCCCGCGATGGTGACCCGCCTGATCTTCTCCACCGGCGACACGTTCGCTCCCGACACCGCCGCCCTCCTGCAGGAGGCGGGGGTGCCGTCGCTGGTGAAGCCCTTCGAATTCACGAAACTGGAAACGCTGCTGCGCGAGGTGGTGTCGGCTAGAACCTCGGCTTGAGGCGCAGCTCCAAGTCGGACCGCCCGACGCCGTCAGGCGTGGGTGCCAGGCGGAACGACAGCGGCGCGGCATCAGCCCCCAGGGCGTCCAGCACGCGCTCGTCCACCGTCAACTCGTAGTCTCCGGGCTTCACGCCGAGCAGGTAGAAGGCGCCGTCGGTGAACGTGACGAGGGTACGCCGCGTGCCGGACCGCTTATCCGTCAAGATGAGCGTCACGCCTGCCGCTCCACGGCCATCGCGCGTCACGCGGCCCTCGATCACCCCGGCCTGCACGACGGGAATGTCCAGCGTGCGGAATCGATTCGGCCCGGGCACGATGCTCGCGCGGGAGAAAGCGGGCACGAGCAGCGGCGACTCGAGGGACAATGAGTCGATCGTCACGAAGATGGGCTCGAACGGCACCAGGTCCCACACGCGGTAGCTGCCCGCGCTGTCGCTGGTGGTACCCACGGAGCCTACGAGCACGCGCACGTTGGGGAGCGCCGGCTCGCCGACGTCGCGGCGGCCATTGGCGTTTTCGTCGAGGAACACGTGCCCCGACAAGCCCGACCGCTCGAGCGATGGACCGGGGGCGACGCTGAGGCGACCCGCCGGGCGATCCCACAGCACCGACCCTTGCACGAACTGGGTCCCCGTCACCGGGCCGCCGGCAGGGGCGCTCACGGCCGTGACGGTGCGCGCGGCGGGCAGGTACGACGTGATCACGAGACTGTAGGTCAGACCCGCATCGCCGCGCTGCCACGTCGTCCCGACTTCGAGACGCACGCCGCGGACGAGCGGCCGCGCCGCAAACGCCGACCACGCCGCCAGCCCGGTCCGGCGTTCGATCTCCGTCGTCGTGCGCAGCATCACCTGCCCGAGCAACGACCCCCATTGCGGCCGCGGCAGCATGAACGTGTTGAGCCCCGCGAACGCCCGCGTCGCCACGTCCTGCTCCGTCCGGATGTACGGCAGCAGCCGGATCTCGGCAGTCTGCATCGAGGCGCCCAGCCGGGTGCGCGTGATGTGTCCCGCGTCGGTCATGATCTGCTCGACCCGCGCATCGAAGAAGAAGAACCCGGCCTTCGTCGGTGGCCGGACAAAGCCACTCAGGCTCCACGCCGCGCGGCGCCCCGGAACGGCGAACACGGAAAGCGAGTCGCGCGTGAAGCGGGAGTAGTCGCCTTCGAATCGAAGATCGACCGACGGCTCGTAGCGCACGGCGCCGTGCGCGAACGCGCCGGCGACGAGGTCTCCCTGCACCGCCCACGCGTTGGTGGGATTCGCCACCAGCGAAGCGTACGGATGGGACCGGTTGGGCGCGCTGTCGCGCCAGAACTGATCAAACCCCGCCTGCAGCGTCAGCCGATTCGTCGCGCCGTAACGCAAATCGAGATTCGCGGTGGCCGAGCAGACGATGCTGCGGCACTGCCCGCCCGAGAGCCCGTATTCGAACTGACGAGCGGGCAGCAGCTCGCTGAGCACCCGGTACGTACGGTTGAACGCGCGGATTTCGCCGAAGGGGCCATAGGCGACGAAGTCCACGGGATTCTCGCCGTAGCGCACTGGCAGGTCGACGGCGAAGGCGCCGGCCGCGTCGGTGGAATCGAACGCGACAAGATCGCCACCCCGATAGGCCTCGACCGACCACCCCGGCTCGAGCTGGCCCGCGTAGCGCAGCCCACCGACGAATGACGGGCGCACGTAGGGCGCGTTGGTGACCATGGCGCCCCGAATGGTGCGCGCGCGCGGGCTCGTCGACACGACGTCGCCGAGCCGCAGCTGCTTGAGCCAGCGTTGGTCGCGCCACACGCCGGTCCATGACGCATCGACGTGTACCTGCCCATCCGACGCGGGCCCGACACTCTGGCCGAGCACTTCGAGCGAGCCGCCGGCGACATCGGCGCCGAGGCCCAGCGTGTAGGCCGCGCCGCCGATGGGGTCGACCGACGGCGCGAAGAGGGAGTAGTCGACGACGACCCCGTCCCAACGCGGCCGCTCGCGCGCAAACGTGACGTCGGCTTTGGGGCCCTCGACCCGCCGCAGGTACGCCTCGCGAGCCGCTTCGCGCTGCAGCCGGCGCGCGATGGGCAGCGTGTTCGCGTCGATCACCGTCACAGTCAGATCGGCCCAGTCGACGGCGAACCGCAGTCCCAACAAGTCGCCGAGACGCTCGGCGCCGACGTACAGCTCGTCGCTCTCGAAGTGCCGGAACTCGGGCTCGATGCGCACGCGCCGGTCCCCGAACTGCATCGTGTCGCGCCGCACGTCGATCACGATTGGCCGGTTGCCGGGGTCGACGGCAGCGTCGAGCCGGCCTTCGGGCGAGAGCCGATGGCGAATCTCGACGAGTTGCAAGAACTGCGAGAGCGGCAGCAACACCTCGGTGCGCACGCGGAAGCCCTGCACCGTGGCGCGCGCGATGCGCCCGATCCGCAGCTCGACGATGACGGGTTCGGGGGCCGTATCCTGCGGCGTGGCGGCGACGGACGCAAAACGGATCCCATGCGTTGTCGAGCCGCCCGCCACGCTGTCACGCACGACCACGTAGCCCGTGGAGTGCGTGGCGCGCCCGCCATGTCCTGTCGAAGTGACCGCGCGCGGCGCCGGTGCCTCGAGCGTGACGGAGGGCGGCTGCGCCGCCTCGCGCGCGCAGGCGCCGAGGCTGACCCCGACGAGCAGCCCCATCAGCGCGCGACTCATGGAACTAGAGGTACGTCAGCGACAGGATGATGGTGCCCTGGTAGATCCCCGGCTTCGCCGCGGCTGCAGGGTTGACCGTGCCGCCGATCCAGACGTTGATCGTGGGATTGGGCGGCGGCCCGAAGCGTCCGACAGTTCCGAGCGCCGGACTGAACGCCGTGGCCCCGGCGGGGATGTTGCTCGCACGCCGCCACAGCGCCGACGTGAGACCGAACGTAATCGGCATCGTCGAGCCGGGGAGCGCCTGGATGTTCGTCAGGACCGTCGGCAGCGTGAACGCGATCGTCACGAACGCGTTCGAACTGCCGGTGATCTGCCATTGCCCCGCGGTGGCTCCCGCTGGCGCGACGGTCGTGGCCACGCCTTTAGGGACGGACCCGAAGTTCAGATCTTGGATCGTGGCGATCGTCATGCCGACGGTGACGACGACGGCGTCGGCCGTGAAGGTTCCCGACCCTCCCTGCGCGACGGCGCGCATCGGGAGGGCCAGGAAGGCGGCGGCGAGCAGGCGGTGCTTCACGGAACAACCAACCGCACGGAGTCGCGCGCGGTGGGCGCCCGGAGCACAACGGACGGATCCAAATCTTCACGCTCCGCGACTACTTCGTAGCGGAGCCAGTAACGGCCGCGGGGCAGCCTGCCGATGGTGCTCGCGATGCGCGGCTCCATCGTGAAGTAGATGCCGAGCGGCGACGTGAACGAGGCGCGGGTCGCCCCCGTGGAATCGACCACGGTGCCGTGCACGGTACCTACGAACGCGGCGTTCCCGCGTCGGACGAGCCGGCTCTGTGTCACGAGGGTCGTGTCGTTCAGCAGCTGCGCGCGCAGGTTCGACAGGGTGACTCCCGTCGTGACGGGACCCTTGCGGTACGAGATGCCGATGATGGTGCGCACCTCGAGCGTGAGCCCAACCTGAATCGCGGTTGTGTCCGACACGCCGGTGATCGGGACCGTTCCCGCCTTGGCGGCGATCACGAGGCGCACCCAGTACTCGCCATCGGCGAGCCCGGCGGGCGGACGGGCGAGCAGGCGGACCGTCTGCCGCTCGAGCGGCGCCACCGTCAAACGGCGCGGGAACGCCTGAATCCAGGCGAGCGCCGAAGGCA
>Ga0134079_10000113_pt1 | contig 19137 bp, 18 predicted proteins | sample 15_taG_2_FD_119770 | JGI IMG/M metagenome (GOLD analysis project Ga0134079, IMG submission 119770) | Grasslands soil microbial communities from the Angelo Coastal Reserve, California, USA - 15_D_Rain_40cm_2_09182015 | ecosystem: Environmental > Terrestrial > Soil > Grasslands ...
AGCGGCGCAGTCCTTCTCGCCGAGCAGGCCCTGGTCAGCGAGCATCCGCGCGTGCGCGACCGACGCGCGCGCGTCGTAGGCGACGAGCCGCTCGTCGAGCTCGTGATCCTCGCCCGCCGTGAAGCGCAGGATTCGCTCGTCGAGCGGCTGGCCCTTGTCCCAGAGTCGCGGCATGGCGCTAGCTCGTCTGTTCCTCGGGCCGCAAGTGCTCGATGTCGTTCACGACGAGCGTGCCGGTGCCCTCGTTCGTGAACACCTCGAGCAAAAGGCTGTCCGGCTGCGAGTACGAGATCACGTGGACTCGCGGCACGCCCCCCGCGAGCGCGCGCTCGATCGCCGCGACCTTCGGCAGCATGCCGCCCGAGATCTTGCCCTCGTCGCGGAGTCTGCGCAGGCCCGCGCGGTCGAGGTACGACACGAGCGAGCGCGGATCCTCGAGCGACTCCAAGATCCCGGGTGCGCCGGTCGCGAGGATGAGCTTCTCGGCCTTGAGCTCGCACGCGATCGCGGCCGCGACCGTGTCCGCGTTGATGTTGAGCAGCGTGCCGTGATCGTCCGCCGACAGCGGGCTCACGATCGGCACGAGATCATTGTCGAGCTGCTTGAGAATAATGCTCGGGTCGATGCCGAGTATGTCGCCGACGAAGCCGTAGTCGACGGTCTCGCCCGAGTCGAGCTCGACCGGCGGCCGCTTGCTCGCCTTGATCAGCGCGCCGTCGACGCCGCTGACGCCGATCGCGGGCACGCCCAATGCGCGGCACATCGCGACGATACGCGTATTGATTTCGCCGTTCAGCACCATCGTCGACACCTCGAGTGTCTGCGCGTCGGTCACGCGCCGGCCCTCGACCATTTTCGTCTGATACCCGAGGCGCTTCGCGAGCGCGGTCGACTGCGGCCCGCCGCCGTGCACGAGCACGACGCGGATGCCGACCTGATGCAGGATCCCGATCTGCTCCATGAGCGCGCGCGTCGTCTCGGCCGAGACGAACGCATCGCCGCCGGCCTTGAGCACGAAGACCTTGCTCTTGAAGACGCGCAGGTACGGGACCGCGTGACGCAGTGCGGTCACGACGATCGCGCGCTCGTTGCTCGTGAGGCGGGTCATCGCGGTCATCCTTTCATCATCCGATAGACGACGGCCATCTGCACGACCATCCTGTTGCGCGCCTCTTGGATCACGACGCTGCGCGGGCCGTCGAGGATCCGATCGGCGACGACGACGCCGCGCCGCACGGGCAGGCAATGCATGAACCGGCAATCGTGCCGCGCGTCAGCGAACCACGGCTCGTCCACGCACCACGTGCCGACGAGCTGCTCGCGCAGCGCCTGATCGCCGAGCTTGTCGCCGTAGTGGCGCGTCGAGGAGTACGACTTCGCGTAGATCACGTGCGCGCCGCGCATCGCCTCGCGCCGATCGGAGGTCTCGGTCACGCTGCCGCCGGATTTCTCGGCCGCCTTGCGCGCCCTGTCGAGGATCGCGGGCGGCAGCTCGAAGCCGGGTGGGCGCAGGTGCACGACGTTCATCCCGCGCATCGCGGCCATGTGCAGCGTCGCGGCGGGCACCGCGAGCGGCAGCGGCTTCGGGTGATACGCCCACGTGAGCACGAACTTGCCGCCGTTCGCAGGTATCCCGAGCTCGTCGAGCGTTTTCCAGTCGGCGAGGCTCTGGCACGGATGGTTGATCGCGGACTCCATGTTGATCCACGGTTTGTCGATGAGCCCGGTCAGTGCGTGGAAATCCTTGTCGGTGACGTCGTGCGCGAGGTCGCGCCGCTCCGCGAACGCGCGCACGCCCATCGCGTCGCCGTAAGAAGCGATCACGGGGATCGCCTCGCGCACGTGCTCGGCCGCCTCGCCGTCCATCACGACGCCGTACCGCGACTCGAGCCCGTGGATCGACATCTCGGGCGAGATCACGAACGCGCCGCCGCCTAGCCGGATCATCGCGGCCTGGAACGACGTCAGCGTCCGCAGCGACGGATTCAAGAACAGCAGCGACAGCACCTTGCCTTCGAGCGCGCGCGGCTCGGGGTGCCGGTCCAGCCGGGCCGCGAGCGTGAGCAGGTCTTCGATCTCCGCGCGCGAGAAGTCGGCGAGGTCGTTAAAGCGGCGCATCGGTCAATTCCTCCAACGCAGCGGCCAGGCGCTGCACGTGCTCGGTAGAAAGGATCAACGGCGGCAGGAGCCGCAGCACGTGCGGGTCCGCGCTCGTGCCCGTCAAGATGTCGCGCGCGAGCAGCGCGTCGCGGACCGCGGCCGCCTTCGGCTTCGTCTTGAGTCCCAGCAGGAAGCCGCGGCCTTGGATGCCGACGACGGGTCCGACGACGCAGGTCGCGCGGATCGCGGCGCTGACCTCGCGCACGTTCGCAAGCAGCTCGTCCTCGCGGATCACGTCGAGCACGGTCTTGATCGCCGCGCACGCGACCGGGCCGCCGCCGAACGTCGTGCCGAGCGAGCCCGGTTTGAGATCGCGTGCGATCGACTGCGGCAACAGCAACGCGCCGCACGGGAAGCCGCCGCCGAGGCCCTTCGCGGTCGTGAGCAGGTCGGGCCGCACGCGGTGCAGCTGCGCGCCGAACGGTTCGCCGAGCCGGCCGATGCCTGTCTGCACCTCGTCGAGGATCAAGAGCGCGCCCGCGCGGTCGCACGCGGCGCGCGCGGCGTGCAGGAGCTCGGTCGAGAAGTCGAACGCGCCCGCGAGCCCCTGGACGGGCTCGACGATCACGCCCGCGGTGGAGGAGTCGACGGCCGCGTCGAGTGCGGCGACGTCGTTGCGCGGCACGAACTGCACGTCGAACGGCGTCCGCGGGAAGCCGTACCACGACTTCGCGGCGCCCCAGGTCACCGCCGCCGCGGCGGCCGTGCGGCCGTGAAACGCGTGCTCGAACGCGACGATCTTCGTGCGGCCGGTGACCCTGAGCGCGAGCCGCAGCGCGTTCTCGTTCGCCTCGGCGCCGCTGTTCACGAAGAACACGCGCCCGACGCTGGTCGGCGCGAACGCCGCGAGCGCGTCGGCGGCCTCGTCGCGGACCGAAAGAGGCAGCGCGTTCGTCTGGAACACGAGGTCGCGCGCGGCGCGTGCGATCGTCTCGGAGAGGCGCGGATGTGCGTAGCCGAGCGCCGCGACCGCGTGCCCGCCGTACAGATCGAGGACGCGCCGGCCCGCCGCGTCTTCGAGCCACACGCCGGAGCCTTTGACCGGCGTGAACGGCAGCATCGAATAGACTTCGTTCAGATGTGCGTGCACCGCAGCAACCTCGTTTAGGGCAACGTTCATCAGAGCCATCCTGCCGCCGGCGCGGTCAGTCCCGTGTCCTCGGGCAGCCCGAGCAAGCGGTTTGCCCACTGGATGCTGCCGCCCGCTGCGCCCTTGAGCAGATTGTCGAGCACCGAGAAGATCACGATCGTGTCGCCGTCGACGAGCGCGTGCAGCGCCGAGTAGTTCGTCGCCGCGACGTCCTTCACGCGCGGCGGCTCGGGCTCGATCCGCACGAAGCGCGAGCCGCGATAGAACTCGACGAGCGCCTCGGTGACCTGCTCGCCCGTCACGCGCTGCTTCGCGCGCGCGAAGATCGTCGCGTGGATGCCGCGCGCGAACGGGCCCGAATGCGGCACGAATTTGAGCTCGATGTCGCGGCCCGACGCGGCCCTGACGAGTGCGCGGACCTCGGGATCGTGGCGGTGCTTGAGCGCCTGATACGCGAACAGGTTGCTCTGGCGCACGGGATGATGCGTCGTCTCGCGCGGCGTGCGACCCGCGCCTGTGCTGCCCGTGACCGCGGCGACGTGGAACTCGTCCGCGAGGCCGGCCGCGGCGAGCGGCACGATCGGCAGCAGCATCGTCGTCGCGAAGCAGCCCGGATGCGCCGCGTGCGCGGTCTCGATGCGAGGCAGATGCTCGGGCACCGCGCACGTGAATTCCCCGAGGCGCTTGGGGCTCGCGTGCTCGTGACCGTAGACCCTCGCGAACGCGGCCGGGTCCGCGAAGCGGAAGTCGGCCGACGCGTCGACGACCGTCATCGCGACGCCGGCCGACTCGGCCGCCGCGAGCAGCTCCTCGACGAGCTGCGCGGAGGCGCCGTGCGGCGCACCCGAGAGAGTGAGCCAATGCGGCGCCGTCCGGAGGCGATCGATCGCGGCGTCGAGCGACACGAAGAGCTCGTCCGGGTACGCGGGCGCAAGGTGCGTGAACGTCTTCGCGACCGGCTCGCCGGCCTGGCTGCTCGAGACAACCGCGCCGAGCGTGAGGCGAGGGTGCGCGTCTAGGATGCGCAGGAACTCCCCGGCGACGTATCCCGACCCGCCGAGCACGATCGCGGGATAGGACGGCTGATCGGCGCTCATCCGGCCGCCTTCACGAGCCTGCTCTGAAGGCCGATGCTCGTCATCAGCAGGTCGCCGAGCTCTGCCGAGCTAGTCATCGCGTTGATCGCGGCGACGTTCGAGCGCTCCTTGATGATGTCGATGCCGACCTGGTTGTCGGTCGCGGGGCCCGAGATCACCGTCGGCTCGATGCCGAACTCCTCGCGCAGTAGCTTCGCGCCGCCCCACGCGCCCACGGGGTCGTTCGCGCAGAGCACGAACGACGTGACCGCCGCGACGATCTCCTTGTCGCGCAGGATCGCCTCGACGCCGTACGCGCCGAGCAGGCCGTCGCCGAGCTCGAACACGATCGCGTCGGGTTTCTCGTCGGCGAGCTCGTTCAAGAGGTTCCGCGTGAGCGCGGGCGCGTTCTTCGACGTCGTCGCGCAGATCCCGAAGTCCGAGAACATCGCGACGTGGCGCGCGCCCGAGTCCTCCATCGCGAGGATGTCGCGGCGCAGTGCGACGCCGGTCGACTTGAACGCGTCGACGACGAGGCCGTTGTGCCTGAAGCGGCTCACGATCGCGCACGCGGCCGCGGTCTTGCCCGAGTTCATGCAGGTGCCCGCGATCGCGACGACAGGCACGCCGTGCGCCTCGAGCGGCACGTCGAGGTTCAGCGGCACGGTCGAGACGCGCGCGGGCACGCCGACGCGCTGCCCCAAGTACGGGAAGTCGAGCACGCAGCCCAAGACGCGGCAGTCGAACGGCTCGCCGTGCGACGGGTTGATCGAGTCGCAGATGCCGATCACGCCTCCCAGGTTCAGCAGCTGCACGACGTCGCCCGGCGCGAGATGCGTCGGCAGGTGCCCCGAGTAGCCGAACAGCGCCTTGCGATGCCCGAGCGCGCCGACGACGACGTCGCCCTTCTTGACCTCGGCCATCCGGCCGCTCGTGAGCTCGAGCGTGTTGTACCGCGATTTGTTGTTCAGCACCTCGACGGCGATCAGCACGCCCTCCTCGCACGGGATGTCGGGGCTCACGCGGATCTCCTGGCCGAGATCGGCCGCGAGAGCGACAGAAGCGATCTTGTCGACGACGACCGAGCGCATGTCACTGCCCCCCGGCCCGGGTGTGGAACATCCCGGGCAACGCCATGATCTTCGAGAAGCCGAGCGCGTCCGAGGCGGTCCACTCGCCGGCGGCCTCACCGTACTTGCCGCGGCTCGCGGCCATCAGCGAGTGCGGCGACGTGAGCCCGAGCACGAACAGGCTGCCGGGTCTGAGCTGCACGCGGACCTTGCCGGTCACGCGCTGCTGCGACGAGGCGAGCAGCGCCTCGATGTCGCGGCACGCGGGGTCGAGCTGTTTACCCTCGTGAATCAGCTGGCCGTATTCCTGGCTCACGGTCTCCTTCACGCGCGACTGCGTGAGCGTGAGCGTGAGCTTCTCGAGCTCGCGGTGCGAGGCGATCAGGACTTCGGCGGCCGGCGCCTCGAACGCGACGCGGCCCTTCGTGCCGATGATCGTGTCGCCCAAGTGAATTCCGCGGCCGATTCCGTACTTCGCGCCGAGAGATTCGAGCTTCTCGATCAGCGCGACCGGGTCGAGCCGCTCGCCGTCGAGCCCCGCCGGCACGCCGCGCACGAACTCGATTTCGATCTCGCGCGGGGGCTCGAGCTTGTCGAGCGCGCCGGCCGACAGCACCCACGCCGACTCGGGGATGCTGCCCTTGGTGTCCAGCGTCTCGGTGCCGCCGATCGTGACGCCCCAGAGGCCGCGGTTCGTCGAGTACGCGGAGCCGCGCGTCGGCACCGGGAGCTTGCGCTCCTCGAGGAATTTCACCTGCGCGGGCCGCTGCCACGCGTGATCGCGTACGGGTGCCAAGATCGTGAGCTCGGGCGCGACCGCCTTGAGCACGACCTCGAAGCGCACCTGGTCGTTGCCGGCCGCCGTGCAGCCGTGCGCGACGGTGTCCGAGCCGAGCTCCTTCGCGAGCTGCGCGAGGTACTTCGCCTGCAGGCCGCGCTCGGCGCCGACGCAAAGCGGATACATGTTGCCGCGCTTCACGTTGCCCATGATCAGGAACTTGATCACCTTGGCGAAGAACTCGGGCCGCGCCTCGATGAGCCTGTGATCGCTCGCGCCGAGCGCGCGCGCGCGCTCGGCGAGCTCGAGCGCGGCCTCGGCGTCGATCCCGCCGCAGTTGACGGTGACCGTGACGACCGGCCGCTCGTAGGTTTCCTTCAGCCACGGAATGCAGAAGGACGTGTCGAGCCCGCCCGAAAACGCGAGCACGATCGGTCCGTGAGGAGACGACGAAGCGGAGGAGGTCATGATGCTGCCTTCTTCAAGTATTGCCTGAGCCGGCCGCGAAGCCGGCGCTGTGGACTCGAGCCGACGGTCGCGACGAAGATCGTGTCATCGCCGGACAGCGTGCCGACGATCTCGGGCCACGCGATATGGTCGAGCGTGAACGCGACGCGTTGCGCGGCGCCGACCTGGGTCATGATCACGAGCAAGTGCGGCCCGGCCGTGCGAATGTCGCGGACGAACTCGGCGACGAGCTGCAGCGCCTGCGCGTTGTCAACGTCGGAGGGTTTCGGCAAGCTGTAGCCGTTCTTCGTCTTCGCCGCGCCGAGATCCCTGAGATCCCTGCTCACGCTCGATTGCGTCGCCGGAAATCCTTCGCGGCGCAGCAGCTCGACGAGCTCGGCTTGGCGCTGGATCGGCTGCGCGTCGAGCAGGCGCGCAATGGCTCGCCGCCGCTCGTTCTGTTCGAGGACCGCACTCGGCATGGAAGGAAGCCGTGAATAAAATTGCGCATATAGTAACGTATATGCGCAAATATACAAGGACCGCGTCGCGCGGCCGCCGCGGCCCATGAGCGGCGACTTCCTCGAGACCGTCGAGACCGCGACGGGGCGCGGCACGCCGGCGCTCGCCGTGATCTGGCTGCACGGCCTAGGTGCCGACGGCCACGACTTCGAGCCGATCGTCCCCGAGCTCCGCTTGAGGATCGCCGCGCGCTTCGTTTTCCCGCACGCGCCGATCCGCCCGGTGACGATCAACGGCGGCATGCCGATGCGCGCGTGGTACGACATCGTCGGCTTCGACTCCGCGGTCGAGGACGCGGCCGGTATCCGCGCGAGCGCGGCCGCGGTCGCGCGGCTCGTCGATCGCGAGCTCGGGCGCGGGACGGAAGCCGGGCGGATCGTGCTCGCGGGCTTCTCGCAGGGTGGGGCGATCGCGCTGCAGCTCGCGCTGCGCGAGCCGCGTAGGCTCGCGGGCGTCGTCGCGCTGTCGACCTACCTGCCGCTCGCGGCGACGCTCGCGATGGAGAAATCGGCCGCGAACGCCGCGACGCCGATCTTCATGGCGCACGGCAGCGAGGATCCCGTGATCCCGCTCGCGCACGCGGACGCATCGCTCCGAGTGCTCGAGCGCGAGGGCTACTCGGTCGACTGGCACGTCTATCCGATGGAGCACACGGTCTGCGCGCCCGAGATCCTCGCGATCGGCGCGTGGCTCGAGGCGCTCGCGCACCGCTAGGCGCGCGCGAGCGCGAACGACTCGCGGACCTCTCCGGTGAGGAGCGCATCCGCGTCGAAGGATCTCTCGGCGAAGGTCAGGACCCCGTCGCGGTCGATCGCGACGACCGTCGACGAACGCGTGCCGTAGATCGGCCCGGCGACGAAGTGCGAGCTCAAGTAGCGCTCCTCCGCGTTCGCCGCCGAGGCGCGCTCGGCGAGCAGCGCGAACAAACCTTCGACCGCGTCGCGCGACTCGAGCAGGCGCTGCATCCCGGCGCGCGCGCTCTGGACTTTAGGCCACTCGACGCCATAGGCCGCGTTGCTGAGCGCGTGGACGCCCGCGCGAAGCTCGGCGGCCGGCGCGCGGTTGCTCAAGTAGCGCAGGTCGCCGCGGCCGCGGAGCAGCAGGCTGAACGGCCCGTAGTCATCGCGCCGCGCGTCGAGCGCGGCGGCGAACTCGTCCGCGGAGCCCGACGCGCGGAGGTAATCGGCGACGAGCGCGCCGCGCGACCGCGGCGCCGGCTTGGGCTCGGCCTCGCGGAAGTTCGTGACGGCCGCGAGCCTGCCGGCGCGATCGACGCCGAGCCAGCTGCCGCGCGCGACGAGGTCACGCCCGCCGAATACGTTCGGCAGATCCGGCCACCACTCGGCCGCTGCGGTGGGCCGCGAGTGGCGCTCGTCCCGATTCGCGGCGAACAGGAGCTCGTAGCGTGCGGACGCATCGACCGCGGCGATCACCAAGCACATCGCGCAAGCTTACCCCGGGGCGCTGGCCGCCGAGAGCGCGAGCTCGGTGCGATGCTCGAACAACCGGCACGCGGGGCAAGCGGATCGCGGCAGCGCGAGCAAGTCGAAGACGTAGCAGACCGAGCACGTCTCGCAGCGTGCGATGCCGAGCTCCTCGCCGCGGCGGATGCTCATGAGCAGGTTCCAGCCCCACTCGAACGACAGCACGCCGCGCGGCACGAGCACGTCGTAGGTCTCGAAGCATTCGCAGAAGCGATGGCCGAGATCGATGTTGCCTTTGAGGTTCGGGCCGGGCGGGTTCTCGATCGAGAACAGTCCGTTCGCGAGCAGCAGGTTCGCGAACAGGCCGGATTCGAGCGCGCGCGTCGGCGTGCGCACGAGCGGTGCGACGCGGGTCGGGGAGCGGCCGCGGCGCCTCTTGACCGGCACTTCGCCGTGCTTGAAATACGTCGAGTAGAGCTTCCGAATTCGATCGTCGTTGATGCCGGTCAAGTAGCGGATCGTGCCGGTCCGCGCCTCGTGCTTGATCATCCGCATCGCGAGCTCGAACTTCGCCTGCTCGCCACGGTAACGATCGTCCGTCGCCCTCATCGCCGTCTTTCCTCTTGAGACCGGCAACATTCGTGACTTTAGCCTACCTTTGCCATTGGTGGTATTTTAGGACCATATATGGCAAAAAACTCATGAAAAAGCCCTCCGCACCGACGCCCCCGAGCCCGCGGAGGTGGGACCAGCTCGAGCAAGTCCACGAGCTCAATCGGCTGTTCCTCACCTACCTGCAAACGCGCGCCCGCGACGACCGTGACTGCCTCGGCCTGCCCGACGGCGCGCGCCGGATCTTGCGCGAGACTTGCGCCGAGGCGCTCGCCGTGATCGCAGAGTTCCCGCGCGCGCTGTTCGACCTGCAGCTCGACGAGCGCGCGTGGCCGTTGCGCGACCCGCTCTTAAGCCGCGACGACGCCGCGCGCCACGCGCTCTGCCTCACGATCCTGCTGTGCGCGCGGTCGCTCTGCCGGCAGAGCGCGTATCAGGCGCGCTTGCTGCTCGGGCTCGAGCCGCGCGCGATTCAGCGGCTGCGCTCGTTGCAGCTCCGCGATCTGCAGCAGGTCGCACACCACCCGCAACTGATCCTCTGCGCTTTCGCGGGCCGCGCCTGGCTCTGGAACGAGCTCCTGACGGACTCGCGGCCCGAGGCGCGGCGGCAGCTCGCGTTGGTCGCGCTCCAGCCCGGCCTCGTGCGCGACTGGCCCGCGCGCCGCGCGTCCCGGCTGCCGTCCTGACTCGCCCTGCGGGCCGCGCATCGCACGGCTTGAGCTCCCGCCCTTTACAATAGTCCGCCGGACGCCGCACGCGGCGATGAGCTCGTCATGGATGCACTCGTCCTCAAGACTCTGCGCAAGGTCTACAAGAACGGCGTCGAGGCGCTGAAAGGGATCGACCTCGTCGTCCGCGAGGGCGACTTTTTCGCGCTGCTCGGCCCGAACGGCGCGGGCAAGACGACCGCGATCGGCATCATCACCTCCTTGATCCGCAAGTCGAGCGGCTTCGTCAGCGTCTTCGGCTACGACATCGAGCGCGACCGCGACGCGGCGAAGGCGTGCATCGGCGTCGTGCCGCAAGAGATCAACCTCAACATGTTCGAGCGCAACGACTTGACGCTGATCAACCAGGCCGGCTACTACGGCGTGCCCTTTGGCGTAGCCCGCGAGCGCGCGGAAAAGTACCTGAAGGCGCTGCACCTCTGGGATCGCCGCCTCGACGTCGCGCGAACGCTGTCGGGCGGCATGAAGCGCCGGCTCATGATCGCGCGCGCGCTCGTGCACGAGCCGCGTCTCCTGATCCTCGACGAGCCGACCGCGGGCGTCGACATCGAGATCCGGCGCTCGATGTGGGACTTCATGCGCGAGATCAACTCCGCCGGCGTCACGATAATACTCACGACGCACTACCTCGAGGAGGCCGAGAGCCTCTGCCGCAACATCGCGATCATCGACGAGGGCCGGATCATCGAGAACGACAGCATGAAGAACGTGATCGGTAAGCTGCAGCTCGAGTCGTTCGTGCTGAGCTTGAAGGAGCCGATCGCGCGCGCGCCGGCGCTCGACGGCTACGCGGCGCGGCTGCGCAACGAGCACGAGATCGAGGTCGACGTCACGAAAGGCCAGGGGCTCAACCGCTTGTTCGAGACCCTGTCCGCGCAGTCGCTGCACGTCTCGAGCATGCGCACGAAGACCAATCGCCTCGAGGAGCTGTTCATGCGGCTCGTCGAGGACAAGCCGACGGGGAACGACCGATGAACGATGCGACGCAAGTCGAGCGGCTTCAGAGCGCGCCGTGGCCGCGGCCGAATCTGCTCAGGGTGAACCTCACGGGGCTCGCGACGATCGTGCGCAAGGAGTCGCGCCGCGTCGTGCGCATCTGGGTGCAGACGATCGTGCCGCCCGCGATCACGATGACGCTCTACTTCATCATCTTCGGCAGCCTCGTCGGCAACCGGATCGGGCAGATGGACGGCGTGTCGTACACGACGTTCATCGCGCCGGGGCTGATCATGATGGCGGTGATCACGAACTCGTTCGCGAACGTCGTGTCGTCGTTCTTCTCGAGCAAGCTGATGCTGCATCTGGAGGAAATGCTCGTCGCGCCCCTCGCGCATTCGACGATCGTGCTCGGCTTCGTCGCCGGCGGGATGGTGCGCGGCGTGCTCGTCGCGGCGCTCGTGACCGTCGTCGCGCTGTTCTTCACGAACCTGCACGTCGCGCACCCGCTCGTGACGCTCACGACGATCCTGCTCACCGCGCTCGTGTTTTCGACCGCGGGGCTCCTGAACGCGATCTTCGCGAAGAGCTTCGACGACATCTCGATCATCCCGACGTTCGTGCTCACGCCGCTGACCTATCTCGGCGGTGTGTTCTTCTCGATCTCGCTGCTGCCGCCGTTTTGGCAGAAGGTCGCGCTCGCGAACCCGATCCTCTACATGGTCAGCGCTTTTCGCTACGGCATGCTCGGCTCGTCGGACATCCCGATCTCGACCGCGTACGCGCTCATGCTCGGCTCCGCGGTCGCGCTTTTCGCCGCGGCGCTCGTGCTGCTGCACCGCGGCAGCGGGGTCCGACCTTAAGGTGTGCGGGCGCTTCGCTCTGTTCGCGTCGCCCGAGCTGCTCGCGGAGTACTTCGCGCTCGCCGACGTGCCGAAGGGCTCGCTCGCGCCGCACTACAACCTGACCCCGGGCCAAGACGTCGCGGCCGTGCGCGTCGACCGCGGCGACGGGCGCCGGCTCCATGCGCTGCGCTGGGGGCTCGTGCCGTTCTGGGCGAAGGACGCGAGCATCGGCCGTCGGCTGATCAACGCGCGGCTCGACGGCCTTAAGGACAAGCCCGCTTTTCGCGAGGCGCTCGCGCGCCGCCGCTGCCTGATCCCGGCGAGCGGCTTCTACGAATGGGGCGTCGACGCCGCGGGCAACAAGCAGCCATATTTCGTGCACGCGCGCTCGGAGCCGCTGCTCGCGCTCGCGGGCTTATGGGAGCGTTGGCGCGGAACGGGCGACGGCGAGCCGCTCGAGACCTGCGTGATCGTGACGACCGACGCCGCGCCGCTGCTCGCGCCGATCCACGACCGCATGCCGGTGATGCTCACGCGTGCGGCGCAGGACGTCTGGCTCGACGCGACGACGGACGTCGCGATGATCGCCGACCTCGCGGCGCGCGGCCCCGAGCTCGAGACGTGGCCGGTCGGCGGCGCCGTCAACGATCCGCGCAACGACGACGCGCGGCTGATCGCGCCGAAGACCGCGCACGGCTGACGGGCCGGCGAACCGCGCGCGACGCGTGCGAGGGACGGCGCTGCCGCGAGGCCTGGGGCCGGCGCGCCGTCACTGCGAGAGCAGGAACTCGTGGCCGAGGTAGGACAGCACCGCGCCGCTCGCCTCGATCGACACGACCTTCGGCCCTTCCGCGAGCGTCGCGCCCTCGACGTATTTCGAGCCGTTGATGAACACGTAGCGCTCCGCGGGGTGGTCGTCGTACGCGAGCAGCTGAAGCTGCAGCGGCGGTACGGCGATACCCTCGGCCGCGAGCGCCGTGGCGCTCGGCAGGACGAGCGCGGCTTGGCGCGGTGCCGCTCGCGGCTCGGCCGCGGGCTCGATCCGCGGCGCCGACTCTTCGGCGCGCTCGCGGCCGGCCGGAACGGTGGAGACGAGCGCGGGCGCCGGCGACGGGCTCGCGGCCGCGCTGCGCAGCGAGCCCAGCGCCGGCGCGGGGTGCTGCGCGTCCTCGCGCACGACCGTTCGCTCCGCGGGCGCCGCCGCCGCGCGCGTCGCGTCCGACGGCGGCAGCGCGACGGGGACCTCGGTGGGTCCGCGCTCGCGGGCCTGGTGTGCGGCGGCCGACGACTCGCTGCGCAGCCACGCCCCGCCGAGCGCGAGCACGGCGAGAGCGAGCACGACCATCAGCGCGATCGCCCACGCGGGCAGCTCGCGTCGCGGCGCCCCGAACGGCACTTGCGCGATGCCGGGGATCGCGCTGCGCTGCCGCTCGTGCTCGGACTTACGAAGCGCGTCCAAGATGAACGACATTCTCAGTGCCCCGCGGCGAGCAACGGCGTGCCCGGGACGTCGAGGTCGGCGATCATCGCGACCTGGGTGAGCGCGCCTACGATCCCGTCGTCCTTGAGCATTCGCTCGCGCTGGTACTCGCGCACTCGCGTCTCGAGCTCCGCGTCGTAGAACGGCGAAGGATTCTCGGGCGGGTTCTCGCCGCGGATCCGCGCGAGCGTCTCGCGAAGCCAGAGCACGCCCGCGTCGCGCGCTCCGGGCGCGAGGTCCTTCGGCTGCGGGATCCCGGGCCGCCAGAGCAGCACGTGCTCGCCGTACCAGTGATAGGTGAGCTCCGCGAGCGGCAGCTCGAAGGTCTTGCCGTTCGCTACGACTTGCGCCGCGCTCTGATGGAGAGAGGCGATCAGGACCGGATGCTCCGCGCCGCTTTCGTCGACGAGCGTGAGGACCGCGGGCCAGTTGAGCCGACGTAGCTTGCCGAGTGAGCCGTTCCGCTGCGTGAGGCACTGGAGCCCTGCGCGCGCGGCCTGCTCGCACGCGTCGGCGCGGCCCGGCTCGTAGGTTCCGCCCCAGAGCGCGAGGAGCCCGCCGACGGCATGGTCGCGATCGGTCTTGAAGTCGGGATCGGCCGTGAGCGCGGCGAGCGTCCCCGCCGCGGGCGGGGATTCCGCTTGCGACTCGGCCGCGGCGACCGCGATCGCGTCCTGACCGTTGCCGCGCTCGGACGGCGCGCCGACCGCGGTCGCGACGGGCGTCGGAACTGCGGCCGAGCTCGACGCCGCACGCTGCCCGCTCGCCTGCCAGAGGTTCGTCGTCGCGAGCGCGAAAGCCGCGAGACCGGTCGCGACCGCGAACGCGGGCCACCAGCGCCAATTCCTCTTGCGCGTGCCGAACACCTCGGTGGCCGCGCGCGCGACGAGCGCGCGGTCGACGGCACGCTGATCGCGCGTGTAGCCGGCGAGCAGCGCGCGATCCGCGATGACGTTGATGAGCCGCGGGATGCCGCCTGAGCGGCGGTACAGCGCGCGGATCGCGGCGCGGTCGAACACCTCGCTCTGCGCGCCCGCGACGCTGAGCCGGTGCCGCACGTAGAGGCCCGTGTCTTCCTTGCTGAGCGGCTCGAGGTGGTAGCGGCCCGTTATGCGCTGCGCGATTTGACGCATCTCGGGCCCCTCGAGCAGCGCGCGGAGCTCCGGTTGGCCGATCAAAATAATCTGTAACAGCTTCTTCTTCGGCGTCTCGAGGTTCGTGAGCAGCCTGATCTGCTCCAGCAGCTCCGGCGTCAGCGTCTGCGCCTCGTCGACGATCAGCACGATCCGCCGGTCCTCGGCGTACGCGCGCAGCAAATAGCCGTTCAACGCGTCGATCCGCGCGCGCACCGAGGCGTCGGGCGGCGCGGGGATTGCGAGCTCGTGGCAAATGACCTCGAGGAACTCGAGTGTGGAGAGCTGCGGATTCAGGATCAGCGCGATCTCGGCCCTCGCGGGCAGCTGCTCGAGCAGGCTCCTGATCAGCGTCGTCTTGCCGGTGCCGACCTCGCCGGTCAGCTGGATGAAGCCGCCGCTCTCGGAGATCCCGTAGATGAGGTGCGCGAGCGCGTCGGCGTGCCGCGCGCTCATGTAGAGATAGCGCGGGTCGGGCGTTATCGAGAAAGGCTTCTCGTTGAGTCCGAAGAACTCGCAGTACACGCTGCCAACTCTCTGTGGCGCCGGCGCTTAGTTACGCCTGAACTCTAGCATAAGGCTCGCGCCGCGCTTCCCGTCAACCCGCGCGCGGCCGGCGCACGAGATCGCCGACCGCGAAGTCGTCGACGCCCGTGAGCTCGAGCACCTTCCGGTCGAACGCGCGCAGGCTTTCGGCCTCCGCCGCCGTGATGATCCCCTTCGCCTCGGCCTCATCGATCTGTCCCGGCGTGTCCTCGCGCTTGATCTCGCCCGCACGGCGTGCGTCGAACACGCGACGCTCGATCGGTTTGACCGCCTCCGCGAGCTCGAGTGCCTGCTGGAGCTCTCCGAGCGGGTTGCCGGGCTCCCGCGCCTTGTAGGCCTCGGCCGCGAGCCGCTCGCGCGTCGCGGTTGGATTGATCAGAAGCTCGACGATCCGCTGGCCGAGCTCGTCGGACGGCGCCGAATACGTGCGGCCGCGCGGGAAGATCGCGAGCCGGAGCAGCGCGGCAACCCAGCGGTTCGGGAAGTTGCGCATGAGCCCGTGCAGCTGCTCTTGGGTCTTGTAGAGCAGCGAGCGGCACGACCACTCGACGAGCGGCAAGTCCTCGGCCGGCGAGCCCTGGTCCTGGTAGTGCTTGAGCACCATCGACGCGAGGTAGAGATAGCTCAGCACGTCGCCGAGGCGCGCCGAGATCAGCTCGCGGCGCTTGAGCTCACCGCCGAGCGTGAGCATCGCGGCATCGGTGATCAGCGCGAACGACGCGCTGTAGCGGTTGATGTGCTGGTAGTAGCGGCGTGTCGGCCCGGCGACGGGCACGTCGGTGAAGCGCGCGAGCGTGAGCGCCTGCACGAACGAGCGCGCCGCGTTCGCCAGCGCGTAGCCGATGTGCTTGAACAGCAGGCGGTCGAACGCGACGAGGCCGCGCTCGCGATCCTCGTCCTTCGCCGCGTCCATCTCCGCGCGCACGAACGGGTGACAGCGGATCGCGCCCTGGCCGAAGATGATCAAATTCCGCGTGAGGATGTTCGCGCCCTCGACCGTGATCGCGATCGGCACCGACTCGTAGTTGCGCGCCATGTAGTTTTTGGGTCCCAGCATGATCGCCTTGCCGCCATGCACGTCCATCGCGTCGTTCGCGATCTGCCGGCCGAGCTCGGTGTTGTGGTACTTCAGGATCGCCGAAGGCACGGCCGGCTTCTCGCCGTTCGCGATCGCGGTGCACGTGACGCGCGACGCGGCCGCCATCGTGTAGAGGTTGCCGGCCATCCGTGCGAGCGCCTCGCCGACGCCGTGGAACTTGCCGATCGGCAGCCCGAACTGCCGGCGCAGCCGCGCATAGGCCCCGGTGGAATAGACCGCGGCCATCGCGGCACCGAGCGCGTTGCTCGGCAGCACGATGCTGCGGCCGACCGCGAGCTGCTGCACGAGCATGCGCCAGCCCTGGCCGGCCATCTTCGCGCCGCCGATGATCGCGTCGAGCGGCACGAACACGTCGCGACCGCGCGTCGGGCCGTTCTGGAACGGTATGTTGATCGGGAAGTGGCGCCGGCCGATCTCGACGCCGGGCAGCTTCACCGGAATCAGCGCCGCCGTGATGCCGTACTCCTCGACGTCGCCGATCAGGCGCTCGGGATCGTAGAGCTTGAACGCGAGGCCGAGCACGGTCGCGATAGGCGCGAGCGTGATGTAGCGTTTGTCCCAGTTGAGCCTGATCCCGACGATCTCGCGGCCTTCGTACGTTCCCCTTACGACGACGCCGTGATCGACGATCGCGGTCGCGTCCGATCCCACGCGCGGCGACGTGAGCGCGAAGCACGGCACTTCCTCGCCCGATGCGAGACGCGGGAGCCAATACTGCTTCTGCTCGTCGGTGCCGTAGTGGAGCAGGAGCTCGGCGGGGCCGAGCGAGTTCGGCACGCCGATCGTCGAGGACGCGGTCGCGTTGCGCGAGGAGACCTTCGTGAGGACCATCGAGCACGCGAGCGCCGAGAAGCCTAGGCCCCCGTACTCCTTCGGGATGATCATCGCGAAGAACTTGCGTTCCTTGAGGAACCGCCAGATCTCGGGCGGCATGTCGAGCAGCTCGTGCGTGATCTGCCAATCGTCGAGCAGCCGGCAGAGCTCCTCGGTCGGCCCGTCGAGGAACGCCTGCTCCTCGGGTGTGAGCCGCGGCGCGGGCAGGCTGAGGAGCTTGCGCCAGTCCGGGATCCCGGAGAACAGCTCGCCGTCCCACCAGATGCCGCCGGCCTCGAGCGCCTCCTGCTCGGTCCGCGACATCGACGGCAGCATGCGCCGATACACGTCGATGAGCCGGCGCGTGACCTGCCCGCGGCGCCAGCCCTCGGCGCTCAGCGACGCGAGAGCCGCGTACCCGATCCAGAGCAGCGCCTTGAAGACCGCGCCCGTGGAGCCGACGGCCGTGTAGATCACGAGCAGCGCACCGAGCACGAGCGTGGAGGTGGCGAGATCGGTGCGGCGATAGGCGAGCCCGATCGGCACGGCCAGGCACAGCGCGAGCCAGACGAGTGTTTCCATCGCAACTCCTCAAGGACGCCGCACGGCGCGCGGCGCAGCCGGCCGCGCGATTCAGAGCAGGTCGGCAACTCCGGCGCGTTCCTCGCGGAGCTCTGCGTCCGTCGCCTCGAGCTTGCCGCGCGCGAACTCGTCGATCGAGAGCCCCTGCACGATCCGGTATTCGCCGCGAGTGCAGCGCACCGGATAAGAGAACACGACGCCCTCGGGGATTTCGTAGCTGCCGTCGGACGCGACGCCCATGCTGACCCAGTCGTCGCCGGTCGTGCCGAGCGCCCAATCGCGCACGTGGTCGATCGCGGCGGAGGCGGCGGAGGCGGCCGAGGACGCGCCGCGCGCCTTGATGATCGCGGCGCCGCGCTGCTGCACGGTCGGGATGAACTCGTCGCGGTACCAGGCCTGCGGGACGCGCGTGAGCGCGGGCGCGCCCGCGACGGTCGCGTGCGCGAGGTCGGGGAACTGCGTGGCCGAGTGGTTGCCCCAGATCGTCACGCCGCGGATCTCGGTTACCGGCACCTGCGCCTTCGCCGCGAGCTGCGCGCGCGCGCGGTTGTGGTCGAGCCGCGTCATCGCGGTGAAGTTGCGCGCGTCGAGGCCCTTGGCGTTCTCGCGGGCGATCAGCGCGTTCGTGTTCGCGGGGTTGCCGACGACGAGGATCTTCACGTTGCGGCTCGCGACGGCCGCGAGCGCCTTGCCCTGCGCCGAGAAGATCTGCGCGTTCGCGAGCAAGAGATCCTTGCGCTCCATGCCCGGCCCGCGCGGCCGCGCGCCGACGAGCAGGCCATAGTGGATGTCCTTGAAAGCCACCTCGGGCCGGTCCGTCACGACGACGCCGTCGAGCGTCTCGAACGCGCAATCGTCGAGCTCCATCGCGACGCCGTTCAGCGCGCCGAGCGCGGGCGCGATCTCGAGCAGCTGAAGGATCACGGGCTGCTCGGTGCCGAACAGCTGTCCGGACGCGATCCGGAACGCGAGTTGGTAGCCGATTTGTCCGGCGGCGCCCGTAATCGCGACGCGCACCGGCGCCCTGGTGCTCTGCTTCATGATCGAGGTCCCTGACTGGGCGGAGGCGCTGGCTGGCTTGAGCGGGAAGGCATCTTAGCAGCCGCGCTCAGTCCGCGTCGCCGTTGCTCTTCGTGAGCGAGTGCTTGCGCAGCAGGCTCCGGAGCTGATGATAGGAGAGACCCAGCAGCTTCGCCGCGGTGGTCTGCTTGAACTGCGCTCGCTCGAGCGCGCGCTTGAGCACCTGCTGCTCGAACTCGGCGACGGCCGCGCGAAAGTCGTCCGGCAGCTCGTGGTCGCGCAGCGACGCGACGGCCGGCTCCGCGGCGCTCGCGGTGGGCTGCGGCTCGTCCGTGCCGAGGCTGTACGGGGACGCGAACGGATCGAACAGGATCTCGCCGATCGGCTTGTCGGGCTCGGCCGCGCGATAGACGCTGCGCTCGACCGCGTTCTTGAGCTCGCGGACGTTGCCGGGCCAACGGTAGCCGAGCAACGCCGCTTTCGCGTCGGGCGTGAAGCCCGGGAAGAACGCCCGCTTGAGCTCGCTCGTCACGTTCACGGCGAAGTGATACGCGAGCGTGTCGATGTCCTCGGGCCGCGCGCGCAGCGGCGGCACGTAGATCACGTCGAACGCGAGGCGATCGAGCAAATCGGCGCGGAAGCGGCCGAGATCTGCGAGCCGTGGCAGGTGTTCGTTGGTAGCGCCGACGATCCGGACGTCGGTCGTGATCGTGTCGGTGCCGCCGACGCGTTGAAACTCGCCGTACTCGATCACGCGCAGGATCTTTTCCTGCATC
>Ga0134079_10000114_pt1 | contig 19115 bp, 18 predicted proteins | sample 15_taG_2_FD_119770 | JGI IMG/M metagenome (GOLD analysis project Ga0134079, IMG submission 119770) | Grasslands soil microbial communities from the Angelo Coastal Reserve, California, USA - 15_D_Rain_40cm_2_09182015 | ecosystem: Environmental > Terrestrial > Soil > Grasslands ...
GGCCTCGACACGGCCGCGGGCGACGCCGCGCGGGGAGGCCGCGATGCGCTTTGACCTGCTCGGCCGCGACGGCGCGGCGCGGCGCGGGCGCATCACCTTCGGGCGCGGCGCGATCGAGACGCCCGCGTTCATGCCCGTCGGCACCTACGGCAGCGTGAAGGCGATGACGCCCGAGGAGCTCGTCGAGCTCGGTGCCGAGATCATCCTCGGCAACACGTTTCATCTGCTGCTCCGGCCCGGCATCGACGTGATCCGCGCGCACGGCGGCCTGCACGGCTTCATGCATTGGCGCCGTCCGATCCTCACCGACTCTGGCGGCTTCCAGGTCTGGAGCCTGAAGACGCTGCGCAAGATCAGCGAGCGCGGCGTCGAGTTTCGCTCGCCCGTCGACGGCGACCTGATCGAGCTCACGCCCGAACGCTCGATCGAGATGCAGCACGCGCTCGGCGCCGACATCGTGATGGTGTTCGACGAGTGCACGGAGTATCCGGCCGAGCGCGCTGTCGCGCGCGAGTCGATGCAGCGCTCGGCGCGTTGGGCGCAACGCAGCCGCGCGGCGTTCGACGCGGCGAACGCGGGCGCCGACGGCGACGCGGCGTTGTTCGGGATCGTGCAGGGCGGCGTCTACGCCGACCTGCGCGCGGAGTCGCTCGCGGCCTTGACCGAGATCGGCTTCGAGGGTTACGCGGTCGGCGGGCTCGCGGTCGGCGAGCACGAGGAGGAGCGGCTCGCGGTGCTCGAGGGCTTGGGGCCGATGCTGCCGGGCGACGCGCCGCGCTACCTCATGGGCGTCGGCACGCCGTCCGACCTCGTGAAGTCCGTCGCGCGCGGCATGGACCTATTCGACTGCGTGATCCCGACGCGCCACGCGCGCAACGGGCAGCTCTTCACGAGCGAGGGCACGATCAACATCCGCAACAGCCGCTTCCAGACGGACTTGGGTGCGCTCGACCCCGCGTGCGCGTGCTACACGTGCCGTAACTACTCGCGCTCGTACCTGCGCCATCTCCAGCAGTGCAACGAGATACTCGGCGCCCGGCTCGCGACGCACCACAACCTGCATTTCTATCTCGAGCTCATGGCGCGGACGCGTGCCGCGATCGAGGCCGGGGAGCTCGCGGCGTTCGCGGCGAGCGTCAGCGACAGCGACGCGCCGGTTTGACGCCAAGGTGACGCGCCCCGCGGCGGGGCTATGTCATAATGGCGCGCCGTGGCGGGCCGCGGCCGTCGACGCGTACTTGGACCGACATGGATTTCCTACTGAGATTCTTCATCTCCGACGCGAATGCGCAGGCGGGTGCCGGTGCGGCCGGCAGCCAGCTCGGCTACCTCGTGCTGCCGTTGGCGTTCGTCGGCATCTTCTATTTCTTGTTGATCCGTCCGCAGCAGAAACAACAAAAGGAACATCGCGCGATGGTCGACGCGCTCGCCGTCGGCAACGAGGTGATCACCGGCGGCGGCGTGCTCGGCAGAGTCACCGAGCTCGGCGAGCAGTTCGTGACCGTCGAGATCGCCGACGGAGTCACGATCAAAGTGCAGAAGAGCTCGATCAGCAAGCTGCTCCCGAAGGACACGATCAGGAACGCCTAGCCGGTCACGCATATGAACCGCTTCCCGCTCTGGAAGAACGTCATGGTGTTCACGGTCGTGTTCGTGTCGGCCGTGCTCGCGTTGCCGAATCTGTTCGGCGAGGACGAGGCGGTGCAGGTGTCGCGCGCCGACGGCGTCGCGATGGACGCGGCCGCGCTCGAGCAGACGACGAAGGCGCTCATGGCCGCGGGCGTCTCTTACAAGTCCGCGTCGATAGAGAAGAACGCGGCGCTGATCCGCTTCCCGACCGTCCAGGAGCAGCTGCGCGCGAATACGGCGCTCGAGAAGGCGCTGCCGAACCACGTGGTAGCGCTCACGCTCACGTCGCGCACGCCCGCGTGGTTGCGCGCGATCGGCCTGAAGCCGATGGCGCTCGGCCTCGACCTGCGCGGCGGCGTGCATTTCCTCTATCAGGTCGACTTGAACCAGGCGATCCGCCAGTACTTGTCGACGTACGAATCGGATCTGCGCACGCAGCTGCGCGAGGCGAAGATCCGCAACGACGTGCGCGTCGTCGCCGACCCGTCGAACCCGGAACGATCGCTGCTGCAAGTCGCGATCATCGAGCCCGGCGACCTCACGCGCGCCGAGCAGATCATCAAGAAGCTCGACAGCGGCGACCAATTGATCCAGCTCGGCAAGACATCGAGCCGGTTGATCGTCGATCCGGCCGAGATCGACGGCCGGCAGGGCTTCAGGGTCCGGCTCTCGGAGGGCGCGGTCCGCGAGCGGCAGGACTTCGCGATCCAGCAGAACACTGTCACGCTGCGCAATCGCGTGAACGCGCTCGGCGTGGCCGAGGCCGTCGTGCAGCGCCAGGGCGTCGACCGTATTCTCGTGCAGCTGCCCGGCGTGCAGGACCCCGCGCAGGCGAAGCGCGTGCTCGGTGCGACCGCGACGCTCGAGTTCCACCTCGTCGACACCGAGAACGACGCGGCGGAAGCCGAGCGCCGCGGCCGCGCGCCGCTCGGCCTCGAGCTCGCGAAGATGAAGGACGGCCGGCCGTACTTGCTGCGCCGCGACGTGATCGCCTCGGGCGACCAGCTCGTCGACGCGAGCCAGTCGTACTCGCAGGGGGCGCCGGTCGTGCAGGTGAGATTGAACGCGCAGGGTGCGCGCAAGATGCTCGACACGACCTCGGCGAACGTCGGCAAGCCGATGGGCGTGCTGTTCATCGAGGAGAAGCCGAAGCTCGTCGAGCGTGACGGCAAGATGGTCTTGGGCGAGCCCGAGCGCACGGAGACCGTGATCAACGTCGCGACGATCCACGGCGTGTTCTCGAACCGGTTCGTGATCGAGGGGCTCTCGCCATTCGAGGCGCAGGATCTTGCGCTCTTGCTGCGCGCGGGCTCGCTCGCGGCGTCGATCGTGCCGGTCGAGGAAAAGACGATCGGCCCGAGCTTGGGCCAAGACAACATCGACCGCGGCGTGCGCGCGACGATCTCGGGTTACGTGATCGTCGTGCTGTTCATCGCGGTCTGGTATCGGCTGTTCGGCGTGATCGCGGACATCGCTCTGCTCGCGAACGTGTTGATGCTGATCGCGTTGATGTCGATCTTCCAGTTCCAGCTCTCGCTGCCCGGCATCGCGGGCATCGTGCTCACGGTCGGCATGGCCGTCGACGCGAACGTGCTGATCTTCGAGCGCATACGCGAGGAGCTACGTAACGGCAACTCGCCGCAGGCGAGCATCCGCGCGGGCTTCGAGCGCGCGTTTTCGACGATCGTCGACGCGAACATCACGACGTTCATCGCGGGCTTCGTGCTGTTCTTCTTCGGCTCGGGACCCGTCAAGGGCTTCGCGATCACGATGATGCTCGGTATCGCGACGTCGATCTTCACCTCAGTCACGGTCACGCGCGCGATGGTGAACCTGGTCTACGGCAGCCGGCCGCATCTGAAATCGCTGTCGATCGGCGGCGGCGCGCCGCCGTCCGCCAAACCCGCGCCCGCGCGTTGAGCGCGCGGAGCCTAAACGCCGTATGATCGGCGAGACACTCGAACACGGAGAGTCTCGTCATGAGCACCGCGGTCTGGGCGAACGCGCGCGAGCTTTTCGAGGCGTCTCGGTCGACGCCTGACGCGGGCGGGACGAACTCGTCCTGGCGGGCCGAGGTCCTCGACGTCTGGCTCAGGATCGGGGCGATCGTCTTTCCCGTGACCGTCGCGGCCGTGATCGCGCTACGTGAGCCACCGCGTTTCGACGTGAGCGCCGCCACGCTCGTGGCTCTCGCGGCATTGATCGTGTTGCTCCGGCGCGCCGAGCGAATGCGGTTCGAGCTCAAGGCGATCGTCGCGATCGCTGTATTCGAGGTCCCGGCTTTGGTCGTGATGGCGCGCTCCGGGTTCGCGCTCGGCGGTGGCGCGATTCTGATCTCGGCGATCGTGCTCGCGGCGCTGTTGTTCGGGCGAACGCAGGCGTTGGTATTGCTGGCCGTCACGTCCGCGGTCTTGCTCGCGACCGCGTGGGTCGTCGTTGGCGGTGCTCCGGGCGCGACGCGGTTCGCCGACTCTGACCCGACGCGTCTCGTCAATTGGGTGCGTATGACGCTGAGCCTGTCCGTCGTCACGGCGGCGCTCGTCGCCGCGATCGATCACGTCGTGCGGCGCATGGACCAGAAGCGCGCCGAGATCGAGTCCGTTCTCGTGAGGTTGACGTCCAGCGAACGGGCGCTGCGCACGGCGTACGACGAGCTCGGCCGCTTGCACGGCACGCTGATGATGGCGCAGGAAGACGAGCAGCGCAGGATTGCGCGCGAGCTGCACGATCAGTTCGGTCAGATGCTGACGGCCCTGAAGCTCAAACTGACATTGCGACCGAAATCGCCCGCCGGCTCGGCGAGCGAATCTGAGCCGCTCGCAATCGTGGACTCGCTCATCGATCGTACCCGCAAGCTCTGCCTGGACCTGCGGCCGCCCTTGCTCGAGGACGAAGGGTTGATGCCGGCTCTCGAGATCTTTCTGCGCGAGCAGCGAGCCGTTTCGCCGGTCGCGCTCACGCTGCGGTCGACGGGGCCCGCTTCGCCGCTCCCGCGCGAACTCGAGGTCGCGTGCTTTCGGATCGTGCAAGAAGGCGTCACGAACGTGCTTCGCCACGCGGCCGCGCGTAATGCCGAGGTCGGCCTCGATCGGCGCCCCGGCTGCGTGGAGATCACGGTGCGGGACGACGGATGCGGCTTTTCGCCGCTGGCCGCGAATGGCCGCGGCGCGAGCGGGCGGCTCGGTCTGATCGGCATGCGCGAACGCGCGCGCTCGCTCGGCGGCACGTTCGCAATCGACTCGGCGCCGGGGGCGGGGACGACGTTGCGCGCGACGCTCCCGCTGTCGAGGCAGGCCGCGCAGGTCCTTTAGCGCGGCCCGCGCGCTCACTCCACGCCGGCCGTGAACGGCGCGAGCAGCTTCGAGAGCGCCGCGTAGACCTTCGGATTCCCCGCGACGACGTTGCCGCTGGCGAGATAGCCGTCCGTGCCGCGGAAGTCGCTGATCCTTCCGCCGGCCTCGCGGATCATCAGCGCGCCGGCCGCGACGTCCCACTTCTGGAGTCCGAGCTCCCAGAACCCGTCGACGCGCCCGGCCGCGACGTAGCAGAGGTCGAGCGCGGCCGAGCCCGGTCGCCTAATGCCCGCGGTCTCGAGCATGACCGCGCGCAGCATGTCGAGGTAGCGGTCGAGGTGCTTCAGGTTCGCGCGATAGGGCAGGCCCGTTGCGATCAGCGCGGGCCGGAGTGTCGTGCGCTTGCTCACGCGGATCTTGTGGCCGTCGAGCTGCGCGCCCTGGCCGCGGCTCGCGGTGAAGATCTCTTGCCGCAGCGGGTCGTAGACGACGCCGTGCTCGAGCTCGCCCGCGCGCGCGACCGCGATCGACACCGAGAACACCGGAAAGCCGTGCACGTAGTTCGTCGTGCCGTCGAGCGGATCGATGATCCATTGGTACTCGTGCTCGCCGCCGCTCGCGCCGCTCTCCTCGGCGAGGATCGAGTGCTCGGGGTAGTGATCGCGGATCACCTCGATGATCGCGGCTTCGGCCGCCTCGTCGACCTGCGTCACGAACTCGTTGCGGCTCTTCTCGGCGACCGTGAGCGCCTCGAGCCGATTGAGCTGACGCACCATCAGCTCGCCTGCGCGCCGCGCGGCGCGGACCGCGATGTTCACCATGCCGTGCATTTCGGCGCGCAGCGTAGAATAGTCGCCTTGCCGTGGCAAACGATCCGCGGCGAGCAGCACGCACCGAATCGCCACCCGTAAACGCGCGTGAGAGCGCTTGAGCCCGTGCACATCCCCGTCCGCATCGTGCTCGTCGAAACCTCGCACCCCGGCAACATCGGCGCGACCGCGCGCGCGATGAAGACGATGGGGCTCACGGACCTCGCGCTCGTGCGCCCGCACGCGGAGTTCCCGAGCGAGGCCGCGACCGCGCGCGCGGCCGGCGCCGATGACGTGCTCGCGAGCGCGCGCGTCCACGGCACGCTGGAGCACGCGATCGCCGACTGCGGCTGGGTCGTCGGCGCGAGCGCGCGCCTGCGCAGCATCGTCGTGCCGGTCGTGAACCCGCGGGAGTGCGCCGAGACGATCTGGACGAAGCTGGCCGGGAATCGCGTCGCGATGCTGCTCGGCAACGAGCAGTCGGGCCTCACGAACGAGCACCTCGCGCGCTGCCAGCAGCTCGTGACCATTCCGACGACGCCCGAATTCGGCTCGCTGAACCTCGCGATGGCCGCGCAGGTGCTGTGCTACGAGCTCAGGATGGCGGCGCCGAGTCGACCCGGCCCCGTCGGCCCGCGGCGCGACGCGCCGCTCGCGACCGCGGCCGATCTCGACGGCCTGCACGAGCACCTCGAGCGCCTGCTCACGGCGTCGGGTTTCCTGCATCCCGCGCATCAGAAACAGGTGAAGCTCAAGCTCCGGCGGATCTTCCAGCGCGCCGAGCTGGACCAGAACGAGATCAGCATCCTACGCGGCATGCTTGGCTCGCTCGCGCCGGCGCGGCCGTGGGAGAAGAGCGAGCCGTGAGCGCGGAAATCTATCTCGACTACGCGGCGACGTCGCCGCTCGATCCGGCCGTCGCGGCCGCGATGAGCGACTGCCTCGCGCGCGAGTTCGGCAATCCGTCGTCGCAGCACGCGGCGGGCAAGCGCGCGCGCGCGCTCGTCGAAGCCGCGCGAGCCGAGGTCGCCGCGCGCGTCGGCACGGCGCCCGACCGAATCTACTTCACCTCGGGTGCAACCGAGGCGAACAACCTCGCGCTCAAGGGCTCGCTCGCGCGGCGCGGCGCGCGGGCGCACCTCGTGACTTCGACGATCGAGCACAAGTCGGTGCTCGACGCCGCGCGCGCGCTCGAGGAGTCCGGCGTCGCGGTGACCTACGTGCCGGCCGACTCTCTCGGCCGCGTCGCGCCCGACGACGTCGCGCGCGCGCTCCGCGCGGAGACGGCGCTCGTCTCGATCATGCACGTGAACAACGAGACCGGCGTGATTCAGGACATCGAGTCGATCGGCGCGCTGTGCCGCGAGCGCGGCCTGACGTTCCACGTCGACGCGGCGCAAAGCGTCGGCAAGGTGCCGCTCGACCTCGGCGCGTCCAAAGTCGACCTCTGTTCGCTGACGGCGCACAAGGTCTGCGGTCCGAAGGGCGTCGGCGCGCTCTACGTCGCGGCGGGCGTGGTGCTCGCGCCGCAGATGCACGGCGGCGAGCAGGAGCGAGGGCTGCGCGCGGGCACGGTCGCGACACATCAAGCCGTCGGCATGGGCAAGGCCTACGCGCTCGCCGACGCGCGCGAGGCGCAGCGGCTTGCTGCGCTGCGCGATGAGCTCTGGCGGCGCCTCGGCGCGATCCCGGGCGCGCGTCTGAACGGTGATCCCGGGCGGCGAGCGCCGCACGTGCTCAACGTGACGTTTCCGGGCGCCGAGGGCGAGAGTCTCCGGCTCGCGTTGCGCGACCTCGCGGTGTCCGCGGGCTCGGCGTGCGCGGCGGACAGTCCCGAAGCCTCGCACGTGCTGACCGGCATGGGCCTGAGCGACGCGCTCGCCGCGAGCTCGCTGCGCTTCAGCGTCGGGCGGTTTACGACCGAGGCCGAGATCGAGCGCGCGGCCGAGCGAGTCGCGGCCGAGGTCGAGCGGCTGCGCGCGCTCGCGCCGCGCTCGCCCGAGTGGTGTCGGACTTGAGCCCTGCCTCAGTCGGACGATTTGCGCTAAACTCTTGACCGCTCTATGGAATATACCCCGGAGGTTGTGCGGCGCTTCGATTCGCCGCGAAGGGCCGGGGAACTGCGGGCGGGGTTGCCGGGTCTGGTGTCGGGCGAGGCCGAGGACCGAACGCTGCAGGTCTGGGTCCACTTTCAACTGCAAGTGATCGACGGCGTCGTCCGAGCCGCGCGCTTCGCGGCGTTCGGTTGCCCGCATACGATCGCGGCCGCGAGCCGCGCGGCCGAGTGGCTCGAAGGCCGGCCGGCGAGCGACGTCGCACGGCTCGACGTGCGTGCGATCGCGAGCGAGCTTGGGCTTCCCGTCGAGAAGCTCGGGCTACTGCTCAGGATCGAGGATGCGGTGGCCGCGTGCGGTCGTGCGTTGCACAAGTATGTTGGCAAGGATTGAAACGATGGCGATTTCATTGACGAGCAGCGCGGCGACACGCGTGAAGAGCTTCCTCGAGAAGCGCGGCGGAGGCGTGGGTCTTCGAATCGGCGTGCGCAAGAGCGGCTGCTCCGGCTACGCGTACACGATCGACTACGCGGACGCGATTCTTGCCGACGACGTCGTCTTCGATCGCGACGGCGTCAAGGTGATCATCGACCCGAAGAGCCTGAGCCTCATCGACGGCACCGAGGTCGACTTCGTGAAAGAGGGTTTGAACGAGGCGTTCAAGTTCCGCAATCCGAACGTCAAGGGCGAGTGCGGTTGCGGCGAGAGCTTCACGGTCTGACGCGGCGGCTGCGAAGGGTTTCCGTCATTCGTATCTAGGTGAACAATGGCTCTCGAGCGTACTTTCTCCATCGTCAAGCCGGACGGCGTCGCGAAGAATCTGATCGGCGAGGTCTATCGGCGGTTCGAGAAAGCGGGACTCAAGATCATAGGCGCGAAGATGATCCGCTTGCGTCAGGACCAGGCCGAAGGTTTCTATGCGGTGCACCGCGAGCGGCCGTTCTTCAAGGATCTCGTGAAGTACATGACCTCCGGCCCGGTCGTCGTGCAGGTGCTCGAGGGCGAGAACGCGATCAAGGTGAACCGCGACCTCATGGGCGCGACCGATCCGAAGAAGGCCGCGCCCGGCACGATCCGCGCGGACTTCGCGAAGTCGATCGAGGAGAACGTCGTGCACGGCTCGGACGGCGCCGCGACGGCGCCCGTCGAGATCGCGTTCTTCTTCAGCGAGGCGGAGCTTTGTCCGCGCACGCGCTGAACGCCGCCGTCGCGGCGCGCGCGCCCGCCAGGCTCGACCTGCTCGGGCTGCCCAGCGCGAGCCTCGTCGAGCTCTTCGAGTCGCTCGACGAGAAGCCCTATCGCGCGCGCCAGGTGATGCGTTGGCTCTATCAGCGCCACGTGACCGACTTGGACGCAATGACGGACTTGAGCACCGCGCTGCGCGCGCAGCTCAAAGAGATCGCGCGCGCCGAGCTGCCGCCGACGCTCGAGCGGCAGCGCTCGGCCGATGGCACGCGCAAGTGGCTCCTTAACGTCGGCGCGGGGCAGGCCGTCGAGACCGTCTTCATCCCCGAGGCGAATCGCGGCACGCTCTGTATCTCGTCGCAGGCCGGCTGCGCGCTCGACTGCGCGTTCTGCGCGACCGGCTACCAGGGCTTCAACCGCAACCTCACCGCGGCCGAGATCTTGGGCCAGGTCGTGCTCGCATCGCGCGAGCTCGCGGACACGCCGATCACGAACGTCGTGTTCATGGGCATGGGCGAGCCGCTCGCGAACTACCGCAACGTGCTGCCGGTCGTCGAGCTGCTGCTCGACGAGCAGGCGTACGGGCTGTCGCGACGGCGGGTCACGATCAGCACAGCCGGCATCGTGCCGCAGATCGAACGGCTAGCGGTCGATTGCAACGTCGCGCTCGCCGTGTCTCTGCACGCGCCGACCGACGAGCTCCGCGACAGGCTCGTGCCGATCAACAAGATCCACCCGATCGCGGAGCTGCTCGCCGCCTGTTGGCGCTACGCCGAGAACCTCTTGAGCCGCGACGTCACGTTCGAGTACGTGCTGCTCGACGGCGTGAACGACTCCGTCGCGCAGGCGCGCCAGCTCGCGCGGCTGCTCAAGGGCCGGCCCGCGAAGGTCAATCTGATCCCGTTCAATGCGTTTCCCGAGTCGGAGTTTCGCTGCTCGACCCCGCGCGCTACGACCGAGTTCTGGCGCACGCTGCGCGACTCGGGCTTGATCGCGACGGTTCGCCGGCCGCGCGGCGACGACATCGCGGCCGCCTGCGGGCAGCTCGCGGGCCGCGTGCTCGATCGGCAGCGGGTGCGTTTGGGCGACAGAGTGGTGGGAGCGAGCGGTCCATGAGCATGCTGAAGGTTCTGTCGATCTGCGCGGTTCTTGGTGCTCTGCTGCAGGCTTGCCAGAGGGACGTCACGAAGGGCGAGAAGCCGCCCTCGGAGCACGAGGCCGCCGTCGCGAACGTCAATCTCGCCGCGGGCTACATTAACCAAGGCCGACCGGAGATCGCGATCGACCGCTTGCAGCGTGCGCTGAAGCAGGACCCGAAGCTCGCCGACGCGCACACGACGATCGCGATCGCCTACGACCAGCTCGGCAGCTTCCGGGACGCGGAGGAACACTACAAGAAGGCGACGCAGCTTGAGCCCGACAACTCCGCGTCCGCGAACGCCTACGCGGTGTTCCTGTGCAAGCAGAGTCGCTGGAAGGACGCCGAGCCGTACTTCAAGCGCGCGACCGCGAACCTGAAGTATCAGACGCCGGAGGTCGCGTACACGAACGCCGGAACCTGCGCGCTGAGCGCCGGCGATCGAAAGAAAGCCGACCAGAACTTCCGCGCCGCGCTCACGCGCAATCCGATGTACGCGGACGCGCTCGAGAACATGCTCGACATGTCCTATCAGGACAAGAACTACCTGCAGGCGCGCGCGTTCCTGCAGCGCTACCGCGACCTGAGCCCCGCGACCGCGCAGACGCTCTGGATGTGCTTCGACATCGAAAACCACCTCAACAACCACGACGCGGCGAACCGCTGCGCGGTGCAGCTTCGCGAGGGCTTCCCCAACTCGCCCGAGCTCGCGAAACTGAGGGAGCTCCAGGGCGCCAATGGAAGATAACGCTCAGCCGCTGGCCGATGCCGGCGCGAGCGCACAGAGAGAGCGCAACGTCGGCGAGCTTCTGAAGGCCGCGCGTGCGGCGCAGGGCCTATCGCTCGAGCAGATCTCGACCGAGCTCAGGATCGAGCTTCAGCAGCTCCAGGCGCTCGAAGCCGATCGCTTCGAGCGGATCGGCGTGCCGGTATTCGTGAAAGGCTATCTGCGCCAGTACGGCCAGCGCCTCGGCCTCGACTATCGCGACCTCCTCGCCGGGTACAACAAGCAGACCACGCTGCCGGAGGTGCAGGTCCGGCCGAGCAGGCCGATCAGGCTGCACGACGAGCGCCAGATCGCGGTCTGGGTCATCGCGGCGCTCGCGCTGCTCGTCGTGATCACGGGGCTCGCCGTCTGGTGGCTCAGCGGCGGCGGATTCGACTCGCGCTCGCGCGCGCCGGCGTCGGAGGCCAAACCCGAGGGCGCGAAGCCGGGCGCCGCGGCGCCGGCCGAGCCCGCGCGCAAGCCGGAGCCCGTCGCGAGCAAGCCCGCGCCCGCGGCTTCGTCCACGCAGGACGCGGCCCCGGAGCGCGCGGCCGCGGGCGGTGCGGTGACCTCGTCCGAGGCCGAGCCGGCGACGGCGCCGGCCGCCTCGCTGACCGTCCCGCTCGAGCTCGCGTTCGAGCAAGAGAGCTGGGCCGAGGTGAGCGACGCGCGCGGCACGCGTCTGTACTACGGCCTCGGCACCGCCGGCCGGCGCGCCGCGATGCGCGGCGAGCCGCCGTTCGCGGTCGTGCTCGGCAACGCGGGCGGTGTGCAGATCCTCATCGACGGCGAAGAATTCAAGGTTCCGACGAGGGGTCGCCCCGGCGAGTACGCGCACTTCTCCGTAGACATCGCCAGGGATTGAGCGCGACATGGCCGACCTGATTCAGCCGGTCCGCGGCATGAACGACGTGTTGCCCGCCGACGCGCCGCTCTGGGAGCGCGTCGAGGGCGCGGCCGCGGAGCTCTTCGCGGCCTACGGTTATCAGCGCGTTCGCCTGCCGGTGCTCGAGCGCACGGAGCTCTTCAGCCGCTCGATCGGCGAGCTCACCGACATCGTCTCGAAGGAGATGTACACGTTCGACGACCGCGACGGCGAGAGCGTGACGCTGCGGCCCGAGGCGACCGCTGGCGTCGTGCGCGCGGCGCTCGGCAACGGCCTGTTGCACAACCAGCAGCAAAAACTCTGGTGCAGCGGCCCGATGTTCCGGCGCGAGAAGCCTCAGAAGGGTCGCTACAGGCAGTTTCACCAGCTCAGCGTCGAGGCGCTCGGCTTCGCCGAGCCCGAGATCGACGCCGAGCTCATCGCGCTCTCGGCGCGCCTTTGGAAGAAGCTCGGGATCACGAGCGTCACGCTCGAGCTCAACTCGATCGGCACGCCCGAGGCGCGCGCGGGCTACAAGAAGGTGCTGACCGAGTACTTCGGCGCAAACCGCGACGCGCTCGACGAGGACAGCCTGCGGCGCCTCGAGCGCAATCCGCTCAGGATCCTCGACAGCAAGAACCCGGAGCTCCGCGATCTGATCGATCGCGCGCCGCTGCTCGGCGGCTATCTCGACGACGAGTCGCGCGCGCACTTCGCGCGCGTGCAGGGGCTGCTCGCGGACGTCGGCATCGCGTTCAAGCAGAACCCGCGGCTCGTGCGCGGCCTCGACTACTACTCGCACACCGTGTTCGAGTGGGTCACGGATCGGCTCGGCGCGCAGGCCGCGGTCTGCGCGGGCGGACGTTACGACGGCCTCGTCGCGCAGCTCGGCGGGAGAGACACGCCGGCGGTGGGGTTCGCGCTCGGCGTCGAGCGCGTCGTCGAGCTCGCGCGCGCCGACGGCGGCGACGTCGCGGAGAGGCCCGTCGACGCGTATCTCGTCGCGGCAGGCGACGAGGCTCGCCGCTTCGGTTTCAAGGTGGTCGAAGAGCTGCGCGATCTCGTGCCGGGCTTGAGCCTCGAGATCGGCTCGCCGGCCGCGGGCTTCAAGGCCCAGATGCGCCGCGCCGACAAGAGCGGCGCGCGCTTCGCGCTGATCGTCGGCGAGGCCGAGGTCGCCGCGGGCCGAATCAGCGTGAAGCCGCTGCGGGTCGACGAACCGCAGCGGCTCGTGACGGCAGAGGAGTGCGCCGGCCTGCTTAACCCCGCTCGCTCGGACTAGAATAGCCCGCCTGACGCGGAGGTCGTGTGGACGAGAATCTGACGGACAGCGAACGAATCGAGCAGATCAAGCAGTTCTTGCGCGAGAACGGCTGGTTCATGATCGGCGGTCTCGCGGTCGGCGCGCTGCTCGTGGTCGGCTGGATGCAGTACTCGGGGTATAGGGAGCGGCGCGCGGAAGACGCCAGCGCGCTCTATCAGACCGTCAAGCTGGCGATCGACTCGAAGGACCTCCCCCAGGCGACGACGACCCTGACGCGGATGCGCTCGGAGTTTTCGTCGAGCGCTTATACGTCGCAGGCCGGTCTGCTCGTCGCGGGCACGCTCGTCGTGAGCGCGCCCGAGCGCGCCTCGGAAGAGCTCCAGTACGTGATGGCACACACGAACGATCCGGAGCTCGCGATGGTCGCGCGCTTGAGGCTCGCGCGCGTGCTCGAGTATCGCGAACAGTACGACGAGGCTCTGAAGACGCTCGCGGTCGCGAAGCCCGGCAAGTTCGCGGGCAGGATCAACGAGGTCAAGGGCGACATCGAGGTGGCGCGCGGCAACGTCGAGGAAGCGCGCAGGGCGTATCTCGCGGCGATGGTCGCGGACGGCGCCGAGCTGCTCGATCGCAGCTTCCTGCAGATGAAGCTCAACGACTTGCCCGCCGTCGCGGCCGCGCCGCCCGCGACCGACGCGGCTGCGGCGCCCAATGGAACGCCGCCGGCCGCGGCACCGGCCACTGCGCCGGCCGCGGCACCGGCCGCCGCGCCGGCCGACGGCGAGCCGAAGGCCGCCGCGCCCGCGCCGCCCGCGTCCGGAGAGGGCGGGTGAGCGTTCGTCGCCGCTCGCCGTCGACCTGGCTGCTCGCGAGCGTCGCGGTCGTGACGCTCGTGCTCGGCTGCTCGAGCAAGAACGAAAAGAGCGAGCCGCCGGCGAAGCTCGTCCAGTTCAAGCAGACTCTCGACGTTCGCGAAATCTGGAGCCACAAGGTCGGCGGCGGTTTCGAGCGCCTGCGTCTCGGCCTGCGCCCGGCCTCGGACGGTGCGCGGATCTTCGCGGGCTCCGTCGACGGCCGCGTCGCGTCGTACGACGCGGTCACGGGCCGCGAGATTTGGGGAATCAAGACGAAGCTGCCGCTCGCGGCCGGGCCCGGTTACGACGACGGCGTGCTCGCGTTCGGCTCTTCCGACGGCGACTTGATCGCGATCGACGCCGCCGACGGCAAGGAGCTCTGGCGCGAGGCCGTCGGCAGCGAGGTGCTCGCGTCGCCCGCGATCGGCGCGGGCGTGATCGTCGTGCGCACGGTCGACGGCCGGCTGCGCGGTTTCTCGGCGCGCGACGGCAAGACGGTTTGGACCGTCGATCAGTCGCTGCCGGCGCTCACGCTGCGCGGCAACAGCGCCCCGCGCGTCGCGGGCAACGTCGTCGTCGCGGGCTTCAACAACGGCCGCGTCGGCGCGTACGAGATCGCAAACGGCGACGCGGCTTGGGAGGTCGCGATCTCGAATCCGACCGGCCGCACCGAGCTCGAGCGGCTCATCGACGTGGGGCAGGGGCTGCAGGTCGTCGCGACCGAGGTCTACGTCGTCGGCTACCACGGCCGTGTCGTCGGCATCGACATCGGCACCGGCGTCGTGCTCTGGCAGCAAGACATGTCGTCGTTCGCGGGTTTGAGCGCCGACTTTGCGAGCGTCTACGTGACGAACGACGTCGACGCCGTGATCGCACTCGATCGCCGGGCCGGCGCCCAGGTTTGGCGGCAGGAGGCGCTGCGACTGCGCGACGTGACCGCGCCGACGCGCTTCGGCAACACGGTCGTGGTCGGCGACTACGATGGCTACGTGCACTGGCTCGACACGGGCGACGGGCGCTTCGTCGCGCGCGAGCGCGCCGCAAAGGGGCGGATCAGCGCGGCGCCGATCGTCGTCGGTGAGAACCTCTACGTTCAGGGCGACGACGGCACGGTCGCGGCGTTCACCGTCCGGGCGCCGAAGACCTAGCGTCTTTCGCGCCTGACCCGATGCTCCCCGCCGTCGCGCTCGTCGGCCGGCCGAACGTCGGCAAATCCACGCTGTTCAACCGGCTGACCGGAACTCGCGACGCGCTCGTCGCAGATTTCCCGGGGCTCACGCGCGACCGCCGCTACGGCATCGGCGAGCTCGGCGAGCGGCGCTTCATCGTGATCGACACGGGCGGGCTCGCGCTCGGCGCTGCGGGGGAGATCACCGCGCTCGTCGCGGAGCAGGTCGATCTCGCGATCGAAGAGGCGAACGCGGTCGTGCTCATCGTCGATCACAAGACCGGTCTCACGGGCGAGGACATCCGGATCGCCGAGCGGCTGCGCCGCGAGACGGACAAAGTCGCCGCGATCGCGGTCAACAAGGCCGAGGGCGTGCCGGGGGAAATCGCGGCGGCCGAGTTCCACGAGCTCGGCTTGGGCGAGGTCATAGGCGTGAGCGCGCTGCACGGGCACGGCGTCGCGGAGCTGCTCGAGGCGGTCGTCGCGCCGCTGCTCGAGCGCGGCGCGGCCGCGGCCGCCGAGGCGGCCGCGCTCACCGAGGAGCACGGCCCGAAGCTCGCGGTGATCGGCCGGCCGAACGTCGGCAAGTCGACGCTGATCAATCGCCTGCTCGGCGCGAATCGGCTGATCACGTCGGAGGAGCCCGGCACGACGCGCGACAGCATCCTCGTGCCGGTCGAGCGCGACGGTCGCAAGTTCGTGCTCGTCGACACGGCCGGGATCAGGCGCCGAGCGCGCGTGAGCGAGACGGTCGAGAAATACAGCGTCGTGCAGAGCCTGCAGGCGATCGAGGACGCGGGCGCGGTGATCGCGGTGCTCGACGCGCGCGAGGGCGTGACGGAACAGGATCTGCACCTGATCGGTATCGCGGTGGGGCGCGGGCGCGCGCTCGTGATCGCGATCAACAAGTGGGACGGGCTCACGAGTGGGGAGCGCCGCGAGGTCGAGCGCCAGGTCGCGCGAAGGCTCGACTTCGTGCCGTTCGCGACCGTGCACTACACCTCGGCGCTGCACGGCAGCGGGATCGCCGAGGTGATCGACGCGGCGCTCAAGGCCTACGCTTCCGCCGGCGCCGAGTTCACGACGCCGCGCTTGAACCGCGTGCTCGAGGACGCGACGCTCGCGAACCCGCCGCCGCTCGTGCGCGGCCGGCAAGTGCGCCTGCGTTACGCGCACCAGGGCGGCCGCTACCCGCCGCTGATCGTCGTGCACGGCGGCCAGGCCGAGCGGCTGCCCGATCACTACAAGCGCTACCTCGAGAACACGTTCCGCACGGTGCTGAAATTGACCGGCACTCCGGTCCGCATCGAGCTGCGCACAGGCGAGAACCCGTTCGCGGGCCGGCGCAACACGCTCACGCCGCGACAGAAGAAGAGCAAGCGCCGGCTGCTGCGGCATCGGAAGCGCGGCGCGTAATCGGCAAATTCATCGATCGGTCTCGCTGTGAATTACTCGTAGCGCAGCACCTCGGCCGGCCGCGCGCGCGACGCGCGCAGCGTCTGCGAGCCGACCGCGAGCCACGCGACCGCGACCGTGATCGCGAGCGAGAGCACGAACGGCAACGGCGTGAGGGCGATCGGCGCCTGGAACGTGTCGAGGTACTCGCGCGCGGACATGTACGCGAGCGGCCAGGCGACCAAGTTTGCGATCAGGACGGGTTTCGAGAAGCTCGCGAGCAGCATCGCGACCATCCGCGTGCCGCTCGCGCCGTGCACCTTGCGCACGCCGACCTCGCGCATGCGCCGGGCCGCGATCAGCGACGCCATCCCGAACAGACCGGTGAGCGAGATCGCGAACGCGAGCAGCGCGAGCGCCGTGAGCACCTGACCCAAGCGCAAATAGCCTTCGTAGACGTCGTTGAAGTAGTCGTCGAGGAAGCGGCGGCTGATCGCGACGTTCGGGGCGAGCTGCCGCCACGCGCGATCGATGCCGTCGAGCCCGCGCGCGACGTCGTCACGACTCACGCGCACGACCGCGTAGTCGAGCCGCGGCCGCAGGTTGTACATCGTGCCGTTCGTCTTCATCATGTTGAAGAACGTAAACTTGTGCGTCTCGACGACGCCGACGATCCGCTGCGCCTTCGGAGGATTCGTCGGGAGATAGACGAGCTGGTCGACGGCGGTCTCGGGGGACCCGAGTCCGAACTGATCGACGAAGCCACGGTCGACGACGATCGGCGTCGGGGTAGGCGCGGGCTTCGGTGCCTCGGGTGTCGTTGCAGACTCGGGATAGGCGCCGTCGTTCACGTGCGTTTCGTCGCCATAGTCGCGGCTAAAGACGCGGCCGGCGACGAGGCCGATGTCGAACACGGAGAAGAAGTCGAAGCCTACGCTTTGGCCCATCACGAGCTTCGACGGTGCATTCTCGTCGGGCGTCGCGCTCACGAGCGTGGCCGAGAGGTTCACCCAAGGCGGCGCGCCGATCTCCGTCACCCCGCGGAATTGAGGAACGCGTGCGAGCTCCGCGCGCAGCGTCGCAGAATCGACCTTCGTGATGCTGCTCGGGTTCTCGATCAGCACGAGAGGGTCCGAAGCGGACGCGAGTCCCGTGCGCTTCAGATGCTCGTTCTGGAGCGCCGTGATCGTCACGACGATCAACAGAAAACTCGCGACCGCGAATTGCCCGCCGATCATCAGAGTCGAGAGCCATTTCGAGCCGAGCTGCGCGCGCGAGGCGCGCAGCGCGACAACGGGTCGCACGCGCGCGAGCGCGAGCGCCGGATACGCGCCTGCGGCGAGCGTAACGACTGCGATCACCGCCGCGAGGAACGCCCAGAAGCGCGCGCCCTCGTACAGGGTCGCAGAGAGATCGACCCCAATGAGCACGCGCAACAACGGCATCGAGACCTGCACGATCGTGAACGCGACCACGACCGCGATCACGGTCAGCACGCCCGCCTCGACGAGACTCTGCAGCGCGACTTGCGCGCGCTCCGCGCCGAGCGCTTTGCGCAGGCCGATCTCGCGCGTGCGCCTTGCCGCGCGGGCCGTTGCCAAATTCGCGTAGTTCACGCACGCGACGCCGAGCACGAGCGCGCCGAGCGTGAGCAGCATGTTCTGCACGGTCATGCCGACGCCCGAAAGGAACACGCCGTCGTTGACGGATTGACCGAGCAGCTCGCGCACGTCGACGGCCCCGTGCTTCAGTGTCGCGAAGGCGCTCAGCTCGGCCGGCACGTGCCGCCGGGTGAACTCGGGCAGCTGTGCACGCAATGCCGCGAGCGTGAAGCTGCCGTCTGCCGGCAGCAGCGCGTAGGTCATCGTGCGCGACTGCATCCCCTGCATCCAGTTCTCGCCTTGGGACTGCGCGTTCGGCGGCCGAACGCTCGCGTCGATCGTCTCGAACACGTCATACGACGCGAGCAGATCGAACTTGAGCGACGCGGTCTGGGACCGGCCCATGTGCGACGGTTCCGGGATCGCATCGATGACGCCGGTGACCGTCGTGTCTACGAGGTTGCCGATCAGCAGATGGCGGCCGAGCGGCGCCTCGCGGCCGAAGAGCTGCGTCGCGTAGTCCTTCGTGAGCACGATGCTGCGCGGGCTGCGGAGCGCGCCGCGCGCGTCGCCCACGAGGAACGGCAGATCGAACAGGTCGAGGAACTCGGCGTCGACCGCGACGGCGGACGAGCGCAGCGCACGCTCGCCGGTCGAGACCATCGTCTTGTCGCCGATCGAAGTGGCGCGGGCGATCTTCTCGATGGCCGGGAAGTCCTCTTTGAGATACTTGGCGGCGAATGCCGGGACGTGCGGCTCGTCCTCGAACGAGAAGCTGTTGTCCTTGAGCGTCATGCTCGTCGTGAGCACCGCGATCCGGTCGGCGTTCGCGAAGTGCTTTTCCGCGCCGGCCCAGAAGACGACGAACGCGTAGGCCATCACGAAGCACGCGATACCCAGCGCGAGCGTGAGCACGTTCATCGCGAACGCGAACGGCGCCGCGCGGAAGTTACGGATCGCGACCGAGAGATAGTGCGTGAGCACGGTTCGTTCTTTGTTTCTGGGGCTCTCGGCGATGGACCGCGGCGGAGCAATGATAGTTCGCGCGCGCTGCGAGCGAATTCATGAGGCATCTGGTGCAGAAAATTATCGCA
>Ga0134079_10000116_pt1 | contig 18993 bp, 38 predicted proteins | sample 15_taG_2_FD_119770 | JGI IMG/M metagenome (GOLD analysis project Ga0134079, IMG submission 119770) | Grasslands soil microbial communities from the Angelo Coastal Reserve, California, USA - 15_D_Rain_40cm_2_09182015 | ecosystem: Environmental > Terrestrial > Soil > Grasslands ...
GGGGTCCCAACCCTTCTTGAGCAGTTCCCCGGCCGGGTATCCCTCGAACTGCGCGCCGAACTGGTCGCCGAGTGACCGGATGATCCGCGCCATCCTCCCCGTGGGTTCGTCGCGGTAGGCGGGGTGACGCATCGCCAGTTGCAGCATGCCGACCAGGATGAACGCGGAGTAAGGGCCGATCAGCATCTCTGTCCGCTCGCCGGCGCGCTCCAACTTGATGAGCCGCCCGATGATGACGGCAGCTTCCCGGATCTCGTCCTCTTGTGGCATGGTGGCTCGCTCTCTGCGTGATGTCCGGCTAAGGTGACCACCTTAGCGGCCCGGTTAAGGGCCGGGGAGGGAGGGTCGAGTGACGGTGTCGGTACTACCCCCGAGCAGGCGCCCGGGTCGACACGGCCCCTGGCGGGTGCTGGCCGAAGAGGCGCTACGCGACGGCAACGTGCGTGACGGCATCGCCGACAACGCCTATGAGGCCCGGCTGATCGTGCGGCGCATCCGCCGCGCGGCCGACGAGCTGGGCGGCCGGGTGCGGTCGTCGTTCCGGCCGGAGGCCGGCGGCAAAGAACACTGGTACATAGTCGTACTACCGAAGGGGGAGCAGTGAACGGGAGCAGTGGCAAGGGTTATCGCGCGTGGGCGGCCGTGATGTTGAAGGGTGGAGCACGGAAGACAACGACGATCGCCATGCTCGCATTTGCGCTGGCGAAAATCGGCGAGGAGGTTGCAGTGATCGACGCCGACACGTACACGCAAGGGCTCACCGAGTGGGTGAGCAGCATCTACGCCGGCGGCGGGGAGCCGCCGTTCCACATGCACCAGTGGTCCCGGGCGGCCGGTGGCCTGCTGGTGCCGTTCGTTCAGCGGGTGCAGGCCGACACGGGCGCCGGGTATGTGCTGCTGGACATGGGCGCAGAAGACCCGGACGCGGTGCGGCAGGTGCTCCCCCTGCTGGACCTGGTCGTCAGCCCGGTCGGCCCGGAGCAGGCCGAGCTATCGCGGGTGCCAGCCACCCGCGCGCTCGTCGCGCCGCTGCACCCGCACCTGCTGTTGACCCGCGTCGACCAGGTCGGCATCGGCATGGCCGCGGCCATGCGCGATGACTTCTCGCGGGCCGGGTATCGGGTGCTCGACATCGAGGTTCCCCGCAACCGGCAGCAGTACGCGCACGTGTTCGGGACGGTCCCCGAGCACCTGGGCGCCTACGAGCAGGTTGCCGCCGAGCTGTGCGCGGCCGACTTCGCGGAGGCCGCGTTGGCGGTCGTGGGATGAGCCGGCGCACGTTCTCCACGGTCGCGCACACCGGTGTGAGCGCGGATGGAGGCTACACCGAACCCGTGGGCGCGCCTGCCTTGACCGAGCCGGCGCCCGCGCCTACCCTCGCGCGCGCGCAGGCGCCCGCGGACGCGCGCACGGACGCGCGCACGGACGCGCGTCCGCCCGCGCGTCCGCGCGTCCGCGCGGGCGACGTGCCCGCGCAGGCCCGGCCGGGGGGGCGCTCGATCGGGCTGGCGCCGGCGCCGGCGCCGGCGCCCGACGCGCGGGCGGTGCGGCGGGCGGTGCGCGATGTGCAGGCGGCCGCGCTGGCGTACCGCAACGCGCTTGAGCGGGTGGAAGCGCGGGCGTCGGACCTACGCACGGAGATAGACCGCGCGGACTGCCTGACACCCGAACAGGTGACGGGCATCCTCGCGCTGTCGGGCGTGACCGCGGATATGCTCGCCCCCGGCGCGTAGACGCGCGGCCGGGCGCCCGCTCCGGGGGGGGTGGGCGCCCGGCCGCGTGAACGTCAGGTCAGGAACACGAACGGAGCAAGCGTGTTGAACTGCGCGTACGATCCGACATCTTCGATCCAGAACCCGGACGGCGAGTTGACTGCGCCCAACCATTTGCCCGTGCCCACATTGGACTGGATGCTGATGCAAACCTGTGTGGTGATGTCGGCGCCGCTGTTGTTGGCGAACAGGCCGCCGGACGCCACGTCGCGCGCGCCGATGTCCTGGAAACCGAGGTCGAACAGCAGCGTTCCCGCGGTCGTGGTGCCCTTGCGGAAATGGAGCGCCATCGCTGTGCATCCGCCGGCCTCACCGCCGAGCCGCCCGGACAGGTTGAGCCGGTACACCCTGCCGTTGCGGTAGGTGGCAGAGGGCGCGGTGTGGGTGACGGTGTCGGCGCCGATCGCCGCGGAGTCGGCTTGGGAGTAGGCGCCGGTGACGAACCCGCGCGGGAGGCTGGTCGCGTTGAGGGTCAGGTCGGCCGGGCCGGTGCCGTAGTTGCCGAGCGCGACGACCGGGGCGGCGCCGCCCACGGTGGCGCCGTGCAGCTCCATGTACGCGGCGCTGGTCGACCCGTCGTAGGCCGGGGACGCGACGATGAGCGCGGGCAGCAAGGTTGTGCCGGCGCCCTGGTTGGTGGCCTGGACAGCGCCGGTGGCGGTCACGACGTGCCCGCCGCCCGGGTCGCCCGGGGTGAACAGCAGTTCGGGCGGGGAACCGGGGATCATCTGAATCTGCGCGCCGGTGGCCGCGTCGCGGATCTCGATCGCGGTCGAGTCGATCACCATGACCGAGTTGTTGTTGGCGTCATAGATGGTGATCTCGCCGGTGGTGCCGTCGAGCACGATGCGTTGCCCGGTCACCGCACCGGCCGGCAGGGTGATGGTGACCGGCTGGTCATTGGTCCAGCCGGTCATCAGGCGAGCCCGATCACGGGCAGGAACGCGGTCAGCGTGCCGTAGCTCGCGGGCGTGATGGAGGCGGGGAACGCGGTTACGCCGGAGGCGAACACGGTCCGGCGGTGCGTGCTGGTGCGGCCGCCGCTGATGATGGCCTCGGCGCCGGTGGTCCTGTTCGCGAACCAGAGCCGAACGCCGGTCCACCCGCCGACGAGGATGCCGACGCGCACCCATCGTGCGGCGCTCTGCGCGGCGACCGGCGTGCCCAGGTCGGCGAACTTCCACCCGGCGCCCGAGTTCCACAGGTTCGGCACGGACTGCGAGCCGGCCAGGGTGCCGTCATCCTCGTAGATCACCACGCCGTTGCCGTTGGCGGCGGCGCCGCCGGTCGCGGCGACCGACACGCCGACGCCGACCGTCGCGACCGGGGTTGCGGCGGGTACGAACATGCGCGACACGAAGAACGTGCCATCCGTAAAAGTGCTGTCGCCGGTGGCGTCGACCGGGTCCACGGACAGGCTCACCAGCCCGTACCCGGACGGCGGGTAGTACCCGTTCGCGGTGGTGACGGCCGGGGTGATGGTCTGCCCGGCCACGGTCAGCGCGCCGGCCACCGCGAGCGCGCCGGCGACGGTGAGATTGCCGGACCGGTCGATCGAGGCCAGGCTTACGCCCGGCTGGTCAGCGTCGCGCACGTCGAAGGGCACCGGCATGACCGTCACCGGACCCGGAGAAGCTGGCCGGGGTAGATGCGGTCCGGGTGGGCCAGCCGGTTGAGGCTGGCCAGCGCGGGCCAGCTCGTACCGAACCGGGCGGCGATCCCGGACAGGGTGTCCCCGCCGCGCACCCGATACCAGCTCGTCGACGACGGCGGCGGGCTGCCGTCCAGGCGCAGCAGTTCGCCGGGGTAGATGCGGTCCGGGTGGGCCAGCCGGTTGAGGCTGGCCAGCGCGGGCCAGCTCGTACCGAACCGGGCGGCGATCCCGGACAGGGTGTCCCCGCCGCGCACCCGGTAGAAGCGGGCGGACGCCGGCGGGGGCGGGCCGACGTGGCGCGGGCGCAGCTCGTCGTCGCGGATCACCTCGGCGCTGCCGGTCCACCACCCTCCGACGTCGCCCGTAGACGCGTCGCGGTCGCCCTGACCGCCCCACAGAGCGCTGTTGGCGGTCTGGCGGTAGTGCGCCCGAGGGTCCCAGCGTCCACGCGACCAGGCGGCCGTCTGCCAGCCCCACCGGTAGCCGGCCCCGAGCGCTGCAGCAACGGCCCGGTACCCGCCGTAGACGCCGACCCGGTCCCGGCCGATGACCGAGGCGGCGCCGGCGAGGTAGGCCAGCACGGCGGGCACCTCGGCGGGCTGCACGTCCCAGTCGGCCGACAGGTAGATCACGACGGGCGGGGCGCCGACCTCGGCGCGGGCCAGCTCGGCGAGGCGGGCATCACGCACCCCGGCGGCGTACCCGCCCCGGGCGGCCACCGGCGACCATTCCCAGTTCAAGAGGATGGTCTTGCCTTGGGCGAGCAGCCAGGCGGCCTCGGCCGCGGTGAGCGCCTTACCGGAGCCCCAGGAGGCGGGCACCAGGTAGCGGGCGACGACCTGCACCCCGGCCAGCTCGGCGCGGGTGGGCCGGTACCAGGAGTAGTCCACGCCGGGCGCCGCGGCGGCCGGCGTGGCGACGGCGACGAGGACCAGGCCGACGAGGACGGCGGCGAGACGGCGGAGCATGGGGTCACCACCAGGTGAACGGGCGCAAGACGAGCGGCGACTTCTTCCCGCGCCCTTCGTAGGCGTCGTGCAGGAACACGGCGCCGGCCAGGAACAGGACCAGGCCGACCAGGACGGCGGCGCCCTGGTCGCGGATGAGCACCCGGTGACTCATGCGGCCTGCTTGGGCGGGTCGGGTAGCGCCGCCAGGCCGGCGCCGGCGTTGGTGGCCGCGGCCACCGCCCTCTCGCGCTGGGCGATCAGCTCGGACATGCGCCCGTTGACCTGCGTGCGGACCTCGGCAACCTGCCCGCTGATCTGCTGGCCGACGAGCAGCATCGTCACGGTGGGCACCACGGCCGCGCTGATGAGGGTGAGCAGGTCGCTGGACGCCGCGTGGCACACCGCAAGCACGGTGACGCACGCCATCGCACCGAGCACAATGACGGCGGCGGGCCACGCGTTGCGGGTCACGGGTGAACCACGTAGCGCACGGTGTAGAGGTGCGCGGTCGTCAACGCGGCGTTCACGTTGACCTTGAAGCCGTTGACCGTCACGGAACTCTCGGTAGCGGCGATCACCGAACCGGCGCCGCCGGCCTGGTCGAACACGCTGACCGAGATGGCCTTGGGAACCGCGCTGTAGGGCTGCGCGAACGTGACCACAGCGACCTCACCGGCGGCCTGCGCGCCGCCACCGGTAACCGGGGTCAACGTGAAGTTGCCCAGCGAGTCATTGGCGGACACGGCGGTGACGGTCGGCGCCGCGCCGGCCGCGGTGGTGCCGGCGATGGTGCCGACCGCGCTGGTGGACACGGCACCCGCGGTGAGCGCGGCGCCGCCGGTGCCCTGCGGCAGCTTGTGGCCGTAGTAGTCCTCGAAGACAACTGCCATGATCTTTCTCCTTATGCGGGTACCCAGACCCGGTCACCGGGCTGGATGAGGGTGGGCGTCTTGCGCCGGTCGCGGAGACTGGCGTTCATCGGGTCGTTCCAGATCCCCAACCAGTTCGTGCTACCGGCGCCGCGGCCGAACTGCTTCGCGATGCCCCACATCGTGGAATTCCACGGTGCGGGGTTGCCGAACTTGGCGACCGTGACCCACGAGCCGGCCGGCGGCGCCGGCGGCGGCGCCGGCGGCGGCGGGGGCGGGGGGGCGGGTGCCGGCGGCGGCGACACGACCGGCGGCGGCGGCGGGGGGAGCTGCGGCATGGGTGGGCGCGGCCCGTGGGAGGGCGGCACGATCACCGGCGGATGCTCCCGACCGGACCCGGGCGGCGCGTTGTTGATCGTGTTCAGGCTCGTGGTGTAGGACTGGAACACCACCGGCGGGGTCTGGTCCCCGCCGATGAGGCGGATGCCGTTGACCGTGTCGTCCTGCGACGACGCGGCGGCGCTGGCCTTGTTCTTGCGCCAGCTCGACACGGCGACCGCGCCGCCCAGGCCCACGAGCATCCACGCCCAGACCGGCATCGGTCCGAGCTTTGACATGACCATGGACTTCGTGCCGCCCGAGTCCTCGAACATCAGCAGTCACCGACCTTCGAGCAGCCCCAAGACGACACCGACCCGGGGTAGCTGCGCTGCCGGGCGCGGGTCGGCGCCACCTCCGGGGTGCTGTCGAGGATGCCGGCCGGCTGCTCCGGGTCCAACCACGAGTCTTCGGGGTGCTTGGTGTTGGCCCACTGGTGCCAGATCAGGACACCGAGCCCGCCGAACGCGAGCACGACCACCCACCCGTACGGGGGGACGGCCGCGGCCCGGTCGCGGAGCTGGCGCGCGGTGAGCACAGGTCAGCCCCCCACGACGCGGGTCGTCTGGCTGTAGGACTGCCCCGAGTACCTCGCCGAGGTGAGGCGGTTGACGTGCGCGGGCATCATCTGCGGGATGCCCGAGCCGTAGCGGGCGTTCGTGGCGCGCTTGTACGGGGCCGGGTTGGTGTGCATCCCGTGGCCCTGGTCCTGCGTGCCGTAACCGACGATCGGGTGCGGGTCGAAGTTGCGGGTGTTGTCGCTGCCGACCATCGGGCGGACGGTCTGCTGACGCATCCGCAGCGTCGGGCGGATGTCCCCCGAGCGCGTCCAGTCGACCAGCGTATCGGCGTTGCCCACCATGTAGTCGCGCACGTAGGTGGGTATGCGGTCGCGCTCGATGAGGTGATCGCGCGAGTACGCGCCGGCCGCCTCACGAATGACGCCATCGACCAGGCCGGGCGTGATGTCGCGGCCCATGCCGCGCGCGTCGCGGCCGCCGCGGGAGTCACCGCGCCGGGCGGTGAACCGGTCGTACGGCGCGGTGGGGGTAGTCATCGGCTCGGGCATGGCTCACCACGTCCCGCCGCCGGTCGCGGCCTTCACGAGGCCCGACGTGCTGTTACCGAACGCGTTGACCAACGACGGCCCCTGCGAGCCGGGGCGCACGAGGACGAACACCACCGCCAGATAGACGATCGCGATCAGGAAATCGCCGATGCGATGCATTGCTTGCCTCCCCAGGCTTTGGTGTTGCTACGCGAGATCAGTTGCCGCGGTGACGATGGCGGTCATCGCGGCCCCGAACCCGTTCACGAGATCGGCCCCTTTGGACTGCGGCCGGACGAGGACATAGAGGATCGCCAACAAGAACACGGCCGCCAGCAGGTCGGCCAGGTACGCGCGCACCACATCCCATCCCCTTTCACAGGAACCGCGGACCGCGTCGACCCGGTTGGGTCGGCGAGCCCGGCAGGGTCGACGGGGCGGAGCCCGGGTCCGGCACTCCCGGTTGGGTGTCGAACTGCAATGGCCGATCGCCCGGCCCCGCCGGTCCCTGCGGCGAGCCCGGCCCGGCCGGTCCCGACGCCGGCGGCGCACCAAACCTCTTGGCGACCACGGCGAACACATCCCGATCGGTGACCAGCAGCGTCACGAGCACCAGGCCGCCGAACCCGGCCGCGGCCTTGCCGGCCCGCGGCCCCGCGGCCCCGATCAGCCCCAGAACGATGAACAGCGCACAGACGCCGGTCGCGCGTTTCATCCACGCCCCGGGGGTGTCCGTGTGGTGCTTGTCCGTCAACGGCGACAGGGCCAGGATGACCACGCAGGCGATGAACTCGGCGACCAGGGCGCGTTGCCCGGGTGAGCGTTGCGCCCGCCGGTAGTCGCCCTTGGCCCGGCTACCGCCGACCGCGCCGGCGCCGGCGCCGACCCCGGCGCCGACCCCGGCGCCGACCGCCGTACCGAGACCCGGCACGACCGACCCGACAGCCGCACCGATCGCGGTGCCCTTCGCCGCGCCCGAGGCGGTGTGCCCGATCACGGACGGCTTGCCGCCCCTGGTCCTGGTCGACGTGGCCGCGGACGCCGCGCGGGTGGCGTGGCGTATCTGCTGTGTGTCGCGTTCGGCCTGTCCCGCCTTGACGTGCTTGCCGCCGCTGCCCTTCGGGGTCGGGTTGGTCGAGTGCTTACCCACTCTGACCTCCCACGATCCCGAGCAACTTTTGGTACACCTGCCACGGCGAGGCGGCCCCGGTCGCGTGCGTCGCGACGAACAGCAGGGCCGAGCCGAGCCACATCAGCAGGACACCGACGACCAGATTCACGACTAGCCCCGGGTGTCCAGGTCCAGCAGCGCGGCCGGCGAGTCGGGCACCGTGGGCAGCGACCCGCGGCCGAGGACGACCGCGATCAGGACGCCGACCAGCAGACCCGCGGCGAGGTACACGCCCGCGTCGAGGAGCTGCCAGAGCGCCGATTCACCGTGCGGGTGCGGGGCGCTCACTTGCCCACTCCGACGTAACCGAGGATCTGTTTCGGGCTGATGACCACGGCCAGCAGCCAGCCAGCCAGGAACCAGAGAATGCACTTCTTCCCCACCTTGTTCACCCCCCGTGCGCGGATCGGAATGCGTACCGCAGGGCACCGAACGCGACCACCTCAAGGACGATGAGGATGACCAGGTTCAGGACCGTCGGTTGCCAGTCACGCGGGTTGGCCCCGCTGGCGGTGGTAGCCACCTCTGCCTCACTCCTCGGCGTCTGCGCCCTGCCGACCCCCAGGCCGGCGGACGGGTTGGGCGCGCTCTGATCGAACTTGAGCGACCAGCGATTGACGTTCGGCACGGGTCACCGCGTCAGATCGAGTCGAGCTCGGCGGGCACCGGGCCGACCGGGATCACCTCGTCGGTGATGGCCTCCCACGTGCCGGGCATGTTCGTGGCCGTCGACAGCGTCGAGGTTTCGAAGATGACGTACGTGGCGTTGGTGGTGGTGAGCCACGCCTGACCCTGGAAGTCGCCGGTGTCGCGGAACCGCTGGAAGAAGTACACGCCCGTGGGCCGCACCGACGTTCCATTTTGGAGCTGGTCGGTGTTGTCGTTCATCAAGTTGAACAACTCGTTTGGCGAGAACGTGCCCATCGCGCGGGTGTCCAGGCGCCACCGGATCGGGTCGGAGAGGTAGTCCTGCCTCACGCCGTTCGAGTCGCGGACGACGAACAGGATGCCCCGCAGCTCGTTGCCGGTGTTGGCGAGCTGCAACGTGTTCGCGGTGCCACCCGAGTTGAGCGTGCCGACCTGGTGACGCCGAAGGGTCTGGATGTTCAAACCCGGCGGAACAGCCTCCTGGCTATTGCCGTGAAGGTCCTGCTTGTCGGGCTGCGCCCACGTTTCCAGGTACAGCGTGGTCGTGCAGGTCGGCGGGGTCGTGAACGCGGTACCCGCGGTCAGCGCCGCGGTGTTGAGCGTGTACGCCAGCTTGTACTGCGACCGGGCGTCCGTGTTTGCCAAACAACCGGCTGACCCGCGAATTTCTGGCTGGATCATCAGGGTCCCGGACGGGTTCGCGCCGGCCGCGTAGTCGTAGCGCCGCGCCGGGTCGCCGAGCCAGGGCTTGTAGAACCAATTCGCGACGTAGTGGCTGTAGCCACCCATCGGGTAGATGATGTTCGCGCCGTCGATGTTGTCCAGCTCGACGGACTGGTACACGTTCCACGGGTTGTCCGCGGCCGCGGTCCCGCCGACGCCACCGGTCGAACGCAACTCCATGCGCACCGCCGACGCGTAACCGTTCGGGATCACGTTGTAGGTGAAGGGCTGCGTCGACGCGGACAGCGCAGAGGACTGCGTCTGGAACTTCTCGACGTAGATGTTGCTCGCGGCCAGGAACGGCACGACCGCGCCGCCATCGCCACTTGCCGCGCCCGCCGGGCCGGATGCCTGCGCTACTGCAACCACGATGTCTCCCCGCGCTCAGTATTGAAAGGCCATGGCGCGGCCGAGGTGCTGCAACCCCGGGCTCTGCGCGGCCGACAGGTGGAGAGACAGCAACCGCCACACCGAGCCGACGATGAGCACGGCAAGGAAGATATTCAGGGCATGAACAGCCGAAAAATGCGTGTGCATTGGTGGAGCCTCCCCAGGTCCAAGACGCTATTTGTAGCACGCTACTTCGCGGGCTCGCTAGCCTTCTTCGGCTTTCTCTTGGTGACGTGGGAAATGTATTTTTCGCCCGTCAAATTGCGCACCATTAGGAACTCGAAACGGGTGCGGTCGAGGGACTGCAAAATGGGCATGTAATCGCGTTTGTTGCCGGCGACCTCGGCCATGCGCTCGGCGTCGGACGCGTCCTTGGGTGCGAAGAACACCGACCAGCCGGACTCGCTGTGCATCCATCGCGGTACGCCCTGCGGACGCTGCGTCGAGGCGACGATGGTGATCCCCAGCGCGCGGGACTCGCGGTAGTACGTCGTCAGCTCCGTCTTCAACCCCAGGTCCGTCGCGAGGTAGGCGATTTCGTCGAACACGACGATTCGATTCGAGTCTGGCGTCCACAAGCGATCCAGGACATCCACGATTTTTTTGCGCTGCTCGACCTGACTCGCCTTGGACAGCCCGCTTGCCTTGGCCCAGAAGATGACCTGATTCTTGCCGTACGGCGGCGGCCACTTGTCGATGACCGGCCAGCCCATTGACGTCAGTGTGGCATCGGCCGGTTTGGTCGCCAGCAGGACCACATGCGATTGCCGCACCCGCACCCGATCCATGAGCACGGTCTTCTCGAAGAAGCTCTTGCCGGAGCCCGTTTGCCCAAGGATTTCAAGGTGTTCGGGCATGGTCTCCCCGCGCGGCTGACCCCACGCACGCACGAACTGCGGACCCAGGATCTCCCACGGAATGCGCTCAGGCGGACGGGCGGTAAGCGGAATAGCGCGAGTAATCGACACCCGTCCCCTCCTCCTCGGTGGGGACCGACTTCACGATGTGGTGCGCGCGCACGGCGGACACGACCGGGGCGATAGCCATCCAAAGCTTCATCCAGTCGCCGACCACGCCCGACGTTTCGACCCAGCGCACCAACGCCGGATTGCGGGCGATCAGTTCGGCCAGGCTTTCGGCGATGGCGCGGGACTGCTCGTTGAGGATCGGCCCGCAATGCTCATCGCGGATGCTCCAGGCCAGCGCCGCCATCTTGGCGTACGCCTCCAGCTCGTCGGTGACGCGGCGCTTCACCGCGGCCGACACCGGCCGCCGCGACGCCGGCGACGTCGGCGAGCTGGCCCGCGCGCCGCCGCGCGGCTTGGCCTTGCCCGGCGTCGGGTCGGGAACGATTTCGTCGGCTAATTCAGCCGGAAAATCGTCCGCGTATTCGACCGGTGTCGCGTCGTCATTATCGCCGTTTTTTAGGCGCTCAAGAAGTGATGGCATGGCCCCCCCAGGCGTGTTTATCGTATCGAGGGTAAACGCACGCCGGGCACATTGGAAAGCGCCGGGAAAAGGAGCTAATAGGTTGCCGCAATGGTGCCCTATTGGTCATCCGCTAAGGCGCGTAAACGGCCGTCCGATGTGCGCAGTGGGACCGAACCACCGGGGAGGAACGACCATGGGCAAGCGCGACGAGATCCGCCGCCAGATCGAGGCGTTGCAGCGCGAGCACGACGAGGCGCCCGACGACGACGATGACGACCTCGAAATCGGCGTCGAGAAGGACGGCCACAAGGTCACCGTCAAGGGGAGGCACGCGCGCAAGGTGATGCGCCGCCTCGGCCTGGACGACGACGACGACCAGGGCGCCGCCGGCGGCGAGGGTGAGGCCGGCGAGGGTGAGGCCGGCGAGGGTGAGGCCGGCGAGGGTGAGGCGAAGGGCAAGCCCAGCAAGGACAAGGCGCCGCCCAGCGGGCACCGGTACTTCCGGTGAGAACCGCCCTCACGCTCTACTGCGCCGGCCCCACCCACGAAGCGCCGTGGTCGGACGCGCAACTGTGGGCCGAGCTGGACCGCTACCCCGCGCCGTTCGATGAGCACTGGGAAGCCTGGTCGGCCATCCTGCGCCCCGTCTACGGGCACGCGGCGGCGCTGTACCGCGTCCACATGGTGCGCGCCGAGTCGCCCGAGCCCGGGTGGGTGTCCGCGCGCGTGCAGCTCGAAGTGAGCGGTTGCACGATGGCGGCGGGCCACTGGCTACCGATCTCGTGGTACATCGGCTCGCCGACCGACTGGCCCTCCGGGCTGGCCCGGTTCCCTGAGGGGTACCCGAAACCGAACCCGACCAAGCCGGGCGGCACCCCGGCGATTGACCGGCAGGTGTGGACCCTCGCGGTACGGCGGTCGTCGTGACCTCCGTTAACGACCTGTTGGCCTACGCCAACGCGCAGAAGGGCAAGCCCTACGTGTGGGCGGCGACCGGCCCCAACGCGTTCGACTGCTCGGGCCTGGTGCAGTTCGTCTTTCACCACTTCGGCATCAACCTGCCGCGCACGTCCGAGGAGCAGGCCAAGATCGGCCAGTCGGTCGGCAAGGGCGACATCAAGGCCGGCGATTTGGTGTTCTCCGATTGGGGTGACGGCCCCAATTCGCACGTGGGTATCGCCACCGGCAACGGCGGGTTGCTCAACGCGCCGCACACCGGCGCCGTGGTCCGCGTCGACCAGCTCAACTCGGGATACCTCTCGCACGTGACCGCGGTCCGGCGGGTGGCCGGGGTCGACGGGTCACTGTCCCAAGAACTGCTAGACGACCTACGCAAGGGCGTCGAGGCGCTACCCGACCCGTTCGGCATCAAGGGCGGCGACGGCGGCATCGTCGGCCCGCTCGTGGCGCCCCTGCGCGACATGGCCGACTCGGTCAAGTCGTTCTCTCGGGTCGCCGACCTCATCACCAAAGCATTCATGCCCTCAAATTTCGTCCGCATCTCGTGCGGACTCGCCGGCGGCGTCCTGGTCCTGATGGGCATTCGGATGCTGTCCAAGGAGGTACGGACCCCGTGAAGTTCAAGTTGCAGGCCGGCGCCGAGCTGGACCTACTCACGAAAGACGAGCTGCACTCCACGTTGAAGGCGTGGATGGTCGAGGTAATGCGCGGCGCCGTGCCAAAGCGGTTCGGCGCGCAGGCCACCATCGCGGCGAACGCGGTAACGGTCGACGGCGCCAACAACACCGGCACGCTCGGCCCCGAGGCGGGCATGGCGTGGCTCGTCACGCGCATCGCGGTTTCCGGGCTCACCGCGGCCAGCGACCCCACGAGCCTCTACGTCAACGGCGTCGCGCCGTGGAACCTGCTCGTGCCCTCGATAACCGGCGTCGCCGGCGCGACCGGCTATCACGAGTTCCCGGCCAGTCAGGTCATCCTCACCGGCAACGACAAGCTGATCCTCGCATCGACCGGCGCCATCGCGGCGACCGGCACGGTCACGCTCGCCGGGCAGGCATGGGAGCTGCCGATCGGCCTGCTGTGGAAGTTGCTCCGGTGACCCATCCGGCCGGCGGCGCGGGTTCGTTCCTCGGCGATCGGGAAGTGACCGCGGCACTCACCAACGCCGCGAGCCAGTTCAACAACCCGTACGGCGTGGGCAACTGGTCGGCCGTGTTCGACCCAAAGGTGTTGGCGTTCTCGGCGAACTTGGTGGAGTGCTACCACATCGCGTTGCGCGGCCCGGCGGGTAGCTCGCTACAGCTCTACATCGACGGGACGTTCTATGACGCCACGTCGAGAGGTGACCTCAACTCGTACGACCCGACGCACCCGCTGTTGTTGAGGGGTGGGCAGTCGTTGGTTTTCCACTGGAACACCAGCGCGTCGCCGGCGCCGTTCGTCACCACCTGGTGGCGCACACCACTGACCGCGCACTAACTGGGGGGGAAATCGGATGGACTGGGTAGACAGGTTTTTCGCAGCGATCATAGGGCTTTGCGTGCTGATCCTGGTCGGGATGCTCGTGGGGCTCCCGTTCCTCATCATCGCGGACTCACACGCCTACGACCGGTTCGCGCGGCACTGCGCGAGCCTCGGCGGGCACGTCAAGACCGTGCAGCACAAGTCATCCACCGACTACTGCATCACCGCCGACCGCGGGGTGGTGGACGTGCGATGACCGTTGAGTACGTGCCGCGTGACGAGTGGCGCAACCGCGGCCGCCCGCGGGTGCCAGCGGACCCGGAGGTGGTCGCCACTCTGCACCGCACCTACACGAGCGGCACGGTGGCGCGCATCGGCATCGACGCGGGCACCGACCCGGCCGAGGTGCGCGCGACCATCACCCAGCTCCGCCGCGCCGCGGACGAGCTGGGGCTTCATCTGCGTCTGCAACCGCGGCGCAGCAAAGACATCTTGGCCGCGGGTGAGTTGCGGTTCTTCGTGGAGGACGAATGAGCGACGACGACGAGGACCAGGGCGCCGCGCTCACCGGCGCGGCCGAGGCGGCGCCGGCGCCGATGCTGGCGGGCACGTTCGCGCTCTACCAGTCGCCCGATGGCGGGTTTGTGCTGGTGACCGACATCCCGGGTCGCGGCGTCGAACAGAAGATCATCCCCGGCAAGGTCGTGAAGCTCATCACCAGCGGCGTCGGGGCGCGCATGTTCGGATCAATCTTCGGTCCTGGGGAGGACTAATGCCGTGGAATCGGGCGGCGCTCAAGCCGCGTAAAAGACTGGAAGAGGCGACCGAGGCGGTCCCGCTGCTCAAGGACACGTGGGTCAAGGTGCGGTTGGTGCTCTCGCACATCGCGTCGCTGTCGTCGCTGGTGTCCACCATGAACACCGAATCGGCGCAGCAGCGGTACGCCACCGACCGCATCGGCGAGGAGCTGCGCACGATGCGCGCCGACCTGGACCGGCGCTGGGGCGAACTCAAGGATTGGATGGGCGACGCGTGAGCCGGGTCGTGTCCGGCACGACCGGGCGAAAGCTGCTGTGCTGCTGGAACGACTGCACCCGGTTGGGTGACACCCGCTGGCGGGTGGTGGTCCGGGAAAGCCGCGTCAAGAACCTGGTCTATGTGTTCTGTGGCGAGCGACACCGTCAGTTCTGGGCGCACTCGCACGTCGACCACCTCAACCTGCCGTCCGGGTCCAAGAGCGGCGGGCCGGTGCAGGGCGTCGATCTGGCGCCCGAGGAAAAGACGACGAAGGACTAGCCGCGCGCCCCTCCCTACCGCCTACGGTTACCGGTTAAGGTGACCGGACAAGCGGTGAGGAGGGGCTAGCGATGGATGATGAACCGCGCCTGTCGATGGCGTGCAGCACCGAACGCAAGCACAGAAGATCGGGCAGATACGAGCGGGCCGACGACTGGCACAGCGGTTGTCAGGGCTGGTACTACGAGACCAGCCGCAAGCCGATCGGGTTCGTGGCCTGCCGCTGCGGCGGGCACCCGGAGAACATGCCCAAGCCGGCCAAGGGCAAGCTGTGACCGACCGGGTGATCTACGTCGATGACCAGGTCACGGTACTCGACGGGTGCGTGCAGACCCTCGACGCGGTGAAGCCCACGCCGGCCAACGCGTTCGCCGGCGGGCTGGCCGGGCTGCTCGACCGGATCGCGCCCCGCTTCGGCGGGGAGGGTGTCGTGGCGCTCGGCGCCGGCGCGGTGACCGCGCTCGGGCTGCCCGCCCGCCCCATCGAGGGTCCCCGCGGCCGCGACGATCACGGCGTGCAGCTCGTCGACGAGCACACCGCGTCCGCGGTCGTCGCCGAGCTGGCCCGCGGCGGGTGGAGCTGCAACCGGGTTTCGGACTGGTCGACGGTCTACGGCGGGGGGCGGCCGAAGCTGCACGTCCTGAATACGCGCCTGGTCGACTCGGCGACGTTTCCGCTCTGGTCGACGCAACCGCTGGACCTGGTCGCCCGGTTGCGGCTGTGGCACGAGCTGACCGGGTACGCGTGGCGGCTGTCGCCGGCGGCGTCTGGGCTGGCCGTGATGACCGGGCTCGACCGGGCGCGCGTCGATCGGGTGGTTGCCCGGCAGCGCCCGGCCAGCCAGGAAGACAAAGCCCGGCGGCGCGTGGAGACGACGTGGAAAGCGGCAGGGCTTGATGCGCCGGACGGCGCCTACGAGGACGATTTTCGGCGCCGGTATTGGGCGCGTACCCCGCCGGCTGAGGAGTTGCAGCCGTTCGCGCACTGCTTCGACGGTATCCGGGCGTACATGGCGGCCGCGCTGCTGTGTGAGGTGTCCCCGTGGCCGCTCAAGCACACCGGGCGCATCCGGTTTAACCGCCGCCTGGCGGGGTGGTGGCTGGTGGAGCTGGCGCCGTGGAACGATCCGCGGATGCCCGACCCGGCCGGGTACGTGGACCTGGTCGACGGCAGCGACCGGCGGCGGCTGGTGCGCTGGATCACCACGCCGACGCTCATTCTGTTGGAGGAGCTGACCGCCGAGGGTGTCTACGGCGGGGTGCGCATCATCGACTCGTACACCGGCCCGGCGCGTGACTACCCGCTGCGCGAGTACGCGCAACGCATGGACGACGCCTATCAGTTCAGCGTGCGCGTGGACGGCAAGCGGCGCGCGGTGGACTATCCGCTGGTCGGCGCCGACGACGTGGCCGCCATCGAATCGGCCGTCAAAATGGTTGGACACAAGACTTACGGGGCGCTGGATTCGGCGACCAACTGGGCGTACCGGCCGCACTGGTGGTACTCGATCCTTGCGCTGTCGCGGGCGAACCTGTGGCGCAAGCTCTGGGCGGTCGGCAAGAACACCGGCCAGTGGCCGTTGTGGGTGGAGGTCGACGCGGTCTGGTACGGGTCGACGTGCGAGGACCCGCAGGAGGCCGCGACCGTGTTGCAGTTCCCCGGCCCCAGCGGGCCGAAGGGAATCGTGCTCGACATGGAGGGTAAACAGTTCGGGAGGTTCACACCGAAGGGCACGCGTCGGCTACGTCGGCCCCGGACGGTCGCCGCGTGAACCGCATCAGAAAGAACGTGTCAAAGATTTGGAGACGTGCAGTGTGCAGAAATGGAATCGGCCAGGTCGGCGACGAGGCGCAGGAGCGCAACGAGTTGGCGCCCGATGACCGGGAGTCGGCGCAGTGCCCGGCGTGCTTCCGGGTGGTGTTCTCCCCGAAGGGCACTGACCCGTTGGAGGCGCACCGGCCGCGGTGCGTGGTGAAGTTGGACCCGTTGCACGCAACCGACGAGTGCCGCGACTGCGGGAGCGGTATCCGGCCCGGCATGGTCATCGGCTCGTGGGTCAACGCGGAAACCGCGTCGGCGTACTGCCTGAAATCGGCCGCCGGCTATCACACCCCGAAGAAGCAGCGATGAGCGCGGGAATGGGTCGCACGAGCTGGACGCCGGGCGTGCCCGGCCGCGGCGACGCGACCGGCGGCGGGGAGCTGGTGTGGGTGGCGTTCGGCGACCAGTACCGGATGTTCGACAACCCCGGCCGGCTGTCGGGGGTGCTGTGCCGCAAGTGCCCGGAGGGGGCCGACGCGGTTATCGCGACCGCGTCCCTGCCCGAGGCGTTGCAGTGGATGACCGCACACGAGGAGCGCGCGCACGGCGGCCAGAACATGAAGCGGCCGCCGGCGCCGGCGCCGCGAGATGCGCGGTTCGGGCTCGGTGAGGCGTGAGCGGCCTCGGCGAGCGGCTGTTGCAGGAGGTGACCAGCGGCGCCGGCGCGGCGCCGCTGGGCTCGTGGGTGGAGCAGGTCGCCGAGCTGGTCCGCGGGTGGGGCTCCGAACGCAAGGCCGCCGAGGGCACCCCGTTCAGCCGGTCGACGTTCTACCGGTGGAAGAAAGGCGCCAAGCCGCGCCGCGGCACCCTGGACAAGCTCGCGGCCGAGGTGCGCAAGACCCGCGTCGACCCGGCCTACCCGCGGGACAAGGCCATCACGATCGACGTGACCGAGTGGCGTTCCGACCCGTCGCGCGACGGCAGCTCCCGCACGCTGCACGGCGGCCGCGGCACCGGCGGGCTCAACCTGCGGCCCGGCACGATGCGGCGGGTCGCCGACGCGTACGTGCGCACCGGCGACCCCGAGGTGATGGCGCGGGTGTTCGTCGCCGGCGTGAGCGTGGGGTTCTACCGCAACGCGCTCGGCGCCGGGCTCGACCCGGGCGGCCCGTCCGGGCCGGTCGACGTGCCCGACGACGAGGACGGCGACGACCTGGGCGACGACGAGGACGCGATCTACGACCTCTACGAGGACTACGACGGCCCCGACGACGGCCCCGACGATGTCCTCGTAGGGGACCTGGCCTACGAGGGCGACGACGTACCCGTACCCGACGCCGACTCGTACGGCTTCGACGTTGCCTGACGAAAAGACGAGGGGCGCCCCGCGGCCGGTCGGGGCGCCCCTCGGACGCTGGCCGGACTCCCCGCGTGGGTTGGGACGCCTGGCCGCGTGCAGTGGCAACGCTGAATGTACGGCGGGCACCGGCGTTGTACGACGCCGGCGCGGTCCCATCGCCCGGATTGGACACGCGCCGGCGCCGCGCCGCTGACCACCTCGGGCCGTTCCCAGCGGGGGGTAACGGGTGTCCCGGGGTGTTCTCCCCAGCAGCCGAGGCACCATATCAGATATTCGGCGCGAAATCGGGCAGTTCCGCGCACCGCGAAGTCGGCGGGCGATTCCGCCACGCAATCCGCGTCGCCGCGCGGGCAGGCCATTAGGATCACGGGCGCGCGAGTCTAGCCACACGGCGGGATTCGACGGGGTGGGGCGCCCACGAGGGGCGCCCCCACAAACAACCGGAGGTGAAACCAGACCAACACCTAAACGTCCCGCGCGCCGAAGCTCTCCCGGCGGAAACGCGCAGGTCTATATAGGTCACGCTGAACGCCGCCAAGGTGGCGCGGCATATCGGCGCGCGCGCAATGCTAGCACGTGCGACCGACAGTTTCGGCGTGCCCGATGGGCGGGTGCCTATCGGTCTAAGTCCCCATTCGGGTGACCCCCGGAGTCTGACAACGCGTTAAGGCGGAACCACCCCCGGCCGACCCAACCGGGCGGACAGGCCCCCCTGTGCGGCGGGGGAGAGCGCGCCCTTCGCACGGAACGGCGACGGCCCGGAGCTGGCCGACGCCGCAGTACGGCGGGGAGGAACGCCCCGCGCGCTCAATGCGGTGGAGTGCAATCCAGAGAGATCAAGAGCGCCGACGATTCGTCACGTCGGTGGCGCCTGGACGAGGCTTGGATCGACGTGTGTCCACCGTACAAAGATCCCCGTAAATGGTTACGGTGAGTCGCTAGGCCCGTAGAGGGCCGAAGGCCCGTCGTGGTTATCCTGTCGTGCTACTGTAGACAGAGGTGAGCGGAAAGCGTTGCGGCGTAAGGGTTTGAGAGGAAGTGAACAACGTGGACAGACCACAGTGGACGGCCGAAGGCCGGACCGAGGCCCGAAGGGCCGACTACTGCCCGTCAGGGCA
>Ga0134079_10000117_pt1 | contig 18922 bp, 20 predicted proteins | sample 15_taG_2_FD_119770 | JGI IMG/M metagenome (GOLD analysis project Ga0134079, IMG submission 119770) | Grasslands soil microbial communities from the Angelo Coastal Reserve, California, USA - 15_D_Rain_40cm_2_09182015 | ecosystem: Environmental > Terrestrial > Soil > Grasslands ...
TAGGCATTTGCGGCTCATGTTATGAAGTAGGTTCTGAAGTCGCCGTGCGTTTCGGGATGACCGGGACCGTACGGCTTGACCTGCGTGCGATCCTCGCGAAGCAGGCGCGGGAGCTGGGCATTCAGGAGATCACGGTCTCGCCCTGGTGCAGTGCCGAGGGACGAGACCGCTTCTACTCGCATCGCGCCTCGCGCGGGGTGGATGGCCGCATGGTCGCTTACCTCGGTCGCGCACTCGGTTGACACAGAGGGGACCCGGGCTACATTCCCCACTTGAAGCGGGCGAAGTTCGGCCCGCGCTTTTTTTTCCATGCTAACTGAGAGTCTTGTTGAGGCCTTCCGGACCCAGTTGGTAGCGTTGGGGTTCGATTTGGCCGACCTGCGCATCGGCGGGACGCCGAACCGGCCGCTTGTCCAGGTCCGCATCGACTGCCCGCCACGCAACGTCACGGTCGAAGACTGCAGCCGCGTCAGCCGGGCGTTGGAGCAGTGGCTCGACGCCGATGGTGGCAGGCTCCTGGGCACGCGGTACGTCCTGGAAGTGTCGAGCCCCGGGATCGAGCGGCCCGTGCGCTGGCACCGGCACTGGGTCCGGTTCGTGGGCCGCGATGTGAATGTGAAGCTGGCGGGACTGGGACGCGTGCGGGCTCGCATCGTCGCAGTGCCCAGTGAAGACATCGTGGTGTTGCAACCGCAGGGCGGGGCTGAGCGGGAATACCGGTTGGCTGAGGCGAGGGACGCGCGCCTGGCGAGCGATGAGGACCGATAGCTGTCGACTGAGGACACATGGCAAATACAACTGACGTCGTCTCCGCAATCCGAGAGCTCACCAACACCAAGCAGCTCGAGCGGAGCGAGTTGATCGATCTGCTGAAGGACGGCCTGCACGCGGCGCTCGTGAAGCGCTACGGACCGAACGTGCGCGCCGAGATCGGGATCGATGAGATGAAAGGATCGATCCGGATCGTGGTGCTCAAGACGGTGGTCGAAGCGGTGGAGGATCCGGGGACACAGGTTTCGCTCGAAGAGGCGCGCTACGAGGACGCGGAATTTGCGCCGGGCGATGTGCTCGAAGAGGAAGTCCCGTTCGACCAGTTCGGCCGCACCGCCGTACAGGCGGCGAAGCAGCGCATCATCCAGCGCGTCCGCGAAGGCGAGCGCAGCCGGATCCGGGAGGAGTTCTCCAGCAAAGTCGGCGAGCTGCTCTCCGGCGAGGTGCAGCAGATCGAGCGCGGCAAGATCGTCGTCATGCTGAACAAGTTCCGCGAAGCCGAAGCGATTATCCCATACCGCGACCAGAATCACCGCGAGCACTTCCATCAGGGCGACACGATCCGCGCGGTGTTGAAGCGGATCGAGGAGACGCCCAAGGGGCCGCGCCTCATTCTGTCGCGCGCCGATCCGCTGTTCGTGAAAGCGCTGTTCAAGCTCGAAGTCCCCGAGATCCAGCAGCAGATCGTCGAGATCCGGGCCACCGCCCGCGAGGCGGGCAGCCGGACCAAGATCGCCGTGTGGTCGCGCGACGACGGGATCGATCCCGTGGGCGCCTGCGTCGGGCTCAAGGGCTCGCGCGTGCAGGCGGTGGTCAACGAGCTGAACGGCGAGCGGATCGACATCGTGCCCTGGTCGTCGGACCCCGAGCGGTTCGCCAAGCTGTCGCTCGCGCCGGCGCGCGTGGCGCGCGTCTTCTCCGATCCCGAGTCGAAAACGATTCAGGCGATCGTGGACGAGGACCAGCTCTCGCTCGCCATCGGGCGCAACGGCCAGAACGTCCGGCTCGCCTCGGAGCTGACCGGGTGGAAGGTCGATCTCTACTCGAGCCGCGAATGGCTCGAGCGCGGCGGCGAAGGCCCGCTGTTCGCGCCGCTGCCGGCTGCCGACGAGTCGTCGGTCACCCAGGTGGCGCTGACCGAGATGAAGGGGTTGTCGCCCGAGCTCGTCGCGGTCCTGGAGCAAGCCGGCAAGAAGACGTTGCAGGACATCCTCGATCTCGAGCGCGAAGAAGTCGACCAGCTGCCCGGCATGACGCCCGACCTGGCCGACAAGATGATGGCGTTCCTGAATGAAATGACCGAAGAGGGCGGCGAAGAGGAAGAAGCGGGTAAGACGACGGCGTGAGTTCGAAACTCACCAGACTCCTCGGCCTGGGGCTCAGGGCAGGGAACGTGGTGGTCGGGGTTGCGGGAGTTCGAGCCGGATTGCAGCGAGGCCAAGTGGTGTGCGTGGTGCTCGCGGAGGATGCGGGTCACCGGACGATGGAAAAGGTCGGAAGACTCGCGGAGGCGAAGCAGATCCCGATTCTACGGGGACCCGGGGCAGCCGAGTTGGGAGCGGGGCTCGGAAAACCGCCGGTGCAGGCAGTCGGTGTGAGCGACCCCGCGCTGGCGAGAGGCCTGATGGCCGATAGCCGATAGCCGATAGCTCAGAGCGAGGAGTTCAGTGGCAACGACGCGAATTCATGATTTAGCGGCAGAGTTCGGCATCTCCAGCGAGCAGCTGATGGGCATGCTCAAGGAGATGGACATCTTCGTGCGCAGTCATCTCACGCCGCTCAAGGACGAGCAGGTGTCGCTGATGCGCGCGCGCTGGGAGCGCGACAAGCGCAAGCTGAAGCAGCCCGCCGCGCCGCCCAAGCGGCGCCGCGCCGCGAAGGCCGCCGAGCCCGCGCCCGAGCCGGTAGCCGCGGGTGAGAGCCGTCCCAGGCGCCGGCGCCGCACGGCGGCGGAAGTCGCCGCTGCCGATGCCGCCGCCGCGGAAGTGGCGGCCGCCGAAGCCGCCGAAGCCGAGCGCGCGCGGCTGGCGCTGGAAAGCGCCGTCCGCGAACAGGAAGAGGAAAAGGCGGCACCCTCGCTCGAAGAGCGCGCCGCCGCACTCTTCAAGGACCTCGCGCCGACCGCGACCGCCTCTGCGACCGAAGTCGTCGAGTCACCACCCGCCGCCCCATCGCCGCCGGTGTTCGCGCCGCCTCCCGGCGCCGCTTCATCGCCGCCGCCGCGGCCATTCATCCCGACGCCGGTCCGCCCGCGGCCCGTCGCCCGCGGCACCCCATCGGGCCCCGGCGCCCCCACGGCGCCGCCACCGCGGCCCGTTGCGTCCGCCGCACCGGGTGCGCCGCCGCTCGATGAGCGCCGGCGTGAGAAGGGGAAGAAGCGCAAGAAGGGGAAAAAGTCGCTGGTCGACCAGGAAGCGGTGGCCCAGAACATCTCGCGCACGCTCGCTACGCTGAAGGCGCCGGTCGGGAAGAAGGGCGTCCACCGTCGTGAGGAAGGGCCGACGTTCCGCGAGGTCCAGGAGGAACAGCGGCGCGCCGAGCGCGAGCGTGAAAAGACGCTGGTGCGCGTGACGGAGTTCGTCACCGTGTCGGAGCTCGCAAGCACGTTGAAGGTGCCGCCGACGCAGATCGTGACGTTCGCGTTCAAAGAGCTCGGCCAGATGGTCACCATCAACCAGCGGCTCGACTTCGACATGATCGAGCTGATCGCATCCGCGTTCGGATTCCAGGCGGTGCGCGAAGAAGAATACGCCACGACCCGGACCGAAGCGGCGCAGGACGCCGCCGAAACCCTGAAGCCGCGGCCCCCGATCGTCACGATCATGGGCCACGTCGATCACGGTAAGACGTCGCTGCTCGACTACGTCCGCAAGGCCAATGTCGTCGCGGGCGAGGCCGGCGGCATCACGCAGCACATCGGCGCATACCAGGTCACGCTGAAGGACGGCCGCAAGATCACCTTCCTCGACACGCCGGGCCACGAGGCGTTCACCGCCATGCGCGCGCGCGGCGCGCAGGTCACGGACATCGTCGTGCTGGTCGTCGCGGCCGACGACGCGATCATGCCGCAGACGATCGAGGCGATTTCGCACGCCAAGAACGCGGGCGTGCCCCTCGTCGTCGCGATCAACAAGATCGATCTGCCGACGGCGAACGTGCAAAAAGTGAAACAGGACCTGCTCTCGCACGGTGTTGTGCTCGAGGAATTCGGCGGCACCACGTTGATGACGCCGATCTCAGCCAAGAAGGGCACCAACATCGACGCGCTGCTCGATCAAGTCCTGCTCCAGGCTGAGCTGCTCGACCTCAAGGCGAACCCGGACCGCAAGGCGCAGGGCACGGTGCTCGAAGCCCAGCTCGATCCCGGCAAGGGCGCGCTCGCCACGATTCTCGTGCAGACCGGCACGCTGCGCCTGGGTGACGACTTCATCTGTGGCCAGTACTCCGGCCGCGTCCGCGCGATGTACGACGAGCGCGGTGGCACGGAGCAGGAGGCGGGACCCTCGACCCCGGTCCAGATCCTCGGGTTCGAGGGTGTTCCGGAGGCCGGAGACACGTTCCTCGCGATGGCCGACGCGGCGGAAGCGCGCGACATCGCGCAAAAGCGCCAGCGCCTCGAGCGCGAGGCGCAGCATCGCCGCTCCGGGCGCGTCAAGACGCTCGAAGACTTCATGGCCGAGGCGGCGGCCGGCGGCGTCGCGACACTTCGCATCATCATCAAGGCAGACCAGGGCGGCCCCGCCGAAGCGCTGGCCGATGCGCTGGCACAGCTGTCGACGGCGGAGGTCAAGGTCGAAGTCGTGCACCGCGGCGTCGGCGCGATCACCGAGTCGGACGTGCTGCTCGCGCGCGCCTCGGGCGCGATCATCGTGGGCTTCCACGTCCGGCCCGACTCCAATGCCCGCGCCGCGGCCGATCGCGAGCGCGTGGAGATCCGGACGTATCGGATCATCTACGAGGCCGTCGAAGAGGTGAAGCTGGCGATGGAAGGCCTGCTCGCGCCCGAAAAGAAGGAAGTGGTGCTGGGCGAGGCCGAAGTCCGCCAGATCTTCAAGATCGCAAAGATCGGCACCATCGCCGGTTGCTTCGTGCGCTCCGGCGTGATCCCGCGCACCGGCCGCGTCCGCGTGATTCGCAACGGCGTGGAGGTGTACGACGGCACGCTGGCGTCGCTGAAGCGCTTCAAGGACGACGTGCGCGAGGTGCGCGAGGGCTTCGAGTGCGGCATCGGGATCGAGAACTTCAACGACGTGAAGGTCAGCGACCTGATCGAATCGTATCGCATCGAGGAGGTCGCGCGCTCGCTCAGCACCGCTGACTCGTGATCGTGGGCGTCATGGTCTGGGAGATGCATCTGCCTGGGTGCCAGTCGCTCAAGGACAAGCGCACGATCGTGAAGAGCTTGAAGGATCGATTGCACAACCGGTTCAACGTGTCGGTCGCCGAGACGGCGCATCAGGACCTGTGGCAGCGCGCGGAGCTGACGGCCGCCGTCGTGAGCACCGACCGGCGCCACGCCGAGAGCGTGCTGCGCGAGGCGGACAAGCTGGTGGCGGGGGCCGATGGGGCCCGAATCGTGGACACGAGCACGAGCTATCTCTGAGATGAAGCGTCGCAGCCACCGTCCCGAGCGCGTGAGCGAGCTGATCCGGCAGGCCGTCGGCGCGTTTCTCACCGGCGACGTGCGCGATCCCCGCATCGGCTTCGTCACGGTGACCGGCGTCGAGGTTTCGCCCGATCTGTCGCATGCCAATGTGCGCGTGAGCGTCATGGGCACAGACGAGGAAAAGGCGAGATCGCTCGAAGGTCTGGGCAGCGCCGCGCGGTTTCTGCGAGCGCAGCTCTCGAAAGCGCTGCAGCTGCGGACCAGTCCCGAGCTGCATTTCCATCTGGACAAGGGGCTCGAGCACGCGCAGCACATCGACCGGGTGTTGAAGCAGCTCAAGGAGTCGGACGACTGAAAAACGGGGGCCTCGTGCTGGTCGCCAAACCGGCCGGCCCCACGTCGCATGATGTCGTGGATATCGTCCGTCGCGCGCTCGGCGAACAGCGCGTCGGGCATCTGGGAACGCTGGATCCGTTCGCCAAAGGGTTACTGGTCCTGGTCGTCGGCCGGGCGACGCGGCTTGCGCCGTTCGCCGCGGGCTGGCCCAAGACGTACGACGGCGTCATCCGGCTCGGCGTCACGACCGATACGGACGACCTGACGGGCACAGTGACGGCAACGGCGTCGTGGACGGGCATCACGCCGGCGCAGCTCGCGGACGTGATCGGCAGCTTTCGCGGCGCGTACCAGCAACGGCCGCCGGCGTACTCGGCGGTGAAGATCGAAGGAGAGCGTGCCTACCGGCGCGCGCGCCGTGGCGAGGTCGTCGAACCCGCGCCGCGGCCGGTCGAGATCCGCGAGCTCGAGATTGTCGAGGCGCGGGTCCCCGACCTGACGTTTCGCGCGACGGTGAGCGCGGGGACGTATCTGCGATCGCTGGCGCGCGACATCGGAGCGAAGCTGGGCTGCGGCGCGCACCTCGCGGCGCTGCGGCGTACGGCCGTAGGGCCGCTCCGCCTGGCGGACGCGGTGGCGCCGGAGGCGGTGACGGCGGCGGTGTTGCAGGATGCGGCGGTGTTGGTGGCGCATATGCCCCGCCGGCAGGTGGATAAGAAGGAGAGGGACGCCGTGGTCCACGGTCGCCCGATACGGGTTGACCCGATAGCCGACAGCCAAGAGCCGATCGCTGTCTTTGCAGGCGAGGAGTTGGTAGCGGTAGCCGAACAGATAGGCGACCTTCTAAAGCCCCGCGTCGTGGTGGCGGACCAATCATGAACGGCGCGGTCGTCACCGTGGGCACCTTCGATGGCGTGCACCGCGGGCATCAGGCGGTGCTGGCGGAGGTGACGCGCCGCGCGAAGGCAGGGACGCGCAAGAGCGTGCTGGTCACGTTCGAGCCGCATCCGCTCGCGGTGGTGAATCCGGCGGCGGCGCCGAAGCTGCTCTCGCTGCCGGAGGAGAAGCGGGAGATTGTGCGGGCGGCGGGCGTGGCCGAGTTCGTGCTGATGCCGTTCACGCCGGCGGTGGCGCAGCTCGATGCCGAAGCGTTCGTGCAGCGGTTGTGCGACGAATATGCGATGCGCGAGCTCGTGATGGGATACGATCACGGGTTCGGGCGCGGCCGCGCCGGCGACGTGGAGCTGGTGCAGCGTCTGGCGCGTGACAAGAAGTTCGCCGTCGCAGTCGTCGATGCGGTGCGCGACGATGGACAGCCGATCTCGTCGACGCTGATACGAACCGCGCTGGCGCACGGCGATCTGGATGCCGCGGCCCGGTGGCTCGGACGGCGTTACGGCATCCGCGGCACCGTGGTGCGGGGCGCGGGACGTGGCCGGACGATTGGGATTCCGACGATCAACTTGGCGTCGCCCGATCCACGAAAGTTGCTGCCGCCCGACGGAGTGTATGCGGTGGAGGTCAGGATCCTGGCTCCAGACTCCAAGATCCTCGGGGGCATGATGAATCAGGGCCCCCGGCCGACGTTTGGTGAGCAGGCTCGCACGCTCGAGATCCATCTGTTCGATTTCGACGGCGAGTTGTATGGCGAGACGGTCAACGTGGAATGGGTTCGACGCCTGCGGGATGTGCAGGCGTTCTCCTCCCGTGACGCGCTGGTGGCGCAGCTCGAGCGCGACCGCCAGGCGGCGCGGGCGACCCTCAACCGGTAGAGCGTGCGATGGGGAAGATTCGGCAGCGGTTGTACGTCATCGTGGGATTGATCGTCGTGAGCATCCTTGCCTTGATCCCGCGAAACAAGATAGAGCGCGTGGTCGATGCCAAAACCGGCGCCCTGAAAGACACGACGGTGCGGCGTGTGCCGATCAATTACGGGCTCGACCTGCGGGGCGGGATCCACCTGGCGCTCGAGGTCGACCAGTCCAAGGGGCCCGTCCCCGATTGTGCCGATGCGATCCAGCGCGCCGAGCGCGTGATCCGCACCCGCATGAACGAGTTCGGCACCAAGGAACCGGTCGTCCAGATTCAAGGTCGTTGCCGCCTGATCGTCGAGCTCGCGGGCGAGAAGGATCCCGCCCGCGCCCGGGGCGTCATTCAGCGCACCGCGTTCCTCGAGTTCCGCATCACGGACATGAAGGGACTGTTCAAGGACGCGCTGCCGCAGATCGATGCGGCGCTTCGCAAGGCCGGCGTCAAGTCGCGCAGCAACGCCGCGCCCTCCGCGGTCGCGCAGCTCTTTGGTGGTGACACGACCAAGGCGGCGCGCGATTCGGCCGCGGAGGCCAATGCGCCGGGCGTGCTGTCGTCGCTCCTGTTCCAGGGGCAGCTGGCGGGCGAGTACCTGGTACAGGACGAGCAGTGGCTGTTGGTCGACAGTCTCATCGCGCGCCCCGAAGTGACCGCGGCGATCCCGCGCGGCATCGAGCTGCGGTGGGGCGCGCAGTCGGAGTCCCGCAATGCCCGTCCCTATCGAGCGCTCTACGCCGTCGAGTCCCGGCCGATCATCACCGGTGAAGAGCTGGTCAAGGCCCAGGCCCGGCGCGATCAGCTGACCAACCAGTCGATCGTCGCCTTCCAGCTGAGCCGCCGGGGCGCCCGCAAGTTCGCGGACGAAACCGCCCGCCACATCAACGATTACATGGCGATTATTCTGGATGGGCGCGTGCAGGGACAGCCACCCATCATTCGCAGCCAGATCGGCGCGAACGGACAGATCGAGCTCGGCACCAAGCCGCTGCAGGAAGCGAGCGACTTGGCGCTGGTGCTGCGCGCCGGCGCGCTGCCCGCGCCGCTCACCATCGTCGACGAGCGCACGATCAGCGCCTCGCTGGGTGCCGACTCCATTCACGACGGGGTGCTGGCCGGCGTGGTCGGAATTCTCCTGGTCGTCGTCATCATGATCGGCTACTACCGGCTGTCGGGCGCGTTGGCCGTGGCGGCGCTGACCCTCTACTGTCTGTTCACGCTCGCCGGGCTGGCGTTGTTCGGCTTCACGCTGACCTTGCCGGGGCTCGCCGGGTTTGTGTTGTCGATTGGCATCGCGGTGGATGCGAACGTGCTGATCTTCGAGCGGATCCGGGAGGAGCTGGTTCATGGCAAGTCGCTCCGCCTCGCCGTGGAGGACGGCTTCCTCCACGCGATGAACGCGATCGTCGACTCGAACGTCAGTACGATCCTCACCGCGCTGATCCTGTACGCCGTCGGGACCGGCCCCGTGCAGGGCTTTGCCATCACGCTGATCGTCGGCATCATCGCCTCGATGATCTCCGCGATCTTCGTGGTGAAGACCCTCTTCCTCATCTGGCTGCAACGGCGGCCTGACATGGTGACCCTGAGTATCTGATGATCAGACTCTTTGACAAAGCGAACTACGACTTCATCAAATGGCGCCGCTGGGCGTTCTCGCTCACGGGCGCCATCATGCTCGTCGGCCTCGGGTTTCTCCTGACGCGCGGCATCAACTACAGCATCGAGTTCACCGGCGGCACGCTGGTCCAGGTGGAGCTGCAGAAGCAGGTCCCGATCGCGGAGCTGCGGACCGCGCTCGACCAGGTCGGCCTGCACGGCGCCGACATTCAGACGTTCGGCTCGGACACGTCGTTCGTCATTCGCGCGCGGCTGGGCGCGGAAGGGGATCAAGGTGAGGCGGGCACGCAGGCCGTGGCCGCGGCGGTCGGGCGGGCGCTCGACCAGGCGGTTGGACCCGGCCAATACACGATCGAGCGCCGCGAGGCCGTCGGCCCGAAGGTAGGACGCGAGCTGCAGGGGAAGGCGCTGCTCGCGATCCTGTTCAGCTTCGTGGTCACGCTGATCTATCTCGCCGTCCGATTCGAGTGGCGCTTCGGCCTCGCGGCGGTGGTCGCGACCGCGCACGACGTCGTCGCCACGATCGCGTTCATCAGCGTCATGCATCTCGAAGTGAGTCTGGTCGTCGTGGGTGCGGTGCTGACCGTGGTCGGCTACTCGCTGAACGACACCATCATCATCTTCGACCGCGTGCGCGAAAACCTGCGCAAGTACCGGCGCCAGAATCTCTACGAGATTCTCAACCTCTCGATCAACGAGACGCTGCCGCGCTCGGTGCTGACGCACGGCACCACGATCGCGACGACGCTGTCGCTGCTAGTCCTCGCCGGCGAAGTGATCCGGCCGTTTGCCTGGGTCATGTCGTTCGGAATCTTCACGGGCACGTTCTCGTCGATCTACATTGCCGCGCCGGTGCTGCTCTGGATCGAGAAGCGCTGGCCGGGCGAAGACGCGCGCGGGGCGCGGACGTTCGGGTCGCGGGCGCCGGCGCCGCAGTTTGCACCGGCGACGCCGACTGCGTCGCCATCGCCCCGGACACCGCAGCCCACACGCTAGTCGACACGCACTGTCACCTCGGCGATGCCGCGTTCGACGCCGATCGCGACGCCGTCCTCGCCCGCGCCAGGAGCGCGGGCGTCACGCACGTCCTCGTGATCGGCGAGTCGCTGGCCGGCAGTGAGCGCGCGGCGGCGCTCGCGCGCGCCGCGACAGGACTCTCGGCCACGGCCGGCGTCCACCCGCATGAAGCGAGCAGTTGGTCCGACGCGCGCCCGCGCGTGCGCGAGCTGCTGGGCGCGCCGGAGCTCGTGGCGGTGGGCGAGACGGGGCTCGATTACCACTACCTGCATTCGCCGCGCGAGGCACAGCGCGCCGCCTTCGAAGCACACCTGCAACTGGGAGCCGAGCTGGGCAAGCCGGTGGTCGTGCACGCGCGCGAGGCCGACGACGACATGGCTGCGATACTCGGCGCGCTCGGGTCTCGTCCACCAGTCGTCGTGCTGCACAGCTTTTCGTCCGGCGACACCGTGTGGGAAGCCGGCATGGCCATCGACGCCTACTTCTCGTTCAGCGGCATGATCACCTTCAAGAACTGGACGCAGAGCGGGCGCGTGGCCGAGTGCCCGTCCGAGCGTCTCCTGCTCGAGACCGACGCGCCCTATCTCGCGCCGGTGCCGCACCGCGGTCGCCGGAACGAGCCGGGCTTCGTGCGCGACGTGGCCGAGCGCGCCGCCGCGCTGCGTGGCGAGAGCGTGGAGAGTCTGGCGTTGCGCACCAGCGAGAACGCCCGCCGCTGCTTCGGTCCGCGTCTCGGATCCTCGCTGTGACCACCACCGCCGCCAGAGTCCCGTCCGACATCGCCATCGCGCAGGCTGCGACGCTGCGGCCGATTCGCGACGTCGCCGCCGAGCTCGGTCTGACGGACGACGAGCTCGAGCTGTACGGTAGGTACAAGGCGAAGGTCGCCGTGCGCGCGCTCCAGCAGCGCCCGGCCCGGGGAAGGCTCGTGCTCGTCACGGGCATCAATCCAACGCCGGCGGGAGAAGGGAAGTCCACCGTGACGGTGGGAGTGACCCAGGCACTCCGCAAGCTCGGCAAAAACGCGATCCTGGCGATGCGCGAGCCTTCCCTGGGTCCGGTGTTTGGGGTGAAAGGCGGCGCGGCCGGCGGCGGCTACGCGCAGGTGGTGCCGATGGAAGACATCAACCTCCATTTCACCGGCGATTTTCACGCGATTGCGAGCGCGCACAACCTGCTGTCGGCGATGCTCGACGCGCATCTCCATCACGGCAACGCGCTGGGTCTCGATGTCCGGCGCATCACCTGGCCGCGCACGATCGACATGAACGACCGGGCGCTCCGCAACATCATCGTGGGTCTGGGCGGCCTGTCGGGTGGACCGATGCGCGAGGAGCGCTTCGTCATCATCCCCGGCTCGGAGATCATGGCGATTCTGGCGCTCGCCACGGGTATCGAGGACCTCGAGGAGCGCATCGCCCGGATCATTCTCGGGCTGCGGCCCGACAAGACCGCGGCGCGGGCGAGCGACATCAAGGCGCAGGGCGCCATGACGCTGCTGCTCAAAGACGCGATCAATCCGAACCTGGTGCAGACGCTCGAGGGCGGGCCGGCGCTGGTGCACTGCGGGCCGTTCGGCAACATCGCGCACGGCTGCAACTCGGTCGTGGCCACGAAGCTCGGCCTTGCGTTGAGCGACATCGTGCTGACCGAGGCGGGCTTCGGCGCCGACCTCGGCGCCGAGAAGTTCTTCGACATCAAGTGCCGCTTTGCGGGACTCAAGCCCGAGGCCGCGATCATCGTGGCCACGGTCCGCGCGCTCAAGATGCACGGCGGCGTAAAAAAGGATCAGCTGGGCGTAGCGAGCCCCGCTGCGGTGCAGCGGGGTGCCGAGAACCTGCGGCGCCACATTCGCAACGTGAAGAAGTTTGGAATTCCCGCGCTCGTGGCGCTGAATCGGTTCATCACCGACGCGGATGAAGAGGTCGACGCCGTTCGCGCCGTCGGCGCGGCGGAGGGCGTCGAGGTCTTGCGGTGCGATGTGTGGGAGAAGGGCGGGGAAGGCGGCATCGCGGTCGCGGAAGCGCTGCTGGGATTGCTCAAGAGCAGCAAGGCCGCCTTTAAGCCCTTGTACGACGAACGCCGCCCGATTCGCGAGAAGATCGAGACGATTGCGCGCGAGATCTACGGTGCTGGAAATGTCTCGTTCGCGCCGGCGGCCGACCGCGCGCTCGAGCTGTTACCCAAGCTCGGACTTGGGGAGACGCCCGTGTGCATGGCCAAGACGCAGTACTCGTTTTCGGATGATGCCGCGCAACTGGGCGCGCCGAGCGGCTTCACGCTGCACGTCCGCGACATTCTGCCGTCGGCGGGCGCGGGATTCGTCGTCGCCCTGGCCGGCGACATCATGACCATGCCGGGACTCGGCAAGAACCCGGCGGCAGAGCGCATTCGCTTGCTGCCTGACGGTACGATCGAGGGACTGTTCTAATGCGAACCATTGCGACTGACGCGGCACCCAAGGCAATCGGCCCCTATAGTCAGGCGATCGCGATCGACAGCCTGGTCTTTACGGCGGGGCAGGTGGCACTCGATCCGCAGAGTGGGGAGTTGGTCGGGCGCACCACGGCCGAGCAGACGGAGCAGGTGTTTGCGAACCTGAAAGCGGTTCTTGCGGCGGCGGGCACGTCGCTGCAGAACGTGGTCAAGACGACCGTTTACCTGGCCGACATGGCGGACTTCGCGCAGATGAACGAAGTGTACGCCAAGCACTTCGGAGGGCATAAGCCGGCGCGCTCGACGGTGCAGGCGGCGGGCTTGCCCAAGAACGCGCGAGTGGAGATCGACGCGATCGCGGTGAAGCAGTGATGCAACACATGGGGGAGCGGATTGGGTCTGGTGGCCTGACCAGTCTTCAAAACTGTTTGGGCCTCGCAAGGGGCTCGGTAGGTTCGATTCCTACACGCTCCCGCCACCGTTGACTTTCGCGATGGCGTATTGCATTCGTAACTGGTCTCCCGGATTGGTGGACTGATGGCGACAGCGACGCAATGGGCTCGGATCCGTTCCTCAGAGGAGGCCCGCCTCCGCCGCGGCGCGTGGTATCGCATCGTGAAACTGACCGCGGTCGAAGTGGTGCTCGACGTCAACGGGAAGCCGACTCCATTCCCTCGTCAATCGCTCGAGATCCTTCCGGAGCGTCCCAAACAGTGGGCCGTGGTGCCCCGGCCGGCTCGCTCGCCGCGCCTGCCCAACACCTGGGGAGCGCGCTATGGCGTGTGTCCCAATTGCCGTGAGCGGGCCCGCCTGGCGGACCACGCCACGAGCATGCGCTGTCCGAAGTGCAATGGGTACTTCGAGATCGGCTGGGAAAACCCCTGACTGTTGCGTAGCACGGCGAGTTGTATATTGTGCCCCGCGCCCGCCCTATAAACGTCTCACGCAGGAGCCCCCGCGATGGCGATCCTTTTTGCCCGCGTGCAGGATGATGTTCCCCTCAAGCTGCGCAAGGGCGCGTGGTACCGCGTGCTGGAACTCAATGACCTTCAGGCAGTTATCGAAGTGAATCACCGCAAGATCGGCGTGCTGCGCGCCTGGCTCGAGATCAGTAATCGGCCGCCGCGACGCTGGGCCGTCGTTGAGGGCGCCAAGGACAACCACAAGGCTCCACCGCCGCTGCGAGGCATGTACGGCGTGTGCCCCAACTGCCGCGCCCGCACCCCGCTGCCGAAGAAGGTGCGCGCACAGACCTGCAAGAAATGCGGGCAGGAATTCGAAATCGGTTGGGCTGAGGCGGGCGTCAAGGCCTAGGAGTGACTGCGGTCACTTCACAGTTGGTCGTACGTCGTTACTATGGTTGTCGTCCCTTCATGCCTGAGTGTGACTGATGGTGTGGGCTCGTCTGCAAGCCGATGTGAATTGCAACCTGCGGCGTGGCGCCTGGTACCGGCTCATCAAGGCCCAAGGCCTCGCCGCCGTAGTCGACGTGAAGGGGACGCCCGTCGCGGTCGTCCGTGCGTTCCTCCAGATGTCGAGCACTCCCCCACGCAAATGGACCGTCGTTCCGCGCCCGCAAAACGTGCCGCGCTCGATCGAGGTCGGGCAGCATTACGCCGTCTGCCCTTCCTGTCGTGACCGCGTGGCGCTGCGTGGCCGGCCGGGCCGCATGCTCTGCGGCCGCTGCAGCGTGGAATTCGCGGTCGACTGGGACGAGCAGTACCTCTCGAAATAACCGCACCCGATACAAGACATCACATAGGGGCGCAGCATGCTGGCATGTAGGGGCGCAGCATGCTGCGCCCCTACTATCTTCTCTGCCGCGTGCTTCATGCCCAGGTGATCCTCAATCCGGCCGCGGGACGTGGCGCCGCCCGCCGGGTCGAGTCCGTCGTGGCACGCGCGTTCCGGGCTCAGGGGTGGGCAGTGGACGTCGTCCGCACAGAGGGCCCGGGCCATGGCCAGGAGCTCGCGAGCCAGGCCGCCAAGCAGGGGGCGAAGCACGTTGTGGCGGTCGGGGGCGACGGCACCGTGCATGAGGTGGCGAACGGCCTGCTGCGCGCAGACAGCGACGCCGCGCTCGGCGTCGTTCCAGTCGGCTCGGGGAACGACTTTGCCAAGCTGATCGGCGTGTATGGGCACGACCCCGCCCGGGCGGTCGCCCGCCTGGTCACGGCGCGCTCACGCCGGTTCGATGCGGGACGGGTATTCGACGAGTGGTTCGTGAACAGCGTAGGCTTCGGGTTCGGGCCGGCCGTCGTCAAGACGCGGAACGCCATGCACAATCTGCGCGGCTTTCTATCATATCTCGTGCCTATCGTGAAGACGTTTTTCCGGTTCCAGCCGCCGTTGTTCGACGTCGCCGCTCCCGGCTTTCGCGAGCGCGGGTACATGATGATGGTTGAGATATGCAATGGGACGACGGCGGGTGGCAGCTATCGCTTTGCGCCTGATGCCGATCCGGCGGACGGCAAGATGGATGTCTGTCTGATCCGCCGCGTGTCGCTGCCACGCTTTTTGCTGGCCATCCCGCGCGTCATGCGCGGCACGCACCTGCGAATGCGGGAAGTCGCGCTGATCAAAACCGCGAAGCTGACGATTCGCGCGCCGGAAGAGCCGCTGATCCTGCATGTCGATGGAGAGTTGCGGGAGCCTGGGGTTAACGAATGCACGGTGGAACTGGAGCGGGGGCGTTTGAACGTCCTCGTCGCGCGATGACCATACTGGTCGGCACGTCGGCACGCCGGCACGCGATGGCGCTCGCATGCCTGCTTGCAGTCGTGCCGACGTGCCGACTTGCAGGCCAGGACACCACACGGACCGATACGACCCGCATGGTTCTTCCAGCAGATACGCTCCGTCCGGGCGTCAGGCCCATGGGTGCGTTCCTGCGCTCGTTCGCGTTGCCCGGCTGGGGACAGGCCGCAACCGGTCGTCCCATGACCGGCGCGGTCTTTGTGACGTGGGAAGGCGTGACCGCCATGATGACGCTGAAAGCCCACCAGGAAGCGAACTACATGAAGGCCATCAATTCGCCCAACCTGACACAAAAAAAGCAGGAAGTGCAGGATTGGCTCGTGCTGTGGATCTTCAATCACTTCTTCTCCGGCGCCGAGGCGTACGTCGCCGCGCATCTGCGCGATTTCCCTCCCGATCTCAAGGTGCAAGCCGTTCCGGGCGGCATCGGCGTCACGATCCCCCTCCATGAATAAAGCCCCGCTCGGCGTGTTCGATTCGGGGATCGGCGGGCTGACCGTCGCGCGCGCGCTGTTCGAGCGGCTGCCACGCGAGTCCGTCATCTACTTCGGTGACACGGCGCGGGTGCCCTACGGCCCGAAGTCGCCCGACACCGTGCGCCGCTACAGCGGTGAGATCCTCAATTTCCTGCTGGGACGCGGCGTGAAGGCCGTCGTGGTCGCATGCAACACCAGCACCGCGCACGCCTTGCCATATCTCAAAGAGCGCTCATCGGTCCCGGTCGTCGGCGTGATCGAGCCGGGCGCCCGCGCCGCCGTCGCGGCGACGACAACAGGAACGATCGGCGTGATCGGCACAGCGGGCACGGTCGCGAGCGGCGCGTACGAGCGCGCGATCAAGGCGCTACGGCCCGATGCGAAGGTGCACAGCCAGGCCTGCCCGCTGTTCGTGCCGCTCGTCGAAGAAGGCTGGTTCGAGCATCCTGCCGCCGAGCTGATCGCGCGCGAGTACCTGGAGCCGCTCAAGCGCGCCAGAGTGGACGTCCTCGTTCTCGGGTGCACGCACTATCCGTTGCTCAAGCCGCTGTTGTCGCGTGTGATGGGCGCCGAAGTTCGCCTGGTCGACTCAGCGGAGGAAACCGCCAAGACGGTCTCAGAAGAGCTGGAGCGGCTGGGCCTGCTGGCGAACGGGGGCAGTCACGAGCATCGCTTCGTCGTGTCGGACGACGAACCGCACTTCCGCAAAGTGGGCGCGCTGTTCCTGGGGGAGAAGCTCAAGCAGGTGGAAGTCGTTCCGTTGTGAACTGCTTCAGCTCCACCGCATCGGGCGTGATCACGGCGTAGCGCCCGCCATCCAGAAAGGCACCCGGATTCAAAAAGGCGCGGCCGTCGGGAAGCCGGTCCATCATCGGACGGTGCGTGTGCGCCATGATGACGAGCTGGACGGCGGGATGGGTGCCGAGGAAATCGGCCGCCCATTTGCGCTGCGCGTCAGCCGCCCGATCGAGCACCCTCCGATCCTTCGTGTTGTCCGCCAGGTGCCGTGAGAACAGATCGGCGATCCAGAAGCCGATCGTCGGATGGAGCACTCGAAACACCGCGACTGTCAGCGGATGACGAGTGAAGCGGTGCATCAGGACACCGCTCCAGTGCTGCTCGGTGAGCCCGTCGCCATGAGCAATGAACACGCGGCGTCCACCCAGGTTGAGCTCGGCTTCGCCGCCGAAGAACTCGATGCCGAGGTCTTCAGTGAAGAACGAGCCGCCCCAGCGGTCGTGATTTCCTCCCACGAACGTGATCGGTATGCCGCGTGCTCGGACCTCCTGGAGCTTGGCGACCGTGGCAAAATGTTTGCGGGGTATTACGCTGCGATACTCGAACCAGAAGTCGAAAAGATCGCCGGTGACCACCAGGTGATCACCCGGGCGGGGGATTTCCTCCAGAAACGCATGGAACGCCTTCCCGACGGCGGGGGGGACCTGGCCGAGGTGCGCGTCGGCGACGACGATCACACGGGATTTGCTATTTTGGGATGACACGGCCCAAGCTTACATTATCCCTTAGCTATGACGCAAACACAGAAACTCCTGATCGCCTTTGGCGTTGTCGCGGCCAGCGGCTTCGCGGCGAGCCGTTTCACCCCTGCCGCAATGGGCGGGGGCCCCACTGGCGCGTGCCGTCGCTTTGCGGGCGAGCAGCGGCGCACCTGCTACTCCCAGCTCCTGTCGGATCGGCTCAAGAACCATGGCGTGGCCGACGCAGTCGCGACGCTCGACGCGATGGCGGCGGCCGATGCCGACGCCGCCGAGCATGCGCACGAATATGCGCACGGCGTCGGCATCGAGGCATTTTCCCTTTCGACCGATATCCCGGCCACCTTCACCGCCTGCGGTGACGGCTTCTCGTCCGGATGCCGGCATGGCGTGATCCAGGCGTACTTCGAGTCCCGCGACCACGTGACGCAGCCGGAGGTCGAAGCGCTCTGCCAGCCCTTCAAGATGCCGGGTGCCAGCCGCTGGGTGTTGTTTCAGTGCGTGCACGGAATGGGTCATGGGTTGACGATGCTGTACGCGCACGACCTGCCGCGGGCGCTCACGGACTGTGACCTGCTGTCGGACGGGTGGGATCGGGAATCGTGCTACGGCGGCGCATTCATGGAGAGCGTGATCAACGCGACCGCGCCGCACCACCCGGCGACGATGCTCGCCGCGCACAGTCATCACCACATGACCGAGGGCAAGCCCTTCAAGGCGCTCGACCCGAACGATCCGCTCTACCCGTGTTCGATCATGGCGGACAAGTACCTGCACGCCTGCTACCAGATGCAGACGTCGGTGATGCTGAACCTGAATCACGGGGACATCGGCGACGCGGCGAAGTCGTGTGAGCGCGCGCCCGACAGCGTCCGGCCGATCTGCTTCCAGAGCCTCGGCCGCGACATCACGTCGTACACGGCACGCGATCCTCAGAAGACCGCCGATCTGTGCCACAAAGCGAGCGAACCGTATCGTCCGGCGTGCTATTTCGGAGCGGTGAAGGCCCTCGTCGATTGGACCGCGACCACCGACGCGGCGTTCCCATTCTGTCGCATCGTCGGACACGAGGCGGGTGGGCCGACGTGCTATCAAGCCCTCGGCGAGGAGGTCGCGACGCTCCTGGCCGGACTGCCGGAGCGCGAGCAGCAATGCCTGCGCGCGCAGGAGCCCGACGCGGTGAATTCCTGCCGCCGGGGCGCGGGAGTGCCGGCCTCGCGTTGACTTTTGCAGCGGGGGTTCGCATTCTCCCGCCATCATGAAGGCTCCCCCTCTCTCTGAGCGGCTGCGCGCCGCCGCGGTGGTTCGTCCGATTGCCAAGGACGATCGCAATCCCGGCATGCCGCTCGACCTCGATGTGATCCGCGCGCTGCGCGTCAACCGCAGCGCCGTCGAGCGCCGTGCCGCGACGATCCCCACGCGTCGCACCGTCAAGAAGGAATGGCAGGCTGCCTGGCTGCTCCGCGCCATCACCTGCATGGACCTCACGACCCTGCAGGGCGACGACACCCCTGGGAACGTCCTCCGCCTCTGCGCCAAAGGGCGCCGTCCCCTCCGTCCCGATCTGATCGATGCACTCGGCGTCGGCCACCTCGACATCA
>Ga0134079_10000118_pt1 | contig 18887 bp, 15 predicted proteins | sample 15_taG_2_FD_119770 | JGI IMG/M metagenome (GOLD analysis project Ga0134079, IMG submission 119770) | Grasslands soil microbial communities from the Angelo Coastal Reserve, California, USA - 15_D_Rain_40cm_2_09182015 | ecosystem: Environmental > Terrestrial > Soil > Grasslands ...
CCCCCGCCCCCGGCCCGGTCGCCGACGACCCGTTATACGTCTCGGCGCGCGAGGCGAGTGAGCGGGGAGACCTGGACCGCGCCGCCGCGTCGTACCGCGATCTGCTGGCGCGCGAGCCGGGGCACGTGAAGGCGCGCAACAACCTGGCGCTGATCCTCGATGCGCGCGGCGACCGCGACGGCGCGTTGGCGGAGCTCGATCGCGCCCTCGAGACCGATCCCAACAACGCGGGCCTGCTCGTCAATCGCGCCGCGGTCCTCGGGGCGAAGGGAAGTTACGCGGCGGCGCAGCGCGATCTGCTGCGCGTCATTCGCGACGATGCCGTGAACGTCGAGGCGCTCTTCAACCTGGGCGTGGTCTTCACGCGTCGCGGGCTATGGGCCGATGCCATCGCGCACTTGAAGCGGGCCGTCGAAGCCGATGCCGGCCGCGCCGCGGCCTGGTACTATCTGGGCGACGCCTTGAACCACGTCGACGATCTCACCGCTGCGCTGGCGGCGTTCGAGCGCGCCGTCGAGCTCCAACCCACCAATCCGAAGGCGTTGTACGGGATCGGGAAAGTGCTCGACCGGCTCAACCGCCCCGATGAAGCCACGGTGATGTACCGCCGTTCCCGGGAGGTCGCGGGCAGGTGATTCGCGTGGTGGTGGACGACGTGGGGTTTCTCGCAGCCGACGCGATCGTCCGTCCCGCCACGACCCGCCTCGACCCGACGGCCGCCGCCCTGCGCCGGCTCGAGACCATGGGCGGTGCCGAGTTTCACGACCGCCTGCGCCTCACCCGGGAGCTTCCGGTCGGCGCGGCCGTCGTGACTGCCGCCGGCGGCGACCTCCCCGCCGAGTTCGTCATCCACACGGTGATCCGCAGCGAGACCGAGCCCGTGAGCCGCGGCAGCGTAACGCGCGCCTGGCGCGCGGCGCTGCAGCAGGCACAGGAGTGGGAATTCGGGCACCTCAGTGTCCCGCCGATCGGCACCGGCGCCGGCAACCTCACCATCGAAGATGCCGCGGAGATCATGGCGACGGTGCTGCAGGTGCACCTCGAGAACTCCGCCTTCCCCGCCGACGTTTCGTTTGTCGTGGAGACCTCTCAAGATCACGAAGTATTCGAGGCCGCCCTCAAGCGCGCCGCCGCGCCGGATCCGTCGTGACGCGCCGGCACTGGGCCATCGCCATCCTGGTCGTGTGGCTGCTGTCGCTCGGCTGGCTGGTGAAGCGGGAGGTGTTCCGCTCGACGGGCGCCCGCCTCGCCGACGCCGCGCTCTCCGTCCCCCCCGGCGCCATGTTCTATCGACTGGATCTCGGGGCCCAGCAGGTGGGCTTTGCGTCCGCGACCCTCGATACGCTGCCGGACTCGATCCGCGTCGAAGACGACTTCGTGCTCGACGTCGCCGCCGTCGGCAAGTTGCGGCGCACCAAAGCGCGGAGCGTGGCGTTCCTCTCGCGCACGCTCCGGCTGCTGCGGGTCGACGTGACGTTCGACGGGGACATCGGCCAGTTCGACGCGCACGGCCGCGTGCTGGGCGACTCCGTGTTGCGCGTCTCGATCGTCTCCGACGGCGACTCGCAGGTGACGCGAATGCCGCTGACGGGCCCGATCACCCTCCCATCTCTGCTGCCGCTGCGCCTCGCCTTCGGTGGTGAGCTGCAGCGGGGCCGGACCTACTCGGCGCGACTCTTCGATCCGTTGCTCCTGGCCACCCAGGACGTGACGGTGCGTGTCGCCGCCGAGTCCACGCTCGTCGTCGCCGACAGCGCCGATCTCGATTCCACGACGATGGTGTGGGGACCCGAGCACTTCGACACGTTGCGCGCCTTCCGCATCGACCACGAAGCGAACGGCGTGCGCGTCAGCAATTGGATCGACGCCCAGGGGCGCATCGTGCGCTCGTCGGGTCACGTCGGATTCGCGATGGAGCGCTCCGCGTTCGAGATCGCCTACGAGAACTTCCGGCGGCGCGACACGGCACGCGTCGCGCGCACCAGCGCCGCTCCCGACTTGGACGACGTCGTCCCCGTGACCGCGCTCGCGGCGGGGGTGCGGGACGCACCGCCCGAGCCCGGCGCCGCGCGTTTCCGGGTGCGCGTGTCGGGTGTGAATCTGGCGGGCTTCGATGTCCTGCTCGGCGGTGAGGGAGCGAGACAGCGCCTCGCCGGCGACACGCTCGAGATCTCGCGCGAGGGCGCGATCGAGGCGCACGCCGCGCCGTACCGCTTGCCGGCGGCGGACACGGCGCTCGCCCGCTGGCTGCAGCCAGAGCCCCTGATCCAGAGCCACGATCCCCGGATCGCGGCGCAATCGCGCCTGATCCTCGGGGTACGGGACCGCAGCCCCGCCCGGGCCGCCGAGCTGCTGACGCACTGGGTGCACGGCAACGTGCGTCGCGAGGTCACCGAGAAGGTGCCCAGCGCAGAGAAGGTACTCGAGACGCGGCGCGGCGACTGCAACGAGGCCGCGACGCTGTATGTGGCGCTCGCCCGCGCGGCCGGCCTGCCGGCGCGCACGGTCTCCGGCCTCATCTATCTGAAGGGTCGCTTCTACTATCATGCCTGGGCCGAGGTGTACCTCGGCGGCTGGGTGGCCGTCGACCCGACCTTCGATCAGTACCCGGCCGACGCCGCGCATCTGCGCTTCGCCATCGGCGGGCTCGCGCGCCAGGTGGAGCTCTTCCCCCTGGTGGGCCGACTCCAGCTCGAGGTCCTATGATCCGCCTGCAGAACCTCACGAAACTCTACGGCAGCTTCGTCGCCGTGGACGACATCAGCCTGCACGTGCCGCGCGGCGTGCTGTTCGGATGCCTCGGCCCCAACGGCGCGGGCAAGACCACCACGCTGCGGATGATCGCCGGCATTCTGCGCCCCACGCAGGGCCGCGTGCTGCTCGGCGGCGACGACGTGCACGTCAATCCGCTCTCAGCCAAGATGCGCCTCGGGTTCATCCCGGACCGGCCTTTCGTATACGACAAACTGACCGGAGCCGAATTCCTGCGCTTCGTCGCCGGGTTGTACGGGCAGGAGGGAGACTCGGTCGAGCGCCGGATCGCAGAACTGCTGGAGGTGTTCGAGCTGACGAGCTGGAAGGATGAGCTGATCGAAGCCTACAGCCACGGCATGCGGCAGAAGCTGATCATCTCGAGTGCGCTGATTCACCGTCCCGAGTGCATCGTCGTAGACGAGCCGATGGTGGGCCTCGACCCCAAGGCGGCGCGACTGCTCAAGGACATCTTCCGGCAATTCGTCGCCAAGGGCGGTACCGTCCTCATGAGCACGCACACGCTCGAAGTGGCTGAAGCCATGTGCGACCAGATCGCGATCATCCAACACGGCAAGATCGTAGCGGCCGGGACCGTAGCCGACGTGCGGCGCGAGCACCAGGCCGGCAATGCCAGCCTCGAGGAGCTGTTCCTCAAACTGACGGGCGGCGCGCACGTACGGGAGCTGGCGGAGGTGCTGGGCAAGTGAAGCAGCCGTCGCTGTGGCACGTCCTGCAGCCCAAGTGGCGAACGGCCTTGCAGCGGTTGCGCGAGGAGCGCGACAACGGCGGGTACGGCAAGATCGTCATCATCACGCTCGTCGGCAGCCTGTTCTGGGCCGCGGTCTTCGGCGTGTTGTACAAGATCCTCAAGACGCTCCGCGGCGTCGAAGATCTGGGGCCCCTCATTCCCGCCAAGATCCTCGGGCTCGTGCTCCTGTCCTTCATCTCTATTCTGGTCCTGTCGAACGTCATCACGGCCCTGTCGAGCTTCTTCCTGGCAAAGGACCTCGATCTCCTCGTCTCGGCGCCGGTGGACTGGCTGCGTCTGTACCTCGCGAAGCTCGGGGAGACGCTGATTCACTCCTCGTGGATGGTGGCGCTGATGGCCGTGCCGATCTTGACGGCGTACGGCGTGGTGTACAAGGGCGGGCCGCTGTTCGCGCTGTACGCCATCATCGCGATCGTCCCGATGCTCGTCCTGCCGGCGGTCCTCGGCTCGGCGCTCACGCTCATCCTCGTCAACATCTTTCCGGCGCGCCGCACGCGAGACCTGCTCTCGATCATCGCGCTTGGCGCGGCGGCGGGCGTGATTCTGCTGTTCCGCATCATCCGGCCCGAACAGCTCGCCCGGCCCGAAGGCTTCCGCAACCTGCTGGACTTTCTCACGGTGTTGCGGACGCCCACGTCGCCGTTCCTGCCGAGTGAGTGGTCGACGAAGGCGATCATGGGGTTCCTGCGCCACGATTTCGATCCGCTGCCATTGATCCTGCTCTGGACGACCGCGGCGGCGTTCGTGACCCTGGGCGCCTTGCTGCATCGGGCGATGTACGCCCAAGGATTCACCAAGGCCCAGGAGGGCGCCGAGCGCTTCATTCGCGGCGGCTTCTGGCGCTGGACGGTGAGTGGCCTGCTGCGGGGGCTCCCGGTCGCGAAACGAGAGTTCGTGCTGAAAGACATCCGGCTCTTTTTCCGCGACACGACGCAGTGGAGCCAGCTGATCCTGCTCGCGGTGCTGATCGTCGTGTACCTGTTCAACATCCAGGCGTTGCCGTTGCATCGCGGCGAGCCGGTGGGCTTCTACTACGTGAACCTCGTGTCGTTCCTCAATCTGGGGCTGGCGGGGTTCGTGCTCGCGTCGATCGCGGCGCGGTTCATCTTCCCCACGGTCTCACTCGAGGGCCGGCAGATGTGGCTGCTGCGTTCCTCTCCGCTGGACCTGAAGGCGCTGCTGTGGTCGAAGTACCTGGTCGGGACGTTGCCATTGCTCATCCTCGGACTCCTGCTCACGGGCCTGACGAACGTCCTGCTCGAAGTGTCGTCGTTCATGATGATCCTGAGCCTCGCCACCATGGCGGCGCTCACGCTCGCGATCGGCGCGCTCGCACTCGGCTTCGGCGCGCTGTATCCGCAGTTCGAGACGGAGAATGCCGCGCAGATCCCGACGTCGTTCGGCGGCTTGGTCTTCATGATGACGACGATCGTGCTGCTGGCGGGAGTCCTGGTCACGCTGGCCAGCGCCGTCTACACCTACGTGCGCGCCGCCTTCGACGGCCAGCCCCTGGGCGTCACGCCCCAGATGGTGGGCTGGTTCGTGTTGGCCGCCGCGTTGTGCGCGGCGGCCACCGTGATTCCCTTGCGGCTGGCCCTGCGCCGGATGGAAAGCTTCGAGTTCTGACCTACCGCCAGTTGAGACCGCCGGCAATCTGGAACGAGCTGCCGTTGCCGAGGATGAACCGCGCCTCGACGTAGGGCCGCGTCCGGCCGCGCCGGCCCTCGAGTCCCGTGAGCAGGTTCAGGTTGGTGTCGCTCCCGCCCGTCGCATGCATGAGATCGAGTCCGCCCCCGACGTACCAGGCGCCATAGCGCGTGGGGGGACGGTACTTCAAGTCGAGGTTCAACGCCCACAGGCTCCCGGCACTCACGAAGTAGTAGTCGAAGGTCGGGTAGAGCGCGAGCTGCGGCGTCATCGGCCACGACAGCTGCGCGCCCAGCAGCATGGCGTCCGCATCGAAATTGTACCCGAGGTGCGCGCCATAGCTCGGCCCGGACGACGAAACCGGGCGACGTCGCGTCCGGCGCTGCGCGTCGGCAGTGGACGCCACCAGCACCAGCAGCACGACGACCAGCATGACCCGCGGCAGGAATCCTTTCACGACCTCTCCTCGGTTCGGGTGATGCAGACTGATAGGAAACGGCGTCGCGAAAAGCAAGGGGGTTGTTGAACAACGCGGCGCAATCCAGCATTGTGTCCCATGAGCGCGTCGCTCCGCCCTTCCGCTTTTATGAGGAGCGGCGACCCCACCGAGGTCGCCGAACACGAGGAGCGCCTCGCCGCGGACGTGCGGCGGGCGGCGATCGGACAGCTGGTGGCCGGTGGACTGTTTGCGGAAGGGCTCCACGTCGTCCTCGCTCTCCTCGTCGCCGCACTCATTTGGAACTCGCTGCCGGTCGAGCACACCGTCGGGTGGCTCATCGGGATCGGCGTGGCGGCCGGGCTGCGCGCCTGGTGGCGCTGGCGTGCGCACCATCGTCCACGGTCTGCCGAGGAGACACTGGCGGGCGCACGTCTGACGACGTTGGGGATCGCCATTGCCTGGGGCGTGGGCGCGACGGTTGCGATCCCCGATCTCGAGTTCTACGAAGTCGGCCTGATCCTCGTGGTGCTCGCCGGGATCGTGGCCGGCGCCACCAGCACGCTGGTGGGCGACCCTCGCAGCTTCCGCAGCTTCGTCCTCGCCGCGCTCGGTCCGCTGCCCGTCGGCATCCTGACCCACGGGACCGACCGCGCCCACGTGATCGCGGTGGCCTTCGTCGCGCTCTTCGTCTGGGGCATGAACCGCGTCCACGCGCGCGCCTACCGCACGTTTGTGGAACGGGTCCGCGTGACAACACTACTGCAGCTGTCGAGCGAAGACATGGCTCGGCAGCACGCTTACTTGGACGGACTCTTGGCGAGCGCTCCCGTGGCGATTGCCGTAGTGGATGCGCGAGGCGTGGTGCGCGGCGTCAATCCGGTCTTCGAGACCCTGTTCGGGTACACCACGGCGGATGCGGTAGGACGCGACATCAACACGCTGATCGTGACGAAGTCGGAGATTCCCAAGGCCAGCCAGCTTGACCGGCGCGTGAGCCGCGGAGACACGGTCGTCGCCGAGGTGGAGCGACGCCGCAAGGACGGGACGCTGGTGCCGGTGCGGCTCTCGGCGCGCCGGGTGCAAGGGACAGACGACGCTGACGTCTTCGTCATGTATGAGGACATCTCCGACCGGCGGCGCGCGCAGGATGCGCTGACACAGCTGGCCAGCATCGTCGAGACCTCCGAGGACGCGATCATCGGCCAGACCTTGGATGGCAACGTCGTCACGTGGAATGCCGCCGCGCAGCGAATGTTCGGGTACACCCTCGGGGAAATTCAGGGGCGGCACGTCGCCGTGCTCGCTCCACCGGACCGGAGCGGTGAGGTCCACGCCATTCTCGAGCGCATCCGGCGCGGCGACCACATCGAGCACTTCGAGACGGTGCGACGCCACAAGGACGGCACGCCGATCCCGGTCTCCATCAGCATTTCAGTCACGCGGGACGCCGCCGGACGCATCAGCGGCTTCTCGACCATCGCGCGGGACGTGCGCGAGGAGGTCGCGACGCGGGAGGCGTTGCGGCAGGCGAGGGATGCGGCCGAGCGTTTGGCCCAAACCCGCAGCGCGTTTCTCGCCAACATGAGCCACGAGATTCGCACCCCCCTGAACGCCGTCCTCGGCTTGACGGAGCTGCTGCTCGACACCGAGCTCGCACCCGAACAACGGCATTCGCTGTCGCTGGTGCAAAGTGCCGGCGAGACCCTGTTGACGCTGCTCAACGACATTCTGGACCTGTCGAAGATCGAGGCGGAGCAGGTCCGGCTCGAAGCGATCCCCTTCGGGCCGACGCATCTGGTCGAGACGACGATCGGGTTGCTCACCAGCCGGGCGCGCCAGAAGCGGCTCGAGGTGCTGGTCGACGTCGCCGCGGATGTACCGGCCATCGTGCGTGGCGATCCCACCCGCCTGCGCCAGATCCTCACGAACCTCGTCGGCAACGCGATCAAGTTCACGGAGACGGGTGAAATCGTGGTGTCGGTCCAGACCGCCGCCGCGCACGACGCGCGCGCGCGCCTCCGCTTCGCCGTGCGCGACACGGGCATCGGGATCCCCACGGACAAGCTCGAGTTGATCTTCGAGGAGTTCGGCCAGGCGGACGAGAGCACGACGCGGAAATATGGAGGCACCGGACTCGGCCTCAGCATCGCGCGGCGCCTCGTGCAGCTCATGAGCGGAGACCTGACCGTGACGAGCGCGGTAGGCCAAGGCACAGAGTTCGCATTCACGGTGCCGTTGGCGGTCGACGCGGCGGCGACGCCTCAGCCCACCATGACTGCCGGCAACCCGCTCACGGGACGGCGGGTGCTCGTGGTCGACGACAGTGCGACCAATCGCCGTATCGTGCGGGGCATGCTGGGCGCGGAGGGCGTGCAGGTGGACGAGGCCGTCGACGGAGTGGCGGGGCTCGACGCGCTGCAGGGTGCCCGGCGGAGCGGCACCCCCTACGACCTCGCGATCCTCGACGCGCAGATGCCGGGGCTCGACGGGTTCGGCTTGGGCGCCGCGATCCGCGCCCTGCCCGAAATCGCCGAGACCCGACTGTTGATGCTCACATCTTCCGGCGAGCGCGGTGACGGCCAGCGTTGCCGGGAGCTTGGCATCAACGGCTACCTCACGAAGCCGGCCTCGCGCACCGACCTGCTCGAGGCCGTGAGTACGGTCCTGGGCATGGTTACGGCCGCGGCACCGGCGGTGGTGACGCAGCACTCCATCGCGGAATCGCGGCGCCGCCTGCAGATTCTCCTCGCGGAAGACAATGCCGTCAATCAGGAAGTGGCAGCCACCATGCTCCGCAAGCGTGGCCACGACGTCGACGTCGTCGGCGACGGGCGCGCCGCGGTGGAATCGGCGGCAGGCAAGCGTTACGATGTGATCTTGATGGACATCCAGATGCCCGAGATGGATGGGTTCGAGGCGACCGCCCGTATCCGCGCCACGCCGGCGGGCCGCGATCTGCCGATCATCGCCCTCACCGCTCACGCCTTGAGCGGCGAACGCGAGAAGTGTCTGGCGCAGGGCATGAGCGACTACCTCACGAAGCCGTTCAAAGCGCACGACCTGTTTGCGATCGTGGAAGGGCGTGCGCATGCCCCGGCGGCGACGCCACCTCCTGCACCCAGCGATCGCGAACCGCCCGTCGACCTCGACGGGTTCCGCCGCGAGATGCGCGAGGCCGGCGTCGAAGAGGCGGTGGACGCCATCCTCGACACGTTCGTTCAGACGGCCGACGAGCGCATCGGCGCGCTGACCGTGGCGTTCGCGACGGGCGAAGCCTCGGCGATCAAGCGGGCGGCGCACGCGTTCAAGTCGTCCGCCGGGACGATCGGCGCGAAACAGCTCGCGGCGGTGTTGCAGGAAATCGAATCGCTGGCCGGGGCCGGTGACGTGTCGCAGGCCCAGGCGCTGGCCGCACGGTTTGCCGAGCAGAGCGCGGCCGTCACCGCCTACGTGCGGCGGGCACGAGAAGGGGCAAATCCCAATGGCTGAGCGTCCTCATTGGCTGCTCGACGCGGCGCGGCGCGCAGGGCTGCCGTTAGGCGAAGGCGTCGCGGTGGACGCGGCCGCGTCGCTGACCGACGCGTGGACGGCCGTCGCCCGAGCAGCTCACGTGAGCGAAGATGAGCTCGCACACCGCGTCGCCACGCACTATCGCCTCGGAGCGGCGGACTTGCAGGCGGCGGAGCCCCGCGCCTTGTCGCTCGTCCCGGAAAAGGTCGCCCGCCGCCACAACGTCTTTCCGCTGCGCGAAACCGACCGGCAACTCGTCGTGGCGACGGCCAACCCGAACGACCTCGAAACGGAGCAGGCCCTCGCGTTCGCGTCCGGACGCACCACGGTATTCGAGGTCGCCCACCCCGCAGCCATCATGACCGCGATCGACGCACACTATGCGCCCGACCGGCTCGTGGAGACACTCCTCGATCGGGTGGGAGCGGAGGTCGCCGAGGACATCCGGCTCGTGGAGGACGTCGCGCCCGAAACGCTCGGCGCGCAGGCGGTCGAGTCGACCCCGGTCGTCAAGCTCACGAGCCTCATCATCGGTGACGCCGTCAGGGAGGGGGCGAGCGACATTCATCTTGAGCCGAGTCGCGACGGCGGGACCGTGCGGTTTCGCGTGGATGGCGTGCTCCGCACCCACATGCAGCTCCCGATGCCGGCCCTCAGCCGGGTGGTGTCACGCATCAAGGTCATGTCCAAAATGGACATCGCCGACCGGCTGCGCCCGCAGGACGGCCGCGCGCGCGTCCAGGCGCACGGCCGCACCCTCGACTTGCGCATTTCCACGGTGCCTACCCGCGACGCCGAGAAAGCCGTGATCCGCCTGCTGGACACCAAGGGCACCAAGACCCTGGACGACCTGGCGATGCCCCCGCACGAGCTGTCGCGGTTCCGAAAGCTGCTCGCCCACCGCGACGGCATCGTGGTGGTCACGGGGCCGACCGGATCGGGCAAAACGACGACGCTGTATGCCGCCATCGGCGAGCTCGCCACCGGGGAGATCAACATCATGACGGTGGAGGATCCCGTCGAGTACGAGCTGAAGGGCCTGACACAGATCCAGGTCGAGCCGAAACGAGGCGTCACGTTCGCGTCCGCTCTGCGCTCCATCCTGCGACAGGACCCCGATGTGATCTTCGTCGGCGAGATCCGCGACCTCGAGACGGCCGAGGTCGCGGTGCAGGCGGCGCTCACGGGGCATCTCGTACTGGCGACGCTGCACACCAATGACGCGGTCGGCGCGATCGCCCGTTTCACGGATCTCGGCCTCGACCGCGGCAAGGTCGCCGGTTCGCTGCGGGGCTCCGTCGCCCAACGGCTGCTGCGCCGCATCTGCAGCGCCTGTGCCGTGCCGGCGGATGGCGCGCTCACTCCGGAAGAGGCGCGCCTCGCAGCACGCTACGGAATCTCTCCCGCGGTCCGCGCCGTGGGGTGCGGCAAGTGTGCGCGGACCGGTTACCGCGGACGAGTTCCAGTCCTCGAAGTCGTCGTGTCGACTCCTGCGCTCGAGGCGCTGATCGGTGGCGGAGCGCCGGGAGCCGAGCTCCAGAAGTCGGCCGTCACCGGAGGGCTGCGACCCCTGCGCGATGTGGCCCTGGAGCACGTTCGCTCGGGAGCGACCACCCTGCAGGAAGTCGACCGCGTATTGGGGGACAGCGGCGGCGGCGCGGAGCCGCCGCCTCCATCGGTCGAGGCGCAACCCCACATCCTCCTCGTCGACGACGACGCCGTGAATCGCACGGTCGCACGGGCGGTCCTCGAGAAGAGTGGCTTCCGCGTGTCGGAAGTCGGAGACGGTATGGCCGCGCTGGAGCGTCTCGATGGTCCGCCGGAATTCAGCTTGATGATCCTCGACCTCGACATGCCGCGCCTGGGCGGCTTGGAGGTGCTGGCGCGAGTGCGCAAGACGGTGGCGACCGCCGGTCTCCCCGTCATCGTCCTCACGGGCTCGACGTCGGAGGATACCGAGATCGAGGCGATGGACCATGGAGCCGACGACTACGTACGGAAGCCCCTCGACCCGGCCCGATTCGTGGCGCGCGTCAAAGCCGCGCTACGACGCGCTGGAGGGGGTGGCTAGGCGGCGACGCGCGAGCCGCAGCGGTTGCAATAGCGCGCGTCGGTCTCGAGCGCGCTGCCGCAGCGGGCGCAGTACCCGGGCGCCGTGCCAAGTCTCCTACCACACGCCGAACAGAAGACAGCATCAGGCTCCGGACGGGGACCGTCGACTGGGCACACGGGAACGGCGAGCGGGGAGCGGGGAGCGGGCTTGGGCATCAGCTCCCGGCTCACGACTCCCTGCTCCGCTCGCAAGGCCGTCAAGGCCTCGGCCTGATACTTCGCGTGCAGCTCGTCGTAATCCGCGTCGGAGAGCTTCCCCGTCGCGCGGTCGAACTCGATCTCCTTGAGGGCGCGCAACGCGACGGCCTGGGGACTCATGTCGTCGTTCGGATCGTCGCCTTCGTCGCCCAGCGGGATATCGCGCTCGGGTTCGGGCCGCAGGATGGGGCGCAGCACGAAGTACGTCGCGCCTGTGGCGAGCAGGATCCCGACGATCAACTCCAGCATCGTGAGGTCAGCCCGGAAGCCGCTCGAGCTCGCGGCGCAGCCGCTCGAGCTCGGCGGGCGAGGCGTCGAGGGGGCCGCGCGCTATCGGCGGCGTCGCGGCCGCTTGGACGGCGGCGGCGCGGGTCCAGCGTTGCAATGCCCGGATCAGGAATCCGGCGGCGACGAGTACGACGAGCGATGGGACGAAGTAACCGGCGAGGTTGAATCCGCGCTTGGGCGGCGCCATCAAGGCCTGTTGCCCGTATTGGGCGACGAACGCGTCGAGGATCTCCTGCGCCGTCTTCCCTTGTTCCCCGAGCGCCACGACCTGGCGGTGGAGGTTCGGGCTGTAGGTACACGTGAAGTCAGTGGTGCGACAGGTATAGATGTCGAGTCCGCAGCCGCAGGTGCACTTGAGCTTTTTCTCGATCGACTGGTAGTACGCATCGGTATCGGCAGCGGTGAGCGGCGTCATCGGCCGGCCCGCGCTCGCGGGATCGGGCACCTTGCCGGCCGGGCCGGAGCCGGCGAGAGAATCCTGAACACCGTTGGAACGTTGGAACGTTGGAACGAGGGACAGAAAACCCGCAAACGCGAGTCCCAGGAACTCACGGCGTTCACATTCCATCTTTCCATCGTTCCATCTGTCCATCATTTCGCCTCCAGCTTCACCGCGTACCCCGCCTGCGTGCGTCGCACCGCCGGCGAGCCGCCTCCCGGCCACAGCACGATCAGGCCGCCGGCCACCAGGACGTATCCCCCGAACCACACCCACCACACGAGCGGATTGATCGTGATGCGATACACCGCCTGCTCCGTCCCATTCACCAGGCCCCCGAGCACGACGTACAGATCCTCACGCAAACCGCTCCTGATCCCGACTTCGGTCGAGGGCTCGAAAGTGTTACGGCCGAGGGCATCGACGTGCTGGCGTTTTTCGGTCCGCAGCCGGCCCACATGCTTGCCGTCCCGGCTGACCTCGACGAGCGCGGCGGTGACCCGGCGGTTCAGCGCATCGTACTGCGAGACGCTCACGTGGGTGAACGTGTAGACGTTCCCGTACGGGCTGCGCAGCGTGACCGACTCGCCGGGGCGCAGCGTGGCCTGGGTCTCGGTCTTGAACGCCATCCCCGCGAACGCCACGAAGAGCAGCACCATCCCGGTGTGCACGATGTATCCGCCATAACGGCGCCGGTTGCGCCCGATGAGCCGCAGCGCCGCGAGCGCCAGGGGCTCGCCGTACTGCCGGTGCCGCGCGCCCGCCCCGCGGGCGAACTCCTGCGTCACAGTTCCCATGACGAAGCCGCCGATGGCGATCGCCATGAGCGGGCCGAGGTCGCGCATCCCCGCGACGAGCAGGATCAACAGAACGAAGACGCCGGTCGTCGCGGGCACCGCGAACTGGCGCCGCAAGTTTGGCAACGAGGCTCGGCGCCAGGCGATCAGCGGACCGACGCCCGTGAGCGCGAGCAGCGCGAGGCCCAGGGGGATGTTGACCTGGTTGAAGAACGGCGGGCCGACGGTGACCTTGGTGCCCTTCACCCATTCGGAGAGAATCGGGAACAGGGTCCCCCACAGCACCGAGAACGCGATGCCCAGGAACAACAGGTTATTGAAGAGGAAGCTCGCCTCGCGGCTCACCATCGACTCGAGCGTGGTCTCGGCTTCGAGCAGCGGCAAGCGGTTCGCGTACAGCACGACGGTCGCGGCCCCCGCGAACAGGAGGAAGACGAGGAAGAAGTAGCCGACGTTCGACTGCGTGAACGAATGCACGCTCGCGATCACACCCGAACGCGTGATGAACGTCCCGAAGATCGAGAGCAGCCACGAGCCGAGGATCAACGCCAGGTTCCACTTCTTCAGCATGCCCCGCTTCTCCTGGATCATCACGGAGTGGAGGAACGCTGTCATCGTGAGCCACGGCAGCAGGGCCACGTTCTCGACGGGATCCCACGCCCAGTACCCGCCCCAACCGAGCTCCACGTACGCCCACCACATCCCGATCAGCAGCCCGATCGACAGGAACAGCCACGACAGCAGCGTCCATTTGCGGATCGCCACCAGCCAGTCGACGTCGAGCTTCTTCGACAAGAGCGCCGCGATCGCGAACGCGAAGGGTATCGTGATCGAGATGTAGCCGAGGTAGAGCATCGGCGGATGGAAGACCATCCCCGGGTTCTGCAGCTGCGGGTTCATCCCCGCCCCGTCCACCGGCGTGTACGGCAGCCGCGCGAAGGGATTGGCGGGCGCGAAGAGCATCACCGAGATGAAGAACGACGCGACGAGACACGTCACCCCGGCGACGAACGGCAGGTAGGCGCGGTGCCGCGCGCTGGTGAGCACCTGCGCCAGCGCGGCGAAGAGGCTGAGGACCGTGGCCCAAAACAGCAGGCTCCCCTCCTGCCCCGAGTACAGCGCCGACCAGAGATAGAACGTGGGCAGGTTGCGACTGGTGCGGCCCGCGACGTAGGCGACGTTGAAGTCGTGCCGGAAGATCGCGACCTCGAGACACACCACCGCGACGGCAAGAGCCGCGAACATGGCGAACACGGCGTGCCGCGCGCTGCGCTGGAGATCGCTCCGGCCCTGCAAACCGCCCACGAACCCGGTGACCCCCCCCCACAAGCCCATGAGCAGCGCGAGCCAGAGGGCGATGCTGCCGAGCAACGTCATCTAGGCCTTGGGAACGGATTCGTATCGCGACCCGCACTTGGCCAGGACGTCGGTCGCGTGAATCACTCCGTCCCGCTGCAGGCGGCCCTCGACCACAACCTCCACCGAGTCGGTGAACGTGTCGGGCGGGAGCCCCCGGAAAACCACGGGATAGTTGACGGTGCCGTCGGTGATGTGGAAGCGGAGGGTTTGGGTCGCTATTTCCTTTTCGACGGTGCCCGGGACCACTCGCGCGCCGACCTTCAGGCCCAGGTCATAGAAAGACGGATCGGCGGAAACTCGCTGGGCCAGCTCACTCGGCGTGAGGAAGTACTGCCCGGTTTCCTTGATCCCCGACGCCATGAGGTAGCCCACGGAGCCGACGATCAGGACCGCGCCCATGGCGAACTTCGTCCCAGCGTTCATGCTCTATATATACCACCTTGTCCCGGGCCCGCTGCGGCCACGGATTATGAAGGCGGGTCCGCGGTGAAGGGGGGCTGCACCAATCCCCTGTCCGTGAGGTACGCGGTAACGTACCGGGCGGGGGTCACGTCGAACGCGTAGTTCAAGGCCGGAACGCCGGCAGGCGCGATCGGGCGCCCCGCGATGGTCGTGACTTCGTCGGCAGCGCGCTGCTCGATGGGGATCTCCTCGCCGTCGGCGAGCGCGGGATCGACGCTCGACCACGGTCCCGCCGCGTAAAAGGGCACGCCGTGGTGGCGCGCCAGCACGGCGAGCCCGTAGGTGCCGATCTTGTTCGCGAAGTCGCCATTGGCGCAGATGCGGTCCACACCCACGATCACTACGTCGACCTTCGCCTGCCGCATCAACGTCCCCGCCGCGGCGTCGGGGATCAGGGTGCACGGGATCCCCGCATGCTTCAGCTCCCACGCCGTGAGTCGCGCACCCTGCAGCACGGGGCGCGTCTCATCCACGTAGACGTGCACCTTCCGTCCCTGCTCGTGGGCCAGGTAGATCGGCGCGAGCGCCGTCCCGATACCGCCGGTCGCGAGCGCGCCGGCGTTGCAGTGCGTGAGGACATTGACGCCGTCGGGAACGAGCGGGAGTCCATGCTCCCCGATGCGGCGGCACATCGCGCGGTCTTCTTCCCAAATCGCCGTCGCCTCGGCGTGGAGGCGCTCCCAGATCGCAGACCCATCGCCGGGCGTGGCCGTCGCGACGCGCGCCATCCGGTCGAGGGCCCAGCGCAGGTTCACCGCCGTCGGCCGCGTGGCGCCGAGCAGGTCGACGAGCCGCGCCAGGCGCGCCAGGTAGGCTTCGCGCGCGGCGCCGCGCAGCTCCCGCGTGCCGGCCACGAGCCCCATCGCGGCCGCGATACCGATCAGCGGTGCGCCGCGCACCTCGAGGTGGCGGATCGCGTCGGCGACCGCCTCGGCGCTCTCCAGATCACGCTCGACTTGCATATCGGGGAGCGCCCGCTGATCGAGCACGCGCACCGCTCCCGACGGCGTCCAGGAGATAGCTTGTACGCTCACGCCACCAAAGGTAGCATTTCCTCATGACCTACCAGACCCTGCTGTTCGAGGTTCGTGACCGCGTCGCGTTCGTGACGGTCAACCGCCCCGACAAGCTCAACGCGTTGAACGATCAGGTGATGGCCGAGTTGGGGGATGCGGCCGAGCGCATCGCATCGCACGACGCGATCGGGGGCGCGATCGTTACGGGCGCCGGCCCCAAGGCCTTCGTGGCCGGCGCCGACATCGCCGACCTCGCCAAGCAGGGGCCCTTCGACGGCAAGGCGCGGTCCATGCGCGGTCAGGCGGTGCTGCGCCGCCTCGAGACATGCGGCAAGCCGGTCATCGCCGCGGTCAACGGGTTCGCGCTGGGGGGCGGCTGCGAGCTGGCGATGGCGTGTCACATCCGCATCGCGAGCGAGGCCGCTAAATTCGGGCAACCGGAGGTCAAGCTGGGCATCGCCCCCGGGTACGGTGGGACGCAGCGTCTCCCCCGCCTCGTGGGGAAAGGCGTCGCGCTGCAGCTGATTCTGACGGGTGAGATGATCGACGCGCAGGAGGCCTATCGCATCGGTCTCGTCAACAAGGTCGTCCCCGCCGCCGAGCTGCTCGCCGCATCCGAGCAGATGCTCCGGGGTATCCTGAGCATGGGTCCCCTGGCGGTGCGGCTGGCCCTCGAGGCCGTCGATCAGGGACTCGAGATGACGCTCGACGAAGGCTTGCTGCTCGAGGCGAATCACTTCGGTCTACTGGCGGCGACGCAGGACACGAAGGAAGGACTGACCGCATTTCTCGAAAAGCGATCCGCCAAGTTTCAGGGGCGCTGACCCTCCTGCTGGTATCTGCGTCGTGCCTCGAGGAGCGTCCGCGGCCCGGTCCTCCGCTGCTCACGTTCACGCTCGAGAAGACCACCGTGCAGTCGAACAATCCGCCCACACCCCCCGACACCCTGTCGGGTACCGTGCGTGCCGAGGACACCGATGGGCTCGACTCGGTCTGGGTCACGGTGGACTCCGCCGTGGCCGGCGAGGACGGGGGGTTCGACCGCGTCTTCAGCGCCCCGTTTCGCTTCCTGATCGGCGCCGGGAAGACGCCTGGCACGGTGCTCTCGGTGCAAATCCGGGCGCGTGACATCGCCGGATTTCAGGTGATTCGGGACACCAGCGTGACGGTCGTGCCGTAGCCCCATAGACTTAGTAAGTGTTGACCCGACAATGACTTCGGGGTATCTTTCAGTCCTTCCATGAGTGATCAAAAGGATCGCCCCAAACGCGGCCGGCCCGTCGCGGTCGGCGAGGCGTTGAGCGGCTACCTGACGCGTGCCGGCCTGGCGAAACGGATCGCGCAGGCGCAGGTGATCCCCGATTGGCCAGGTCTCGTGGGACCGCAAATCGCCGCCGTGGCGACGCCCGAAAGCGTCACGCCGGACGGGGTGATGTTCGTGCGGGTCACGACGAGCTCCTGGATGAATGAACTGCAGCTGATGACGCCCGAGATCATGGCCCGCGTGAACGCGGGGCGCGGCAGCGGGCGCATCACGACGATACGCTGGCTCCTCACACGCTAGGAACGCATGGCGAAGAAGAAACCTGACTCCGCTCCCAAGGATAAGGGCAACGGCGGCTACCAGGCCGATTCGATCCAGGTCCTGAAGGGCCTCGAAGCGGTGCGGCGGCGCCCCGCGATGTACATCGGGTCGGTCTCCGCCCGCGGCCTGCATCATCTGGTCTACGAAGTGGTCGACAACTCGGTCGACGAGGCGCTCGCCGGCTACTGCACCGAGATCACGGTGACGATTCATCCCGACAACGCCGTCACCGTCGTCGACAACGGCCGCGGCATTCCGGTCGACATCCACAAGACCGAGAAGAAACCCGGCGTCGAGGTCGCGCTGACGGTGCTGCACGCCGGCGGCAAGTTCGACAAGAGCAGCTACAAGGTGTCGGGCGGCCTCCACGGCGTCGGCGTGTCGGTCGTGAACGCCCTGTCGGAAAAGCTCGAGGTGTGGGTCGACCGCGACGGCAAGCGGCACCACATGGCCTTCGCGCGCGGCGACACGACGAAGAAGCTCGAAGTGGTGGGCAAAGCCAAGGCGACGGGCACGACGGTGTGGTTCAAGCCCGACGACAAGATTTTCACCGAGACGCAGTTCGACTACGCCACGATCGCGAACCGGCTGCGCGAGCTCGCCTTTCTCAATAAGGGTCTGACGATCACGCTGAAGGACGAGCGCAAGGGCCGGACCCGCGAAGAGGCGTTCCACTACAAGGGCGGCCTGGCCGAGTTCGTGAAGTGGGTGGTCGGGAATCGACGGCCGCTGCATCCCAAACCCATCACCTTCGAGGCGACCCGCGACGGCGTGGAGGTCGAGGGCGCGGTGCAGTACGACGATCAGTACAGCGAGAATACGTTCACCTTCGTCAACAACATCAACACGCACGAAGGCGGGACGCACCTCACCGGCTTCAAGTCGGCGCTGACGCGCACGATCAACGAGTGGGCCAAGAAGGACGGCCTCCTCAAGAAGGAAGAGTTCACGCTTTCGGGCGACGACGTGCGCGAGGGCCTGAACTGCGTGCTGCACGCCAAGGTGAAGAATCCGCAGTTCGAGGGTCAGACCAAAACCAAGCTCGGCAACTCCGAGGTCGAGGGCGTCGTGAAGAGCGTCGTGAACGAGGCGCTCGGCGACTTCTTCGACAAGACCCCGAGCGTGGCACGCGCCATCATCGCGAAAGCGGTCAGCGCGGCGCGAGCGCGTGAGGCGGCGCGCAAAGCACGCGAACTGGTGCGCAAGAAGAGCGGACTCGACGCCGGCATTCTGCCGGGCAAGCTGGCCGACTGCTCGCTCACCGACCCGAAGCTGTGCGAGGTCTATCTGGTGGAAGGTGACTCGGCCGGTGGATCGGCCAAGATGGGACGCGACCGCAGCTACCAGGCCATCCTGCCGCTGCGGGGCAAGATCCTCAACGTGCAGAAGGCGCGGATCGACAAGATCCTCTCGAACGAGGAGATCCGCACGATTATCACCGCCATCGGCACCGGGGTGGGCGAGGACTTCAAGGTCGACGAGGCCCGCTACCACAAGATCATCATCATGACC
>Ga0134079_10000119_pt1 | contig 18818 bp, 13 predicted proteins | sample 15_taG_2_FD_119770 | JGI IMG/M metagenome (GOLD analysis project Ga0134079, IMG submission 119770) | Grasslands soil microbial communities from the Angelo Coastal Reserve, California, USA - 15_D_Rain_40cm_2_09182015 | ecosystem: Environmental > Terrestrial > Soil > Grasslands ...
GATCCGCGTCGGCGTCGAGCTCGGCGGCACGCTCAAGGCGCCGCGCACGCGCGTGATCTCGACGCCCGCGATGACCGAGGCGGACGCGTTGTCGTATCTCTTGCTCGGCCGGCCGCTGACCGGTACCGCGGGCACCGAGACGGCGACCCTACAGACCGCCGCGCTGTCGATGGGCTTGCAGCAGGCGTTGCCGGCCGTGCAGCGGATCGGTCACTCGCTCGGCCTCGACGAGTTGTCCGTGCAGACCACCGAGACCGACCCCGGCGCGTTGATGGCGGGAAAATACTTGAGCCCCAAAGTTTATATTCGCTACAGCTACGGCCTGTTCAATAGAATAGGCGGACTGCTGTTGCGCTTTAAGGTGAGCGACAAGGTGAGCATCGAGACGCGCTCGGGAGACCAGGAATCCATGGACGTGATCTACAACGTCGAGAAGGAATAGCGCCGCCCATGCCGAACTCGTCGTTCCCGCTGCAGGTATCGCCGACGATCCCGCAGGGGCTGCGCCGGCTCGCCGATCTCGCCGAGAACTTCTGGTTCAGCTGGTACCCGGAGGTCGGGCAGCTGTTCCGCAAGCTCGACGTCGTTCTCTGGCGCAGGGTCGAGGGCAACCCGAAGCTGTTCCTGCGCTGCGTCGACCAGGGCATCCTCGAGCGCGCGGCCGACGACGCCGAGTATCGCAAGGGCTACGAGGAGGTGCTGCGCGCGTTCGACGACTACCTGGGCACACCGGGCGGGGCGAAGCGCGACGGGCTCGAGCCGGGCGACCTCGTCGCGTATTTCTGCGCCGAGTTCGGTCTGCACGAGAGCTTCCCGATCTACTCGGGGGGCTTGGGCGTGCTCGCGGGCGATCACTGCAAGGCCGCGAGCGATCTCAGCCTGCCTTTCGTCGGCGTCGGGCTGCTCTATCGGCAGGGCTACTTCAGTCAGCGCATCGACCGCAACGGCCAGCAGATCCCGGACTATACCCAGATCGAGCCGCGCTCGACGCCGCTCACGATCGCGCAGAGCGGGCCGGGCTCGGAGCTGCGCGTGAGCTGCCCGTTCCCGGGCCGCGAGGTCGCGCTGCGCGTCTGGAGGGCCGCGGTCGGCCGCGTCACGGTGCTGCTGCTCGACACCGACGTCGAGGAGAACACGGCCGAGGACCGGCGAGTCACCCACGTGCTCTACGGAGGCGACCGCGAGCACCGGCTCCAGCAGGAGGTCGTGCTCGGGGTCGGCGGCGTGCGCGCGCTGCGCGCGCTCGGGCTCGCGCCGACGGTCTGGCACATCAACGAGGGGCATGCGGCGTTCTCCGTGCTCGAGCGGCTGCGCGAGCTCACGAGCCACGGGCTGCCGTTCGCGGCGGCGCTCGACACGACGGCCGCGAGCACCGTGTTCACGACGCACACGCCCGTGAGCGCGGGCCACGACGTGTTCCCGCCCGATAGCGTCGCGCGCCAGTTCGAGAGCTATCCGGCCGCGCTCGGGATCACAGTGGACGAGATGCTCGATCTCGGGCGCGCGGCCGAGCAGCGCGACGCGTTCAACATGACGCAACTCGCGATCCACGGCGCGGCCGCGGTCAACGGCGTGAGCAAGATCCACGGCCAGGTGTCGTCGCGGCTCTGCCAGGCGAGCTGGCCCGACGTGCCGCCGAGCGAGAACCCGGTCGGCTACGTGACCAACGGCGTGCACGTGCCGACGTTCCTGCGCGCGGCCTGGAGCGCGCTGCTCGACCGGCATCTCGCGCCGGATTGGCGCGCCCGGATCATGGACCGCGCGCTGATGGCGAAGATCCTTCTGATCCCGGACGAGCAATTCTGGCAGACGAATCAGAAGGTCAAGAGCCAGATGCTGCGCGTCGTGCGCGAGCGGCTCGAGCGCCAGCACAAGCGCAACGGCTTGAGCGAGGCGCACATCCATCGCCTGCTTCGGCTCGTCGATCCCGCGGACCCGAGCGTGCTCACGATCGGCTTCGCGCGCCGCTTCGCGACCTACAAGCGCGCGACGCTCCTGATGACCGATCTACGCTGGCTCGAGCAGCTCGTGCGCAACGACGACCGGCCCGTGCTGTTCTTGTTCGCGGGCAAGGCGCACCCGGCCGACGAGCCCGCACAGGCGATGATTCGCGAGATCCAGCGCATCTCGAGCCAACCGCCTTTCATCGGCAAGATCCTGCTGGTCGAGGGCTACGACATGGGGATCAGCCGGATCCTCGTCTCGGGCGTCGACGTCTGGCTCAACACACCGGTGCACCCGTTCGAGGCGAGCGGCACGTCGGGCATGAAGGCGGCGATCAACGGCACCGTGAACTTGAGCGTGCTCGACGGCTGGTGGGCGGAGGCCTACGACGGCCGGCACGAGCACAGGAACGGCTGGGGCATCCCGCCCGCGATCGAGACGCAGGACGCGGCGGATCGCGATCGGCAGGACGCCGTGACGCTCTACGAGATCCTCCAGGACGAGGTGATCCCGCTCTACTACGCGCGCGACGAGAAGCTCGGCTACTCGCGCGAATGGGTCGCGCTCTGCAAGCGCTCGATGGCCTCGATCCTGCCCGCGTTCAACAGCGAACGCGTGCTGCGCGACTATCTGCATTCGTTCTACGCGCCGGCCGCGCGCCAGGGCCGGACGCTCGCCGCCGAGGGCTTCAAGATCGCGCGCGACATCGCGGCGTGGAAGGCGAAGGTCCGCGCCGCGTGGCCCGGCGTCGACCTCAGGCCGGCCGGCGGCGCGCCGACCGAGGCGCAGTTCCACGAGATCGTGACGCTCGAGGTCGACGTCGTGCTGAACGGCTTGAGCCCGAGCGACGTGCGCGTCGAATGCGTCGTGCGTCGCGCGCTATCGTCGGAGCTCGAGGTGCCCGTGCCAGGCTACGCCGAGAACCGCCGTCCTCGGCCCGGCGTGAGCTTCATCGACGACGAGGGCGTGCTGCTCGAGCCCTTCACGCCGGTCGCGCCCGGCGACGGCACCGCGCATCGCTATCGTCTCGACTTCGAGCCGCCGTGGGCGGGCGCGCTGCGTTATGAGATCCGCGCGCTGCCGGACCATCCGCACCTGACCCACCCATACGAGCTCGGCCTGATGCGCAGGCTCTAGACTCCGCGCGCCCGATCCGCATGGACAAGAAATGGGTGCTCGAAGCGGGCGACCGCTTTCCCCACGGCGCGACGGCGCGCTCCGGCGGCGTGAACTTCTCGGTGTTCAGCCGGCGCGCGACGCGCGTCTGGCTGCGTCTGTACCGCGGCGCGACCGACCCCACGCCGCTCGTCGAGATCGAGCTCGACCCGCACGAGCACCGCACGTACGCCTGGTGGCACGTGTTCGTCGTCGGCGCGCAGCCCGGTTGGTATTACACCTGGCGCGCGGACGGGCCCCCGGATCCCGCCGCGGGGTTGAGCTTCGACGCCAAGCGCGAGCTGCTCGATCCCTGGGCGAGGCTCGTGAGCGACGAGCTCTGGTGGCGCATCGACGCGGCGCGCGACGCCGGCGGCGGGGCCGTGCGCGCGCAGATCGCCGCGAGCGACGATTACGACTGGCAAGGGGACACGCCGCTCAAGCGCTCGTTCACCGACACGATCGTGTATGAGATGCACGTCGGCGGCTTCACGCGCGATCCGTCCTCGGGCGTCGACGAGCCCGGCACCTTTCGCGGCGTGATCGACAAGATCCCGCACCTCGTTGCGCTCGGCGTGACCGACGTGGAGCTCCTGCCGGTGTGCGCGTTCGACTGGCAGGACGCGCCGGCGGCGGGCGCGGCGTTCAATCTCAGCAACTACTGGGGCTACAGCACGCTCGCGTTCTTCGCGCCGCACCCGCATTTCGCAACGAGGGACGCGCGCCGCGAGTTCCGCGACATGGTCAAGGCGCTGCACAAAGCCGGGATCGGCGTGATCCTCGACGTCGTGTTCAATCACACGGCCGAGGGCGGGGCGGGCGGCCCCGTGATCAACTTCAAGGGCCTCATGAACGAGCAGTTCTACCTGCTCGATCCCGAGGATCGCTCGCGCTACCTCGACTTCACGGGCGTCGGCAACACCGTGCGCTGCAACGACCCGTTCGTGGCGCAGTACCTGCTCGAGTGCCTCACGTTCTGGGCGCGCGAGATGCACGTCGACGGCTTCCGCTTCGACCTCGCGAGCGTGCTCGCGCGTGGGCTCGACGGCGAGCCGATCGCGGACCCGCCGGTGATCGCGACGATCGAGTTCGCCGAGGCGCTCGCGGACACGCGCCTGATCGCCGAGGCCTGGGACGCGACCGGCCACTACCTGGTCGGCAACTGGCCGGGCTTCCGCTGGGCCGAATGGAACGGCCGCTACCGCGACACGTTGCGCCGGTACCTCCGCGGCGAGGGCGGCTTGCTCGGCGAGGTCGCGACGCGGATCGCGGGCAGCAGCGACCTCTACGCGCTCGCGGGGAAGGGACCCGGCAACAGCGTCAACTTCATCACCTGCCACGACGGTTTCACGCTCTGGGATCTCGTTAGCTACGACGTCAAGCACAACGAAGCGAACGGCGAGGAGAACCGCGACGGCCGCGACGACAACTTCAGCTGGAACTCGGGCGTGGAGGGGGAGACGGACGATCCCGCGGTGCTGGAGCTCCGCGCGCAACGCGCGCGCAACGCGGTCGCACTGCTGCTCCTGAGCCAGGGCGTGCCGATGCTGCTCGCGGGCGACGAGGTGCTGCGCACGCAGCGCGGCAACAACAACGCGTACTGCCAAGACAACGAGATCAGCTGGCTCGATTGGTCGTTCACGCCGGCCGCGCGGGAGATGCTGCGCTTCACGCGCGAGATGATCGCGCTGCGCAAGCGGCATCCGTCGCTGCGCCGCGCGCGCTTCTTCGCTCACGAGGACCACGAGATCCGCTGGTACGGCGACACGCTCGAGCCGCCGAGCTGGGAAGACCCGGAGGCGCGCGTGCTCTGCTTCACGCTCGCGGGTCTGGCCTCCGACGAGCCCGCGCTGCACGTGATGATCAACATGGCGGCGAAGTCGCGCATATTGCCGCTGCCGCCCGCCAGCCCTCGCGAGTGGCGGCGTATCGCGGACACGACGCTGGCCGCGCCCGACGACGTCACGCCGGCCGGCATCCCGATCCTCGGCGAGCGCTACGAGCTGCCGGCACACGGCGTCGCGATCTTCGAGGCGCGCTAAGGCCGAAGTGACGCGGCTTATCGGCGCGCGGCGGTCGCGCCACGGCCGCCGCCGAGGTTGACGCGAATGCGCGGGCCGTGATCTAGTCCGACACGCTCACTCAGGGGCTCTTTCAGGGGAGGGGGAACGTGGACTGGTACATCACGGTTCTGAAGAAGTACGCCGTGTTTTCGGGTCGCGCGCGGCGGAAAGAGTTTTGGATGTTCGGCTTGCTCAGTATTCTGATCAGCATTGGGCTCGGGATCATCGACGCGTTCGCGGGTTTCATGACGGAGTACGGCGTCGGGATCCTCGGCGGGATCTATTCGCTCGCGATCCTCATCCCGACGTTCGCGGTCTGCTTCCGCCGGCTGCACGACACGGATCGGAGCGCCTGGTGGCTGCTGATCGGGCTCGTGCCGATCATCGGCTCGATCGTGTTGCTGGTTTTCTACTGCCTCGACGGGACGCCGGGCGACAACCGGTTCGGCGCGAATCCGAAGGCTGCCTGACCTCGACCCGTCGCCGGCGGGCACGGACGCCCGCTCGCCACTGCATCAGTCGGGGACGAGCACGATGCCTGCTAGCGGCGGCAGCGTGACCACGATCGACTGCGCGTAGCCCATGCACGGCACGTCCTCGGTCGTCGCGGCCGGGGTGCCGACGTTCGAGCCGCCGTAGTAGCTCGAGTCGGAGTTCAAGATTTCGCGGTACACGCCGCGAGCCGGCGCGCCGACCCGATAGCCTTGGCGCGGCACCGGCGTGAAGTTCAGCAGCACGATCGCGTGCTCGGCGCCGTCCTTGCGCACGAAGCTCAGCACCGAGCTCTGTTGATCTTGCCAAGACAGCCACGCGAACCCGTCGCCATCGTGGTCGCGACGGTGCAGGGCCGGCGTCTCGCGGTAGACGCGGTTCAGGTCGCGAACGAGCGCGTGGACGCCGGCGTGGCGCGGTTCTCCTGCGAGGTGCCACGGCAGGGACTCGTGGTGGCTCCACTCGCGCGGCTGGCCGAACTCTCCGCCCATGAACAAGAGCTTCTTGCCCGGATACGTCCACTGGTAGGTGAGCAGCAGCCGCAGATTCGCGAACCGTTGCCAGTCGTCGCCGGGCATCTTGTCGAGCAACGAACGCTTGCCGTGCACGACCTCGTCGTGCGACAGCGGCGACACGAAGTTCTCGCTGAACACGTAGATCGGCCCGAACGTGAGCAGGTTGTGGTGGAACTGCCGGTGCACCGGGTCCTGCGTCATGTAGCTCAGCGTGTCGTGCATCCAGCCCATGTTCCACTTGAACGTGAAGCCGAGCCCGCCGCCGTAAGTCGGCCGCGAGACCTGCGGCCACGCGGTCGACTCCTCGGCGATCGTGAGCGTGCCCGGACACTCGCCGTGCGTGACCTCGTTCAGCTGCTTCAAGAACGCGATCGCCTCGAGATTCTCGTTGCCGCCGAAGCGGTTCGGCGTCCACTGGTGCGGCCGCCGCGAGTAGTCGAGATAGAGCATCGACGCGACCGCGTCGACCCGCAGCCCGTCGAAGTGAAAGTCTTCGAGCCAGCAGACCGCGCTCGACAAGAGAAAACTCCGGACCTCGTTGCGCGTGTAGTTGAACACGAGCGTGTCCCAATCGGGATGCTCGCCTTTCTGCTTGTCGCCGTATTCGTAGAGCGGCGTGCCGTCGAAGCGCGCGAGCGCGTGCGCGTCCTTCGGGAAGTGTCCCGGCACCCAGTCGAGCAGCACGCCGATTCCGCGCCGGTGCAGCTCCGAGACGAGCTCGCGGAGCTCGTCGGGCAGCCCGTGGCGGCGCGTCGGCGCGAAGTAGCCGGTGCACTGATAGCCCCAAGAGTCGTCGAGCGGATGCTCCGTGACGGGCAGCAGCTCGACGTGCGTGAAGCCGAGGTCCGCGACGTAGTCGGAGAGCTCGCGCGCGATCTCGCGGTAGCTCAAGAAACGGCCCGCGGGCCCGCGGCGCCACGAGCCGAGGTGCACCTCGTAGATCGAGATCGGCTCCCTAAGCCAGTCGCGCTCCGCGCGCCGGCGCAGCCAATCCGCGTCGGTCCACTTGAACTCGCTCCTCTTCGCGGTCACGGTCGCGGTCGCGGGGCGGTGCTCGAACAGCGCACCGAACGGGTCGGTCTTGAGATGGAGCTCGCGCGAGTCGCGGCCGAGGATCTCGTACTTGTAGAGCTCTCCGGCGCGGAGCTCCGGTAAGAACAGCTCCCAGATCCCGGAGTCGCCGCGCACGCTCATCGGATGGTGCCGTCCGTCCCAGTGGTTGAACGTGCCGACGACGCTCACGCGTTCCGCGTTCGGCGCCCAGACCGCGAAGCGGATGCCGCGCACGCCCTCGATCGTGAGCTCGTGCGCGCCGAGGAAGCGATGCGCGTGCAGGTGGTTGCCGTGCGCGAAGCGCGTGAGATCGAACTCCTCGACGTGGACCGGGAAAGAATACGGGTCGTACTGCTCGTGCCAAGCGCCGTCGAACCCCTGCCAGCGCAGGCGGTACGGGGTCGCGAGCGCGCCGCGCGGACCGACCCGCTCGAACAGCGCGGTGCCCGGCACGCGCGCGAGCTCGGCCTCGGGAGACACGAGCGAGGCGCGCTGCGCGTTCGGCAGCAGCACTCGGACGATCTCGTCGGTCGCCGACAGCGGATGGACGCCGAGGACGCGGCGCGGGTCGTGGAGCCTGCCGGCGAGCAGTCGTTCGACGTCGGGATCCCGCAAGTTGGTGCGCGGGCCGCCGCCGCGCGGGGTCGGGGTCACGTGCTCGACAGCGTGCGTACCGCGTTAGACACGCAACGTCCTCTGGTAGTAGCTTCTGCTCGCGATGAGGCCGATTCCACGCCGGCGGATGGTCAGTCAGCTCACGCGTAGCACGGTCGCTGTCGTGATGGCCGGAGGCCGTGGGCAGCGGCTGATGCAGCTGACCGACAATCGCGCGAAACCAGCGACTCCGTTCGGCGGCAAATACCGGATCATCGACTTCTCACTGTCCAACTGCGTCAACTCGGGCGTTCGGCAGATCTTCATATTGACGCAGTATAAGGCGCACTCGCTGATTCAGCATGTGCAGCGCGGCTGGGGCTACTTGCACGGCGAGCTCGGCGAGTTCATCGACATCGTGCCCGCGCAGCAGCAGCTCGGCGAGGTTTGGTACCGCGGTACGGCCGACGCCGTCTTCCAGAATCTCGACATCATCGAGCAGCATCGCCCCGAGACGGTGCTCGTGCTCGCGGGCGATCACGTCTACAAGATGGACTACGGTCCGCTGGTCGCTTTCCACAAGGAGAGCGGCGCGGACATCACTATCGGCGGCGTGCAAGTGCCGCTCGCCCAAGCGCACGAGTTCGGCGTGATGACGTTAGGGGCGGACCACCGCGTCGTGAGCTTCGACGAGAAGCCGAAGGAGCCGCGGCCGATGCCCGGCCGCGAGGGAATCGCGCTCGCGTCGATGGGCATCTACGTGTTCGGTCCGGAGTTCTTGCGCACGACGCTCGAGCGCGACGCCGCGAATCAGGACTCGCAGCACGATTTCGGCCGCAACGTGATCCCCGAGGCGGTCGCGACGCGGCGCGTGTTCGCGTATCCGTTCGAGGACGTCGAGACGAAGGCGCAGCGCTACTGGCGCGACGTCGGGACCGTGGACGCGTACTACAGCGCGAACATGGAGCTCATCTACGTGAGCCCCGAGCTCAACCTCTACGACGAGGCCTGGCCGATCTGGACCTACCAGCAGCAGGTGCCGGGCGCGAAGTTCATCTTGGACGACGAGCGCCGACGGGGGCTCGCGGTCAACTCGATGGTCGCGGGCGGCTGCATCGTGTCGGGCGCGACCGTGCGCGAGTCGCTGCTGTTCATGAACGTGCTGGTCGACGAGCAGACGGAGGTGCGCCGTTCGGTCGTGCTGCCGCACGTCGGGATCGGGCGCAGCTGCTACATCACGAACGCGATCATCGATGAAGGTTGCGACATTCCGCACGGGATGGAGATCGGGCGCGACCGCGAGGCGGACGAGCGCCATTTTCATGTCACGGACAACGGGATCGTGCTCGTCACGCGCGGCATGCTCGCCGCGCTCCGGCGCGAGGGTCATCGCTAACGTGCCGTGTCGATGACGAACGTGCTTGCCGCGCGGCGCGCGGGTGTTTTGCTGCACCCGACGTCGTTACCTGGACACGGCGCGAACGGGACGCTCGGGGCGGAGGCGTGGCGGTTCGTCGATTGGCTCGCGGCCGGCGGCTTCAGCGTCTGGCAGACGCTGCCGATCGGGCTTGTCGACGCGCACCAGTCGCCGTATTGCCAGCGCTCGGCGTACGCCGGGGACCCGCGCTTGCTCGACGCCGCGCACCTGAGCTCGCTGCGCGAGCTGCCGCGCGGCCTCGACTTCGCGGCGGGCGGCGCCTCGCGCGAGGACGACTACCGCTCGTTCGCGCGCTGCGCGACGGGCGAGCAGCGGCGCGCGTTCGCGCGCTTCGTCCGCCGCGAGCGGCGTTTGCTCGAGCCCTACGGCTTGTTCGAGCTCTGCAGCGAGCGCTTCGCGCAGGCGCCGTGGTGGGAGTGGCCCGAGCCGTTTCGCGAGCGCCGCGGGCCCGCGCTGTACGAGCTCCTGGCCGAGGAGAAGGAACAGTTCCGGGCGATCGCGTTCGAGCAGTACTTGTTCGATCTCGAGTGGACCGCGCTCAAGCGCTACGCGAACGACCGCGGCGTGTATCTGTTCGGGGATCTGCCGTTCTACGTCGACCGCAACAGCGTCGAGGTCTGGTGGGACCGTGCGCTGTTCGCGCTCGGTCCCGACGGCACCCCGCGCGAGGTCGCCGGCGTGCCGCCGGACTACTTCAACGAGGACGGCCAGCTCTGGGGCAATCCGCTCTACGACTGGGACGCGATGCAGCGGCGCGGCTTCGACTGGTGGCTCGCGCGGCTCGAGGCCGAGCTCGAGCGCTTCGACCTCGTCCGGATCGATCACTTCCGGGCGCTCGAGTCGTATTGGGCCGTGCCCGCGGGTGCGAAGAGCGCGCGCGCAGGCGAGTGGCGCAAAGGCCGTGGCGCCGAGCTCCTGACCGCGCTGCGTTCGAAGCACGGCGACCTGCCGCTCGTCGCGGAGGATCTCGGGATCATCACGGACGAGGTCCGCGCGCTGCGCGACCGGTTCGAGCTGCCGCGCATGGTCGTCGTGCAGTTCGCGTTCGACGGGCGCGCGGACAATCCCCATCTGCCCGCGAACCACGTGCGCAACTCCGTCGCGTACACGGGCACCCACGACAACGATACGACGGTCGGCTGGTACGCGGGGCTCGACGAGCGAACTCGTGAGGCCGTGAACCGCGCGCTGAAGCTCAGCGCGCCGCCGGCCGTGCCGGAGCTCCTGATCGACGCGGTCTACGATTCGGCCGCGCAGCTCGCCGTGATACCGATGCAGGACCTGCTCGGCCTCGGCTCCGAGGCCCGCATGAACGTGCCGGGCAAACCCATCGGCAACTGGGGCTGGCGCTTCGACTGGAGCCAAGTGGACGCAGGCTCGAGCGCGCGCTCTCGCGCGCGAGCGGAGCGCTCCGGTCGGCTCGTGCCGCGAGCGCTCAGCGGATAGCGCCGGTCGTCGCAACGACCGCTCGCGCCTTGCGCTTGATCTCGAGCAGCCAGTGCGGGCAACGCTCTTTGTCGTCGTAGAGCCGCTCGCAGTCGTCGCAGCGGACGCACTCGGCGAGGATGATCTTGCGCTTGCGGATCGCGCCCCACTCGCAGGTCTTCTCGCAGAGTTGACACTGGCTGCACTCCGACCAACGCTTGATCTTGAACACGGTCAGCGTCGACAAGAGGCCGAGCGCGGCGCCGAGCGGGCAGAGGAACCGGCAGTAGAGATTGCGCACGAACACGCTCGCGACGAGCAGCACGCCGAGCATCGTCCAGAGCAGCGCCGTGCCCTCGCGCGTGAACATCCAGAACGGCTCGATGTAGCGATAGAACGCGATCTCGCGCGTCGCGAGGTAGTAGCCGACAGCCGCGGCGAGGATTCCGTACTTGATGTAGCTCGCGCGCCGCTCGAGCGCGGCGGGCACCGTCACGCGCCAGCGCGCGGGCACGACCGCGTCGATGAGCTGCGTGAGCGCGCCGAACGCGCAGACGCGGCCGCAGTAGATCCGCCCCCAGAGCACGGTCGTGACCGCGGAGAAGATCGCGAACGCGTACCAGCCGAGGCTGTACGCGAGCGGCGGCAGCCCGCCTGCGAACGTGCCGACGTTCGTGAGCGACAGGAGCTCGCTCAGCGTGCCGAACACGTTCACGACCGAGAGCAGCTGGCTCTTGTAGAAGCCCAGGTAGAGCACCGACGCGACGAGCGTGACGAGCCTCAAGCGCACGCTCTTACGAAAGAAGCCCACCATCACGAGCGCGGCGAACGCCGCGAACAGCGCGATATCGAGCGCCTGGCCCTTCGCGAGCTCGAGCAGCGTCGGCGCGGCCTCCTCGGCGTCGTCGAACAGGAAGCGCTGCGCGTCGTCCGCGGGCTGAGCACCCGAGACGCTCACGAGCAGCGCGCAAAGGGCGAGCGTCCGGAGCGTCGTGGCGCCGACGCGCCGCACGCGTGCGGCGATCGTCATTGCGAGGGCGACGACGGCGGCGGCGCGATGTAAGCGCGCGCGATGCGCCGCGAGCTGTTGCGGATCGCGCGAGCTGAGCTCGTGATCGTGATCGTCGCGCGCGCGACGGCGTCGACGTCCGCGCCGACCTTGAACTTGTCGCGGACGCTCTTGCCTTTGAACTGCGCCGCGAACTCGGGCGGCTCGACCGAGAAGTAGCCGTAGGGCTCGTGGTGCTCTGCGACGATCAGGCCGGTGAGCACGCCGTCGGTACTCATGCCGATGAGCATCTTGATCGGCCCGTCGTAGCCGCGCTCGAGGGGCTCGAGCTCCGTGGTCCAATACGCGTAGCCGAGCAGCTTCGGTTCCTGGCCGGACACCGCCTGGCCGAAGGCTTTGTACGCGGGCGGGTTGCCGCTCTTCACCGAGAAGCTCGCGGCGTCGGGGAACAGCTGCTCGAGCTGCGCGAGCAGGCCCGGCTCGGTGACGACTTGGCCGTCGGCGAGCGGGAACGTGAGCAGGGCCAGCACGACGGCCGCTACGACGACGGTGGCCGCGAGTCGCGACACGGAGCTCTCCTCGAAAGAGTGCTGGATTATCCAGGCCGCCGCGCGAGCCGGTCAAATGACGACCACGCGCGATGCGAGTGCGGCGGTTCGCGCTGCCGGTCACTGCGACCACCACCTGTTCTAAGCGCGGCACGCGCGTGTCAAACTCGCGCCATGCGCGCGTTCCAAATCGTCGCATGCGCCGCCGGGCTGCTGCTGAACTCGACGTGCGCCGCACCCGTCCGCGCGCAGACCGGGGCCCAGTCGCTCGCGCTCGAGAAGAAGCTGCTCGCGGCGAAGACGCTCAAGTGTAAGTTCTCGACGATGGCGACGGGCGACTGGGAGGCCGGCAAGACGAAGGCGACGGTCGCGGCGAGCAAGATCGAGGTCGCGTTCTCCTCTATCGACATCGACGAGGGCACGGCCGAGGCGGACGGCGGCTACGGCACCACGTTCATCTCGGTGAAGTATTCGCACGGCTACCTGCACTTCATGCAGATCAGCGACTCGGGGCCGTTGTATCTCACGACCGTGCTCACGATCGAGACCACACCGGGCCACTTCAAGGCGATCCACACTCGCCACGAGTTCACGCCGGTGGCGCTACCGGGTTTCACGTCGCGGCCGGAGATGTACGTCGGCGAATGCGTCGCCGGCAGCTGAGCTCGTGAAAACGGGGACATTCCGCTTTTAGCGGCCGCAACGCGCGTTCGCTGAATTCCACTCTCGAAGAAAAGCGGAATGTCCCCGTTTCCCCGCGCCGAAACATCAACGTTGGACGCTTCGATAGAGGCTCTCGTACGGCTTCGCCTGCTTGCGCCATGAGAAGTCGGCGGCCATCGCGTTCGCGATCACGCGCGACCACGCGTGCGGATCGTCGAACCATGCGAGCGCGCTGCGGATCCCCCAGAGGAGCCCGACGACGTCCGCGTCGCGGAACACGGAGCCGTTGCCGACGCCGGTCTTAGGGTCGAAGTGCCGGATCGTGTCGGCGAGCCCGCCCGTCGCACGCACGACGGGAATCGTGCCGTAGCGCAGCGCGTAGAGCTGCGTGAGGCCGCACGGCTCGTAGCGCGACGGCACGAGCACGAGGTCGGCGCCCGCGAAGACCCGGTGCGCGAGCTCCTCGTCGTGGCCTTCGACGAACGCGACGCGCTGTGGGTTCGCGGCCGCGAGCGCGCGCAACTGCGCCGCGACGATATCCTCGCCGCTGCCGAGGCAGACGAGGCTCGCACGCGTCGTCGCGAGCAGCGTCGGCAGCACGGCGGCCACGAGATCGATGCCCTTCTGCGGCGCGAGCCGGCTCACGACGCCGGCGAGCGGCGCGTTCGAGTCCGTCAGGAGCCCGACGCGCGTCGCGAGCGCGCGCTTCAAACCCTGCTTCGGGGACAGGTCCTGGGCGTCGTAATGCACGTCCAAGAACGGATCCGTCGCGGGGCTCCAGACGTCGTAGTCGACGCCGTTCAAGATCCCGACGACGCCGTCGGTGCGCTCATCGAGCACGTCCTCGAGCCCCATGCCGAACGCGGGCGTCCGGATCTCCTCGGCGTACGTCGGGCTCACGGTCGAGACGGCGTCGGCCGCGCGCAGGCCCGCGCGCAGGAAGTTGAACGTGTCGCCGGCGAGCGCATCGGGCGAGATCGAGCCGCGGATCGCCTCGGCGCCGTAGTCCGCGAGCACGGTGTCCGGAAACAAGCCCTGGTAGCCGATGTTGTGCAGCGTGAGCAGGGTCGGGATCGGCCGAGCCGGCGCGCGGCTGCGCTGAACCACGGGCACGAGCGCGGCATGCCAGTCGTGGCAGTGCAGCACGTCTGGCCGCCAGTCGAGCGCGTCGCAGAGCTCGAGCGCGGCCTCGGCGAGCCGGATGAAGCGGCCCGCGTCGCGCTCGTCGCCGAGGTAGATCCCGCCCGGTGTGAGCTCGGCGAGATCGAGCAGGTAGACGCTCGGCCTGCCGCCGCGGCGGGTTTTGGTCGTGGACGCGGTAGTGCCGTGTGCCTTCGTTCCCACGGTGCCGCGTGTCTTCGTGCCGGGGACCGTGCCGTTCGCCGCGCCGAGCTCGAAGAAGCGATATTTCCCAAGTGCGCCCTCGAGCGGCTTCGCCGCCGCGCCGGTGGCCGGCAGGTGTGCATACTTCGGCAGTAGCACGCGGACGTCATGGCCGCGCGCGGCGAGCGCGTCGCTCAGGCCCGTCACCGCGTCCGCAAGCCCGCCCGTCTTCGCGTATGGGGCGAGCTCCGAGCAGACCATCAGGACGTTGATCGCGCCGCCCCGGAGGCTCATCAAGCTAGCGGCGCGACTCCACGGGCACGAACGAGCGCTTGGTCGCGCCCGTGTAGATCTGCCGCGGCCGATCGATCCGGCTCGTGCCGTCGACGCGCACCTCGCGCCAGTGCGCGATCCATCCCGGCAGCCGGCCGATCGCGAACATCACGGTGAACATGTTCGTCGGGATCCCGAGCGCGCGCATGATGATGCCGCTGTAATAGTCGACGTTCGGATAGAGCTTGCGCTCCACGAAGTACTCGTCGCGCAGCGCGACCTCCTCGAGCCGCATCGCGAGCTCGAGCAGCGCGTCGTTGACCCCGAGCTTCTTGAGCAGCGCGTGGCACGCCTCCTTGATGATCTTCGCGCGCGGGTCGAAGTTCTTGTAGACGCGGTGGCCGAAGCCCATGAGCCGCGAGTGCGCGTCCTTGTCCTTGACCTTCGCGATGAACGTCTCGAGCTTCTCGCCGCTGTCCTTGAGCGTGGTGAGCATGTCCATCACGGCCACGTTCGCGCCGCCGTGCAGCGGGCCCCAGAGCGCGCACACGCCGGCCGCGACCGAGGCGTAGAGGTTCGCCTGCGAGGAGCCGACCATCCGCACGGTCGAGGTCGAGCAGTTCTGCTCGTGGTCGGCGTGCAGCAGCAGGAGCTGGTCCAGGGCCCGCACGACGATCTCGTCCGGCTGGTAGAGCCGGTGCGGGTTCGAGAACATCATGTGCAGCAGGTTCGCCGTGTAGCGGAGCTCCGTGCGCGGGTAGTTCACGGGCTTGCCGATCGACTTGCGGTAGCTCGCGGCCGCGATCGTGCGGACCTTGCTCATGAGGCGCGCCGCGGGCTCCATGAAGTGATCGTTGTCCTCGGGCTGCATGAACACCGGCTGGAAGCAGCCGACGGCGTTGATCATCGCGGACAGGATCGCCATCGGCGGCGCGTCGCCCGGGAAGCCGTTGAAGGCCTGGAGCATGTCCTCGTGGATGTATTCGTGCTCGCCGAGCAGGCGGCGAAAGTCCGCGAGCTGGGTCGCGGTCGGCAGCTCGCCGAAGATCAAGAGGTACGCGGTCTCGACGAAGCTCGAGCGCTCCGCGAGCTCCTCGACCGGGTAGCCTCGGTAGCGCAGGATCCCCTTCTCGCCGTCGATGAACGTGATCTTGCTCGTGCACGCACCGGTGTTCGCGTAGCCGTTGTCGAGGGTGATGAGACCCGACTTCGCGCGCAGGGCCGAGATGTCGACCGCCGTCTCGGCTTCGGTGCCGACCACGACCGGCAGCTCGTAGCCCTTGCCGTCGTAGGTCAAAGTTGCCTTCTTGGCCATGAGGAGCCTCCGATTTTCGCGGCGGTATTCTACGCTGCGCCCGCGCCCGAAGTGTGATCGTTCCTGATGCCGGTTCGACCTCGGCGCGCACCTCGAAGCTCGTCGTGCCGGCCGGAAAAAGTGCTTGCAATCTAACAAGGGCGTTTTATATTTACGCCCTCTCGTCGTGGGCAGAAGGTCTGTCCAGCCCGGTAACAACGGAATTGCCGGGCAAGAACAAGCAAAGGGCCCCGTGCCCGTGGACCCCGAAGTCCGGTGAAGAAATTGATGTCTCTGGAGGAGGAACCTCCGAGTTCGGCCTCCGCCGCAACGCCCCCGGTACTAAAGTCCTCGTTAGAATTTCCACGACTCAACGGTCACGGCCTCGCTCCGCCGGTTGAGATCGCTCGCGCGGCCGGCGCGCGCTTCGTCATCGGCCCGGCGACCAACGACTTTCGCAAGCGTCACTTTCCCGGCGTCAAGGCCCCCGAGTGGAACGACTGGCGCTGGCAGAACCGCAACCGCATCCGCAGCCTCGAGCAGGTCGAGCGGATGCTTGAGATCACGGCGGAGGAACGCTCCGCGATCGAGCGCCACCGGGGCCCGCTGCCGATCGGCGTGACGCCGTACTACATGAGCCTCCTCGATCCGTGCAATCCCGCGCAGGGACTTCGCCGGACCACGATCCCGACACTCGCCGAGTTCGCGCGCAGCCCGGGGGAACGGGACGATCCGCTCGGCGAGGACGGGGACAGCCCGACGCCGGGTCTCGTGCACCGCTACCCGGACCGCGTGCTGCTGCTCGTCACGAATTTTTGCTCGGTCTACTGCCGCTACTGCACGCGGGCCCGGCTCGTCGGCGCGAGCGGCGAGCGTGCGCTGCGCAAGGCCGACATCGACAAGGCGATCGACTATATCGCGAACACGCCCGCGATCCGCGACTGCCTGATCTCGGGCGGCGACCCGCTGTCGCTCGACGAGGACAGGCTCGAATACGTGCTCGCGCGGCTGCGCGCGATCAAGCACCTCGAGTTCATCCGGATCGGGTCGAAGCAGCCGGTCGTCCAGCCGATGCGCGTGACGGCGGCGCTCACGAAGATGCTGCGCCGCTACCACCCGCTCTGGATGAGCCTGCACTTCACGCACCCGGACGAGGTCACGCCCGAGGTCGCCGAGGCGTGCGGCCGGCTCGCCGACGCCGGGATCCCCATGGGCAGCCAAACCGTGTTGCTCAAGGGCGTGAACGACGACGTCGCGACGCTCAAGAAGCTGTTCCACGAGCTGCTGAAGATCCGCGTCCGGCCGTACTACCTCTATCAGTGCGACCCGATCAGCGGCTCGGCGCATTTCCGGACGCCGGTCGCGAAGGGGCTCGAGCTGATCTCGCAGCTGCGCGGCCACACGACGGGCTACGCCGTGCCGAACTTCGTCATCGACGCGCCCGGCGGCGGCGGCAAGATCGCGCTGCTGCCCGACGCAGTGATCGGCCGCGACGGCGACGACCTCAAGCTGCGCGACTTCCGCGGCCAAGAGTGCCGCTACCCGGATCCGGCCGGAACGCTGGGCGCGGGTTGACGCCCGCGCGCGGCGCGCGACGAGGGGGATAGCTTGCGGATCGGGTTCACCTACGACCTGAAGGCCGACTACCAGGCCCTTGGCTTCGGCGAGCACGCGGTCGCCGAGTTCGACACCGAGGTCACGGTCGACGCGATCTCGGGCGCGCTCGAATCTCTCGGTCACGAGGTCGTGCGGATCGGCCACGTGAAGGCGCTCGCGGCCCGGCTCGTCGCGGGCGAGCGCTGGGACCTCGTGTTCAACATCGCCGAGGGTGTCGCCGGCTTCGGGCGCGAGTCGCAGGTTCCCGCTCTGCTCGACGCGTACGAGATCCCGTACACGTTCTCCGATCCGCTCGTCTGCGCGCTCACGCTGCACAAGGGCATGGCGAAGCGGATCGCGCGCGGCTGCGGCGTGCCGACGCCGGACTTCGCGCTCGTCACGACGGTCGCCGAGGCTGCGGCCGTCGATCTGCCGCTGCCGCTGTTCGTGAAGCCGGTCGCCGAGGGCACGAGCAAGGGCGTGACCGCGAAGTCGCTCGTGACGACGCGGGCCGCGCTCGTCGAGGTCTGCGCCGAGCTGCTGGCGGAATATCGCGAGCCCGTGCTCGTCGAGGAGTTCTTGAGCGGCCGCGAGTTCACGGTCGGGATCTTGGGCACAGGCGGCGGCGCGCGCGCGCTCGCGACGCTCGAGGTGCAGCTGCGCGAGCGCGCCGACGCGGCCGTGTACTCGTACCGGAACAAGGCGCAGTGGCGCGAGCTCGTCGACTACCGGCTGCTCGATGCGGGCGCGCTGCGCCGAGACGTCGAGGACGTCGCGCTCGCGAGCTGGCGCTGCCTCGGGTGCCGCGACGCGGGCCGCGTCGACGTGCGGCTCGACTCGACGGGCAAGGCGCAGCTGCTCGAGGTGAACGCGCTCGCGGGGCTGACGCCCGGGCACTCCGACCTGCCGCTCATGGCTGCGCTCAAGGGCGTCGAATACGAGGCGCTGATCGCCGAGATCCTGCGCTGCACGACGGCGCGGCTCGCGGCCGACTCCGCGCGAGCGGCCGCGGCCGCGGCGTAGAGGCCGGCGCGCCGCCGTGTCGTGAGACCCGGCTCGGGGCGTCGAGCGATGCGCAAGTCAATCGCGATTCTGCACGACGTGCGCGCGGCGCAGGGCCCGCCGGATCAGAGCGACACGCTGGTCGAGGCCGGGGCGATCGCCGCCGCCGTGCGCGAGCTCGGCTTCGAGCCGACGATCGTGCCGGTCGGCCTCGATCTCTGCGCGCTCGAGCGCACGCTCGCGGGGCTCGCGCCGCGCGTCGTTTTCAATCTCGTCGAGTCGCTCGAGGGCCGCGGCCGTCTGGTCGAGGTCGTGCCGGCGCTGCTCGAGTCGCTCGATCTCCCGTTCACCGGCGGCTCGGCGAGCGCGCTCGCGCTGACCTCCGACAAGCCGCTCGCGAAGCGGCTGCTGATCGCGGCCGGGATCGCGAC
>Ga0134079_10000120_pt1 | contig 18811 bp, 23 predicted proteins | sample 15_taG_2_FD_119770 | JGI IMG/M metagenome (GOLD analysis project Ga0134079, IMG submission 119770) | Grasslands soil microbial communities from the Angelo Coastal Reserve, California, USA - 15_D_Rain_40cm_2_09182015 | ecosystem: Environmental > Terrestrial > Soil > Grasslands ...
CGGCCGGGTGCCGCTGGTGAATGGCGCGAACCCCAGGTGGCTGTCGAGCGCCGTCATGTTCGCGTTGACGATCGCCACCGAGTACGACTCGGTGGGGTCGGGCAAGACCAGGAGCGCCCGGGCGGTCGCTGTGCTCACGTCACTGCCTCCCGTGGACCTGAAGCCCGTTGTCGCGGGCCACGCGCGCCCGAAGCTGTACCTTCAGGGTAGAGGTACCGTCACCGTTCGGGGCGGCCTCTACCCTGGCCAGCGCGGTCTTGGTAGCCAGGGAACGCTGGTGCGCGCGCCGCGCGGCCGGGAGCTTGCGGGCCAGGTCGGCGCCGGCCAACTCGGCCAGTTCCGGATCCAGGTCGCTGGCCAGGATCACGGCCGCCTGGACGTCCGCGTGGCGCGTCTCGGCCGCGCGCACCTGGGCACCGTTGCCCTTGGGCGCTCGCGCCGCGTGCGCGTCCCGGACGGCCCGCACGCGGTCCAGATGCCGGCGCCGGCCGGCGTCCAGGGTGGGCTCGGCCACGACGGCGGCCACGCCGTCCAGCTCGGGCTCGGGAAAGTCCGGCAGGCTCTCGACCATCACCAGCTCCAGCAGGGTCTCCGGATCGGTGACTGGGAGCCCGTACTCCCCGGCGCGCATGGCCAAGGTCTCGATCGGGAACGCGTGCACGTTTTCCAGTACCGAGCCGTCCTCCTGGTCGATCTCCCGGCGCACCTGAAGCCAGCGGCCGGTCTGGACCACTTCCAGAAACCGGACAGCCATGGGTGCCTCCTCTCAGTTGATAATGATCGTAGAAAGCCAGTCGATCTCAATTGCCAGGGACGTACTAATCTGGACCGTAAATGAAGTAGTGCTATACGCCGTCAGCTTGTGGTTGAAATTTGTGGCTGAGTTGTTTCGGACAGCGTAGAACGGCCTCGGAGCAACCACCATCGTCGGACCGTAGGTCATGGTAAAGCTGGTTCCGGCGACCGTAGCGAACGCACCGGGCATGAACAAGTCGTCCGAGCCCAGACCGGTCACGGTAGAGTCATGAAGCCGCCCCGTGAAGGTGAAATAGTCGTCCTCGGAGATTGTGATCCCGGCCTGGACCGTGGCCCCCGTATCATCCCAGACGGCCAGACGCGCTACCGAAGTGCCCGCAGAAATGAATGTCTGGAGCGCGGCCAACTGGTTGGAGTTGTCCAGCCAGGTACCGGCTATGAACGTACCGCCACCATCCGCGTAAATCCCGGACTTCTGGATATCGGTAGGGAATCCCCCAGCCCGGATGGTGTTGATGTCCGCGTAATAGAGGCCGCCCGACGCTCCGAAATCGGTCTTGAGATACCCGGAACGCCAGTGCCCGGTGGAGTACAGCGTCCCGAAGTAATTATCATTCGCGTCCAGGCTGGAACGAACGAAAATGCCGGACTCGGCACCACCGTAGAAACTCCTGGTGTCGATCAGCGAGAAATCACCATTGTCCGAGCTGTAGAACCTGATCTGGCCCTCGCCACCGGACGGGTTGACCCTGATGCGCCGGCCGGTGGCCGACGTCGTCAGCTCGCCCACGATCGACACATTTCCGGACGTATCGGCCAAGAACGTATTAATTCCGGACGGGTTGTACGTCCAGAACCCGGTGGAGTCGAACCCGGCTCGGGCGCCGCTGGTGGCTGTCTGGAAGGTGCCGGCCTGAATCCAGGTGCTGGTCACAGTCCCGGCCGTGATCTTGCTGGCCGTTAGGTCGCTGATATGCGCCGTGTCGATCAGGACCACGGTCACCGAGGCGGCCGGGCTCGCGGCCGACCGGTTGCCGGTCCGGTCGACGGCCACGACCTTGACCTGGACGGCGTCCACTTGGGGGATCGTGAACGTGCCCACCACCGGGATGCCGGCGCGCATCTGCGCCACCGAGGCCAGGAGCTTGCCCACCCGGGTGGACTCGTCCGGGGCGAACTGGGGGTCACCCGAGACGTGGATCTCCAGGTGGTCCAGGTCGGCGTCCAGGTTGAACGTTCCACCACTGTTCGCGCCCAGCCGGTGGGTGACCTGGATGGCGACCTGAGAGCCGGCCACCTCGGGCGCGGCCGGCTGGGCCGGCGCCAAGTTGTCCAGCGCGGCCGGCACGATCCAGCTCGCGCTGAAGGCGCTGGCGTTCGGTGGCGTCGCACCGTCCACGGCCCGCACCTGGAACTCGTAGCGGACGCCGGGTGTCAGCTCGCTCACCAGGACCGTGTTGGTGCCCCAGCCGATCAGCACCGGGTGCCAGTTGGTGTCCGTGATCGCGGGAATCAGGGGCTGCTGGTGGGTGAGGAGCTGGTCATGGTGCTTGCTGCTCATCTGGAGGTGCGTGGCCGAGTAAGGAGTGATCGTTACCGGCCGGTACCGGGCCTCGTAGTGGTCACCGTCGACCACCGTGGAGCCGTCGGCGTTCAGCGGCGTGTTCCAGGTGAGCTGGATAACAGCCTTGGTGTCGGAGCTGCCGCTCAGCTCGGACAGGTAGGCCGACGTCGCGCTGGCGCTGAAGGTCGGCGTCGCCGGGATCGAACTGTCCGGGATCGGCCGGGAGCCCACCTGCTGGTAGCTGTTCGCCAGAATCTCCCGGCTGAACTGGCCGACCACCACGGTGGTCGCTCCGCCCTCGGGCACGTAGTAGGGGGACAGGTCGGTCCAGACGCCGTTGCCGTCCCGGTAGGCCACCGTCCAGCCGGCCGGCACGGGCCAGGTCATCTCGGTGACCTGCACATACATCGGGTTGATCACCAGGCCCCGGTACACCTGCTCGCGCGCCGGGTCGCTGAAGCCGCTGGCCGGGTCGAAGATCATGATGGTGTCACCCACCACGAACTCGCCCTTGACGTCGTACTGGCTGGTGTCGAGCGTGACGGCGTACCGGGGGCCGCTGAACCGGTTGAGTTGGAGCGTAGCGCGCACGAGCGCGTTGCCCGAGCTGGTCTGGTCCTCGCTGATCAGCCGGACCAGCTTGACCGAGTTGCCCCGAATGTCCTTGTACGGCACCGAGGGGAGTGAAGCCGATCCGGACGCCGTGGCGCCCTCCTCGCCCTCGGCCAGCAGGACCACCCGGGTGGTGTAGTCCGACAGGTCGGACTCCAGCTCCAGGTTGCCGCGCATCCCTACCACGGCCAGGTCACGGCCCTCGGCCTCGTCCTTGGCCACGAGCATCGCCGTTGGTGTCGAGACGTACAGCGCGGACTCGGGGCCGGCATCCACCGAGCCGTTGCCGTTCACGCGCCAGCCCACCGGCACGGTGGAGGAGCTGAAGGTGTCGGTCACGTAGGTCAGCGCGTCGCGCGGACTCTGGTAGATGAACCGCGCGCTGAAGTTGCCCCCGTCGCCGGGCACGGCCGTCAAGGTGCCCACCGACACGCTCAGGACCGGTGCCAGGAGCCCCGTGACGGCCCCGGAAAACGTGGCGGACGCCGTCACCAGGGGTGTCTCGTAGACGTAGCCCTTGCCGTCCTCGTCGCCCAGCCAGAACGCCATCCCGGCGCCCTTCAGGGTGGTCCGTCCGTCGTCGCCACCGGCCTCCCGGCCCCGGTAGACACCGACGTAACGCGCCGCGCTCAGCAGGGCATCTCCGGCCGCCTGGACGTCGCCGGCCGTCATGCGGCCTGGCAGCACGACGACGTGCCCGAACGGGGTCACGGCGTCCAGGACGTCAGCCGGCGTCCCGTCGACCAGCGAGAGCTGCCAGGAACCGAGAGCCTGCCGGACCTCGGTGACGCTCACCGGACCACCACCATGTCCTCCAGGCCCATCGCGGTGAGGTACTGCGCCACCATCGCGCTCGCCGCGTCGCCGGACAACGCGGCCGACCCGCCGACGGCGGCACCCAGCCCGAAGTCCAGCCGGGTGGCCGCGCTCTTGGTGATGCCCCCGACCGTAGTCATGGCCGTGAAGGTTCGGGGCGCGATCACCACGTAGCGGTTCCCGGCCGCGTCGTTCGCGGTCGCTGTGATGTGGCCGCCGCTGGCCGGCGCCGTGCCGGCCTCGTTGGTGGCTCGGTAAACACCGACGGTGGTGGACGCGTCGGTCTGAAGGGTGGCTTCCACGAACCGAGAGCCGCGCCGCAGTGTCAGGTCCAGGATGGCCCGGCCGGCGCCGGACGCCCCGGCTGTGGCCTTGACCAGCCGGACCGTGCCCAGCTCGTAGTCATTCCGGAGCACCGTGACGGCATCCCAGCTCGTGAGGCCCCCGGTGGCCGACCCGGTGACCGAGACGTTCCACTCCACGATGTCCCAGACCGTGCCGTCATAGGCGCCCAGGGTCAGCGTGGAGCTGGCGCCCTGGGTGAGGCGCACGAGGCCGTTCTGAAGCTCCCACTGGCCGGCGTCCGGTAGTCCGGTGCTCACCAGCTTCATCAGGTCGCCGGTAGCGACGGCGGCCGACGCGGCCGGGGTGAAGGTGATGTTCGTGAAGCCGAAACCGCTGGCCTTGGCCGTGATCGTGAAAACCGTGGACTCTTTCAGCCCGGCCAACCCGGCCGTGTACAGCTGGATCCTGCCCCCGATCGGGAACGGCACGGCCTGGGCGTCCAGGCACGTCAGGAGCGTGGTGGTGCCGGCGTTGAACGCGGGCGCGAGCTGGGTAGCCGAGGTGCTGGCCGAGAAGTTCACCCCAGAGCGCTCCAGGCCGCCCACCAGGACGCGCACACGGCCCCGCTGGTAGTTCGCCAGGCTCACGCCCCACCGGGGGCTCCCAGAGGCAGGTACGCCCCGGTAGACAACCACCTGGCCGCCGTCGGCAACCGCACGCGCGACCGAGCCGGTGGGCTGGGTGCCCACCCCGGTGTAGTAGGCGTAGGCGCTGCCAGCCGGCGCGTGCCAGCGCTCGCCGGCCAGGCCGAAGTCGTTCGTCCTGGCCACGCCGGTCAGCCGGCTGGAAACGTCCACGGTGGTGTCAGCGCCGACCCGGACGGCCTGGAGCTGCCACGTGAACTTGACGACTTCGCCACCCCAGTTGGTCAGCGGGCCGGCGTCCGTGTCCGTGATGAGGTAGAAGCCGTTATGATCCGACTTGTCCGTAAACGTGATCGGGACGTAGCTCCCCAGAAGCCCCAGGATGTCCTCCTGGCGCTGGGCGACCTGGGCGACGTCCAGGGGTGGACTGGACTCCTCACCGTTCACGGTCAAGGTCCGGTCGCCCGTGCTGGCGTTGCGCGCGGCTGTCAGCGTGAAGCCCTCGCGGAGCGTGAGGCGACCAACCTGCATCGTCCCCCAGGTGGTGGCCATCAGGCGTACTCCCGTTCGTACTGGGCCAGCTCAGCGAACAGCCGGGCGACGATGCGGCGCGTGGCCAGCGGGTCGGAGAAGTCGATCACTCCTCGGATGTTCACGTGCAGGTTGTGGATCGTGACACCCCGGCCGCTGGGCTGGGCCATGACCGTGGCCTGGACGGCCGACCCGGCGACGGCCGGCGCCATGGCGTCGATCTTGGCCTGTTCGCGCGGCATCTGGCGCGCGATGCCCTGGGTGATGCCCGGGGGAATCCAGCGGCCGACCTGGTCAGCGGCCACCTTGGATGGCGACCCGATCCCCAGGGCGCTCTTAAGTCCGTTGATCACTTGCTGGGCCGCGTTCTTGGCCGCCGCGATGGCCGCGCCGACGGCCCCACGCATCCCTCGGGTGAGCCCGGACAGGATGTTGGAGCCGGCGCTGTAGAGCCAGGAGCCGGCGCCCGCGAACACGCTCTTGATCCGGCCGGGCACCCCGGCGATGGCCGCCCGGGCCCTACCCGGCAGGGCCTGCAACCGGCTCACCGTGCCCGACACCAGGGAGCTGGCACCGGCCGTAGCGCTGGAGCGCGCCCGGCTGAACGCCCCGGACATCGCGGACCACAGCGACGCCACGGCGTTCCGGGCCCGGCCGGGCAGGGCCGTGAAGAACCGGACAGCGTTGTCCACCGTGGTCCGGGTCCAGTTGGTGACGTTCGTCCGAACCGTGTTCCAGGCGCTGACCATCATCGACCACAGCCGGGACAGCGCGTGGCCGATCCGGCCGGGCAGGTCGATGTAGAACTTCAGCCAGGCCCCGATCATGTAACCGATGGCGAACAGGCCCTTGTTCGTGGTCTCGCCCAGCCAGTGCAGAACGATGCCGGGCAGGGTCGCCAGAAAGGCGCCGATCCGGCCGGGGAGCGCGCCCAGCCACCTGGTGGCCGTGTTGTAAAAGCCGACGATGGCCGCGCCGACACCCTGGAACCAGCCGAGCATCGCGTGATACCAGCCGGCCACGGTGGAGCCAACAGAGCTGAAAAACCCGGTAATGGCTCCCCAGGCCAGGGAAAGCCACCGGGGGATGTTGTCAGCCAGGTACTGAACGGCCTTGACGATGCCGATCACAGCGACCACGGCCAGGTTGGCTGCACCCATGATTCCCAGGAACACGTTCCGGGCCGCTTCATAGTGCGTGGCCAGCCAGAGAAACGCGGTTCCGAGCACCCGGGTCACGACGCCGAGATCGTGCATGAACAGGAGAAAAGACTCCATGATCTTCGGCCAATTCTTGGCCACGGCCAGAAGTGCTTCATTGATAAAAGCCCCGAGAGACATCAGAGGCTCCTCAAAACCGAGCGTCTGCCCTACCACTTGCATCAGCGCGGTAAGACCCGGCGTTATGTTCTGAATCATCCCGATAATTCCCCGGGTCAGAGGGATGATCGCGGGAGCCAGCGCCTTGAAAATGGCATTGATCGGGTTCCGGAGCTGGTGAAGGAATAGGTTAATCATCCCGAGGGACTTAACCATCGGCTCCAGGAAATGAGTCTTGGCCGCCCCACCGAACACGTTCTTGAACGTGTTACCGATGCGCTTGGCCGCCGCGACCAGTCGGGGCTCGTCCTTCAGCAGGAACGCACCGAGGCCGATGAACCCGAGGCCAATGCCGCTCCCGAACGCCACGGTCAGCGTGCTGGCGATGCCAGCGGCCAGCATGGTGCCGGCGCTCGCGGCCACCGAGGCGATGGCGGCCAGGCCCAGCGGGCTCTTGACGGCCCCCATCAGCCCCTCACCGACGGCGCTGGTCACCTTGGGAGTGAACAACACGCCGGCCGTGGCCTTGAACGCATCCCCCATGGCCGAGAGCATCGACCGGGCGCCGCGCCGGCCGCCCGAGTGGCCGCCTCTGTCGCCAGCGTCGGTGAACACGTCCTCGGTGGTGCGGGCGAACCGGCCCCGGGAGTCCCTGATCCGGCCGTCCGAGCCCCGGACGAACCCGTCGCCGGCCGTCTCTCCGGCGTGCTTGGCCGCTACCTCGGTGGCGTCCTCGTCGTACCGGGTCTCAACGTCGACATAGGCGTCTGCGATCTTGAAACCTTCGGCCATGCCGCCGTCCTCCTCTCACCCGATGTCGAACAGGTCACCGATCGGAAGCCCGTCCTTGTCCGCGCCCACCGTGCCGGCGCTTCCCAGCGGCACGTCGCGGCTCTCAGCGCCCCCTGGAGCGCCTGAAGTGACAGCTTGCTCGTCCGAGGCCAGCCGAGCAGCCATCACACCGCTGTAGGCCGGCGTGCGCCACGCCAGGGCCATGTACTCCGGCCCCGGGAGCGCCAGTGCTTGCGCCGGGCCCAAGCCGTAGGCGAACCGGAAGTCCGCCCACAGGTCGCGCTGGTGCCCCAGCACCCACATGACCTCTTGGGCCCGGCACGTCAATTTCCCTCGGCCTGGCCCAGCACGTGGTCACTGACGATGTCCGAAACGGCCTTGAGTTGGGCGGCCGTCGCCACGCGCTTCAGCGCGGCGTAGCCCTCCCGGCCGAACACCTCCTTCAGCATCCAGACGATCGCGGCCGGCTCGTTCTCGGCCATCCGCTCCAGGCCCTCCAGGGACAGCTCGGCCATGATCACCCGAGGCATCCCGTACACCTGGCCGTCGGCCGTGAACACGTCGATGGTGCCGCCGTCGACCGGCCCACCCAGCTCGATGATGGCCGGCTCCTGGGAGCTGACGCGCGGGCGGGGGGCCGGTCGACGGGTTGCGGTTGCCACTAGGGGTGCCTCCTGTTTCACGTGGAACGGACAGCGCGGGTTACGCCGTCTGGTCGACCACCCGGAAGGGTCGGATCGAGGAGCTGACGTAGTGCGCCCCGAACGTCACCTTGAACACCGTCTGGTCGTCTTTCTTGTACATCGGCTCGGTGCCCTCCAGGCTCAGCACCTTGCGCACGATGATCCGACGGTTCCAGCCCCCGGCGCTCGCGCCCGGCGCCCAGCCGTCGAACAGCAGGGCCTTGTACGTCGGCTGAGTGGCCGCGTTGGTGTTGCTCGGGTCGAACGTGGAGAACGCGGCCGAGGCCGTGATGGTGCTGGAGGGCTCGTTCAGCACCAGGGCCAGGTTCGCCAGGGTCGGTTCGGCCAGGTTGGTCTCCACCTTGACGTCCCGCTTGGACAGCCGGCGCCCGGGCACGTCCACCACCTGGTCCACGTCCAGGACGAAGTAGTCCTGGGTGATGGTGATCTTGACGCCGTCGTTCGTACCGCCGACGTCGCCCCAGGTGCTCGCGCTCGGGGTGGTGTTGACGGTGGAGTCGGCCGGCTCGGTGGCACCGAACGCGCCGCTGTAGAGAACCCCGGGACCAGCCGTGAGGTTGAGTGCTGTGACGGCCATGCCGTCCTCCTCGTGCTCGTAGGTGCCGCCCCACCGATTGTGGGCCGCTGGTCCGGGTGCCGGTCCGGGGGATCAGGGGGTGGAGCTGGGCGGGGGGTCGTCGGCCTTGGCGCGGCCCTCGCGCGAGATCAGGCCCTGGGCCTTCAGCTCCAGGTACTCCAGCTCACTGACGACCAGGCGCTTGTCGGGCTCCTGGGTGGTGTAGACGACGCGTGTCTTGTCGTCCGGGTTGGGCTCGGTCATCGCCAGTCCTTTCGCTGAAGCGGCCAGCGCGTGCCGGCCATGTCCGGGTGGTCTCGTAGCTGGAGCTTGGGCAGAACGGACTCGGTGACGTCCACCGTCTCTCGGTTGGGAAACAGGAACTCCAGTTCGGCCCGGTTGTCGTGCACGATCACAGCTCCCCCAAGCGTGAACACGTTGTTGTCCAGGGTCTTCAGCGCCCACCACGTCACGTCGCCACCCACCAGAACTCAAGGTCCAGGGTGTAGTGCGCGTAGCTGGAGACGTCGCCGGGCACCCGGTGTGGCTCGGATCGGAGCATGACCGTACGCACGAACGCACCGCTGTAGGCCGCTGGCAGGTCGACGGCGCGCGGGACGGCGCCGTGCGCGAGCACGGCCGCCCGAACCTGCTCCGCGAGCTGGGAAGCCAGGTTCCACGGGGGCTTGCCGCTGTTCGGCGCCGCACCCCAGCACCCGATCGACATCACCGGCCGGCGCCAGCCGGTCTCGCTGTCCGCGTCGCCTCCGGCCACGGTGGCCGTGACGAACCCGCTGGCGCTCCACGTGGAGTTGTCGGTGGGCAGGGACGTGGCCACCCGGGTGCCCAGGTAGGCGATGTCCTGGAGCCACGAGACGACCACCAGCTCGCTGTTCGGCAGGAGCGGCATCAGGTAGTCCTCGGCCGGCGCTTGGTGAACGCGGCCGGGCGCATGAACGGCTGTTCCGGCGTGCCCGGGTGGTGCACGACGGGCCCGAAGTACTGACCGGTCTCGGCGTTGTGGAGCGAGTAGGGGCCGTGCGCTCGGATCACGTGCGGGGCCGAACCGTATTCGGTCGGCGCCCAGTGATCGGTGCCCACCCAGACGCGGCCGGACGTCGGCGTGTTGATCGCGGTTCTGATGGTGGAGCGAAGCTCTCCGGTGTCGACCGGCACCCGGCGTCGCGCGTCCTGGGCGATGTCGTGAAGCATGTTGCGGTTCACCCGAGCTGCCAGGGCCTCCAGGTCCGCGATGCCGGCCGGGTTGATCACGACGCGCACAGAGGCGAGTGGCACGTGATCACCTGCCTTTTCGGCTCGGGCTCCTGGACCGGCTGGCCGTTGTCGGGCCGTTGGTGCTGGTCAAGCTCAGCGTACACGCGCAACGGCCCCAGCCGGGTCGAGACACCGACTGGGGCCGAAGTGCGGGGCCGGGCCTAGAGGCCGGGCAGGTGGACGAACGTGCGGGCCAGGGCCTCGGTGGCCGGGCTCCACTGGCCGCCCGAGCGGAACTCCACCTGGCCGTCCGGGTGGCGCCGGGCCTGCCGGAGCGCGTCACGGTCACGGCCGACTCGGATCGAGCCCAGCACGGTGTCGGAGGTGCACCCGGCGCAGGTGCGGTCCAGGCTGTGAATGGTGGTGTGTCGCGTCGTCGTCATGGGAAGACCTTAACATCATTCAGGTTCTGGGTCAAGCAACTCGCGCAACATGGCCTTGACCTCTACCAAGTCCTCCCGGACAGCCGAGTCGTCGGCGGCCTCCAGGGCACTCACGGCCGCGTAGACGTTCGCGAAAATGCTGGCCGCGATCACGAACAGCACGCTGTCACGCCACCACAGCCATGCCGGCACCGCGCTGGCCGCCCACACCAGGGCGATGCCGCCATGGACCAGTGCGCGCCGGCTCAGAGGGCGGCCACCGTGATGTCGCGGAACTGAGCCACGGTGGAGGAGCTACCAGAGGCTAGCCCGAAGTACCCGCCCCGATTCGCTGTGTTGTTCGCCGTGACGGCCGTCGGCCCGACGTCGGTACGCCGAACGATGACCTGGGTAGGGGTGACGTCGATCTGAAAGATCATCCAGGCGCCCGAGGCCGGCGCCGAGGTGGACGCGCTCCCGAGCGACGTGCCGGTGGACACGCCGGCCGTGTGGGTGAACAGCTCCAAGCTCCCCGAGCCCCGGAACACGAAGTGATACCCGTTCTTGTTCGTGGTGGCTTGGTGCGCGTACGGCTCGTCGCTGGTGTGGCCGAAATACACGTCCGAGTGCTCGGTGGAGATCGGCAACGTGTTCCAACGCATCCCGAACGAGATTCGGTACCCGTTGGCCGATGCTCCCGGGTCCGGCACCGGGCACATGGAGGCCATGGACAGGGTGGCTGTGGTGCCCTGGGCGAGAGTCACCACCCCGTTCGCGGCGTCGATCGTCACCAGCTTGTTCGACGCGCCCTCGTACTCCCCCGCCCGGCGTACTCCGCCACTGAAGCCGTCCACCGTGAACTGGGCCAGGTCGTCGCCCAAGAACAGCGGCGCCGTCCCCATGAACGCGTTGACCCCCAGCGCCTTCAGCCGGTCACGCTCGGACCTCAACCGCACCACGAACCCGATTACGGTCACGCCGAGCGCGGCGGCCTGGGTGCAGGTGTAGGCGATGTTCGCGTCCGTGTCGGCCACGTCCACGCCGATGGCGTCGTTCGGCCCCGTGAGGGTCGCCAGAACGGTGTCAATCAGGCTGTGGGAATCGCCCGAGGTCATGTACACCCAGAGGGGCAACCCGGCCGCCCGGGCATTCACAGCGTGGCTCGGGAGCGACCCGTTGGCGTTGCGGCTGAACTTCCAGACCACCCAGTTGCCAGGACTCTGAAAGCCCGTCACGGCCCGAAGCGTCCGGGTAGCGTCCGCCTTGGGCTCCAGGAACACCACCCCGTGGTTCTCCCAGCGGCGCAACTCGTTCCCCACCATCGGCACCCGCTGAGAGGCCGCCCAGCCCGGACCCAGCGCCGTCGCGCCAATATCGATGATGGCCGATCCCGAAATCTGACCCAGCGAGAAATCGGCCACATTGCCGCTGGCCGACGTCGTCCGGTCCACCGTGGTGTCGTGCATGACGATCACGTGGCCGTCCACGGTGATCTGCGCCGACATTTCAACGGCGGCCTGGGACTCCAGCGCACTCTGAGAGCCGATTTCGCTATTCTCCGGATACTGGTCCGCTCCTCCGAGCCGGTGGCCAATTACCCGGTAGGTGCCCGCAGCCGGCGCCGTGTAGAACGCGGCCACCAGGTCCGGGTAACTCGCGCTCGCGGCCAGGGTGTGCGCGTCCGCGATCCCCTGCTGAATGTGCTGGTCCCGAGCAGAGTCGTACGGTGTCACACCGTCGGTGGACGGGAGAATGGTGTACGTCACTGTTCAGCCAATCACGAAAGGGATGGTGAGCGCGCCCACAGCGGCGTAGGTCTGGGCCGGGTCGGTGCTGTTCTGGACGCGCTCCAGCTCCAGCTTGGTGCTGTTCGGGAAGAACGGGTTGGCCAGCCGGGAAACGGCCGTCACGATGTAGGTGGCCCCGGTGATCTCGTCCCTGAAGCGGTCGCCGGTCTTGACGTTCAGACTCGGAGAGCACCGACCAAGCGCGCGCACCACGGTCTGGGCCCGGTCGTCGGCCGCCCGGGTGGTCGCCCGACTCTGCTCCAGAATCCACATCAGGAGCCCGGTGCCAATCGCGACGTCGGTGTCCGTCACGTCCCCGAACGCGTTGGCCCCGGTCCCACGGAGCTGGGTGTACGTCCCGGTAGCCAGGCCCAGACTCATGCTCCGCGCCGGCCCCGGACAGCGTGCTTGCGTGCCGGTAGGCGCCGGTAGCGAACGATCTTGCCCCCGGCCGTCTCGTGAGCCTTTTTCCGGGCGTACCGGCGCAACCGGGGGTTGGCGAAGAACAGGCGCCACTGGGCCTTGCTCTTAAAACCGCTCATATCGGCATGTCCTCCCAACCCGAGCTGAACTGGTCGCCCTCCTCGGTCAGGAAGAACGCGGCCCCACCGAGCCCTGTCGGCACGCTGATGGGCTCCACGGCGTCCGTGCGCGCGCCCTTGGACGAGAGGTTCCGCAGTGCCCGGGCGGCCAGCGGCGCCAGGTACTTGGACCACTGGGCGCGCGACTGAACGCTCAGCCCGTCCTGGGACATGCTCTCGAACTCGTTCCGGGTCTCCATCCCGGGCTGTCCGGCCAGCCATCGGGCCTGCCAGCAGATTGCATGCTGCACCCAGTTGATGTCGCGGACCGACATCCCGCCTGAGGCCGAGGCCGAACGGTTCGCGACGATCGTCACGATGCTGTCGGCCATGGCGATGTTGGCCGCCGTCGCGCTCGCACCGGTCACGTTGGTGACGTCGGTCGGCGTGACGCCCCACGAGACCACGGTGACGGCCACGGCCAACTCCTCTCAGGTGGTCCCGGACGACCGGCAGGAGGCACCCCTGGAGTCCGGCCGTCCGGGAGTCCTACTCGGCCGGCTGGCCGACGTTCAGGTGACCGGTCGGGTGCACCACGCGCTCGGCCAGCGTCGTGCCGCCCAGGTCGCCCAGGGCCGCGCTCGGGGTGTACGTGCGCGCGGCCTCGGCCGGGTCCTGGATGGACGCCGGCACGACGGGCACGGCGTAGACCAGGTCCACGGTGTCCGCGTCGTCGTTGTCGGCACCCAGCACCTGGTCCAACTCGGCCTCACCGGTCGGGTGCAGGCCGTTGCCGAGTGCGAACTGGAGCGTGGCCACCTTGTTCGCGGAGTGCATGTTGGCCATCGACCCGTCCTCGTCGGACCAGTCCGAGGCCGCCTCGGCGCCGGGCACGTTGCGCGCGACGCGCGGCTTGCCGACGTGGAAGACCCACCGAAACCGGCCGTCCGCCGGCCACCGGTCGCCACCGGGCGTACGCCGCTGGACGATCTTCTCTGTGCTCAGGTCCACCTCGTCCGGGCCCTGGGCACCGGGCCGGGGGTCCACCAGCTCCACGTTGTCCCGCGCGCCAGGGCGCTCCTTGGCCGCCTGGGCGGCTTCGGCCGCACGGGGCTTGGTGTCCTTGCTCGTCGCCACGTTCGGGCTCCTCTCTGGGGCTTCCAGCGTGCCCCGGCCGGCGCCTGGGGTCGAGTCAGGACGCCGGCCGGGTAGTCGCGCTGGGCTCAGCCGGTCTTCTCGGCGATGGCGAACGCGTTCTCCGTACCGAGGACGAACCCCCGGCGCATGGCCGCCTTCATCAGCGCCTCGTCCGTGAGGAACCCGACCCCGTTCGCCGCGCGCTGGATGGCGAACCCGGGGTTGGACGTCGCGATCTGGGCCGACAGGTTGGCCATGCCCTTGATCAGGAACTCGCGGTTGCCGATGACCAGGAGCGGGTTGCCGGTCGGGCCGCTGGTGTTGGTGCCGCTGACGCGCGCACCCATCGACCAGGTGATCGGGAACCCGAACAGGGTGGCCGTCGGCTTGCCCTGGTCGGTGCTCTCGTGGAAGATCGGCCGTCCCTGGGTGTCGACCACGTTCCGCAGTGCCTGCTTCCAGAACGGGGAGGCGATGACGATCGTCCCACCCTCGTCATAGAAGTCGCCCTGCTCGTAGATCGCCAGCACGTTGGACAGCGAGATGTAGCCGGCCGCCCCGGACGCCGTGGTGGAGAAGTTGATCGCCCGGTAGTTCGCGTCCGCCGTGTAGGCGAACGCGCCCGAGGCCGCGTTGGTGGTGCGCAGTGCCTTGTACACCGAGGTGTACAGGATCGTGGTCCCGTTCTCCGTGCCCGAGGTGCCCAGGGTCGCGTTGTCGAAGAACTTGGCCATGTTGCGGGCCGCGCCGACGCGCTTGGTCGCCAGGACGTCGACCGACGTGTCGGTCAGATCCTCCTCGGCCACGCGGAGCACACCACCGGCCTTGCGCGCGGTGAGCTGGACGTAGTCGTTGACGCCGGCCGTCTCGGTGTACGAGGAGCCCTTGGCCACCGAGCTGATCGCGAACTCACCGGAGCGCGGCACCTGCTTGGTGTCGGTGGCCATGCGCTCCGGGCGCGCCAGCGCCTCCGTGGCCGAGTTGGTCATCAGGGCCTGGATGGCGACGTCACCGGTCTCGACGGCGATCCAGCCAGTACCGAAAGTCTCGCGTGCCACTGTGGGGCCTCCTTGGGGCTCGGCACGATGAACGTTCTGTCATCGCCCGGCCGTCCGGCCCAGGCTGTGCCGCGCCCGAGTGGCCGTCCGGCCACGGGTGATACGGCGTTCAGCTCCTACCGTAGCACCCGTGACCAGGGGTGAATCTACTTGCCGCGCCCGACGCTGAAGCCTGCCGCCCGTAGAAGCTCGCGCGATGTCCGGGCCGTCGGGTTGTCGCTCGGCGCACCGACGCGCGTCGGGGCTGTGCGGACCTTGGGGATCGGCTTGCGCGTGCTGGGGCCGGCCGCCGCGCGCTCGAACATCGCAGGGAACTGCTCCCGCAAGCCCTCCACCAGCTCGTCCAGCTCGTCCTCGTCCACCTCGCCGTCCTCGTCCACTTCCAGCCCGGACAGGTCCAGGAGCTTGATCGCGGTCTTGGCCGCCGCACGTGGCATCCCAGCATCGGTGAGCGCGGCGATACCGGCCTGACGCTTCACGCGCCGGTCTGGGTCGGCGGCCGGCGCGGCCGGCTCCTTGCCGTCGTCGTCCTCCACGTTGCCGGCCGCGTCGCGCTTGACGGTCTTCCCTTGGGCCTTCAGGAGCCGGGTGATCCGGTCCTCCTGGCGCTGGGCCTTGCGCTTCAGCTTGGCGTAGTCCTCCGCCGTCGGCGCCGGGGTGTCGGCCGGGGGGTTGGCGTCCACACCGTCGTCATCCCCGGCATCGGTGTCCAGCTCGTCGCCCTCGTCGGCGTCGTCGTCACCACCCAGGTCGCCCAACTCGTCCAGGCCCTCCTGGCCCGGGTCCAGCTCTCCAGCCATGGTCGTGCCTCCCTCTCAGCGCGTCCGCGCTGTCCGGCGCGCACGGTCCCGTGCGCGCTCTCTGATGACGGCCCGCGCGCTCGCGCTGTCGGGCCTGAATCGGAACTGGCTGTCCCGAAGGTTGCGGCGCGCCCGGTCCAGCACCGAGCGCGGCAGGAGCGCGGCGCCGTCCGGCACTCCCGGGGTGCGTGAGACCAGCCGGTCGACGGCCCGGAAGCGCGCCGGGGTGCTGGCGTAGTCGCTCAGGCCCCGGGCGACCGAGCGCGCGGCCTCGCGCGCCAACCCGATGTCCAGCTCGCCGGGACGTAGCGACGTCGTGTCGAGCTGGCATCGGCAGTTGGGGTGCAGGGGCGGGCCGACCAGCGGCCCGTGCGGCCGTAGCGGATGGTCCCCGTAGCTGAGCCCGGCAGGGAACAGGGCACGCGGTGCGACGACGCGTCCGGAGTAGGCCAGGCAGTTGAGGCACGCGTTGCGCTCGGCCACCCAGACCAGCGACAGGCCCAGCTCCTCGGCCGCGACGTGCTTGGACAGCGTCACGCCCCGATGGACCACCCACCCGGCATCGGTCTCTGCCCCGGTCACGGCCCGGCGCGCTGTGGCCAGCACGGCGGCCACGTCCTCGGGCCGGTCCATCGGGAGCTGGTGGGCCAGCTCGCGCGCCTTGTCCAGCCGGCGCCGGGCGCGCACGTCGGCGTTCATCACGACGTCCGCCAGGGTGCCGTCCGGGCGCGCCGGGTGGTCGCCCCGGGCATGACCAAGCACTTGCCGTCGCCCGAGCCTCCAGGCCAGGTTCAGGGCCTGGAGGAGCTGGGCGCCGACGGCAGGGCTCACGGCGGCCAGCACGCGGTCCACCAGCTCCACCAGCGCGGCGCCGGTCTTGCCGCTGGCACGCGCCGCGAGAAGGATGGTCGTGGCCGCCGTGAGCTGGGCGCGTAGGTCCGCGCTGGCCGCCCGGGCCTGCCGACTCTCCAGGGAGACAGCCGCGCGCTCGTTCTGCTCCTGGCGTTCGGTGGGCATGTTTACAGCGCCGGCCGGATCACCAGGAGCCCAAGCATCACTTCCAGGATCCACGGGTAGCTCGGGGGCCCGGCCGCACGGTGCCGGCGCCGGGTCTTAGTCGCCTGCTCCTTGTAAGTGCTGTAGAGACGCCCAGCCCCCTGGTTGATGCTGTGGCGTGCGCCACGCACTCGGTGCTGGGCCTCCACCAGCCGGCTCACGGTGTGCCGCCCGGTGCCGGGGGCTTGCCGGGCTTGGGTGGCTCGGCCGCCTTGGCGCCGGCCAGCTCGATCATCTGGTCCTTCATCTGCTGCTCCTGAGCCTCTCGCTCGGCGCGCCACTCTTCGGCCTGCTCGGCCGTGTAGCCGGCCTCCTCCAGGGTCACGTCCACCGGCACGCCGGCCTCCTGCTGGGTCAACTTGGTCTGCCAGTCCTCCAGGGACGTCGCGCGCTCCACGGGCTCCCACTGGGCGCTCAGCGTGCCCGGGCGCACCTTGATCCCCAAGAGCCCGAGCCCGAACGTCCACTCCTCGCGGACGGCGCCGCGCTGGAGCGTCTGGAGGCGCTGGACGGCCGCGATCAGCGGCGCCTCGGCCTTGGTGAATGCCGCGCCGCTCGGCGCCGCACCCATCGGCGTCTCCTCGGGGTAGAAGTGGTGCGCCGGGGTGTCGGTGAGCGTCGCCATGATCTTGATATAGATCACAGCCGGGCCCAGGAAAATGTCCGGGTCGGCCGCGTCGAACTGGCCGACTTCCTTGGTACCCGGGAAGGTCTGGATGGTCCCGGGCCCTGTGCGCAGAGAGGTGTTGGTGCCGCCCTGGGCCTTGACTCCCGACGGCCCGAACACGGGCGCGTCCTCGTCGTCCAGCCACTGCGGGTCGTCGCTGTTCTGGTCCAGCTCGGCGTCCGGGTCCAGGAGTCGCCAGCGGTGCGGCCAGCCCTGGGAGTCCGAGGTGTCGAGTTGGGTGCACAGCATCTTGGTCAGCGCGTTCTGGGCGCCGTATCCCAGCTCGTGCACCGGGCGGCCGTAGGGCATCCCGGTCCGGTGGTGGAAGAACGGGATCTCTCCGGTCGGGTTCTCCTCGACCGGGGGCCGCACCTCGGCGCCGCTCGGGTCCTCTTCCACGAACTCGGCCCAGCCGGCCTCGGTGTCAAGCTGGCCGTCCTTCACCGACACCCAGTGCTCGATCGTGTCCGCATACCACAGATCCACGCGCCAGACTCGGCTTCCGTCTTCCTCGCCGGAATCGATCTGCCAGCGATTGATAAGCACCCGCTTACGCCGCTCGTTCTCCGAGTCGTACAGCATCCGGGTGTGCTTGGGGTCATGGACCGTGAATTCCAGCCCGGACGCCACCAACTCATCGTCGGCCGGGCTTCCGCCCTCCAGCTCCTCGGCCGCATCGTCCTCGATCGGCCACACCATCAGGTATGCGTCACCGAATGTGAAGGTCTTCCAGAACAGCTCGGGGTACCAGACATCCAGGTCGTTCGCATCCCAGATTTCCGTGATCCGGTTGGTCACCGAATCGTTCTGACCTTTCACGGCCACGAGCTTGCACCGGTTCACCCGGGCCTTGACCGGTACCGAGATCAGCGGGAAACGGTAGTGCCGAGACGCCTTGGCCAGCTTCTGGGCCACCTCGCCCGAGCTGGCGAACACCTCGTCCACCGAGCCGGTGGCGTACTCCTCGGCCTCCACGTAGCCGGGCATCGCGGCCTCCAACTCACCCCAGGCTTCCAGCAGGTCAACGATCACGACGCCACTCCCAGATAGCTCTCGGAGCTGGGTGCCGTGCTGATGCGCCGGCCCTTGCCCAGCAGGTGCTGAACGCCGATCACGGCGGCGTCCACCACGTCATCGTACGCATGGCGAGGGAAGCCGACGGCCTGCTCCTCCAGCGCGGCGTGCCGCGTGCTGTGCCACACCCGGTGGCGCTGCCAGTGCTCCAGCGCCGTGGCGAACCGGACGTCCTTGGACTCGGTGGAGTTGACCGTGACCACCCGGACGTTGGGGATGCCCGCGAACACGTCCTTCCAGAGGTCACCACCCTGGTTGGTCTCCACCACGATGGTGGTCACGTACGGGTGCTCGGCCAGGAGCTGCACCGCATGGTCTTTCAGGTGCTGGCCGGTGAGGCGCACGCCAGCCGAGTAGCGGATGAGCGCGCCGGCCGCCGCGATCAGGTGGCCCTTGGGCTCCTCGCGGGTGGGCTTGCGTCGCAGCTCCGGGAGCTTGCCGACGATGGCCAGTCCCGTGAAGTCGCTGGTCTTGCGAGACGTGACGGCCGGGTCC
>Ga0134079_10000122_pt1 | contig 18542 bp, 14 predicted proteins | sample 15_taG_2_FD_119770 | JGI IMG/M metagenome (GOLD analysis project Ga0134079, IMG submission 119770) | Grasslands soil microbial communities from the Angelo Coastal Reserve, California, USA - 15_D_Rain_40cm_2_09182015 | ecosystem: Environmental > Terrestrial > Soil > Grasslands ...
AACGGCCAGTCCGCCCGGCAGCGAGTCACTGACTTCCAGGCGAACGACGAACTCCCCGCTGCGGGCGGCGGTCATCAGCGCGTCGGGAGGGAGCGGAATGCGCAGCAGCTCACCGTAAGAGCCGGCTTCGTACAAGTGCCCGTCATGGGGCTGCGCCTGCCAGCTCAGAATGCCGCGCGAGTCCGCCGGGTCATCCGGGAGCTGCTGCCGGCTGACGTCGAGTCCATTCACGCGAATCGTTATGGCGCTCGGGAATGGGTGCTCGCCCGTCATGGGATAGCTGTTCGGATTGCGGCTCGGATCGTGGAAGCCGCCGCCGCGCATGTAGTCGCCATTGGCTTGGGCGGTCGAATCGCGGTCCTTGCCATTCAAGCGTTTTGCCGATGCCTCGATGATAAACGTGGCGCCCGACACGTTCGCGACGGCAAGCCCGGCGGGCCACGGAATCCTGTACTCGAAGTAGCCACTCCCTGCCCCGTCCAACTTGTGATTGCCGAGGACGGTCCACTGCTTGAGCGACCAGCGGCCGTCCCGCACCGCTGTCGCAGGCACCCGGGCGACGCGCGCTCGACGACCATCAGCCAGACGCACGGTGTCGGGCCGCGGTCCATCGACGATAAATGTCGTGAAGTTTTGATGCACGACGACCCCCGCCGCGTTGATGAGCCCCACGGAAAGCACGAGAACCGCGGGTTCACCGGGCATCGTGAGGGAGAGCGGCGCCAGCGGCGCTGACATCCAGGGCCGGTAGGCGATCCGCGAGTCGGTCGCGCTATAGCGCTTCTCCTCGCCGAGCCAGTTCCAGCCGCGCAACTCGGTGCGGAGCGTGAGGGAATCGCCGTGCGCCGCGCCGGTCAGGAACGACGCGAACAAGGGAACGTCGACGTGCTCGCCGGGTCGCACGACGTGCGCGAGCTCCGAGTCTCCGATGGCGATATAGAGCGGCGAGTGCAGGTCCCGGAGCGACATGCCGTCCACGAGAACGCCGAAGCCCGTTTCCTTGCGCGTGCGATCGAAGCGCCAGTAGCCGTTCCATTCATTGATGACGTCATGATGCTCGGTGTACAGCCACCCGGCGAGCTTGGGATGCCGCCGAAACGCGTTGATCGCGCGATGATAGTCCCAGCTCCAGTCGACGTCGCCGGTGCTGCCCTCGTAGCCCCAGACATTGCCGAATTCCGAATTGAGCAGCGGCTGGTGCGCCTGGCGCCACGGCTGCTCGAAATTCCATTGCGATCCCGGATAGGTGCTGTCGCTGTAGCGCTGCACGCGCGATTCCCACCGCCACCCGGGCAGGTATTCGTGCCAGGAGTTCAGATCGGTTTCGGTGTGTCCACGGCCGCAGCAGGGCGAGTTGTCTTCGACCAGCCGGGTCGAGTCGAGAGACTTCGCCAGCGCGTAATCGCGCGCGACGCGCGCGCGTGTGTCGGGCCGATAGTCCTCGTGATCACCTTCCTTGGTGAGCAAGCCCCACGTCTCGTTGAAGAGCACCCACGAGAAGATCGCCGGATGATTGTAGTCGCGGTCGATCATCCCGCGCAGGGCGACATCATGCTCGTGGAACGCCGCTGAATCGGGCGGTCCCCACCAGTTGGGGATATCGGCCATGATCAGCAGGCCGAGGCGATCGGCCCAATACAGTTTGCGCGGCGTTTCGATCTTCACGTGCTCCCGCAGACCATTCAGGCCGATCAGCCGCGCGCGCGCGATCTCATCGCGCAGCATGCTGTCGGTGGGGAACGTGTAATAGCCGGTGGGATGGTACGCTTGATCGAGCGCGAGCTGGAGAAAGATCGGCGTGCCGTTGAGCGCGACGTATGGGTAGCTGGTCCCAGCCAGATCGACCACCGAAATCGTGCGCATCCCGAAATACGTCTGGACGCGATCCTCGATCAGCCCAGTCGCATTCACGCGCACGGTGACATCGTGCAAGAATGGGTCGTCGAGCGACCAGCGACGCGCATTGGGCAGCGAGATCTCGAGGTGGGCGGAGCTCGCCCCGCGCGGGATGTTGGCCGTCACGGGCGGCTGGCCCGGCCGGTTGTCGAACGTGACGCTGAAGGTGAGCGGGCGCGGCGCGGGTTCGAGCAGTCGGGCGTCAACCCGTACACCATCGAGCGTGCGCCACGGCGTGAAATGCACCGCGACAAGCGGCGCACTGCCCCGCGCTTCCAGATAGACCGTTTGCCAGATTCCCCGCGCGCGACCGTATCCTTGCTTGCCTTCGAGCTTGAATGGATGCGGCGTGTCGTCAACCCGCAGCATCAGGTGATGCGGCCCCGCTTTCAACTGACGCGGCAGCTCGAGTGAAAATGGCGTGTACCCACCCTGATGCTCGCCGAGCTTCTTGCCATCCAGCCAAACGCTGGTACGCCAGTCGCACGCACCGACGACGAGAAAGACCCGTCTGCCGCGCCACGAATCGGGGACCGTGAGCGCGCGCGCGTACCAGCCGATATCGCCGCTGTCCGGTACCGTCGAGAGCGGCGCGCCCCAGGAGAACGGCACGACAATTTCGCGTGTCCCCGGCAGCGAGCCGCGGGGCCACCCGAGTGTCACGCCTTCATCGCGGGGATCGAACGCAAAGCGCCAGCGACCGTTGAGATTGAGCCACTCGGCGCGCTGGAGGTCCGGTCGTGGATGCTCGGGAAGGGGGACCGGGGAAGCCGGGGGGACCGGAGGGATTTGGGCGGCGCGGAGCGCCAGCAGCAGCCAGAGCATGGGCCTAGACTACAGGCCCGCGCGCGACGCGCAACCGCTGGTCGCCGTTGGGCTGCCGCGGCCTGCAGGGATTAACCCCACATCGCTATCAACGGGCGGCGCGTTACTTTTTGCGGGTTGCCCGCTGACGCGTAGGTTATGACTAACCAGGAGGATTTACGGCCGTAGACTCACAGCTGTCGTCTGCCACCACACCCATTCCGACAAACGGCAACTTGCCGTCCAGCGAATTCGGTCTCGCGTTGGGATACGTGATCGGGCATCACTTCTTCAATATGCAGGACCTGCATTACGGCTACTGGCCGGAGGATTTGGCGCGCGCCCCGCAGAACCTGGCGCGGGCGCAGGCGCACTACACCGATTTTCTGATGTCGCATGTCCCCGCCGGGGTCAAGTCGGTGCTGGACGTGGGGTGCGGCGCGGGAAACACAGCGCGCAAGCTGCTCGAGCGCGGCTTCACGGTCGACTGTGTGTCACCGAACGGCGTGCTGACGGACGTCGCAAAGCAGGTCCTGAAAGGACGCGCCGACATCTTCGAGACGCGCTTTCAGGATCTCCAAACCGATCGACGCTACGATCTCATTCTGTTCAGCGAGAGCCTGCTCTTCATTCCGCTCGAGGACGCGTTCACCAAGGCGCTCGCGCTGCTCAATCCCGGCGGCTACGTCCTGATCACCGACATCTTCCGCGTGCCGGCCGAAGGCAAGAGTCCCATCGGTGGTGGGCACGAGCTGCCGCGCTTTCGCGAAACGATCGCGCGCTATCGGCTCGACCCGATGCTCGATCTCGATATGACCGACGGCATCGCGCCGACCTTCGATCTGCTTGACGCCGCCTATCGCGAGGCCATTCAGCCGGCGTATCAGCTGCTCCTCTCGCGGCTCGAGGCGAAGTATCCGTGGGTGATGAAGCTCGTGAAATGGAAATTCCGGAAAAAGATGGAGCGCTACGAGGGCAAGCACTTCAGCGGTCGCCGCAACGGCGCGAACTTCAAGAAGTACAAATCCTACCGGCTGCTGCTCTACCGCAGCACATCGCCCGATACGGAAAGAGGCACCGTAGAGAATCCACGATTCTCTACGACGCCTCTTTCGACGCCTTCGATTTGACGTCGTTCATTCGACGTCTTCGATTGGACGTCTTTGCTTCGCTAGAAGACGTCCACCCAACCCCTTTGCCGGGCGGCTTTGGGGTAGGCATTTGCCGACATGACAGCCAGCAGGGCGCACGACGAATAGAGCACCGACGTATTACCGCTCAGCGAGACGTTGTCGTCCACGGAGACCGTCGCCGCCATCGTCGCACCGACGATCTTGTTACCGGTGCCCGACATCTTCAGACCGCCGCGGACGATCACGGCGCCCATGAATGAAAAATTGCCGGCCACTTCCAGATCGCCATCGACGAGCAGAATCCCCTGCCCACGCCCCGACGTCAGTTTCAGATTGCCGGCGACGTGAATGACCGGGAAATAGCTCTCGCAGGGACTCGCCGGGACCGCGTGATTGGGCTCGCCCCAGTTGGCGGGGATCGTGCTGGCCGCGCAGGTGCCCCCTGCCACAATCGGCGCAACGCCGTTCAGGAGCAGGCCGCCCGGGTACTGGATGGTCGCCGCGGCAGCCATGCTCGAATAGTTCGTGTTGCCGTAATTGAAGTACGTATTCGAATCGCCTGCCGCGGGCGTCGAGAGCATCGGCGGATTGCCGTTGAGCGTCACGCTACCGTTGACGGTGGCCGTGGTCGTCGGGGTGATCGCCGCGCCAGGCACGTTGGCGCCCGGTGAGCACGCGGTCCAGGACGGCGGCGCCGCATCATTGCCGTTGATCGTCACGTTACCGTTGACGGTCGTGGTACCCTGGGTCGTGATGGCACCCAGGAAGTTCATTTGCGGCGTATCCAGCCGGAGGAGCACGCCATACCGGCGCCGCGCCTGGAACGAGCTGCGCGACGCGCCCGAGACGCCCTCCGAAACCGCCCAGAAAAACGGGCCGTTGAGTTTCGTCACGATGACGCTCGCAATCCCACCGCCGGACGTCGTGTACGCCCGCTTCAGGGTATCGCCCGTGAGCTTCTGGTTCCACGGGAGGCTCCACTCGTTGACGATGCGATTCAGGCCGAGCTCGGCGGTCGACGTGGCGCGGGACTGGCGCAACGAGTTGTCACTGATGCGGTAGTCCTGAGTGACGGAGAACAACACCCCCGCAATGATCACGCCGATCAGGACGATGGCCGCCAGTGCTGCAACCAACGCCACGCCGCGTTCCGACCCAAGTCTCCGCTTCATAAGTCCCTCGTTTCCTCAGTCCTAGTTGCGATTGCGCAGGCCGACTTCGATGCGCATTGAATCGCGCAGCGGAATCGCAGCAGCGCCCGTGAGATTGATCGTTGACTGGCCCTGCGCGCGCGCGACGACACTGATGCGCGCGACCAGCAGCCGGTTCGCCGTGACCGCGCCGGTCGAGTCGTAGTACGTGAACTCGAGGCCGCTCGTCGTCCCGGGCGCGGCGTAGGGGCGCAGGGGGCCGGCGATCGGTTGCGGCGTCGCGCAGACCGGTACCCGGTTGGGCACGCAGTCGTAGTACGCGAGATACCATTGCCCGTCGGTCACCCATTTCCACAGGCTGTAGTGCACGCGCCGGAAGAACCGGACGGAGGCACCCGGCAGTGTCGAGGCGACGGGCGCCGGCGACAGCGTGAACTGATAACTCGGATTGCTTGCGACCAGGTCGGCGGCCTGCGTCAGCCTCGTCGTCGTGGGGCACCCGGCGGTGGCGGTGTGAACGGTCACCAGCGTCACCTGCGTGATGCGGGCCAGGCGCCAGCCGTCATCGGTCGGGCTGATGCTCGCCCCCTCGTCGTACACGGCGACCGAATCATTCACCGCCGGCGCGATTTTCCAGTTGGTCATCGACGCACCCGAGGCCTGCCGGACGGGAACGGTCGAAATCCAGGACGCAGCGGGGTTCACGATGCAGACGACCGAGCTGCCAAAGACGGAACGGATCTCGATCGACGAATCCGTCATGATCGCGATGTCGCCCGCCTGCCGCGAAAGGCCCCGCAGATCGGCGGGTAGCATGAACGTGGCCTGGCGGATTTGCGATCGAGTCTGGATCAGCTGCGACGTGCTGTTATAGAAGCGCTGCTGGCGCAGCAGCAACTTCACCATGGCGGCCATGAAGACCCCCATGAGCACGAGGACCACCAAGATTTCGATGAGCGTGAAACCCGCGCGCCGCCGCTGACTGGTCAGGGTTAGCATGGGATATAGGTCCTGAACGCTTGCGTGCGTATCCGGTGATTGCTGACCATCGTGATCACGACGGTGACGTCGTCCGCACGGGCCAGCGGCTTGACGCTCCAGTCTTCGCGGACCCCGCGCGTGACCGCGGTCCCGCTCGCGTGCGCCGTGCAAGTCTGCCCGCGCAGTCGATCGAACCGCGACTCGGCGACGGCCGCGCCGACGCTGCGCGTCCGCGAGCCGGCGAGGGTCGACATGATCAACGACGCAGTCCCCGCCATGGCCAGGAGACCAATCGTGAAGATCATGATGGACACGAGCAACTCGATGATCGTGTAGCCGCGCCGCGAGCTGGTTGTACGGCCAAATGCGCAGCGCAGGCGCCGGAGGAATCGCCGGGTCATCGTCAGCACCCTCTCACGGTGATGCGTCCGAGGCCGGTGACGCAGAGCGTGTCTGCGGCGGGCGAACGCGTGATGATGATTTTCGGCGTCGACGCGGGCACAACCACAAAGCCCCGCGGATCGAATTCGATACTGTCTTTCGGGGTCGCACTCAGCGTGGCGCCGTAGCGGGCGTTCATATCGATAATGGTGCCGATCTGCACCTTCGTGCCGGCGGAATCCACGATGACTTTGAGCGTATTGCCGTTGCGCACGACCCAGGCGCGCCGGCTCTGTTGCACGCCGATAGCACGGGCGCGGAACAGATACGACGTGACCTCACGGGTGGCTGCGCGGCGGGAGGCCGCCACAAAGGCTCCACGAATCGGCCTCGCGGCAATTGAATACAGCAGTCCCGCAATGACCAACACGATCATCATCTCGATAAACGTGAAACCTACGCGGTTCGACACGGTCCCTCCTTCCGTTGGGATCCCCTAATACAAGGACCCTGCCACACGGATGGTTCATCTAAGTGCCAGCGCTACGAAGGCTTGCGTAAACGATACTGACCGGGATCCTGGCAGATTGCCCGACATGTCGCCACTTACCACACTATGGGAAGTCCCTGTGATGTAGTTGTTCGCTGACTATCACAAACATACGTGTTATAGTATATAGCGTTGTGACGTGAGGTACCGCTTCTGTAGTCGGATACGGAGGTGGCTTGGTAAAATATCGTGGTCAACGGGTGCGCATGCGGCGTAAGGGGTTGCTGCGTCTGCGGTTACGCGAAATTCTCCAGGCGCGCGGGATCACCGGCTATGCGTTTTCCAAATACTCCGGCTTGAGCATGAACACTATTTACCGCCTGACACGGCCCAATGGCCGCTTTGAGCTCATTCAAGCCGATACGGTGGAACGGATCTGCGGCGCGCTGCGCATTACGCCGGCAGAACTGTTCTACTACAAAAACCCGCCACCGGCGCTCACGACCTGACCGCGTCTAGACCACCGCAAAACACTTGAGGCGGCCGTTGTATGGAGTGGGCCTGGGTAGAGTTGAACTACCGACCTCACGCTTATCAGGCGTGCGCTCTAACCACCTGAGCTACAGGCCCCCGTTCCCTGCCGCCCCAACTTAGCGGGGCTGAGCCGCATTCGGTACTCCTCGCGTGACGCCCGGTCTTGTGAAGAGGCGTACCGTCTACGCAGAATTCTCTCTGGATACGCCGATATTTGGGGGTCAACTGAAGACCTGCCGTACGCTCAGCGTGACGCTGGCCGCCGTCGGCTTCGCATTCCTCCGGCCCGTCGCGGCGCAGCAGCCGGATACGACGCGTGAGCTCTCCGCCTACGAGGAGCTCCAGCTCTTCTCCGGCGTCCTCAATCATATCCGCGCGAACTACATGGACTCGGTTCGCTACCACGCGCTGATGCGCGCCGCCATCGATGGCATGCTGCACAGCCTCGATCCGCACAGCTACTACCTGTCCCGCCGCGACTTCGAGAGGCAGAACGCGCTCGAGCGCGGCGACTTGCCCGGCATCGGCGCGATCCTGGATCAGGAGGATAGCGCGATCACGGTGCTCACCGTCATCCGGGGAAGCCCGGCCGCCAAGGCCGGCGTGCAGCCGGGTGATCGCGTCACCGCGATAAACGACACGGTGGTGGCTCAGTCAAAACTGGCCGATGTGTCGCTGCGTCTGGCCGGTCCGGAAGGATCGACGGTGCAGCTGCGGCTCGAACGCGGAACGCGCCTCGAGCCGGACACCGTGTCCGTCGTGCTCACCAGAAAAACCTATAAGCTCCCGTCGGTCTACTCGACGATGCTGTCCGACCATCTCACCGGGTTCGTGCGCCTGGAATGGTTTGGACCGAAGGCGGGCGACGAGGTGCGGGACGCGGTTCGCGGCGTGCAACACCGGGGGGCGCAGCGGCTGATTCTCGATCTGCGCGACAACCCCGGCGGCCTTGTGGATGGCGCGGTCGATGTCGCGTCGGAATTCCTTCCGACCAATACGCTCGTCTTTCGCACCCGCGGCAGGAAGTCTGATGCCACGAAGGACTTCGGAACGTCACATGAGGGGCCGTTTCGATCCCTGCCGCTGATCGTGCTGGTCAACGAGCGCAGCGCCAGCGCGGCCGAGGCACTCGCCGGTTCGCTCCAGGACCACGATCGCGCGTTGATCGTCGGACGGCGCACGTTCGGAAAGGCGCTGGCGCAGGCGCCCTTCCTGCTGACGCCATCTGGTGACGTGGTGATGCTGACGATCGCCCGGGTGCTGACCCCGAGTGGTCGCATCATTCAACGCCGGTACCAGAGCCTGGGCTTCGAGCAGTATTTGTCCTTCGCCGGGAAAGGCGGCGCCGCCGAAGACACCACCGCCGTATTCAAGACGGATCGCGGGCGCGAAGTCCGTGGTGGCGGCGGCATCGCGCCGGATGTGCTGGTCGCGGCGCCGCCAGGGTTGCCTGCGTGGTGGAGCGTTGCAGCCGACAGCGGCTTCGACTTCGCGGTCGCAGACAGTCTTGCCGCGACGCTGCCGGCCACGCCGGCCGCGCGTGAACAGTGGATCGACGACTCCGCCCGGTGGAGCACGCAGCTGCTCCAGCCCTACCTGCAACGCGTGCGTTCCCGCTTGCATGTGAACGCGCAGGTTGAAGAAGCGACCGCCGAGCGAATCTCCCTGGCACTCGCCAGCCGTGTCGCGGATGTGCGCTGGCCCCCGGATGGGGCGAGCGCGTTGTGGATGCGCCATGACCCTGACGTCCGCGCCGCGCTCGCGAATTTCGGCCGCCTCGACGCGCTGCTTGGAGCACGGCCGCAATGACGCCGCGCGTTCTTCTTCTCCTCAGCCTCATCCTGGCCCTTCAGTGCGCGCCTGCGCCGCGTACGCCAGCGCTGTCGCATCTCACCGTGTTGCAAGCCTTGGCCGACTCCGGCAAGGATCTGCCGCGTCCCCGGCTACCCGCCGGGTCCGACACGAACGCGGCGTTGGCGTACTACAACTTCGGCACTCGCTGGAACGCACCAACCGACACCGCGGAAATGGCGCTGTTCTGGGCCTCGCGCCTCGATCCGTCCTGGGCCGAGCCGCTCTATGCGCGGCTGTTCAACACGCTCCAGGCGTTGGAGCATGATATGTACGAGACGTATGCGCAGACCTATTCCTCCCGCGCAGTGAGGCGCGTCATCCTGACCCCGAGACAGACTCACGTGATCGATTCGCTGCAGCAGCTGGCGTGGCAACGCAACCCGTTCATGTTCTCGGATCTCGAGTTTCGGCATGGGGTGCCGGGGCGCTGGGGGGATACCGTACACGATGCCTGGCTCGCGTTTTCGCAGAAACGGTTCGCCGTCGCAGACACGTTGTTTGCCGGGGCCTTGCGGAAGAACCCTCGCGCGGTGGAGCTCCGCCTCATGCGCGCGCGGGCGCTTTTTTATCTGGGGAAATTTGACAGCACGGTCGCCGAGCTCCAGGCAGCGCGGGACACGGTCAGTCAGGACGTGGAAAAGCGGTTGTCGCCGATCCTGCCGTCGGTCGAGATGTTCGACTTCGCCATCGGCATCGCGCGGGTGCAAGAAGACGACTTCCCCGCCGCGCGCGCCGCGTTCGAGCGCGCGCTCACGCAAAACCTGGCATTCTATTGGGCGCACACCCGACTGGCCGGGTCCGCGCTGCAGCTCCATGACACGGCGACGGCGCTGACGGAGCTGGACATGGCGACGCAGCTGGAGGGCCGGGACCCGGTGCTTCGATTGTATCGAGGGGTTGTGCTGCAGACCGCCGGCCGTTTGGCCGAAGCCGAGCTCGATCTCCAAAAGGCGGTCGAGCTGGATCCGTACTATGCCGACCCGTACTACTTCCTCGCGACCAACCGCCAGGCGCTTGGCGATACGGTGGCGGCCATCGGACACTATCGTCAGTTTCTGCGTCGGGCCGCGCGGGCCCATCCCTACCGGCCGCAGACGGAGCGCCAACTTCGCGCGCTCGCCGTCAGGCCTGATTCCAGCTAGAGGCTCAGAGGCGATGAGCCTCTGAGCCTTTCACGTCACTCCCACTCCCGTTTCGGTCCCTTCTTGGGTCGGAAGTCGTCCTCTTCCCCCTCGTCGAACTCATCGTCGAGGTCGTCGTAATCGTCTTCGTCGCCATCCTCGTCGTCGAGTTCGTCTTCATCCAGCTCATCATCGAAGTCTTCGTCGAGCTCCTTGTCCTCTTCGAATTCTCCGAACTCCTCGTCGACGTCGTCGCTCCTGCGCTTGAGCGACCAGACCATCGACGTCTCGCGGGCCTGCATTGCCCACCCCCGGCTGAGGTTTCCGTCGAACGACCGAACTCCGGGACCCGTTGCTGCCCCTACTCCTCCGACAACGCCCGCTTCTCGCTGCGGGCCAGCTTGCGACGGTCGCTCGCGCCCAAAAGACGCTTCCGCAGCCGCAGCGACGACGGGGTGACCTCGATCAGCTCGTCGTCTTCGATGTATTCCAGCGCCAGCTCCAAGGTCATCTGGCGTGGCGGCTCCAAGATAATCATCTCATCCGACGCCGTTGTGCGCATGTTCGTGAGCTTCTTTTCCTTCGTCGCGTTCACGTCCATATCGCCGGGCCGTACGTGCTCCGCGATGATCATCCCCTCGTACACCGCGTCGCCCGGCTGTACGAACATCGTACCGCGCTCCTGAAGATTGAAGAGGGCAAAGGCTACCACCGCCCCTTCCCGATCCGCCACCATCACACCCCGGTTCCGACCCGAGAGCGGACCGGCCCACAAATCGTACTCGAAGAAACGGTGATGGATGATCCCCGTCCCCCGCGTATCCGTCAAGAACTCCGACCGATAGCCCAGGAGACCCCGCGCCGGGATCTTGAACCGCATGCGCACCATGCCAAGGCCGGGATTCTTCATGTCCAGCATGGTCGCGCGGCGCGGTCCCAGCTTTTCCATGACCACCCCGACATATCCCTCGGGGCAATCGATCATCAGCTCTTCATAGGGCTCGAGCCGCTCCCCATTCGGCCCCTCCCGAGGGATGATGCGCGGCCGGCTCACCTGGAACTCGTAGCCCTCGCGTCGCATCGTCTCCATCAGGATCCCGAGATGCAGCTCGCCGCGGCCCGACACCGTGAAGGCGTACGGCGTGTCCGTGTCTTCGACCCGCAGCGCGACGTTGCGCTCGAGCTCCCGATACAGCCGCTCGCGCAGCTGGCGGCCCGTCACGAACTTGCCCTCGCGTCCCGCGAGCGGCGAATTGTTGACCAGTAAATCGACCGAGATCGTCGGCTCTTCGACTGCGATGCCCGCGAGCCGGTCGAGATGGTCCGGCGCGGTCACCGTCTTTCCGATCTCGACACCGGCCAACCCCGCAATGGCCACGATCTCCCCCGCCGCCGCGGTCTCGATCTCGGCGCGCTCCAGGCCTTCGAATGCAAACAGCTTCACGATCTTCGCCTGCTCGAACTTGCCCTCGCCCACCGGCCCGGGCTCGCCGATCGGCAAGAGCGCGACGGTGTCTCCGACATGGACCTGCCCGCGCTCGATGCGCCCAATCCCGATCCGGCCGAGGTAGGACGAGTAGTCGAGCGTCGAGATCAGCATCTGGAACGGCCCGTCCTGATTGGTCGCCCCCTGGGGCGCCGGGATCGTCTCCAGAATCGTGTCAAAGAGCGCCTTCAAGTCCTTTCCGGGGTTTTGCAGCTCGAGCGTCGCCGTGCCTGCACGACTCGAAGTATAGAGGAAAGGACAGCCGAACTGCTCGTGCGATGCGTCGAGATCCATCAGCAGCTCCAGCACCTCGTCGTGCACCCGCAGCGGCTCAGCGTCGGGCCGGTCGATCTTGTTGACCAGCACGATGGGCTTGAGCCCGAGCGCCAGCGCCTTGCCCGCGACGAACCGCGTTTGGGGCATCGGACCTTCGGCGGCATCCACGAGCAGCAGGAAGCCGTCCACCATCCGCAGGATGCGCTCGACTTCTCCGCCGAAATCGGCGTGGCCCGGCGTATCTACAATATTGATTTTGGTATCGGTCCACCGAACCGAAGTATTCTTCGCCAGGATCGTAATTCCGCGCTCACGCTCCAGCGGGTTCGAGTCCATGATGCGCTCGGCCACCTGCTGATTGGCGCGGAACACGCCCGCCTGGCGGAGCATCTGGTCCACGAGCGTGGTCTTGCCGTGGTCGACGTGGGCGATGATGGCGATGTTGCGAATCTTCACTGAGTTACGGTCCCCTTAATGAGGGGCGCAGTATAAACGGGCGGCATAGGGCGGCACAAGGCGGCAAAGGGATTGGCGCGTGTGCCGCCTGTTGCCGCCCTGGTTAGTCACAAATCGGCTCGCGCTCGACCTGGACGGTGACGTGCTGGATCCCCAGAGCCCGCATGCGGTCCTGGACCGCTTCCAGGACGGGTTGGTTGTCCGTCGGGTTCTTCACCACGAGGTGCCCACTCATCGCCACGATGCCGCTCGTGACGGTCCACAAATGCAAGTCGTGGACCGACTCGACGCCGGGCACCGACGCGATCTTGTCGTGCACGTCCGACAGGGCGATGTGAGCCGGCGCCGCTTCGAGGAGGACGTCACTGCTTTCCTTCACCAACCGCCACGCGCTCACCAGCACGAGCGCGGCGATGAGGACGGAAATCAGCGGATCCGCCAGGACCCACCCGGACGCGAGCACGATGACGCCCGCGACGAGCGCGCCGACGGAGCCCAGCAGGTCGCCGAGCACGTGCAGGTACGCACCGCGGTGGTTGAGCGAATGCTGGTGACCGCGATGCAGGACGACGACCGCCGCGGAATTCGCCGCGAAGCCGACGGCCGCGACGACCAGGAGGAGCGACGCGTTGACGAGGCGCGGCTCGCGGAGGCGGTGCCAGGCTTCGATGCCGATCCCGATCGCGATGGCGAACAGGACGGCGCCGTTGACGAGCGCCGCGAGAATCTCGAGGCGCATGAACCCGTAGGAGCGCTCCGGCGTCGCGGGTCGTTGCGCGATCCACGCCGCGAGCAGCGCGAGCGCCAGCGCGGCGACGTCGGCCAGCATGTGCGCGGCGTCGGCGAGCAGGGAGAGTGAACCTGCCATCCAGCCGCCGATCAGCTCGACCAGCATGACGATCGCGGTGATCGCGAGCGCGAGCGTCAGTCGCCGTCGAGTCTCGACGTTGAGCGGGGCGCGATACGTGCAGTGAGCTTCAGCGGGCAACACGAGTGTTTCCTCGCGGGGAAACATAATACCTTTTAAGTCGTGAACGCTCTGGGGCTGCGCCTGCTGGCCGTCATCGTGCTCGTCGCGGCCAATGCCTTCTTCGTGGCGGCGGAATTCGCCTTGGTCGCCTCGCGCCGTACCCGGATCGAGGCCATGGTCCGCCGCGGCGACCGCCAGGCCCGCACCGTTCGCAAGGCCCTCGGCGACCTGTACCGTCTCCTGTCTGCAACGCAGCTGGGCATCACGCTCACGTCGATTCTGCTCGGCTACGTCGCCCAGGACACCGTGGCGACCTTCTTTCGTGACTGGTTCGCTTCATTGCCCGCGAGTCTGAACTTTCTCGCGCGCGGGGGCGTCGCGTCGGTCGTCGCGGTGGCAACGATTTCATACCTGCACGTCGTGTTCGGCGAACTGGTGCCGAAGACGTGGGCCATCACGCACCCCGAAGCGACGAGCCGCTGGGTCGCCGCGCCGCTCATGGCGTTCTCGTGGATCACGCGGCCGTTCAACGTCATCCTGAGCTGGAGCGCGCGCACGATCGGGGGACTGCTCGGCGTCAAACGCACGAGCCCCGAGGCCGACCGTGTGCACTCTCCCGAAGAGCTCCGCATGCTCGTCGAGCAGAGTAAGCGGACGGGCGGGCTGGGAGCCGGCGATGCCCGGCTTCTCGAGGGCGTGTTCGAGTTCAGCGAGAAGAATGCGCGCGAGGTCATGACGCCGCGCACACAGATCGTCGCGCTTCCCGCCGGGGCGTCGCTGGCGGAGGCGGCCGATCGCGTCGCCGCGGCTGGACGGTCCCGCTATCCCGTGACGGGGGAGTCGCTCGACGATGTGGTCGGCATCGTGCACGCCAAGGACATCCTGCGCGGCCTGCTCTCGGGATCCGATGCGCCCGTGCAGGACATCGCGCGCCCCGCGTTCTTTGTGCCGGGCACACGGGAGGTCGAGGATGTGCTCGCCGACATGAAGCGCCAGAAGGTGCATCTCGCCATCGTGCTCGATGAGTTCGGCGGCACTGCCGGACTCGTCACCATGGAGGATCTGCTCGAGGAGATCGTCGGCCCGATCTTCGACGAGTACGACAAGCCGTCCGCCGTGGCCGCCGCGGGATCAGGCGGCACCGGCGGCGGTGTGCCGATTTTCGCGGGCAGCACCGAAATCAGCGACGTCAATCGCGTGCTGAAGCTGCAACTGGACGATGCCGATTACACGACGATCGGCGGGCTGCTGTTCGGGCGCCTCGGCCGGCTCCCCAAGGTCGGCGACCGCGTGAATCTGCAGGGCGCGACGTTCGAGATACTGGAGATGGATGGCCGGCGCGTGGGACGCGTCCGGGTCTGGCCGGCAACCACACACGTGACGGAGCCGTCGCGCTAGGCCTGACCCGCCTTCACCATGCGCGCGTATGCGAGCTGCACCGCCAGCTCGAGCGACGCCCGCATCGAGCCCGCGTCCGCAATTCCCTTCCCCGCGATGTCGAACGCCGTGCCGTGATCCGGCGACGTCCGGATGAATGGCAGGCCCAGCGTCACGTTCACGCCGGTGCCGAATCCCGAGACCTTCACGGCCGTCATTCCCACGTCGTGGTAGGGCGCGAGCACCGCGTCGAACTCTCCGCGGAGCGCGCGTACGAATACGGTGTCCGCGGGAAGGGGGCCGGCGGCATCGAGCTCGGCGGCGGCCGGCTTGAGCAGGCGGTCGTCTTCATCACCGAACAGCCCGCCCTCGCCGGCGTGCGGGTTGAGCGCGCACAACGCCAGGCGTGGCGCGCTGATGCCCCACCATTGCTGCAGCGCCGTCGTCGCGATGCGCCCGGCGGCGACCACACGGTCCGTGGTGATGCTCGCGATCGCGTCACGCAAAGACAGATGGGTGGTGACGAGTACGACGCGGAGCCGGCCGGTGGTCAGCATCATCGCGACAGGAATGTCACCGGCAACGTGCGCGAGAAACTCCGTGATGCCCGGAAAGCGATAGCCCGCCGCGTGGAGCGCCGACTTGTTGACCGGTCCGGTGACGATCGCCTCCACCTCGCCGCTCAAGGCAAGCCGAGCCGCGGCCTCGATGCCCTGCGCCGCGACGCGACCGGCTTCGACGTCGCTCGGCACACCGTCCTCCCAGCCGCCGACGATCCTGACGTCCGCGTCGAGCGGCTGGCGCAGTGCCTTGCGGACGACCTCCGGCCCAATCCCGCGCGGATCGCCGACGGCGACAGCGAGGCGCGGACGCGGAGCCGAGCTACCCACGATTACAGCCGGATGTCGATGTAGATCTGACGTTTCAGCTGGTCGATGTAATGCTTGATGGCAAGTTGATCGCTGAGCGACTGCCGGATTCGCATCTTCACGTCCTCGTACGACAGATCGCCGGCATTCTTCCGTGCGGTCACTTCGAGGACGACAAACTTCGGGCGGGGCGTATCGGGCCCGACCGTGATTACCGGCTTGAGGCCGTTCGTCGTGTCGCCGGCGAGCAGCTGCTGATACTCCGGCGGCAGATCCGTCAGGGATGCGTCCTCGGCGAGCTTCGGCTCGTCGGGGTCCCCGTAGATCCTCGCGAGTGAATCGAAAGACACACGGCCGTTACTGGTCGCAATCCGCTCGTGCAGGCTGTCCGCGCGCGCCCGCGCGCTCGCGACTTGCGCCTGGCTCACGTCCGCGACGATCAAAATGTGCTTCGCCAGGACCTCCGCGGGCTGCGTGCGCTCGACGTCGATGATGTGGAATCCGAACGCGGTCTCCACCGGAGGCGAGATCTCGCCCGGCCGCAGCCGGAATGCCCAATCCTCGAATTCCTTGACCATGACGCCGCGCCGGAACCAGCCGAGCTCGCCGCCCTGCGCCGCGGACGCGGTGTCGCCCGAGAACCGCTTCGCGGCCGCCGCGAAATCGGCGCCCTTGCGGAGCTCGACCACGATCGAATCGGCGAGCTGCAACGCGCGGAGCCGCGCGGCGGAATCCGCGACGGGCCGGATCACAATCTGCCGGAACGAGACGGTGGCGGGTCGCTTCGGCTGCTGGTCCTTGTTCTGCTCCCAGAATTCGCGCATTTGCGCATCGGTCGGCGGGATCGGCCGCAGCTTGCCCTTTTGCTTCTGCGTTTCGATCAGCCGCTGTGCGTACAGCTGCCGCCGCTGTTCGTCGGCCAGCCAACGACGCCATTCCTCCACGGACCCGAACCGCGCCTGCCGGATCTGGTCGCGGAAATCACTTTCGGAGCTGAACTGCTTGCGAACGTTCTGGTAGGTCTGCTCGACTTGGTCGAGCACCTCCTGGTCCGTCACTTTGATCGACGTGTCGCGCTGGGCCTGCTGCACCAGGACTTCCAGTTCGATCAAGCGATCGAGGATCTGGCGACGCACGGCCGCGAGCCCCGCCGAATCCGTCGGCAGCTGCGCGCCCTGTGCCTGCTGCTGCACCATCTCCTCTTCGACCTGTGACTCCAGGATGGGCCGCGTCCCGACGATGGCGACGATCCGGTCCAGGGGTTGCTCCTGCGCCGCCACGGTGGAGGCGACTCCCCCCCCGCAGCAGGCGAGCAACGCGACGCCGAGCAGCACGTTCCTCACGGCGACAGTCTCCGGGTCGTATCGATCGGCGCGGGTCCTGGTGCGGGCGTCATACGCGGCGCCGACGTCGTCTGCGCCGAGTCGGTGCGAATCTCCTGGCCGCGCTCCACGGCACGTCGCACCCCCGCTTCATCCACATCCCACGACGCGGTCGCAAGCAAGGTGTCGGCGAGAAATGCCGGCAGCGGGAAGAACCGCGCCCGCCCGTGGAACACGCGCTCGAAATAGTCGTTCACACGGCCGAGCGCGAACGTCATCCGTTCGTCCGGCGATTTGCCCGCCGAGTCGCGCAACGCCGCCGGCGTCAGACTCACGAGCGACTCGATCATCGCCATCGTGGAGTCGTGCTCATCTTTGATGTGCTTCCAGTCGTCCTGCGTCAGCGTGATCTTCGCGGAATCAGCCTGATCCAGCATCAGCTGCTGCTGCGCCAGCGATTTCAGGAACTGGCTGATCTGGTCGTCATTGGCCTGGGGCAGGGCCTGGAGGATCTGCGGATCGAGTGCGCCCAGCCAGCGGATGAAGTCTTTCACCTCCATCTCACCGCCGCGCCACTTCACCAGCACGCGGCTGCTGGTCCGCCCCGCGTCGACATCCTGAACGGCCGCTTTGGCGTATTCGGGCGCGCGCTTCACGACCTGGATCTTGCGCTTGATGTTGAGACTGTCGATGTAGAGCGAGTCACCCTGCCGCGCCATCCGGTCGAGCAGCCCCGTCCGGAAGGAGTCGCGCACTTCGGCGAGCGGCGGCCGCCGGATGATGTGATAGCCGAACTGCGTCTTCACCACGGGACTGACGCCGCCGGGCGCGAGCTGCCAGGCCGCGTCCTCGAACTGCGGCACGAACTGCCCACGCGTGGATACGCCGAGCGACCCGCCGGCGACCTTCGAGCCCGGATCATCCGAGTAGCGCGAGGCGAGCTGCGCGAAGCCCGCGCCCGCGGTGCGCGCCTGTGCCAGCACCTGGTCCGCCTGATGCCGCTTCTGCGCATCGGTCCGCTTCGTGGCTGCCGTATCGTTCGGACCGCTCGGCTGCGGCACCTGGAACAGGATGTGCTGGAAGATGCGCACCTGGCCGCCCTGGTAGGCGGAATCGACTTGCTGCGGCGTCAGCGTGCGACCGGCTGCGAGGAGATCGTGGAACCGCTGCCACTTGAGCCGCGAAACGACCGGCCACATCACCGTCGTCACGGTGGCGGAGTCACGGAGATCGTTTCCCTTGGCCAGCGCTTCGGCGAGCAGCGAATACTCCACCCAATAGCGCGACACGCGGCTCAACGTGAGCGGATCGAGCGGCACCTGCTTGCTCGGCCCGGCCCATCCTGCGAGTCGCTCGACGGTCAACATCTGGTCGTTGGCGCGGGCCACGACGTCGGCGCGCGACGAGAACGCGTCGCGCAGGGCGTTGCAGCCCGCCAGCA
>Ga0134079_10000123_pt1 | contig 18395 bp, 14 predicted proteins | sample 15_taG_2_FD_119770 | JGI IMG/M metagenome (GOLD analysis project Ga0134079, IMG submission 119770) | Grasslands soil microbial communities from the Angelo Coastal Reserve, California, USA - 15_D_Rain_40cm_2_09182015 | ecosystem: Environmental > Terrestrial > Soil > Grasslands ...
ACCGGCCATCGTCAGCAGCTCGCGGACGATTTGGGGATCGGTCTTGCCGTCGAAGCGATACGTGTCGATGGGCCCGGCGGTCCCCATCTCCTCGAGCAGGGCTCGATGAATGGCGCGGCGGCCAGCGCCGCTGGTCCAGAGCAGCGTGCCGTCGATGTCGAAGAGGATGAGACGCATGGATTTGAAAATAGGCGGTTAGGCGGTTAGCCGGTTAGGCGGTTAGGCGGTTCGAGAAGAACCAACCGCCTAACCGCTCAACCGCCCAACCGCCTCACGCCAACCAGGTTCTCGCGCAACCTCACCATCCGAGGCTCAGGTCCAAAAAGGTGATCCCCCCCCACCCCGCCCAGCGACAACGCCGAGTGCACGATGCGTCCCGCGCCGGCCCAGAGCGCGACGTGCGATACGCGACCGCGTTCCGCAAAGAACAGCAGATCGCCTGCTTCGTAATCGGCGCCATCGGAGGTCATGGCGATTTCCTTGCCCTGGCCGAATTGCTGGTCACTGTCACGCGGCAACGCGATGCCGCGCGCAGCGTACACGGCTTGGACCAGCCCGGAACAGTCGATGCCCCACTCGGTCCGCCCGCCCCACAGGTATGGCGCGCCGCTGAACCATTTCTGCGCGAGCTCGGGGAGGGCGAGGTGGCGCGCTTCGACGCGCAGCTCCTGCGCGCGCCGGACGTAGCCGGACGCGACCGCGCCGCGCTGCCCGTCCGCCAGCTCCACGACGCCGCGGCGCAGCGCCACACGCGCGCCGGTCGGAAGACGGCGGCGACCATCGGTGAGCACGATGTCGGCGCTGAGCGAGCGAGCGGAGGCGCGCTCTTTCCAGTCGTCGGCCCAGTTGGTCGGGCCGGTCGCGACGTAGCCGGCGTTGAGCCAGGCGATATAGCCGTCGGGCGCCCGGACCCGCAGCCACTCCTCGCGCCGTTCGAGCACGTCGAGCGCTTCGCCGTGCAGTGCTTCGCTGACCCGCGGCGCCACGATCCTGGGCTCGGAGAGGAGCGGCGCGAGCGCAGCGGTCACGATCGCGGCGGGTTCGGCGTCCTGCTGGGGGATCAGCTCGACTTGATCCACCAGCTCGACGTCGTTGGCGAGGCGCCGCAGCGCGTCCCGCGCATCGCGGCTCGACGTGATGCCGGCGATGCCTTTTGGCAGCAACGAGATTTCAAAGACGGCGACGCGGCCGTCAGGCACCCATTTGCGCCGAATGTCGTCGACCGCGCGTTCGATCTTATCCATGCCGGACTGCGCGCTCCACGGCCTCGGGCACGACCAGCGCCGCAATCGCTTCGACCTGGAGCGGGGACTTCGGTTCGACGGCCGCGGTGCTGACCGCAAAGACCACGTCGCCATCGAACAGCGTGCCGTACGGCGTGATGCGCCGCGCGAGTGCGTCACTGCCGGTCTGGGCGAGCGCCTGGAGCTGCACGCGATCGAGATCGGCATTGGTCGCGATCACGGCGAGCGTGGTGTTGCGGTTCAGGCGCGCCGGGTCACCGAGCGGCGCCCCTCCCTCGGCGAGAAAGCGCAGGCTATCGACCTTGCCAGCGATGATTTCGCCTCGGCCGTTTCTGACGTCTCCCACCGCGTTGACGATCACGAGCGCCGAGACGATGACGTCGCCGAAGCGCGCGGCCCACGACCCGATCCCCGCCGGGATCATGTTCTCGAGCCCAGCGGCCTTGCCGCAGGTCGCCCCACGCCCCGCGCCGACTCGTCCATCGGGATAGCTCTCTGTCGCGTTGTCGCACGCGCGATACGCGTCGTCCGGACTCGGCCAGCCGACCGGCTTACCGGCGTTCCCAAGATCGAAGATCACAGCGGACGGGACGATTGGAATCGTGCCCTTGTCGCCGACCGGCAGCCCGCGGCCGCGCTCCCGCAGCCAGCGCATCACGCCGTCGGCTGCGCCGAGGCCGAGTGCCGAGCCGCCGGTGAACAGGATCGCATCGATGCGCTCGACGAGGTGACGTGGATCCATCACATCGAGCTCGCGCGTCCCGGTCGCGCGCCCGCGCAGACACACGGCCGCGCGCATGCCGGCCGCCGGCGCCAGAACGACGGTGCAGCCGGTACCGTGCGCTTCGATCGTGGTGTGTCCGACGGTGATGCCGGGGACCGCAGAGAGGTTTGCAGGTAATTGTGTCATTGACGCGCCAAGATAACCTCACCAACGTTGACGGCCATGACGCCTCCCAACGTTCCCGCCGATCGCACGACGGTGCTCGTAGTGGATGACGAGGACGGGATTCGCCAGGCATTGACCCGCTTTCTCTCGCGCCTCGGCTATCACGTGCAGGCGGCGGCCAACGCCACCGAGGCGGTGCAGCAGGTCACGACACACCGTCCGCAGGCCATGTTGTGTGACATCCGGATGCCCGATACCAGCGGCGTGGAGCTGCTCCCCAAGGTCCTCGCCCTCGATGCCGACCTCGCCGTGCTGATGCTCACGGCGATCGACGAGCCGCGCACCGCGATCGAGTGCCTCAAGCTCGGCGCGTACGACTACCTCATCAAGCCCGTCGATCTCGAGGAGCTGGAGTTGTCGCTGCAGCATGCGCTGCGGCAACGGCAGCTGGAGGTGGACCGGCGCGAGCTGGAACAGTGGCTCGCGCGGGAGGTGGCGGTGCGGACGCGTGACCTCGAGGAGCGCTCGGCGGCGATCGAAGAGGTGGCGCTGGATGCGCTGGCGGCGGCGCGCGACTGGGCGGGGACGGACGCGGCGCTGAGCAGGCTGGCCGAAGAGCTCGGCGCGCCGCGGGACGAGCTGCTGGCGGAGGTGAAGCGGCGGCGCGGCTAGGCCTTGGCGGCCTTGGCCTTTTCCTCGCACGACTTACAGCGCGTGACGCCGCGGAAAGTACAAATCAGGCAGATGAACGTCCCGCAGTCGGCACAGGGGTACCCCTCCGACGCGCGCTCCTCATTCCCGCAGGACCGGCACCGCATCCCGTCGTGTTCCTTGAGCTTCGGCTTTTCCATGGCCTCAAGATAGCAGGATTGTACCGATTTGAGACTCGTGTAGGGCTTCGACGACGCGCAGCGCCGTTACCTGCCCGGCGCTGAGTTGCTCTTCAATTAAATCGCCCAGGAGCCTTGCGATGCGCCGGACCCTGATGGGGATATCGCTGATTTGCCCCTATTGTCACCAACCCGTCGATCCCACCAAGCCGAACGCGATGATGAGCGCGGCCACGAAAGAACTACAGCACAAGGACTGCTGGACTGGCGCGAAAGATGCCGGTGACGGTGAGAGCGAGCCTAAATCGCCATCCGGTACTGCTTGATCTTGTTGATCAACGTCGCGCGCGAAATCCCCAGCTCCAACGCCGCGCGCGTGCGATTCCCCCCGTGATGTCGCAGCGTCCGCTCGATGTGCTGTCGCTCCACTTCCGAAAGAGACTGCGCCTGGTAGCGACGATCGGTCGCTGACCGTTGCCGCAAGTCCGGCGGTAACTGCTCGAAGCCGATTGCCGGCTGGCCGCGCCCCAGAATCATCGCGCGCTCGAGCACGTTCCGCAGCTCGCGCACGTTGCCGTGCCACGGCGCCGCGAGCAGCCGGTCCACCGCGTCGGTCGTGCATTCGGTGGGACAGCCCGGCAGCTGCGTCTTGAGGTCGGCGAGGATCCGCGTGATCAGGTCCAGCCGGTCCTCGCGGGAGCGGTCGCGCACCGGCGGCAGCACGAGCGGCATGACATTGAGACGGTCGTAGAGATCCTCGCGGAACCGTCCCGCCTCGACTTCCCGCACGAGATCGCGGTTCGTCGCCGCAATCAGCCGCACGTCCACCGTCAGCTCGCGGGTGCCGTCCAGGCGCCGGAATGTTTGTGTCGCGAGCACCTGCAGCAGCTTGGATTGCAGCTCGGGCGCGAGCTCGCCGACTTCGTCCAGGAAGATCGTGCCGTGATCCGCCAACTCGAACAATCCGACCTTTCGTTCTCTGCCATCTGATAACGCGCCGTTCTCGTGGCCGAACAGCTCGGAGTCGAGAAACGCCGCGGACAGACCGGCGCAGTTCACTTCCACGAACGGCCCATCCTTGCGGGGAGACAGGTTGTGAATGACCCGCGCCACCCAGCCTTTCCCCGTCCCGCTCTCGCCCGACAGCAGCGCCGTTGTCCGCTCACTCGCCGCGAGCAGCTCGATCTGGCGGGCCAGCTCTCGCATGGCCGGCGAGACGCCAAGCGAGGCCAGGCCTTCCCGCTCGTGGTCCAGCATCTTGAGCCGCGCGTTTTGCCGCGACAGCCGCACCTTCTCGGCGACGCGCGCGACCGCGGCGGCCAGATGCGTCATGTCCACCGGCTTCGTCAGGAAATTCTCCGCGCCGAGCTGCATCGCTTTCACGGCCGTCTCGATGTCGCCCTGCCCCGTCAGCAGCACCACCGCGGCGCCTTCGCGCCGCAGCCGCTCGAGAACCACCAGGCCGTTGGAGTCGGGGAGCTGCAGATCGAGCAGCACGACGTCCGGCCTGACGCGCTGGAACGTGTCGATCGCCCGCTCCCCCGAGCCGTCGCGCCAGACTTCGTAGCCCGTGCGCTCGAAGTATTCGCCGATCGCGCGCAGCACCGCGACGTCGTCGTCCACCAGGAGCAGCGTGTCAGCCATCGTGCGCCGTGAATGCGGGTCCCACGAGTACCGACAGCGCGCCGGGCAGGACTCGCGCTTCGAACGGCGTCGTGCCGGTCACTTCGCCATCGAGCTGGACCGGCCGCGCCGCGCCGTCCATGACCTCGACCGTCACCGCGCGCCCGCGCGCCCACCACACGCGCCGTCCCCTGCCGTTGCGGTTGCCCAGGAACAGCTCCGCGAGGGCGCTCGCGCTCTGAAAGGCGCCGTCGGCGTCGAGCGCGACGATGTCCAGCCAGCCGTCATCCGGTGAGAGATCGGCGCGCAGCTTGAGAAAGCCCGGCGGCAGCTGGCCACAATTCAACACCAGCAGCATGGCGGCGCGGATTTCCTGGGCTGTGCCGTCCACGGTCACGCGGTGCGGTGCGCTGCGCACTGAGGGAAGTGTCATCGCGGCGCGCGCGATATATGCGGCAAACTTCCAGCGCCGCTTCTGCTCGCGACCGGTGGCGGCCATCAGTTCCGCGTCGAACCCCGTCCCGGCAACGACGGCGAAGTAGTGCGCCCCATCCGACCGCTGCACGACGCCCAGATCGATCGCGCGTGCGCGCGCCGTGAGCAGCGCCCGCGCCGCCGCCGTGCTCGTTCGCGGCAGCCGCAGGTTGCCGGCCAGCACGTTGCCGGTGCCGCCCGGCACGACACCGAGGGCGATCCCCGAGCCGGCAATGGCGGCTGCGACCTGCATCGCCGTCCCATCGCCACCGTGGCTCACCAGGACGTCGAACCCTTCGCCGAGCGACTCCTCGGCGATCCGCCGCGCATCCCCGGGGGCCTTGATGGTGCGGAGGTCCACGTTCCAGCCGCCGCGCCCGAGGATCTTGAGAATCGCCGTGACGGCCCGCGCATCGGCGCGCGCCGCGAAGGGGTTCGTGATCACCAGCGCGCGCGTCATCTAGTAGCGCCGCTCCCAGAACACATCGAAACCCACCTGCCGGCTCTGCGGCGTTGTGATGATGCCGGGGTCGGTGATCGCGCAGTTGCGCACCGGCTCGAAGCTCGCCTCGGTGCGCCACTCGGGGCTGAAGCGGTACTGGAGTGACGCGCCAAGCGCGTTCGTGATGCGCGTCTGGCGGCTCGGGCAGTAGCCCGCATTCAAGACCAGGAACGTCTTGGCGCCGATCGCCCACCCGGCGGCGACTTGCGCACCGAGGAATGGGTTCACGGGGTCGCCCGGCCGGATCTCGAAATAGTCCAGCGGCACGCCCAGGTCCGACACCACCGTCCGCTCGAGCTCACCGGCAACGAGCGATGCGACCACACCGTACGCATAAGCGCGCTCGCCCCCGCTCAGCTCGAACGACGCCTTCCCGAACATCAGATACGAAATCAACTCGGCCTGGGACTTGTCGCCGCGCTCCGACTCGAGCGTTAGCCGCGGCAGTCGCAACGTCCCGCGGATGTGCGCCAGGATGTCGATCTCCGCGGGCTGGCCCGGGCCCGGCAGCGGATGCACGACGTGGTTCGCCTCGATATCGAGGGCGGCGTCGAGATCGGGGGTTCCGAAGTACTGCACCGTTCCCCGCCGCACGACAAACTCGCGCGTGACAGGACCGACGATCAGCCTGTAGGTGCCGCGCGGCGCCTGGAGCGTGCCGCTGAGCAGGTACTGGTCGCGCGTCTTGTTGACCGTGAGCGAGCCGGTCAGTTGGATGTTCGCCTCGTTGGAGCGGAGCCACACGTCCTCGCCCATCGTCAGCTGCAGGTTTTTCACCTGCAGGCTGTCGAAGAACACGCTCTCGAACTCGGGTCCCAGCCGCTGCGTGCGGATCAGCGACGTATCGATGAGGTCCTGGACCCACGGCTCGTCCAGGTTCACCACGCGCTTGTTGACGAGGTCGGCGAAGTGCAGGACACCCGAGGTGACCGTGCCGCGGCCGCTGAGCGTCGCGCCGAAGACTGGTCCGGTCAACTGCACGCGGCCACTCGCGGTCACCGCGAGGTAGCCCCGGAGATCGAGCGCCTTGAAATCGGACGTGTTGATGTTCAGCGCCAGGACCGGTTTGGTCAGCCGCTCCAGGCGCATGTAGCCTGTCAGCTCCGCCCGGCCGCGCTCGCTGGTCGCCCGGATGCTATCGACGCGAATCGTGTCGCCCCGGAGCGAGACGCTGCCGTTCATGTTCGTGTAGCGGACGTTCAGCGCCGGAATCGTCGCGGCCGCGTTCCCGATCTGGAGTCCGCCGCGGAGCAGCGGGGATTCCCACGTGCCGCCGATGCCGAGATCAGCACTGAAGACGCCTTCGACCTGCCGGACGGTGTTGGTCACCGCGGCCAACACGCCCAGGTCCACGCTATCGGCCCGTGCCTGCACGGAGAGGGTGTCGCGCAGCTGGCGTTGCGCCACCGGCGCGAGCGCGAGGTCTAGCGGCAGACTCCCGGTGACGTTGAGGACCTGCTGTCCCGCGCGCCACAAGTGCACCTCGCCGTTCAGCCGGCGGCTCCGGTAGTCGATGATTCCGTCCATGAACGGCGCGCGGAATGAGCCGAACGCCGCGTTGGAGAACGCGAACGTTCCGGTATACGCCGGATTGGCCCGCGTCCCGGCGGCGGCCACGGTCGCGGTAACGGCGCCGGCGACCCCGAACGTATCGCTCTGCATGAGCGCGTAGATACCGGTCAGCGGGAAACTGTCGAGCGTAACACGCGCGTTGATCGGGCCCCGCGCCGGGAGATCGCCGCTGACGCCGACTCTCCCCCCGCCGTTCGCGTTCTGCAGCGACACCGAATCGACATGCAGGATCGAGTCGCTGAACGCGAGCGCCGTCGGGTGCTCGAGGAACCAGACCCCACTCGGTATCAGTACCGCCAGGGAATCCACCACGGCGTGCTGGACCGGGCCGCCGGCGGGCCGCGCGTAGCGCCCGCCGGCGAGGAAGGCGCCCAGGTCGCCGACGCGCGAGCGCGCGAACCAGGTGAGCGAGTCGCGTGTGCCGCGCGCGTGCGCCGCGGCGGCGCCGAATCCCAGGTCACCGTATCCCAACGAATCGATCTGGGTGTCGAACTCGAAACTCGGCACCGGCCCGGGACGGAACGCAGCCGTGCCCTCGCCACGGGGTATGCGCCAGCCGCGCCACTGCAGGTCGAGGACACGCGCGCCGCCGCCGATCGCCATCGAATCGAGCGCGCCGTCGAGCGTCAGTTGGACGCGGGCCGATCCTTTGAGCTTGTCGTCGGCGGCTGTGGCGAGTTTCGGTCCCGCGAGCCACGTGAGGAGTGAGTCGAGCACGCTCAGACTGTCCGCGTCGAATTCGAACGCCAGCGTGCCGCGTTCAGGACGTTTCCAGCCCAGCGACCCGCTGCCGCTCGTGATCAATCCCGGCTGCTGGATGCGCAGCGAATCCACGAGGATCCGCCCGTCCGCAAAGCGGATGCTCGCCACGCCGGTATCGATGATGGTGCCCGCGAAGAACGAAGGCGCGAGCGAGGCGGAGAACGCGCCCCTGGGCTTCGTGATGCTGTCTGCTTCGACTGTGCCGGTCGCGACGAAGCTGAGCCGTGATGGCGGCGCACCTTTGTGCACCAGCCAGCGCTGCAGATTCAGGTCCTGCGCGCGCAGCGTGAAGCGCCGCGCGCCGTAGCCGGGATGCACGTCGCGGGCGCCGAGCAGCAGCGTACCGTCGCCGCGCAGCGCTCCGCCGCCGCCCAACATGCCGAGATCGGCATGTGTCTCGACGGCGGTCAGGTCGCCGCTCATGCGGATCGTTCCCGCCAGCGTGCCCCGCAGCGGGAAGTCCGGGATTCGCCCGGTCAGCCCGTCGAGCGAGAGCGAGTCGGCGCGGACATCGGCAAAAACGCCGAGGACGTCGCCGCGGAAATCCAGCCCCATCACGCCGCTGACCAGGCTGACCGGCCGCTTGCCGTCATGGTGGCGCAGCGTCCCGCTGTAGGTCGCGTGTTTGAGTGTGCCCGTGAGCGTGCCGGCTGCGTCGAGCTCGCCCTGGAGATCGAATCCCGGCACGAGGCGTCGCACGGTGGCGATGTCGATGCGTCCCGCTTCCACCGCGAACGGCTGGAATCCCAGGTCGTGCCCGGCGACGTTGACCTCGCCTTTTCCGAACACCTGTGATTCCGGCCAGTTGGGGACGAGCGAATCGCGGAACGACCATTCGGTCTGGATCTTCAGCGCGCTCGTCGGCCCGTCCACGATCGTGCGGCCGGTCAGGCGGCCGTAGAACGGCAGTGAATCGATGTAGACGCGCGCGAAGTCGAGCGATAGGTCCCGGGCCATGAGGTCGCCCTGCCGCAGCGCCACGAGCCCCGAATCTGATGCGCTGAAGGCGGTCACATGTCCCGTCAGCCTGCCCTGCCCGAACGCGAGGTCGAGCGGCCGCAGCTGGATCTCGAGGACGCGGCCGCCATGGGAGAGGAGCGTCACGCCGCCGTGCAACACCGCGTCGTCGGGGAAGCGGGGATCGAGGAACCGGATGTCGGTGAGCGTCGCCGAATCGGCTCGCATCGCGAGGTTCCAGAGCAGCGTGTCGCGCGGCCACTGGACCGTGCCGCGCGCGCTGAACTGCGTCGCGGGGAAGCGCACGCGTGACAGATCGACGTCCAGGGTGTGGCCGTCGATCGTCACTCGACCGACGACGTCGGCGATCGACAGCTTCGGGTCGCTGGCCTCGGTCGAAAGCCGCAGGACGTCGATACGGATACCTTTTTCACGCGGCGCCTGGATGCGCATGGCCGCGAGCCGGGCGTTGAGATGCTCGAACCGCCGCACGCGATAGCGCCCGTCCTCACCCGAGAATTCGATCTCCTCGTTGGCGCTCGTCACCTGGCCATGCTTCTGCAGGCGCAGCGTGAGCGAGCCGTCGATGATCTGCACGTTGCGCAGCAGGATGAGGGAGCGCGGGCCGGCGGGGCCGAGCGGCCCGACCTTGACCGTGTCTTTTTCGCCGAGGCGCAGCAGCTCGTCGAAATTTGTCTTGCCGCTCGCGTGCTGCACGATGTTGATGATGGGCCGCTCGAGTCGCACTTCCATGAACACCACGCGTCCCGCCGCGAAGTCGATCGGGTTGTAGCCCAGCTCGGCCCGCGGCAGCCAGGCGACGAGCGTCGAATCGGGGTCCAGGAGCCGCACGTCGGTGAGCACGACGCCCGTCAGCAGCGAGCCGCGGACTTCCCCCACCTCGATCGTTCCGGAAACGGCGCTTTGCACCGCGGTGCTCGCGACACGCGCGAGCAACGTCCTGCCGGCGTGGGTGCCCACGAGTCCGTTGAGCGCGCCGAGGAAGCAGGCGAGCAGGCCGACCAGCGACCAGAGCGCGACGCCCAGCGAGCGCCGCATCTAGAAAGCCTGCCCCACGGCGACCTGGATGACGACTTTCTGCCAGAACGTCTTCTCGGCGCGCACCGGCGGAAAGGACGGGCGAAGCACGTAGATCGGCGTGGAATCTCTCGGTACGAACAGCAACGGCCCCCGATCCACCGGGTAGCCGTTGTACGCCGCGTCGATGCGAACGGGCCCGAGCGGCGTTGTGAATCGCATGCCGAGTCCGGGCGTGACGCGCATGCCGCTCGTCGCCACCAGCTCCTCACCGCGCGCCCACACCTGCCCCGCGTCCACGAACAGTCCGAGACGCATGCGCTGCGGCAGGACCGGCGAGGGAAAGCGCAGCTCGGCGTTGAGGATGACCACGGTATTGCCGCCGGTCGGCGCCGTGGTCACGTGGGTGAAGACCGTGTCGCCCGAGGGCGTGGTCTCGATTCCCGTACTGTCGGTGAAGTAGACCCGCGGCCCCAGCTCGTTCCGTCCGTACCCACGCACGGAGGTTGGCCCGCCGCCGTAAAAGCGCTGGTCCGGCGGCACGTAGCCGACCGGCTGGCTGTTGAGCGTGATGTTACGCGGCACGATCACGCCGCCGCGCACGCGCCACGCGAACACCGTGCGCCGGCCGATCAAATGGTACTTCGCCGCCTCGACCTCTGCGCGGTTGAACTCATACGGCGGCTGCGAGCCAACCAGCCGCGACGCATGCAACACCGTCACCGTTGTCACGGTGCCGATCGTGGGATCGAGAACGTTGTTGACGCGATCGCGCACGATGCTGGCGCTGATCGCGCCGAACTGTCGCCGGTCGCGCAGAAACTTGCGGCTCGCTTCGTCGCACAGCCGGAACCACACGCAGTAGATCGCGTCCGACGCCGTCGTCCGGCCCACCGCGTAGGTGTATCCCAACGTGAGCGGCAGCCGGCTGCGCGCGTTGAACGTCACAGCGGCGTTGCCACCGATCGCCTCGCGCGTGTACACGCCGAACTCCGAGGTCTTCTCGGCGACGAAGCTCAGGGTCAAGACATGTGTCCGCTTCAGAAACGCGGGCTGCCGTACCGTCACCCCGAACGTGTAGTCGAGCGTGTCGATCGTCCACGTGCCGGCGAACGGGTTGCAGAGTTGGTTGAACCCGGTGGTCTGCTTCGGCGTGCCCGCGCCAAGCTTGGAGAGCTTGGCCGACAAGTCGAGCGTGCGCGCCCCGCCCCAAAAGTTGTGCGCCATCCAGCCGCCCTGCACCCGGAAGCACTCGACGGTCGCATAACCACCGCCGACACGTGCCTGGTGGCCCGGACCTTCCTGGAGCTGGATCAACGTGCGGACCATGGAGTCGCGCAATACGGTCTGCTGCGGCGCGGTGGAGTCGACGAGCAACACGTTGACGGAGTTGAACACGCCGATGCCGTAGAGATCGCGTTGCGTTTGGTAAAGCGCGTCCTGCTTGAAGTAGTTGCCGCGCCGCAGCGACATCACGCGCTTGACGACGCCCGTATCGACGCGGCGCAGGCCTTGGATGACAACCTCGCCAATCCGCATGCGGGGGCCGGGTTCCACATCGAACTCGACGTCGGCCTTCAGGATCCCCGCTTCAGAGTCGAAGTTTCGCAGCACCTCGGCGTAGGGATAGCCGTCGTTGCGGAGCCGCGCGACGATCGTGTCGGCCGAGCCCTGCATCAGGAAGCGGTTGAATGGATCGCCGACCTGCAGCGGCAGGTCCCGCTTCAATTTCGCGACATCGAGGATCCCCTCGAGTCCCTTGACCTCGAGCCCCTGGACGCGGACGGGATCACCCTCATGAATCCGGAACGTGATGTACACATCGCGCGAGGTGCGCTGCAACGAGGTGTCGACGACTGCATTCATGTAACCGCTCTGGCGATAGAGCAGGATCAGCCGGACAACGTCGCGCCGAAACTCAACCTCGTTGAAGTAGCGCTTCTCGCCCATCCCCAGCCACCGCACGTACCACTTGCGGGCCCACGCGCTCGAATTCGTCGTCGCGATCGCGCTCTCGAGGGTGTAGTCGTCGAGTGCCTTGTTGCCGGCGAACGAGAGACGGCGAACTACCCGCTCCCGCTCTTGGGCGGAGAGAATGGTTGTCGCCGCGCACACGGCGACCAACAGGCAGGATATGACGCGCAATTGACGTAGTTTGGCAATGTTAGCTATGTTGCGACACTTGCTCCGTACTGTCAACCTTTTCGACACCGCGAAGCGCGTCCTGTTCCTGTGCTTTCTCGCCGGCTGCCACAGTCAGTCGGGTGCTGGAGCGCCGGCGCACGGTCTGATCTACTACGAAAGAGACGATCCCCGCTCGCTCGACCCGGCACTTTCCACGGATGTGACAACGGGCGAGATGGTCACCTTGCTGTTCGACGGGCTCACTCAGTTCGACGCCGACGGCAAACTGCTCCCCGCGCTCTCAGATCGATGGACTGCCGACCGGACCGGCCAGCGATACGTGTTTCACCTGCGGCCCGGCGTCGCTTTCCAGGACGGGCGACCGCTCGTCGCCGCCGATGTTAAGCGCTCATTCATCCGCGTCCTGAACCCCGCAACGCGGGGCGGCCGGGTGTGGCCGCTGCTGCCAATCGCCGGTGCCGGCGATTTCGCTGACGGACATGCGACCGACGTCCGTAGCATCGAGGTGCTGGGAGACACTGCCGTCGCCTTCACGCTGACCGAACCGCTCGCCATCTTCCCGAAATTCCTCGCCATGCCGGTCGCGTCGGTCGTTCCGGCCGCGCTGCCGGCGGACTTCGGCCAGCGGCCGGTCGGCACGGGCCCGTGGCGCTTCGTCGCGTGGGAGCACGACGACTTTCTCCGCTTTGCGAAGAATCCGAGCTACTGGGGCGACGTCCCCCAGGCCGAGTCACTGACCGTGCGCATCATCCCCGAGGATCTCACGCGCGCCGCCGAGTTTCTGGCGGGCCGGTTATCCGTCGCCGAAGTCCCGTTTGGCGAAACGGCAAAATGGGAGCGGGAGCATCCCGACTGGCTCAAGCGCAGACCGGCGCTTCGCCCCGTCTATGTCCCGCTCAACAACCGGCGCGGACCGCTGCGCGATCCCAACGTACGGCGCGCGCTCAATCACGCCGTCAACGTGACCGAGATCCTCCGCACCGTGTGGAACGGGCGCGGCGCCCGCGCGGCAGGCTCGATTCCCCCTACGCTGGGCGGCAGCGACCCGGCCCGGCAGCCGTACAGTTACGACACCACCGAAGCCCGCCGGCTGCTGCGCGCCGCCGGCTACCCAAATGGCTTTTCGTTGCAACTCTGGCGGTCGGGGACCAATGTGGAGCTTGGGCGCGTCGCCCAGGCGATTCAGGCGCAGCTGGCCATCGTCGGCATCCGTGTGGAGATCGTGTCACGCGACGCGTCCAGCATGCGCGAAGCCGTGCGCAAGGGCGACACCGACATGGCGATCCTCGACTGGTGGGCGGACTACCCGGACGCCGACAACTTCCTCTACCCGCTGTTCCACAGCGCGAGCGTCGGCCCCGGCGGCAACTATTCCTTCTATAGTGATCCGGTGACCGACTCGCTTATCCTGCTGGCCCGCCGCACGGTGGACCAGCCGGCGCGTGAGGCCTTGTACCGCCGCATCGACAACCGGGTGTTTGAAGCCGCGCCATGGATCTATCTCTGGTTCCCCACGAATCTGTGGGCGGAGCATCCCTCCATTGAAGGCTGGGACGTGCCCGTGATCTTCAACGGCCAGCGCTGGACTCAGGTCCGTGTTGCAGCTGGTCGGTAGACGGCTCCTGGCGACGATTCCCACGCTGTTCGGTGTCCTCGTTGTCGCGTTTCTCCTGTTGAACGTCGTTCCCGGTGATCCGGTGGCGGAAATGGTGGGAGAGCGGGCCGACTCGGCGACCATCGCACGGCTGCGCGGGGAGCTGCATCTCGACGACCCGATTCCCGTGCAGTTCGGCCACTACCTCTGGGGCGTGGTGCGCGGCGATCTGGGGCGCTCCTACATCACGCAGCGTCCGGTCCTCGGCGACCTGGCCGAGCGCTTCCCCAAGACGCTGCAGCTCGCCGCGGCCGCCATGCTCCTCGCCGTCACGGTCGGCATCAGCCTCGGCGTCCTCGCCGCAATTCGGCCCGGCGGCATGATCGACCGTTTCAGCATGCTGATCGCCTATCTCGGCGTCTCATTCCCCGTGTATTGGGTCGGGTTGTTGCTGATCCTGCTGTTCGCCGTGGCGTTGCGCTGGCTGCCGCCATCAGGCTACGGCGGACTCGCCTTTCTCGTGCTGCCGGCCCTCACGCTGGGAATGAGGTCTATCGCGTTCCTGGCACGCATGACGCGTGGCGCGATGATCGACGTCCTGCCGTCCGATTTTGTGCGGACCGCGCGCGCCAAGGGATTGGGAGAACGGCGCGTCATCGGCCGGCATGCGCTCCGGAATGCACTGCTGCCGATCATCACCGTCCTTGGACTCGACGTGGGCAACTACCTGACCGGCAGCATCCTCACCGAAACGATCTACTCCTGGCCCGGCGTGGGCCGCTACGTGCTGCTCGCCATTCAGAAGCGCGACCTGCCGGCGGTTCAGGGCAGCATCTTGTTCTTGTCCGTGGTCTTCGTGCTCGTCAACCTTCTCACCGACGTGCTCTATGCGAAAGCTGATCCTCGCGTCGCTTACGATTAGCGCCGCGGTCTCCTTACAGGCGCAGTCGCGCGGCTCGGTACAGCAGCGCGTGACGCGGTTGATCGACCAGCCGCCGTTCGACCGCGCCACGTGGAACATCTTTGCGCAGGATGACCGCGGCCGCGTGCTGTTCAACCGGAATGGGGATCGGTTCTCCGTTCCCGCGAGCAATACGAAGCTCGTCGTCGCGGCGGCGGGGACGGTCCTGCTGCCACACGACTACCGCGTGAGCACCAGCATCTATGCCAACGGCACGATCACGAACGGGGTGCTCCAGGGGGATGTGGTGGTGTACGGCCGCGGTGATCCGACGTGGTCGGAACGGTGCTACTCGGTCGACACGCTCGCGGCGGGCATGTGCGACTCGACCTGGACGGCCGTGGACGCGATCGCAGAATCGCTCCGCGCCCGCGGCATCAAGCGGATCACGGGACGGATCGTGGGCGACGGCTCGTACTTCGAGCCGCTGCTGACGCATCCGGGGTGGAATTCCTTCGATCTGAACTGGTGGTACGCGGCGCCCGTCTCCGGGCTGGGCTTTCACGACAACAGCGTCGATTTCCAGATCGCGCCGGGACCCGCCATCGATGCCCCGCCCGTCATTTCGTGGACGCCCGATCTCCACATGTTCACGTTCGAGAACCGGGCGCGCACGGTCGCGAGCGATTCCAGCACGACGATCGGTGACAATTTTTTCCGCAAGCCGGGGACGGCCGACATCTGGGCCGCGGGGACCGTGTCGCTCAACCGCTCGCCCTGGATCGAGAGCTTTGCGCTGCCCGATCCCAACCTCTATGCCGCCCGGGCGCTCACGGCATCCTTACAGAGAAAAGGGATCGCGGTGGAAGGCGGCGCCGCGAGCACGACCGACTCGATGGCGTATCGTGCGCTGCGCTGCTGCGGCAGCCCGCTCACTGAGTACCGCGGCCGCCCGCTCCCCGACATCGTGTTCCCGATTCTCAACACGAGCCAAAACTGGTTCGCCGAGACGCTGCTCAAGATCCTGGCACGCGCCGTCGGCGATACGGGGAGCTGGGAAAAGGGACTCGACGTCGAAAAGCGGTTTCTGATCGATTCCGTGAAGATCGACTCGACGGCGTTCTCTCTCGAGGACGGCTCGGGCCTGGCGGCGGGCAATCTCGTGACGCCGCACGCCTTCGTGCAGCTCCTCACCTTCATGTACCACCACCCCAAGCGTGCCCCGTTCATCGCGGCGCTGCCTCGGGCGCAGCAGCCGGGCTCGCTGCTCAGACGCTTCGTGCGCACGCCGCTCGAAGGACGCGTGCTCGCGAAAACCGGTTCGATTGATCGGGTGAATACGCTGTCGGGATACATCGAAAGGCCGGACGGGCATGTTATCACCTTCTCGATCCAAGCCAACGCTCATGACGTGCCCACGAGGCAGATGCTCGCTCAGATCGATTCGGTTGTCGTGCAACTTGCACGTTGAGTGTCGGTAGGGGCGCAGCATGCTGCGCCCCTACTTTCATGGTCAATCTTCCTTCTGTCCAAACAACGCCATGTTCGACGAGTGCCCCGGCATGACCTTGGCTGATGGATTGAGGAAGTGCGCGATCTGATTGACGGCCGTGCACGCCTCTCCAAATCCCGTCGCGATGAGCTTCAGCTTCCCCGGATAGGTGGCGATGTCCCCGGCCGCGTAGATCCCGGGGATATTGGTCTCCATGGTCTGCGAAACCTTGATGTCACCCTTCTCGATCTCGAGTCCCCACTCCGCGATCGCGCCGAGCGATGAGACGAAGCCCAGCTGCGGGAGGACGCAGTCCATCGCGAGCGTCTGTTCTTCCTTGGTCTTGTTGTTGACGATAGTGACGCGTTCGATGCGGCCGCTGCCGCCGATCTCCTTGAGCTCCCAGAAGGTGCGCAGCTCCATCTTGCCCGCCGCCGCCAGCGCCTGCACCTGATCGACGGTCGCCTGGTGCGCGCGGAAGCCGTCGCGCCGGTGGATCATCACGATCGATTTGGCGACCCCCTGCAGGTTCACCGCCCAGTCGAAGGCCGAGTCCCCGCCACCGACGATCAAGATCCGCTTGCCCGCGAATGTCTTGGGGTTGAGCACGCGGTCGTGGAGTCCCTTGTCGTTCCACTCGTCCGCGTCCTTGAGCGGCAGCTTGCGCGGGGTGAACGCGCCGATCCCGCCGGCGATCAGCAACGAGCGGCCTGGATACTCGTCCTTGTCGGTGACGATGACGAAATGCGGTTTGCCGTTCTCCTCGCTGCGGCGCAGTCCGACGACCTTTTCGCCGAGATTGACCGGCGGCTTCCAACGCAGTCCCTGCTCCGCCAGCGATTTCACCAAATCCTTCGCGAGGATCTGCGGAAAGCCCGCCACGTCAAAGATGTACTTCTCGGGATAAAGCGCAGTCAGCTGGCCGCCCACCTGATCGAGGTTGTCGATCAAGCGATGGGAGGCGCCGCGCATGCCGGCGTAAAAGGCAGCGAAGAGTCCGGTCGGGCCTGCGCCGATGATGATGATATCTTTTTCCTCTTGCATCGCGCGTACGCTAGCCTGCTTCTTGTCCTCGGGCTACTGGCGGGGGCCGGGGCCTGGGGGGCATGCGCCAGTTCCGGACCGCACGCGGCGCTGGGGTGGAGCCTCGGTGGCGAAGCGCATTTGTTTGTCGCCGATGACCGGTTCGCGCGGGATTTCTATCAGCAACTGACGGGGAGGGGGAAGGGGGGAGGGGGGGGCGCGAACCACAGCGACCTCAGAACCGCACTCTCGAGCCATTCGCTGATCGCCGTCGATGCGCGGGCGGCGCGCAACGCGACGGTGCTGTCAGCAAACGGCGCCGCACCGGCGCGGCTGACCCTCGCGCGTTTCCACACCGGAGAGTCGTGCGGCGCGGCAGCGATCGTGACGGAACTCGTATTCGCCTTTCCGCCCGGCGGCGCCGGCGGACGCAGCACGCCACCCTCACATGTCACCGTCGTGGCCCTGCTCGACGAGCAGCCGTTCGCCAGCGGTGCCGGATCGCCGGCTCCCGCACTCACCCGCGCCGACACGCGCGAGCTCGTGAACCGGGTAGCGCAGCGGGCGGAGAGCTCGAGCCGCGGCGCGCGCGGGACGCTGGTGCATCAGTTGACGGTCGATCCGGATCAAGCCGCGGACGCCGGTGAGGTCATCCCCGTGCGGAGCCTGCCGCCGGCCGCGCGGGCCTACGCCGTGGGATTTCGCGCGCGATACGTCACCGCCGCGAGCGACACGCTGCTCGTCACCGGCGTGGCGCTGACCGATCCAGCGCTGCGCGAGCTGCGCTGGGTGGTGCGGCCCCAGCGATACCGTTTGCGCGGCGGCATGATCCCCGCGTCGTCGCCGCCCAGGAGTGATGGCCAGGGGGTGCGATACTCCCTGCGAGGCGCCGTCGCCGGCTCGCAAGGTGGCATGCTGCTCCTCATCGACGAAATCGCGGACGTGTCGCTGCGGCAGTCGCGCGCAACCGCCGTCGATCCCGCGACACGCCGCGTCGTGGCCGCGCAACCGCTCGCGCTCCGTTGCCCATGACGATACGTTCCGCGCGTTCCCCCTCTCCTGTTTTGGAGAGGGGGCCAGGGGGTGAGGCGTGAAGATCTACACGAAGGCAGGCGACGCAGGTGAAACGCGACTCTTCGGCGGCGGTCCAGTCCCGAAGGACGATCCGCGCGTCCGCGCGTACGGAGACGTAGACGAGTTGAACGCGACGCTGGGGTTCGGAATCGCGCTGGCCCCGGAGGACTTCGAGCTCGAAACGCTTCAGACGGTCCAGCGCGATTCCGAACCCCAGCGTCGCGTTCAACTCGTCTACGTCTCCGTACGCGCGGACGCGCGGATCGTCCTTCGGG
>Ga0134079_10000124_pt1 | contig 18379 bp, 7 predicted proteins | sample 15_taG_2_FD_119770 | JGI IMG/M metagenome (GOLD analysis project Ga0134079, IMG submission 119770) | Grasslands soil microbial communities from the Angelo Coastal Reserve, California, USA - 15_D_Rain_40cm_2_09182015 | ecosystem: Environmental > Terrestrial > Soil > Grasslands ...
CCGCGGCCGCGAAGAGCGTGCATTCGGGGTCGGCCTCGGGGCATCGATCGTCGAGCGCGTCTGCAAATGGGTCAGCGGCATCTCCCTTGCTGCCGCGTTCGCCCTGATCTTCGGCGGCGTCGCGGACAGCGAGCTCGTGGGCTGGTTCGGTGGATTTCTGACGGTGGGCGTCGTCTCGGGGTCCGCCATGCTCGTCATGCTGCAGCGACGGCGCGACGTGGATGTCGAATTCTGGGGCAGGATGTGGACCGGCCGCCTGGGCCGGTGGCTGTTCGGGATCGCGCGCGCGCTCGTCGGCAAGCGAGCGTTGCCGGCACCGCTCACCCATCGGCCCACGGAGCTGGCGATCGGTATGGCCGCCGAGCAGCTGTTCGATGCGCTGCCGAAAGAGACGCAGCGCCAACTCCGCGATCTCCCCGACGTGGTGCATCGGCTGGAGCGTGACGCCCAGCGGATGCGCGGCCGGCTCGAGGAGCTGCAGGACGCCCTGGCGAACGTCGACCGGGACACCGCCGCACCGGGCATCGCGGCGCGGCACGACCGGCTCGTGGCGGATCTCTCGGCCGAACGCGCCCTCGTGGAGCAGCGCCTGACCGACATCGTCGCCGCCCTCGAGACGATTCGCCTGAACCTGCTGCGTCTGCAGGCGGGGAGCGGCAGCGTGCAGAACCTCACCACTGACTTGGGGCTGGCACGCGAGGTCGCGAAGGGCATCGACCTGCTGCTGGAAGGGCATCGCGAGGTGGAAAAGGCCTTGGGCGAGTGACGGGCCAGCCGGATCGTCTCTTCCTCGATTTCCAGACGGCACTCGCCGGCCGCTATTCGCTGGAGCGCGAGCTGGGGCGGGGCGGCATGGGGATCGTCTACCTCGCGCGCGACCTGCGGCTCGAACGGGTCGTGGCGATCAAGCTGCTGCCCCCCGACCGCGGCGCGGCGCCGCTGCGCGAACGATTCCTGCGCGAAGCGCGCACGGCGGCGCGGCTCTCGCACCCGCACATCATTCCGATCCACTCGGTCGAGCACGCCGGCGATTTCGTCTTCTTCGTGATGGCGTTCGTGGACGGTGAGACGCTCGGCGCCCGCCTGCGTCGCGACGGGTTTCTGAAGGCCCACGACGCGGCGCGGATCCTGCGCGAGGTCGCCTGGGCGCTCGCGTATGCCCACGGCCAGGGCGTCGTGCACCGCGATGTGAAGCCCGACAACGTTCTGCTGGAGCGCGGCAGCGGCCGTGCGCTCGTCGCCGACTTCGGGATCGCGCGCCTCGTGCAAGCGCCGGGGACGTCGGGCGAAGGGGAGGTCGTCGGCACCCCCGAGTACATGAGCCCCGAGCAGGCGAGCGGCTCCAGCATCGATGGCCGCAGCGACCTCTACTCGCTCGGCGTGGTCGGATACTACGCGCTGTCGGGGCGCTTGCCATTCACGGCGTCATCCGTCGCCGCGCTGCTCGCCCAGCAGGTGACCAAGCCGAGTCCGCCGCTCGATGCGCCGGGCGCCCCACACTCGCTCGTGGCGGCGGTCGAGCGTTGTCTGGCGAAAGACCCGGCACAACGCCCGCAGAGCGGCGAAGACCTGGCGGCCGCGCTGGGCGCGACGCTCGACACGCGGCGCGACCTGCCGGTCCCCGTACGTGCATTCCTGAGCGAAAGCCGAGGGCAGTCGCGCTCACGCTTTGCGGCCCCGTTCGTCGCAACGGCCTTCGTCGTGCCGGCCGGCCTGCGCATGTTGCTCGATGCCGTGTTCTCCGGGTCGCCCCCAGGCATTTTTGTCCGCGGCGTGGGCGTGATCTTCGCGACCCTGATCGGCGCCGCGTTGGCCTCGCCGCTCGTTCTCGTGGTGCGGAGCCTGCGCCGCCTGCTGCGATCGGGCTACCGGCACGAGGACATCGTGCTCGGCTTCGAGCAGGAGCTGGTGCGGCGGCGCGAGGAGCAGGAGTTCGCGGGTGGCGATGATCCGAAGCGCTGGGAGCGCCTGATGCGCTCCAAGATGTACGCCTCGCTGGGTGTCGCGGTGGCCAGCGGCGTCGCAGGGTTCTTCGTGCCCTATCCGGCCACGGCGTGGGTGTTCGCGCTGTTCGGACTCTCCTGCGCCACGACCGTGGTCACCGGCTATGCGGCGCTCGCGGCGAGCCGCAGTGGCCTGGACGACGCCGACCGGCGGCGGCTCTCCTTTTGGAAGGGCCGCTTCGGCCGCTGGCTCGTGAAACTCGCTGGCCTCGGTTTGAAACGGTCCGCCCCCGCGCTCCCCGCCGATCGCCCGACCGAGATGGCCCTCGGGCTCGCGGCGCTCGATTTGTTCGCGGCCCTGCCCAAGGAAACGCGGCAGCAGCTCGGCGACCTGCCCGCGGTGGTGCACGGGCTCGAAGAACGGGTGCGGCGCCTGCGGGCGGCGGGGAACGGGCAAGCCCCGCGGCTCGGCGATGCGCTCGGCGCCCTCGAGGTGATTCGGTTCGATCTGTTGCGGTTGCAGGGCGGGGTGGGGACTGTGGAAGGACTGACGGCCGACCTCGGCGCGGCCCGCGAGATCGGCGAGAAGGTCGACGCCCTGCTCGAAGGGCGGCGTGAGGTCGACCAGCTATTACGTTAGTCGCGCACCCGCGCCAGGCGTTCGACGGCGTCTTTCAGCATGTCTTCCGTCTTACAAAACGCAAAGCGAATCCAGTCTCGACCCAGCTCGGGCGTCGCGCAGAAACTCGAGCCCGGCACCGTCGCCACGCCATGCTCGATCGTCAGCCACTCCGCGAATTTATCGTCGGGCAGATCGGAAAGCTCTGAAAATCTGGCGATGACGTAGTACGCGCCCTCGGGGGGCCGGCACTTGAAGCCCGCCTTGACGAGGCCCGCACACAGGATGTCCCTGCGCCGACGGTAATCGCGCATCATCCCTTCGTAGTACTCGTCGCCCAGCGTCTCGAGCGCGACGGCGACACCCTCCTGCAGCGGCGCGGGCGCGCCGACCGTGAGGAAGTCGTGCACCTTGCGGATCGCCACGGTGACATCGGGGGGCGCGATGATCGTACCGATGCGCCAGCCGGTGACACTGAAGGTCTTCGACGCCCCGCTGATCGTGATCGTGCGCTCCGCCATGTCGGGGAGCGTGGCGATGGGGATGTGCTCGCCTTCGTAATAGATGTGCTCGTAGATCTCATCCGTCACCGCATAGGCGTCGTGCCGGCGGCACAACTCGGCGATGCCCTCGAGCTCGGCGCGCGTGAGGACGCGTCCCGTGGGGTTGTTCGGCGTGCACACCACGATGGCCCGCGTGCGAGGGCCGCACGCCGCCGCCAGGCGATCGAGATCGAGGGGCTCCCCCGGCAGCAGCGGGACGTACACGGGCCGGCCCTCGCAGAGGATCGCGTCGGGCCCGTAGTTCTCGTAAAAAGGCTCAAAAACGACGATTTCATCGCCCGGGTCGACCACCGCAAGCAGCGCCGCCGCCATGGCTTCGGTCGCTCCGCAGGTGACTGTGACCTGCGTCATTGGATCGACGGCCATGTTGTACCAATCTTGGTACTTCGCGGCCAGGGCATTTCGAAGGCGGGCCGCGCCCCAGGTGATGGCGTACTGGTTCACGTCATCCTGGATCGCGCGGGCCGCCGTCTCTTTTAGGACAGCCGGGGCCGGGAAGTTGGGAAACCCCTGCGCGAGATTGATCGCCCCGTGCTCGTTGGCGAGGCGCGTCATTCCGCGAATGACCGATTCGGTAAAGCCGTGCGTGCGTCGGGCGGTGCGCATGCACGAAAAGATACGTAGATTCGGCGGCCCTTGAACGCTAGGACCATGACCCGCGTGCCAACACAACTCTAGGTGTCACCCCGCCGGGTCTGGCCCGTCTGGGGACTGCGAGCGCCAGCCGTTTTAGGGCTGGCGCTGCTGGTCGTGACCTGCCGCGACGCCACGGGGCCCCATGGCACCGGCGCAGGGCGTGGGCAGGTGGTGTTCGCCCCGATCCTGCCGTCCGAGGCCGCGCTCGCGAGCTTCGGTCTGGCGATCGACCAGGTGCGCATCGTCGTCGTCCGGCCGCAGGTTCCCCCGGACACCCTGGTCGATACGACCGTCGCCCTGCCGCCCGATTCGGCGTCGCTCGACCTCGACATCCACGTCGCCCTGCTCTCGTCTCCCGAAACCCTGAGCGTCTCGATCATCGCGCTCTCGGGGACGACGCCGTTGTTCGAGGGCACGAGCAACGTCGAGGTGACCTCGGGTTCTGACACCCCGACGCCCACGGAAATCCCGGTCGACACCTACGTCGGCCCCGGCGCGGGCGTGGACAGCATCGAGATTCAGCCGGCTGCCCCTTTCATCTATGTGAACGACTCCCTGCGCTTCCAGGTGCAGGCGTTCGACTCGAGCGGCGCACCGGTGACGCAGTTCTACGTCACCTGGAGTACCAGCGACTCGTCCCTCGCTCGGGTGAACAGCTTCGGCGTGCTGCACGCGCCGACGACGCGTAATTCCGTACGGGTCCGCGCCCGGACACCGGGCGGGATCGCGGATTCGGTGCTGGTGACGTTCCAACCTGTCCCGTCGCAGCTGGTGTTGATCGCGGGGGGCAGCCAGAGCGGGACGGTGGGGCAAACGCTCGGCGTCCCGGTCACCGTCGAGGTACGCGCCGCAGACAACCTGCCCGTCGCCGGTGCGGCCGTGCGCTTCCGCGCGCCGCCCGGTGGCGCGCCGGCCGACACCACGTTCAACGCCGACACTCTGGGCCGCGCCAGCGTGACCGGGGTGCTCGGATCGGGCGTCGGCATCCAGACGTTCCAGATCACCCTCCCGGCGTTCCCCGCCGTCACGTTGAATGTCGGCGCGACCGCGACGTCGGGCGTGATCTCGCCGGCGCAATCGATGATCACCGTCTCGAGCGGCAGCGTACAGTCGGGCAACAACGTGACGCTGACGCTGCAGGGCAAGGACGGCGGCGGGAATAACATGACGTCGGGTGGCGCGACCGTCGTCTTCAGTTACACCGGCGGCATCAGCACCGGCACGATCGCGCCGTCCCCGGCGACCGACAACGGCAACGGCACCTACACCGCGACGTTTACCGGCGTCCTTGCCGGCGCGGCCACGACGCTTCACGCCACGATCGACGGCGCGCCGGTGGCCACGACTCTGCCGACCGTCACGGTGACGCCGGGTGTGATCTCGGCTGCGACGTCGCTCGTCTCCGTGTCGGCTCCCAGCATAGGCGCGGGCGGCACGGCGACGCTGACCTTGCAGGCCCGCGATGCCGCGGGCAACGCGCTCACCACCGGTGGCGCGACGGTCGCGTTCACGGTTTCGGGGGGGGGCGGGACGAGCGCCGGGACGATCGCGCCGTCCCCGGCGACCGACAATGGCAACGGCACCTACACGGCGACCTTCACCGCGGTCACGGCCGGCACGCCGGCGCTAATCGGAGCGACCATCGGCGCCACCACCGTGACGTCGACGCTGCCGTCGATCACGGTGACCCCGGGCGCCGCGTCGCCGGCGACCTCCGTGGTGACGGTGTCGGCTGACACCGTCGCGTCCGGTGCGATCGTCACGTTGCGTCTGCAGGCCAAGGACCCGTCGGGGAATAACCTGACGAGCGGCGGCGCCACGGTGGCGTTCTCGCGCGCGGGCGGGACAAGCACCGGCACGATCAGTGTGACCGCCGACAGCGGCAACGGCGTCTACACGGCGACATTCACGGGCGTGCTGGCCGGGACGCAGACGACGATCGGGGCGACGATCGGCGCTAGTGCCGTCACGACGACCATGCCCACGGTGACGGTCAAACCCGGAGTGATTGCGGCTGCCACATCGGTCGTGACGGCCTCGACCGACACGTTGGCATCGGGCGGCATCGTCACGGTGCACCTGCGCGCGAAGGACGCGGCGGGGAATCTGTTGACGACGGGCGGCGACTCGGTGGTGTTCAGCGCGTCGGGCGGCAGCAGCACGGGATCGATCAGCGCGACAGCCGATAGCGGCACGGGCGGCTACACCGCGACCTTCACGGGGCAAGCCGCCGGCACGGCGACGACGATCCGCGCCACGGTGAACGGGGCCACAGTATCGACGGCCCTTCCGCTGGTGACGGTCACGCCGGGCGCCGCATCGCATCTCGCCTTCACGGTGCAGCCGAGCCCGTCATTCCTCGGCACGGCGATGGCGCCGGCGGTGGAGGTCACGGCGCACGACGCCTTCGGCAACACGACGCCGGCGTTTACCGGCGCGGTCACCGTAGCGATCGGGACGAATCCGGGCAGCGGTACGCTCACGGGCACGCTGTCGCACAACGCGGTCGCCGGAGTGGCGACGTTCAACGATCTGCAAATTGACCAGCCGGGTATCGGCTTCACGCTGACGGCCGCGGCGGGCGGCCTGACGGGCGCGACGAGCGCCACGTTCGACATGCTTACGGCCGCGGGTACGATCGCGTGGGCGAACGCGGCGGGCGGGAACTGGAGCAATGCGGCGAACTGGAACGGCGGCGTCGTTCCCGGACCCACCGACATCGCGCTGATCACGCTGCCCGGTACGTACACCGTCACGTTCGACGTCAGCGACACGATCGCCGGGCTGCAGCTGGGCGGGCCATCGGGCACGCAGACGCTGGCGCTCTCGAGCAAGACCCTCGGGCTCGGCGCCGGCAGCCAGATCAACGCCAACGGCATCGTCTCGCTGTCGGCCTCGACCCTGAACGGCCCGGGGTCGATCACGAACGCCGGTCAGCTCCTGTTGCATGGCACGTCGGCCGTGAACGGGGCGCTGGCGACGACCGCGACCTCGGCGATCGTGGTGCAGGGGAACGGCACTTTCGGCGGCGGTAACCCGACCTTCGCCAGCGGCTTCACGAACAACGGCACCATCATTCTGACCGACTCGACGTCGTCCTATGGGGCGACGCTGCACGTGACGGCGGGAACGCTGACAAATGCGCCCGGGGGCGTCATCGACGCTCGCGTCGGCGCGAGCGGTACTCGCACGTTGGACGCCCAGCTCGACAACCAGGGCACCGTCAACGTGAATCGGAGTCTGTCGATCACGAAGGCGTCCGCGGCCCACAGCAACAGCGGCACCATCAACGTGAACGCCAAGTTGTTCGTGCTGCAGACGGGGGGGTCGCCCAGCTTCACGAACACCGGGACGATCACGATCGCCGCGACCGACACGATGGCGTTGCAGGGCGGTCTGCTGGCGTACAGCGGTGGTTCTATCAGCAACGGACTGCTGGCGATCTCGAGTGCGACGGTCAACGCGTCGCAGAACTTCACGACGGCGACCACGGCGCTGACCCTGACGAGCTCCACCTGGGGTGGCAGCGGCACGCTCACGATCGCGCCGAGCACGGCGTTGACGATTGCCGCGAGCACGATGAACAGCCCCGTCGACAATCAGGGCGCCCTCACGGTTCATGGCAGTACGGCGTTCACCGCCGCGCTCAGCAACGCCGCCGCCGCGACCCTGCGGTTGCAGGGCGACGGCACCTACGGCGCGTCGAACATGACCGTGGCGAACGGGTTCACGAACAACGGCGCGGTCGTCCTGACCGACACGACGTCATCCTACGGCGCGGCGCTGAACGTGACGAACGGTACGCTCACCAACGCCGCGAGCGGGACGATCACGACGGCGCTCGGCACGGGCGGCACGCGCAGCCTGAACGCCCAACTCGACAATCGGGGCACCCTGACGCTCGATCAGCCCCTCACGCTGAATAAGGCCTCGGCGGCGCACCTGAACAGCGGCACGATCACCGTCTTGAGCAGGCTCACGATCTTGCAGACCGGCACGTCGCCGAGCTTCACGACCAGCGGCGCGATCAACATCGCGAGCGGCGACAGCGTTGCCGTGACGGGCGGTGCGTTCAACTACTCGGGCGGCGTCATGGCCGGACCCGGCGCCATCGCGTTCGCGAGTACCGCGCTCACGCTCACGCCCGACCTGACCACGGCGGCGGTGCCGTTCAGCTTCACGAGCACGACGGTCGGCGGCAGCGGGCACGTCATCGTCGGTCCGAGCACGCAGCTGCAGGTGCGGGCCAGTACGATCAACGCGAAGCTCGCGAACCAGGGGCAGCTCGACCTGCACGGCAGCACCGCGATCAACGACTCGCTGACCAACGCCAGCGAGGCGACGCTGCGGATCAAGGGCGACGGGACCTACGGCGCGGCGAACATCACGGTGGCGAACGGGTTCACGAACAACGGCGCCCTGGTCCTCACCGATACGACATCGAGCTACGGCGCGAGCCTGAACCTGCCCGCCGGCCAGACGCTGACGAATGCCGCCGGCGCCACGATCGACGCCGCGGTCGGCACCAGCGGCCCGCGCACGCTCAACCTCGAGCTGAACAATCAGGGCACCGTCACGCTCAATCGCCCGCTGACGCTCAGCCGGGCGAGCGCCCAGCACGTCAACAGCGGCACGATCGACGTCAGCGGCGGCGACCTGACGCTGAGTCAGAGCGGCACGACGCCGAGCTTCACGACGAGCGGCACGATCACGATCGCCGCGGGCCGCACCTTCACCATCACCGGCGGCACGTTGAACTACAACGCCGGCACCATCGGCGGCAGTGGCACGCTGGCGATCTCGTCGGCGACCGTTGCGACGACGCAGGATTTCAGCACGGCGACCACCGCGTTGACCCTGACGAGCGGCACCTGGGGCGGCGGCGGCAAACTGACGGTCGCGGCGGGAACGCTGCTGAGCGTCAGGGCGAGCACGATCAACTCACGCCTCGTAAACCTCGGCAACCTCGACGCGCATGGGTCCACGACGTTCAACGACTCCGTCACCAACGCGGGCGGCGCCACGTTGCGCGTGCAGGGTGACGGAACTTACGGCGCGTCGAACCTGACGGTCCTGAACGGCTTCACGAACGACGGCACCATCGTGCTGACCGATACGACCTCGTCGTACGGCGCCGACCTGCACGTGACGAACGGCACCCTCACGAATGCCGCCGGTGGTCTCATCCGGGCCGACTCGGGCACGAACGGCCCGCGCACCTTGGACGCGCAGATCGACAATGAAGGCACCCTGACCCTGGTGTGGCCGTTGACGTTGGCCAAGGCGTCGGCCCAGCACGTCAACCGCGGGACGATCAACGCCAACGCGAGACTCACGATCCCGCAGTCCGGCACGACGCCGAGTTTCCGGCAGGTCGGAGCCATCGCGATGGGCGCGGGCGACACCGTCGCGCTGTCGGCCGGCATGTTCGTGTACGACAGCGGCACGATCAGCGGCGGCGCCCTGTCGCTGTCGGGCATGACCGTGGCGGCGGCGCACGACTTCAGCACCGCGTCCACCGGACTGAAGATCGTGTCCGTCACGTGGGGCGGCAGCGGCACGTTGACGGTCGCGCCGAGCACGGCGTTGGTGCTGGCGGCGAGCACGATCAACGCGGCGTTCGTCAATCAGGGCGACGCGACGGTCAACGGATCGAGCGTCTTGAACGGCGCAGTCACGAACGCCGCGGGCGCGACGCTGCGCGTCCAGGGCAATGGGACCTACAGCACCGGCACGCTGACCGTGGCCAACGGGTTCACGAGCAAGGGCACGATCCTGCTGACCGACGTGACGTCGTCGTACGGTGCCGCGCTGAACGTGACAACGGGCGCACTGGTGAACGACACGAGCGGCACGATCCGCGCCGACACGGGCACCGGCGGTCCGCGTACGCTGAACGCCCTGCTGAGCAACAAGGGCACGTTCGTGGTGGCGACGGGCTCGCCGCAGACGACGACGATCAACAAAGCGTCCGCGGCGCACCAGAACCTCGGCACGCTCACGATCGCGAGCGGGACGTTGAGCTTCAGCGGCGCCGGCTCCGCCTTTACGAATGAGACCGGGGGCACGATCACCGGCTCGGGCACCCTGAACGTGGGCGCGATCTCGTTCTTCAACGATGGCGACATGAAGCCCGGCAGCCCGCTCGGCACCATGACGTTCACCGGCGCTTACAAGCAGTCCGCGCCGGGCGCGTTGAACATCGAGATCGGTGGAACCACCGCGGGCACGCAGTACGACCGGCTGGCGGTCAGCGGCAGCGCGACGCTCGCGAGCGCCCTCAACGTCACGCTGGCGAACGGGTTCACGCCGGCGCTCGGCGACACGTTCACGGTGCTGACGTTCGCGTCGCGCACCGGAACGCTGCCGACCCTCAACGGCCTGCTGATCGGCGGCGGCGTCCAGCTCGATACGCTGTGGGGCGCCACGAGTCTGCGGCTCGTCGCGATCTCGCTGTCGACGACCCACGCGAGCGACATCACGACGAACGAAACGTGGACCGCGGTGACGAGCCCCCACATCGTCAGCGGCTACCTGAAGATCGTGAGCGGCGCCACGCTGACGATCGAGGACGGCGCCACCGTCAAGTTCGACGCCGGCGCCGGCCTCCAGCTCGGCGACACGACGACGAGCGGCGCGGGCAACCTCGTCATGCTGGGCACACCGGGCGGCATCCACCTCACGGCGAACACCGCCTCGCCGGGGCCCGGGTTCTGGCGCGGCCTCGAGATCCAGAAGACGAGCGGTCCCCAGACGTGGCGTAACGTCGACATCGAGTATGCCGGCGGAACGCGGCCGAATCTGATCGACGAGTCGTGCATCCTGCTCGTGGATCCGGCGGCGAGTGTCGACCTCGACAGCGTGCACATCCGCCAGTGCATCCACGCCGGCGTGCATCATTTCGCCGGCAACCTGCACGTGCACCGCAGCGAGATCGACTCGGTCACGGGCGCCGGCATCCAGTCGTTCGCCGGTGTGCTGCGCGTCGATTCCACGTCGATTCGTGGATCCGGGCAGATGGGGCTGCTCTTCGGCAACGGCGCCGTCGACCTCGCGGGAGCGGTCGCCAACAAGTTCACGGGCAATTTGGGCGGCAGCGTGCAGATGTTCGGGCACCAGCTGCCGGGCTTCGGACGTCAGGACTCGATCGCCGGCAACGGCTCCGGCACTATCGGTGACACGATCGTCGTCGACTCCGGCACCGTCGGCGCCGGCGTGCCGGCGTTCACCATCTACCGGCAGCCCGCGCCCTATCTGGTCACCGGGTTCCTGAGCGTGTGGTCATCGTCCGACGTCAATGTGTCGCTCGACACCGGCCTCGTGATGGCGTTCGATACCTCGGCGGCGCTCAGCGTCGGCGACTTCGGCGACTCCGCCGGGACCTCGAGCGGCAACACCGCCAACTTCGTCTCGCTCGGCACCGCCGCTCAGCCGGTCGTGTTGCGCAACCGGCCGGGCCGCCCGGGGTGGCAGGGGCTGTTCCTGGGCTCGCAGAGCGGCACGCCCGTCGTGCGCCACATGCGGCTCGTACGCGGTGGCTATCAACCGAATCTGGGTCAGGTGTGCCAGAACTGCGAAGTCCTGGTCAAGGGCTTCTTCGAGCCGCTCACTACGACCCTGTTCGTCGACGCGCCCACCGGCACGGCGCCGATCGTGATCGACTCGGTCGTGAGCGATTCCAGCCACTTCTACGGGATCGTCGTGAAGCGCACGCCGCCGCAGGGTGTCCAGGTGCGCGATGACTCCATCAGCAACGCCGCGGCCGCGGGGTTGGTGTGGCGCGCACCGTACAATCCGAATGACGACATCAGCGGCACCACGCTGGTGGGCAATCACTACGCGCTCGACGTCGTGGCCGACGTGCTGGCCCACGTGGCGTCGAACACGCTCGCGGCCAATGTGACCGACACGCTGCTGTTGCATGGCGGCACCGTGGCGGTGACACTGACGTTGCCGGACCCGGCGTTCCGTTGGCGCGTGACGCAACCGGTCGTGGTGGACTCGGGTGCGGTATTCACGGTGGCCGCCGGTGATACCGTGACCTTCGATCCCGCGGGCAGCCTGACGATCCGCCGCGCCACCCCGGCGGCACTCAATGCCATGGGGACGCCCGCCGCGCCGATCGTATTCACCGCGAGCAGCGGGCTCTTCTGGAGTGGCCTCGAGTTCGCCAACGTGTCCGCCGCCGGTGCGGCGAGCGTCTCCAATCTCATCGTCGAACACGCGGGCACCGCGCTGCCGTGCGGCGGCGACTGCCTGCCCGTTGTGTTCGCCGCCGTCCGCTATTCGAACGTCTCGACGAACCCGGTGACGCTGGATGCCATCACCATCCGACACTCGACGCTGACGGCGCTCGACGTGACGGACTCGGCCGTGAGCCCGTTGACGGTGCAGAACAGCCAGTTCTACCGGAACCCCGTCTCGCCGATGATCAAGAGCACGAACCCGCTCCTGCTCTCGATTCACGGGTCGGATCTGTACCACTACAACGGGCAGATCATTCAGACGGCGAATGCGGGTACGGATTCGATCGACGCGCTGGGGAACTGGTGGGGTGACGTCGGCGCCCTGGAGCGCGGATTCGAGTCCAACGACTCGGCGGGCCGGGGCTCGCTGTCGTTCAACGCGGTGCGGTTCGACGTGCTTCCGGGCCCCCACTTCGCGGTGGGCCCGGCGGCGCAGCTCACGCCGGTGACCGACACGGTACTCACGAATGCCGCGATCAGCTCGATCGTCGGCGATCCCGACTCGATCCGGGTCCGGGCGCTCGACGCCGAGGGGCGCGGTGTCGCCGGCGTCACGATCGGCTGGGGGACCTCGAGCGGCTCGTTCTCGCACCCTGGTCTGCCGACCGATGCCGGGGGCCGCGCCGGCGGTGTGTGGCTGACCACGACGCTGGCCAACACGCAGTTCGTGCAGGCGACGGTCGCCGGGCTCATCGGGTCGCCGGTGACGTGGGCGGCGTTCCTGCCGCCCGGCCCCACCCAGCCCGGGGTCGACTTCCAGCTCGTCTCCCCCCTGACGCAGGGCCAGGTCGCCGCTGACAGCAACTCGGTCACGTTCACGTCGAGTGGGCGCCACGGCGTCTTCGTGACGCACGCGCATGACCTGTTTGGCAATCCGACGGCGCCCACCAGTACGCCGGACTTCTGCTTCGACGACGTGCCGGCCACCGGGCTCTGTCACAACCAGTTCTGGTACCAGCCGCAGTACGGCAGCATCGATTCGGTAAAGGCGGATTCGGTGTTCTTCACGGTGACGGCCGCCTCGCCCGCGACCATGCAGATCCACGCCCAGTACGAGGGCGGCACGTTCGTCGACTCGATCATGATCAATATGAACGCCGTGCCCATGGCGGTGCGCATTGCTCAGGACACCGCGGTGTACGGTTCGCTCTGTCCCTCGGTCGGGCCGTACAACGGCCTGTGCCGGCGCACGTTCCAGGCGCAGCTCATCGACTCGGCGGGGAGTCCGCTGCCTCCAAATGACGTCTATCACTTCAACTGGACGAACGAAGTGGCGGGGGACACCACGGTCACCATCGACGCGCAAAACGGCGTGATGGGTGAGGTGGTCGACGTGACCGCGCATGCGAACGGCACGGCGTCGCTCGTGGCGCAACAGACGTCCGGGTCCTCGTTGAATCCCGACCGCGACACGCTGGCCATCAGTGTGAACCAGATGCTCGCCAACATCGCCGTCACGCCCGACACCGTGAGCGTTGGGTTGGGCGATACGGTGACCTTCTCCGCGACCGCGACGGACCAGGGCGGCGCGCCGATGCCCGGGACCGTCGGGTGGCGCCAGGACGCGCCCGCGGGCCTGTACCTGACGATCATCGACTACCCGACCGCGAATTCCATCCGGGTTCGGATGGATAGCGCGTACTCCGGCTTCCCGAGTGATTACGCCGCGATCACGGCGTTCACGGAGCGCGCGCCGGGCGACACGGTGTTCGCCGCCGGCGTCATGTACAACCCGATCATCAAACGGCTCGGCGGATTGGGGAGCCAGCCCTGGGCCGTCGGCATCGACCCGCGCACGAACCTCGCCTACGTCGCGAATCGTGGCAGCGCCAACGTCGCCGTGGTCGACGTGATCGGCAACCGGGTGGTCGCCTTCCAGGATGTCCGCTCGACGCCGGAGCGTGTGACGGTCGACTCGCGCAACGCGCGCGTCTACGTGACGAACATGGGCGATGGCACGATCTCGGTGCTGGATGGGGCGAATAACGGCGCGTTGCTGACCAACATCACCATCGGGCCAAGCCCGGGCTTCGTGGCCGTGGATACGTCAAACAATCTCGCGTTCACGCCGGCGGCGTGCGCGGACCCGCCGACCTGCAGTCGCGGCGGCGCGTATCTGCACAAGGTCGACGGCGTTGGGGACACGGTCTTCACGCAGGACACTGTCCTGCTGCCGGCGAATGGTACGGGTGTCGCGTTCGACGAGGTGAACCGGCGCGTCTACGTGGCGATGATCAACGACACCGTGGCGGTCGTCGATCCGACGACCAACCAGGTCGTCGGGTTGATCGGCGTGGGGACCGCACCGCGGGGCATGGCGATCAATCCGGTGACGCACAAGCTGTACGTCACCAACTCCGGCTCGAGCTCCATCAGTGTGATCGATCTCGCGACCGAAACGGTTGTGAAGACCGAATTCCTCTACAGCAACGCGCCCGAACGCGTCGCGATCGATCCTATCATCAACCGGATCTATGTGACGGTGTACGGCAACTTCCTCGTCGATCAGATCGACGGCAACACGGACACGAACATCGGGTACCGGTCCGTCAACTGCGCCTACCCGAACGACGTCGCGATCAACGCCCAGAATCGCGACCTCTTCATGCCGTGCTGGTCTGAAACGGTCCTGCTGACGTATCGATTCCTCACGCCCTGATCGGGATCGGGGCTAGAGCTTCAGCCGCACATTGATGTCGATCAGAATCGCATCCGGCGTGTCGACGAACACGATTCTGTTCTCGACGCGCCGGATCACCATTTTGGCCATCGGGCCCTTGCCCTTGCCGCGGCCCATGTTGCCGCGGCGATAGTACACGACCTGATCGTCCCCCGCGGTCTCGATCCGCACCACCTCAAACCCCTGCCGCACCAGGACCTCGCGCGCGACGGAACGGGCGCGATTGGGCGCGAGGACAAACTCCCGTTTCGGGCCGTGCTCCTGCGCGGCGAGCGGCCCGACGGCGACGCCCAGGGCGACACCGCAAGCCAACACCATCGGCAACACGCGCTTCATGGCTATCCTCGGGATGAGGTGGGAAGGCTGGTCACGCTACTTGAGCAGCATCTTCGCTATCGTATTCAGCTGCATGTTGCTGGTCCCTTCGTAAATCGTCCCGATCTTCGCGTCCCGATAGAACTTCTCAACCGGATACTCCTTGGTGTAGCCGTACCCGCCGAACAGCTCCACGCACAACGATGTCACGCGCTCGGCGACCTGCGACGCGAACAACTTCGCCATGGCGGCTTCCATGGTGTACGGCTGGCGGGCGTCCTCGAGCCGCGCGGCGTTGTACACCATCAACCGGGCCGCCTCTAGCTCCGTCGCCGCCTGCGCCAGCTGGAACTGCACCGCCTGGAACTCGGCGATCGGCTTGCCGAATTGTTGGCGTTCCTTCACGTACTTGAGCGTCGCGGTCAGCGCCCCCCGCGCCACCCCGATCATCTGCGCGCCGATGCCGATCCGCCCCGTGTTGAGCGTCTCGATGGCGACCTTGTACCCGATGCCCACCTCGCCGACGACGTTGGCCGCGGGCACCTCACAGTGATCGAGAATCAGCTCCGTCGTGGAGGAGGCGCGGATACCGAGCTTGTCTTCCTTCTTGCCGACGCTGAATCCCTTGAAGCCCCGCTCGACGGCGAACGCCGTGATCCCTTTGTAGCCCTTGGCGAAGTCGGTGTTCGCGAAGACCAGGAAGAGCCCAGCGTCCGCGCCGTTCGTGATCCACAGTTTGCGGCCGTCGAGGATCCAGGAGTCGCCCTGCTTGGTCGCCTTCGTCTGGAGCCCGAAGGCGTCGGAGCCGGAGGCCGCTTCAGAGAGCGCGTAGGCGCCCACGACGTCGCCGGCGAGGCGGGGCAGGTAGCGGCGCTTCACGTCGTCGCTCCCCCACTTGAGGAGCAGCGCGTTGACGAGGGTGTTCTGGACGTCGACGAAGATCGCCGCCGAGGCATCGACCGCGGACAGCTCTTCGACGGCGAGCACCGTCATGAAGAGACTGCCGCCGGCGCCGCCATGCGACTCGGGGGTCTCGATCCCCATGAGGCCCAGCTCGAAGAACTTCGGAATCAGGGCGGGGTCGATCTTCGCGGCCTGCTCCATCGCCTGCACGCGGGGGCGGATTTCCTGGTCCGCGAAGTCCCGGACCGCCCCCTGAAACATCCGTTCTTCCTCGGACAGTTGCGGCATCAGCCCTTCTTTTCCGGCAACCCCGTCAGCATCTCGCGGATGCCGCCCAGCGAGCTCAAGACGCCCGTGGCCTCGTAGGGCATGTAGACGACCTTGTTACCCTGTCCCGACACCATCTCCTTCAGCGTCTCGAGGTAGCGGATGGCGATCAGGTAGCGCGCGGGATCGCCGCCCGTGCCTTTGATCGCCGCGGTGATCCGCTCGATCGCCTGCGCCTCGGCCTCCGCCACCTTGAGGCGCCACGACGCCTCGGCTTCGGCGTGCAGGATCTTCGCCTGCTTGTCGCCCTCGGCCGTATTGATCTCCGACTGCCGGATGCCCTCCGCGGCCAGAATGCGCGACTGCCGCTCGGCATCGGCGGTGATGATCGTCGCGCGGCGCTCCCGCTCGGCACGCATCTGCTTCTCCATTGCGTCGCGGATGTCGCGCGGCGGGTTGATGTCCTTCAGCTCGACGCGACTGACCTTGGAGCCCCACTTGTGTGTGGCTTCGTCCAAAATCGCGCGCAGCTTCGCGTTGATCGTGTCGCGCGACGAGAGTACATGGTCGAGCTCCATCTCGCCGATCACGTTGCGCAGCGTCGTCTGGGTCAGCTTCTCGATGGCGTCCGGCAGGTTCGCGATCTCGTACGTCGCGCGCACGGGATCGGTGATCTGCGAATAAATCAACGCGTCGATCTCGACGACCACGTTGTCCTTCGTGATCACGTTCTGACGCGGGAACACGTACACGGTCTCGCGCAAGTCGATCCGCTCGGTGCGGAAGCGGCGCGAAAAACTGTCCCCCGCCGGCGTGACGAGCGTCTGGTGCCAGTCGATGGAGCGCGGACGGTCGATCCACGGCATGATGAGGTTGATGCCCGACGTGAGCGTCTTGTGGTACTTCCCGAAACGCTCGACGATCATCGTTTGCGCTTGCTGCACGATGCGAATGCCCTTGGCGATCGTCACCATCACGAGCAAAGCGACCGCGCCCACCAGTACGAGACCCGGACCCATCTCAGCTCTCCTTTTCTACCACGAGGGTAGTGCCGTCCACCTGAATCACCGTCACCCGCGCGCCCACTTCGATCGCCGTGTCGTCGACCGAGGCGCCGCGCCAGTCTTCCCCTTCCACCTTGACCCGCCCCACACGGGCGCGCGGGTCGATCCGTTCCAGGACGATGCCGGTCTTGCCCAGCAGGGCATCGACGCCCGTCCGCACATCGCCGCCGGGGCCAAGCTGGAAGCGCCGCACGATCAGGGGACGCAGGCCGATCATGCTCGCCAGGCTGGTGGCCGCGAATGCAATGGTCTGCACGGTCACCCCCACGAAGGGGATGAGGCCGAGCAGCCCGGCCGCGGCGCACCCCACCGCGAGACAGGCGAGCCAAAAGCCGGCCGTAAACATCTCTGCCACGACCAGCACGATTCCCGCCAGGAACCAGATCAGCCAGGCTTCCATGCAGTCAAAGTTGCAACCCTGTCCGCTTCCGCGCTATCCAATGCTGCACGAGCCTCGTACCGTTGTCAGTCATCCCTTCTGGAGAACCTATGACGACTCGCTGGCTGCCCCTCGCGTGCTGCGCCGTGTTCGCTACCACGGGCACCGCACAGACCAATCGCTTCGTGCTGAAGGGCGACTCCGTCGCCGTCTACAACCTCGTGGGGGAGCTGCGCGTCGAGCCCGGCTCGGGCAGCGACGTGGCGGTCGAGGTCACGCGCGGCGGCGCCGATGCGGCGCAGCTCGACGTACAGAGCGGTCCGCTGCGCGGGTACGAAACCCTGCGGGTCATCTATCCCGGCGATGTCATCAGCCTCCCGGATTGGGGCCACGGCTGGAACACGACGATGCACGTGCGCGACGACGGCACATTCGGCGATGATGGCGGCTGGCGTCGTGATGGCCGCGAGGTCCGCATTACCGGCCGCGCGCGCGGAGGACTCGAAGCCTACGCCAACCTGCGCGTCACGGTGCCGGCGGGGAGGCGCATCGGGCTGCATTGGGGTGTGGGCAAAGTCTTCGTGACCAACGTGGATGGCGTCATCGTGGTGCAAGCCGCTTCGGCCGACGTCTCCGCCGAACGTACGCGCGGCACCCTCAAGCTCGACACGGGCTCCGGCGAAATCGACCTGCACGACGCGAGCGGGGACGTGAAGCTCGAGAGCGGCTCCGGCGACATCACCGCCACGAACCTGCACGGCGGC
>Ga0134079_10000125_pt1 | contig 18309 bp, 17 predicted proteins | sample 15_taG_2_FD_119770 | JGI IMG/M metagenome (GOLD analysis project Ga0134079, IMG submission 119770) | Grasslands soil microbial communities from the Angelo Coastal Reserve, California, USA - 15_D_Rain_40cm_2_09182015 | ecosystem: Environmental > Terrestrial > Soil > Grasslands ...
CGCCCCGCTCGATCAAATCACGTCGGCTGCGGCGCGCGCCACGGTGAGATTGTGTGGCGGCAATCGCAGCGAGTCGGCCCGTCGCCTCTCGATCTCGACGCGGCGGCTGCGCCGGCTGCTCAATGGTGGCCGCGACGTTGAGGACGAGACGGAGGCCGACGACCTCGTCGAGCCGACCGCATTGTCGATGTAGGACTGTCCCGACCTACCCCCAGGGTCGAAATGACCCAATGCCCCGGCGCCCCGCCGGGGCTTTTGTTTGCAAGTCCTGACAACTCCGACGACTAGCTCGGTCGCGCAAGGTGGAACGTTTCCTGCTCTGTGTGCCGACGCCGCATGAAGTCGGTAGCACCCTCGAGCCCTTGGAGACTTCGCATGTCGGTTCGCCGCGCCCTAATCCTGCTCGCGCTCACCCTCGCCGCCGGATGCACCGGTGAACGACACCCGATGTCGGCTGGGACAACGCCGACCCCGCACCTGCTACGCTGGGCCGGAAACCTGCCACCGCGGTTCATCGCGCCTCAGTCTCACGGTGGCCTGCAGGCGTTCCTCTCGGACGGCCTCAGCCTCGATCGCAACACGGTTACGTTCTGGGCTGTGCGCGGCCAGCAGCGGTCGGTCCAGATCAACTACTTGGGCTCCACCGGCGATACCAGCTTCCCCTTCCTGCAGCTCTCGATCACCGATCCCGTCTTCGTGCCGGGCCGCGGCGAGCTCCAGCCGGGCGATTCCGTAGAGGTGACGGTCACGATCGACCCCAGCGCCATCGCGGTGTCGCTCGAGCCGACCGGTACGCAGTTCGGCGAGCCGGCCCACCTGAAGATCTCGTACGGCGGCGCCGACGGCGACATGAACGGGGACGGCGTCATCGACGCGGCGGACGGGCAGATCGAAACGCATCTGCTGGGCCTGTGGTACCGCGAGGGCTCGGCCAACGACTGGACGCAGATTCCCGCTTCCCAGTCGCTCGGAGACAAATCTTTTAGTGGAGAGCTGCACCATTTCAGCGAGTACGCTGTCGAGTTCCTAGAATACGCGGTTTCCTGGTAAGAGGCGCCACATGCACCCTTCACTCCTGAGCCAAGTCGGAGTGCGGCGGGGGACAGCCGTCCAATGATGCGCGCACGGCGAGAACACTCGACACGCGCGCGGCCGAGCGCGGCAGTTGCCGCCACCGGCCAACCGGCGGCTACAACGCTCCGCCGCTGCGCGAATTACGCGGTCGCGTACTAACCATGGAGACCCGAATGATGCTTCGGCGTCCGTGGTGGGTCGCGATCCTGCTGGTCGGCGCGGCCTGCCGCGATGCGACCGCGCCTTTCGATCAGTCGATGCCTCTGGCCGACCTCGCATCGGCGGCGGTAGAACCGCGCTTCCTGCGGCAAGCGCCAGGCGCGCCCCCGCTCGAGACCTACCAGGTCTCGTTCTGGGCCGTGGACGGCAAGGCGTCGTCGGTCACCGTGAACTACCAGCCCCGTGATGGTGAGTCGGTGGGCCAGCCGTTCCTGCGGTTCGCCATCCCCAAGAACGCGCTCGCGATGACGCCGGATGGGAAGCGGATGAATCGGGGCGACTCAGTCCTGGTGACCCTGACCATCGATCCCGTCAACTTCGGCGTGGACTTCCAGCCGTCGGGTATGCGGTTCTCGAGGGGGACCCCGGCGGAGCTGACGTTCTGGTACGGGAACGCGGATCCAGACCTGAACGGCGATGGCGTGGTTGACGCCACCGACCAGGAGTGCGCGGAGTACATCGCGCTGTGGGGCCATGCCGCCAACACGCGCTGGGCCAAGATGCCGTCCAGTATCGACGCGACCTTGACCAGCGTTTCGACAATGCTGCGCCATTTTTCCGAGTATGCCGTCTCCTGGTAGTCCCGAGGCTTGAGGGAGAGACACGATGCAAACGTCGTCACTGGTAGTCGAGAAGGCGCAGCAGCTTGCCGCTGCGGGCAACCACGCAGAGGTCGCCGAGTTCCTGGGCGCGCAGTCGCCCAGCACGCTCGAGGAATCGCCGACCCTGGCACTGCTCTTCGGCACCGCCAACGCGCGGCTCGGGCGGCACGCGGAAGGCCTGCGCTGGCTCGACAAAGCCCTCGATGAATCGCGCAAGCGGGAGGAGCAAGGCGTCGAGCGCCACGCGCTCAACGCCCGCGGCGCCATCGCCCTGGTGAGTGGACGGCTCGACGAGGCAGCCGACTACTTCACGCAGGCGCTGATGGCGGCGAGCCGGGACGGAGACCTGGCGACGACGGCGCGCTGCTCGAACAACCTGGGGATCATCAGCAACCTGCGCGGCCGGCACGCCGAGGCGATCGGCTCGTGGGAGATCGCAGTCGCCGCGTTCGAGCGGGCCGGGTCGCCGGCGGGCGTGACCGAGTGCTACCACAACCTCGCGATCACGTACCGCGAGCAGGGTGCCCTCGACCGCGCGCTCACGGAGGCCGATCGAGCCGTCGCCAAAGCGGAGGCGGCCGGCGATCAGACGCTGTGGGCCCTCACGTTCCGCGGACGCGCCGAGATCCGCGTGGCGCGCGGTGAGCTGGAGGCGGCGCAGCAGGACTTGGACCAGGTGCGCGAGCTCCGCGGCTACGTTCCCAATTCGATCAGCGATGCCGAGGACCTGCGGGTCGTGGCGCTGCTGCGCGGGGCCGAGGGCGACCTCGGGGCCGCCGAGCGGTTGCTCCGCGAAGTGATCCAGCGGGCCGGGATGCACTGCCGGCCGCAGCTCCAGGCGGAGGCCACGCGGGACCTCGCCATTACCCTGCATCGCGCCGGCCGCCACGCCGACGCACAGACGGCCGCGCGGGCGGCGAAAGCGATCTTCGTCCAGCTCGGCGCCGAGCGCGAAATCCGCAAGCTCGCCGGCCAGGAGTGGGGCGACGACTTCTCGGCGGAATTGCGTGGGTCCCTGGCCCCGCTGCACGCGGCGCAAGAATTGGCCGACGCCGGCCGCTACACCGAGCTCGTCGCCTACCTGGGCGAACGCCCGACGGCCGAGCTCGAGCAATCGCCGATGCTGGCGTTGCTCAACAGTATCGGGCACAGCCGGCTGGGGCGGCTGGACGTCGGGCAGCAGTGGGCGTTGGTCGCCCTTTCGCGGGCCCGCGTGCTCGGCGACCGGCGTCTCGAGCTGCGCGCGCTCAACGTGTGCGGCGCGGTCGCGCTCGAGCGGGGCGGCATCAACGAAGCCACGCTCTTCTTTACGCGGGCGCAGGAGGAGGCGATGCAGGACAACGACATGGCGAGTGTGGGCCGCTGCGCCAACAACCTCGGCATCATCGCGAACCTGCAGGGCGACTACGGCCGCGCGGTCGGCGCATACACGCGCGCCATCGCGGCGTATCAGTCGGCGCGCCACGAGCGCGGCGTCGCCGAGTCGCAGCACAATCTTGGCATCACCTACCGCGAGCAGGGAGACCTGGATCACGCGATGCAGGCCGCCGACGCCGCCGTGCGGGAGGCGGGGCGTTTGGGGGACGACCGGCTCATGGCGCAGGCGCTCGCGGGGCGGGCGGAGATCCGCATCCTGCGCGGCGAGCCGGGGCTGGCGATCCTGGAAGCCGAGCGCGCGCTCGCGATGCACCGCGAGATGCAGGATACCGTTCGCGAGATGGAAGACCTCCGCATCCTCGCGGTGGCCGTCGGCGTCGCGGGCAAGACCGACGATGCCGCGCGCATGCTGCGCGACGTCATCGAGAAGGCCACGGAGCACGCGCGGCCCATGCTGGTTGCTGCCGCCCAGCGCGACCTCGCGTATCTCTGGGCGCGCCACGGTGACGTCGGCCCGGCCAAGGAAATGGCCCGGATGGCCCGTGCGGCGTTCCATCGCCTCGGCTCGAAGGTGGAGATCGAAAAGATGACCGCGCTGCTGACGCAACCGCACCCGGGAGCGCCGAGGATCGGCCTTGCCGACCCGGCCCCCAGCGCGGTGGATCTCGATGCTGTCCCCAAACTCAGGGACACGACGATCACGAAGCGCGAGACGATCGGGCCGGCGTGAAGGCCGCCGTCATACGCCCCGCCGGCGACTTGCTGATCGAAGCCCGCGCGCTGGAGCGTGCGGTGTGCATGACGGGCGCGGTCGCGTCATACGAGGCGGCGATTGCCGCCGCCGACGCGGCGGGAGAGCCCGCCGTCCTGTCCGAGGCGTTGCGTCGTCTGGCGATCATTCGCCACCGCCGCGGCGATTCGGCCGACGCGCGGGCCTTGTGCCGCCGCAGTCTCGCGGTCGCGCAGGGAGCGGGGAACAGCCTGCTCGCCGCCGAGGCCCTCAACACGCTCGGGGGGATCGGCCTCGAGACCGACGGTGTCGTGGAAGTCCGCGAACATTTCCTCCGCGCCCTCGAGCTCGGCGGTGAGAGCCGGCAGCTGCGGGCGCGCGTCGAGCAGAACCTCGGCATCCTCGCGAACATCCAGGGCGACTTCGAAGAAGCGCTGACGCGCTACGGGCGCTCCCTCGACGCCTACCGCGCCTGTAACGACGAGCAGGGTTGCGCCATCGCGTATCACAACCTCGGCATGACGAGCCTCGACCGCAAAGAATTCGACGCGGCGGAGGGATACTTCCGGCAGAGCCGCGAGATCGCGCAGCGCGCCGGCGACGCGTACCTCGAAGGTCTCTGTCTGGTGAACCATGCCAAGGTGCACGCCGCCCGTGAGCGGTACGAGGTCGCACTCGCCAACGCGGAGGCGGCCCTCGCCGTCTTCGATCGCGTCGGCGCCGAAAGTGCCAAGGCCGATGCGTACCGCGTGATCGGAATGGTGTACCGGGAGACCGGCCGTCACGCCCTCGCCGAGTCGCGCCTCCGTGCCGCCATCGATCTGTCGGTGACGGCCGGCTCGGCGCTCAATGAGGCCGAAGCGTCGCGGGAGCTAGCGGTCCTCTATCAGGGGATGGGCCGGAACCAGGACGCGCTGCGGCTGCTCGACGCGGCGCGCCGCTTGTTCCGCCGTCTCGACGCACACGTCGACCTCGTGTACGTCGAAGGCAAGGAGGCCGAGCTCGAGGACACCTACCTGGCCGTCGTACGCGAGTGGGGGCAATCGATCGAGTCCGCCGATCCCTATACGTTCGGTCACTGCGAGCGCGTGGCGCGCCGCGCCGTGGCGGTGGCCGAAGCGATGGGCATGGATGAGCACGCGCAGACGACGGTCCGCGTCGGTGCCTACCTCCACGACGTCGGCAAGGTGCGCGTCCCTCATGAAATCCTGAACAAGCCCGATCAGCTCACGTCCGAAGAGTTCGAAGTCGTCCAGCAGCACGCCGTGTGGGGGATCGACCTCCTCTCGGCCGTCGAATTCCCCTGGGACATCAAGCCGATCATCCGCTGGCACCACGAGCGACACGATGGCACGGGGTATCCCGATCGCCTGCGTGGCGACGAGATTCCGCTGTCGGCGCAGATCGTCGGCATCGCCGATGTCTACGACGCGCTCACCACGTCGCGTCCCTACCGCGCGGCCCTGTCGCGGGCGCGCGCCCTCGCGGAGATGGACCGCTGCAAGAGTTGGTGGTCCGACGCCGTGCGGACCGCGTTCCGCAAGTCGTTGTCGACCAGCATCCCCGACATGCTGATCCCCCTCAAGCAGCCGCGGCCGGCGATCGCCCTCTCCGCCTAACGTCCGGCGTTTGCGCCCCCGGCATGGGGGCGGTATCGTCGGAGCATGACCGCCCTCCTCTTAGCCGTCGTCCTCGCACAAACGCCGCAAACGCCGCAAACGCCGCTGCGCATCGCCGCGAGCAGCTACGCGACGACCGAAGTCCACCTCAACGCCCGGCGCATCGGCACCAACTGGTACGAGGAGGACGCGAGCCTGTCGGGTCCTTCACGCATCGCAATCAGCTACGGTCAGCCGCACGCGCGCGGCCGCAAGGTCGAAGGTGGGCTCATTCCCCTCGACACCGTGTGGCGTTTCGGCGCGAACATGGCCACGACCCTGCACACGGACCTCGATATCACCGTCGGTACCGTGAAGGTGGCGCGCGGGGACTACTCGCTCTTCGTGTTGTATACGCGGACGGGATGGCAGCTCATCGTGAATCGCGGGACGGGGCAGTGGGGCACCGACTACGACGCCGGCAAGGACGCGGGCCGCGTGCCGCTGACGGCCCGCGTCCTCACCGAACCTGAGGGTTCACTCACGATCTACCTGGTACCCGACGCCGCGCAGCCGACGACCGGCTACGCCGATCTGCGCGGCGTGCTCCGCATCAAATGGGGCAGCACGGAGCTGAGTACCGGGTGGCGCATCGACCAGTAGGTCTAGCGCGCCCGCAGGCGCACGTCGATGTCCGTGATGATGTCCCGCGGCGGACCCTTCCTCGTCCATCCCCGGTGGCGGCCACGATCGTGCCGATCGTCCCGATCGCCACGGTCCTCCCGGACCTCCCACAGGCCGCGCACGGCGACGCGGTCACGATTCGGGGTGGCGAAGATCCGGACGATCTCGCCGTCGCCGCGCCGACCCCAGATGATGCGGTTCGGTCCCGACCGCTCGACGCGGTACACGACCCAGCCGCGATTGACCAGCACTTCGCGCGTGACCACCACGACGCGGTCCACCGGCACCACGTACTCGTACTCGGCGGGTTCGCCGTAGACGACCGTCGCGCTCGTGAATCCACCCGCGCACCCCGCGAGACTCAGCGTAGCGGCGAGCATCGCATATCGCTTCATTAGGGCGTCCTCCGATTTGAGAAACCTGCGTCCCCTGTGACCCCGCTTGTGCCGAGATGTTTACGGTTTCATGTGATTGACGTCACCAGGCAGGGGGTCGGACGCTGTGCTCCGGCTACCGGGCTCGGGCCCCGTTCCCTATCTTCGTGCCGGCTGAAACACACTCCCTAAGGAGGCAAGGCGATGAACGCGAGCACTGCGCGGGCGCTCTTTGTCGGTCTCTTGGTGGCCGTTTGGGTCTGGCTGACGGGTCAAGCAAGGCTGCGGGTCGAGGTCTGGCCCGGGATCGTGGCCCTCGGCTGCTACTTTGCCGCCGGCGGCGGCATCTCCGGGCTACAGAAGACTGTGATCGGCACTCTGTCCGGTGTCGCGTGGGTGCTGGTCGCTGAAGCGGTGCAGGTGGCTGTCGGCGGCACCAGCATCGTGACTGCCTTGATCGCCGGTGCGATGGCGGTGGGCATCATCCTCGTGGCGCGCGTGCCGTTCCTGGGGTTCGTCGCCGGCGCGTTTGTCGGAGCGGGCGTGGCGTGGGGCCTGCACGTGAACACCCTACAAGAAGGGATTCGGGTCGGCATCCCCCTGGTCCTAGGCGCAGTGGTCGGTTTCGTGGCCGAGCGGTTGGCCGGAGCGGTCGCGGCGCGTAAATCGTAAAGACTCTATGATACTGGGGGTCGGCGACGTTGCCGACCCCCGTTGTGCGCCGGTATCTTTTCTTCATCTCTCCCACTCAGCGCCTCCTCGGAGCGGTAAAACGTGACGAACGATCCACGGTATCCCATCGGCAAATTCAATCGTGTGACGAGCTTGACGGCGGCGGAGCGCGCGACCTGCATCGAGCAGGTCGCCGCCGCGCCGGCCCAATTTCGCCGCGCGGTGGCTGGTCTCACGCCGACGCAGCTCGACACGCCGTACCGCGAAGGCGGCTGGACCGTCCGCCAGCTGGCGCATCATGTGCCCGACAGCCACATGAACGCGTATCTGCGGTTCAAGTTCGGCCTGACCGAGGATTCGCCCGCCATCAAGACCTACGAGGAGAAGGACTGGGCGAAGACGCCTGAGGTGGCCGCCACGCCCGTGGACGTCTCGCTGGCGTTGCTCGATGCGCTGCACGCGCGTTGGGTGACGCTGTTGCGATCGATGACGCCGCAGCAGTTCGAGCGCACGCTCAAGCACCCGGAGATGGGCCCGACGACCCTCGATACGATGCTGGCGCTGTACGCGTGGCACGGCCGGCACCACACGGCGCATGTGACGAGCCTGCGCGAACGCAAGGCCTGGAAATAGCGATGGTCGATTTCGCCGACGACGATCTGGACGAGGAATTCCCCCTCGGCGACGGCAGCGCCGAGACGGAAGCGACCGTGCTGTGTCCCTACTGCGGCGAGCCGAACGAGATCGCTCTGGACGCGGGCAGCGGCGCCGCCCAGGACTACGTCGAGGACTGCCAGGTTTGCTGCCGTCCCTGGCGAGTCACGGTCTACTACAATGACGCCGGTGGTGCGGAGGTGTCCGCCGCGCCGCTCGACGACTAACGCGCTTCTGCAAGGCGCCGTCCGACCTCGCTCCAGTTCACGACATTCCACCACGCCGCCACATAATCGGGCCGCCGGTTCTGGTACTTGAGGTAGTACGCGTGCTCCCACACATCGAGGCCGAGTAACGGCGTCTTGCCGTCCATCACCGGGCTGTCCTGGTTCGCGGTGCTCAGCACCTCGACCTTGCCGCCGGCCGCCACGAGCCACGCCCACCCGCTGCCGAACCGCCCCGTCGCCGCCGCGGTCAGCTGCTCCTTGAGCTTGGCGAATCCGCCGAGTGCCTTCGTCACGGCATCCGCCAGCTTGCCGGATGGCTCACCGCCGCCGCCTTTGCCCGCCGGCGCCATGATGGTCCAGAACAACGAGTGGTTGTGATGGCCGCCGCCGTTATTGCGGACGACGGTGCGAATGTCTTCGGGGATTGTATTGATGTTGCGCAGCAGGTCTTCGAGGGTCTTCTGGTGCAGCTCGGGATGCTTGTCGAGCGCCCCATTCAAGTTGTTGACGTAGGCTTGATGGTGCTTGCCGTGGTGAATCTGCATCGTCTGCGCGTCGATGTGCGGCTCGAGCGCCGCGAAGTCGTACGGCAGAGCCGGAAGCGTGTGCGGCATGTCCCCCCATCCTTGAAGATCGTGGTCCTCTAGGAACCCGGTCCCTCGCGGATGGGTTCCCCCCCCATTATATCCCGGGCCATGGCGTCCGTCACCCTGCGCGGCCTGACCGTCTCGTTCGACGCAGCGAGCCAGGCCGCCGTCCACGACCTCACGCTCGAGGTGCTGGACGGGGAGCTGCTCGTGCTGCTCGGTCCCTCGGGATGCGGCAAGACGACGGCACTCCGCTGCATCGCGGGGCTCGAGCATCCCGCCGCGGGCGACGTCCTCATCGATGATCGCGTCGTGACTCGCGTGCCGCCCGCCGATCGCAACGTGGCGATGGTATTCCAGAACTACGCCCTGTACCCACACCTCACCGTCGCCGAGAACATCGCCTTTCCCCTGGAGGTGCGCGGCGCGACGCAAGCGGACATCGACCGCCGCGTCGCCGGCGTCGCGGCGCGGCTCGGCATCGCCGATCTGCTCGAGCGGCGCCCCGATCAGCTGTCGGGGGGCCAGCGCCAGCGCGCCGCGCTCGCCCGCGCGATGGTGCGTGAGCCGGCGGTATTCCTCCTGGACGAACCCCTGTCGAATCTCGACGCCAACCTGCGCGTGGAGCTCCGCGCCGAGCTGGTGGCGCTGCACCGCGCCCTCGGCGCCACCATGGTGTACGTCACGCACGATCAGGGCGAGGCGATGACGATGGGGCAGCGCATCGCCGTGCTGCACGAGGGACGTCTCCGCCAGGTGGGCACGCCCGCCGAAGTCTATCAGCGCCCCGCCGATGTGTTCGTCGCCCGCTCGCTGGGTACGCCCGCGATGAACATTCTCGCCGGCCGCGCTCGTGGGACGCCCGACAGCATCGAAGACCGGATGTTCGAGTCCGGCAGCCTCCGAATTCCCGTCGCCCTGCCCACCTACGAAGGAGAAATCCAGATCGGCGTCCGCCCCGAGCACGTGGGGGTCTGCGCCGTCGACAAGGGTGCCGGCAACGGAGACATCCTGATTGTCGAGCTGTTGGGCAACGAAACCGTCGTGCACCTCAATGCCGGCGGGCAGCCCCTCATCGCGCGACTGCCCGGGCTGGTCGACGTGCAGGTCGGGACGCGCGTCGGCCTGAAGGTCGATCGGCGCCATCTGCATTTGTTCGACGCGAGCGGAGTGCGGATTCCGTGACCGGCGCGCGGCGCTGGACCGTGATGACGGCGGCCCTCGCCGCGATCGTCGCGCTGGCCGTCCTGGCGGCAGCCCGGTGGGAGGAGGGGCGCTTTGCCCGCGCGGGCGCGGTCCGGATCGCCCGCAGCACCGCTGCGTACTTCGCCGCCGTGACGCCCGCCAGCCGCGCGGACTCCGCCGATCTCGATCTCACGCAGCTCTTCGCACAGGCCCGCGCGCTCGCGACGCTGCCGGGCTGGGTCTGGCCCGTGGAGATCTACCACGGGACCGCGCCCCTGGTCGACGCGGGCGGAGCGCCACTTCCCGCCACCGAGCTCGACCGCGTTCCCGAGTGGCGCAATGGCGCCGCGCTGGTGCCGTTGCGGGGAGGCGGCCGCGCAGACGCCGCGCCTCCCCGCGCCGTCGGCGTCGTGGCGATTGGGCCGGCCCATCGCGGGGGCCTCGCGGCGCTGTGGCCGGGATGGGGGATTCCGGCGGCGCTGCTCGCCGTGGGGATCGCGGCCGCCGCGGCGGCCGGGCGCCGGTCGCGGCGCGACTGTCTCGTGGCGGCGCTGGTGCTGGGCCTCGCCGCCTACGCCGACGTGCGCGGCGCCGCGCGCCGCAGCACCAACGATTGGCTCACCGCCACCCGTCTGCTCATGCAGGAGGCCGCGACCCGGCTTCCTGGGCCGCGTATCCGCGTGACGCTGTCCGAATTGAGGCCGGTGACGTTGGGGGCAGAGCTGGTGTGGGCCGACAGCACGACGCAGGAGCCCCGGCGCGCTCGGGTGCGTGGCACGACCATCGCCGTCGTGGCGGCCCGGCTCGGGTCGGGCCGTTGGGCCGATCTGCGCACATCGCCCGCCGAGGCACTCAGCGGCGTCTGGTTGCTGGGCCTCCTCGGCCTCGCGCTGCTCGGCCCGCTCGGATTTGCCGCGCTCGATTGGGGGGCGCGCACTGCCCCTGGGGAAGTGCGTGAGGCGGCGACTGCCTGGACGTTCCTCGCGCCCGCGGGCCTCCACCTCGCGCTGTTCTCCGTCGCGCCGATGCTCTTCAGCCTCTACCTGGCGGTGCACGGTGCTTCCGGTGGGTTCCTCGATCCGGGGAGGCCCTACGTCGGACTCACCAACCTCCGGGCCGTGGTGCGCGACCCCTTGGTCTGGAGATCGCTCGGGACCACGGCGCTGTACGCCCTGTACGTGCCCGCGTCGGCGGCGCTCGCGCTCGTGGTCGCGCTCGTGCTGAGCCGCCCCGGGCGCACCGCGCTGGTGTTGCGCGCGGCGTTCGTGCTTCCCGTCATGGCGTCGGGGGTCGCCGTGGCGCTCGTGGCCCAGTCGGTCGCGAGCCTCGGCGCTCGCGATTGGTTGGGGAGCCCGCGGACCGCCTTGCTCGTGGTGATGGTGCTCTCCGTCTGGACGCAGCTCGGCGCGCAGATGATGGTCTTCGTCGCCGGCCTGCAGCGCATCCCCGACACATACCTCGATGCCGCGCGCGTCGACGGCGCGAACCCCTGGCAGCGCTTCCGGCGTGTGACGTTCCCATTGCTCAAGCCGATCTGGCTTTTCGTGCTCGTCACGGGCGTGATTGGGGCGGTGCAGATGTTCACCTACGTCTACGTCCTCACGGGCGGCGGTCCGCTGCACGCCACGGACGTCATCATGCGCCGGGTGTTCGAGGTCGGGTGGGACTCGCTGGAGTTTGGGCGGGCGAGCGCGCTGTCAGTGTTGGTCTTTGTCCTGCTGCTGGGCGTGTCGGCGCTGCAGTTCAAACTGCTCGCCCGAGAAGGGCGGGGGGCGCATGCGTAGGCGTAGCTGGATCGGCCTCGTGCTCATCGCACCTTTGGCGCTCGCCATGCTCGCGCCCTTCCTCTATATGGTGCTGCGGTCGGTGGTGGACGCCTCGGGGATGCCGCGGTGGAGCGATGCGAACTACCGGGCGGCGCTCGACGCGCTGCCGTTCCCGCGATTTCTCGTGAACAGTGTCGTCCTCGCCGGTGGAGCGGCGGTCGCCCAGGTGCTCACCAGCGCCACCGCGGCATATGCCTTTGCGCGCCTGCGCTTCCCCGGGCGAGACCGCGTCTTCCTCGCCGTGCTCGCGATGCTGATCATGCCCACGGTCGTGCTCATCGTTCCCCGGTTCCTGATGATCGATGCCCTGGGCTGGGTGGACAGTTACGCGGGGCTGCTCTCGACCGAGCTTGTGTCGGTGTGGGGAATCTTCTTCCTGCGTCAGTACTTTCTCACGCTGCCTCGTGATCTCGAGGATGCGGCGCGGCTGGACGGGGCGGGGGAGTGGACGATCTTCTGGCGGGTGATGTTGCCCCTCGCGAAACCGGGGCTGGTCACGCTGGGGCTGCTCGCGTTCGTGAATCAGTGGAAGAGCTTCTTGTGGCCGCTCGTCGCGACGCGATCGCTCGACATGCGGGTGCTGGAGGTCGGGCTCGAGCGGTTTCACGGGCTGTATTGGTCGAACGAGCCGGTCCAGATGGCGGCGGCGGTGATCACGACGCTGCCGCTCTTGATCGTATTCGTGGTGGCGCAGCGCTACGTTATTCGCGGGTTGCCGTTGAGCGCGTCGCGTTCCTGAAGACCAAACTCCAACTGATGTCCTGCGTGGTGCCCTGCGGCCACTCGATTACAGCGTGGACGGCGTTGCCGCTCTGCAGCCGGCGCACCGTGCAGGCGACGTCGCTCGTGCAGGTTCCCGGCCGCAGCCCTCGAGGCACGGCGACGGTGACCGCGTATGCGCGTCCATCCAGGTTCACCGACTTCGCGGTGAGGGTACGCGTGGCGGCGTCCCAGCGCTCGTCCGTGATGTCGATCGCGCCCTGAATGATGTGTCGCGTGGTGCCGATCACCTGGGGATGCGTCGCCGCGGGCCGCAGCGAAACGGTGAGCGCGGAGTGGGGCGCGATCGTCGCCTTGAGCACCTGTTGCACATCGGCGAGGGGACGGTCGGTCCACACGTCGTAGGCGGTAAACCGCGCGGTCGCCCCTCCTCCTGAGGCGGGGATGCCGAGCGCAGCGAGGGCTTGGGAGATCGTCTGCGCTTCCTCCTCCCAGTTCACGAGCAGCACCGTCCACCAGCGTGGGGCGCCTTCGGTGATCCACGTCGGCGCGGGACGATCGCGACGGACGCTCCAGAATCCACCATCGCCTCCGTGGTCGGTGACGTGGATCGCGAGGGTGTTCTCGCCGCCCCAATTCAGCAGCGCGCTGGGGACCTGATAGCGCCGGTAGGCACGCCACCCTTCGGTCTCGCCCACCTTCTGTCCGTTGACGAATGTTTCATCGGCGTCGTCGATCTTGCCGAGCTCGAGCATGACGGCCCGGTCGTCCGCGTGACCGCTTGATCGGCCGGGCGGGAGCGTGAAGCGGGTGCGGTACCAGGCCTGACCGTCGTAGTCCGGATGGCCGGCGCGCTCCCACACCTGCGGCACCGCGAGGGTTTCCCACGTCTCGTCGTCGTAATCGCGCGTCGCGTACCGTGCATCATCGCCGGTCCGGAACCGCCAGGGGCCGCGCAGGCGCATGACCTCGTCGCCGGCGACGAGCGCGGGTGCCACCTCGCGTTCGTCGACTTGAGTGCCGACGGGGCGGCCCGGGCGCGTGGGGAGCGCGGCCGGCAAGGTCTTCTGGAGCACGGGAAGGCGTTCGACGGGCAGTTTGGGCAGGTTGTCCGACAGCACCGTCACTCCGCCCGACGCCGCGACGATCGATGCCCACACGCGCGCCTCGTCGAGCGTAAGCGGTGGCCGGGCGACGAGACAGTCGGGGTCGTTGAGCCAGACGGCACGCTGGTAGAAGCTGCGCAGCGCCGCGGCGCGCGCCGGCGCCTGGATGCCTCCCCAACTCGGGCTCACATCTTCGCCGATGCGCATGCCGTCCACGAGGCCGGCGGCATGTTGGAGCGGTGCCCCGCAGCCAAGCAGGAAGGCCTCGGTGCCCAGGCCATCGCGCAGCGCGGCCAGGCCGCCGCGGTACGCCTCGGCGTGCGTGAGGCCGCCGTAGTGTGCCGCGCCAGCCGTCGACCAGTGGAGGAAATCGATCTTCAGGTAATCGTAGCCCCAGTCGCGTACGACCTGGCGCGCCAGGTCGTAGAGCCATTCCCGGACCTCGGGGTGCGCTCCGTCGAGCGCGTAGATGCGACCGCCCCAATCGTCCCGCGTGTCTACGACCAGCGGGGCCCCGTCGGCGCCACGCAGCAGCCACGGCGCGTGCGACGCAGGAATAGTGGACCGCTCGGCGACGGCGAAGGGCGCGACCCAGAGCCCGGCCAGGAACCCCTGCGCGTGGATACGGTCGGTCAACCACCGGTGGCCGTGTGGGAACTTGGGGTTCGCGTCCCAGTCCCCCGCGGATCGCTGGTAGCCGTCGTCGACCTGGATGTAGCGGAAAAAGCGCCGATCGAACTGCGCGGCGCAGAAGTCGAGGTTGGCCAGGACATCGGCCTCGGTGACCGCATTACCCAGCTCGTACCACGAGCACCAGCCGGCGGGTGCCGCGAGCTGCGCGAGCCGCTCGCGGTCCACCGTCGAGGCGGGCGTCGCCAGCGCGCTGAGGGCGGCGAGACCATCGCCGTCCGGGAGATAGGCGATGCGCATCGTCGACGCGTCGCCCTCGGGCCGGACCGGGCGGGCCGGGAGCCAGTCGCTCACGGCCTCGAGCCCGCCGCCCGCCGCTTTGACCTTGGCCTCCCCCGGCTCGCCGGCGTCGAAGGCCCACGCCAGGCCGCGGCGTTCGCGCGTGAAGCCGACGGCGGCGTGGCTCACGAAGTCCGTGGCCTCGGTGACTGTTTCGATCCGGCACGAGTCCCACGACTGATAGCCGTTCACCAGCGCGACCAGCGCCCCGCCTCCCGGCAGAACCTGTGCTTCGGTGGCGGCCAGAAAGCGCACGCCGCGGATCGTCGTGAGGACACGGTCGGGATAGATGCTGATGGTGATGCTGCCCTGAGCGCCGGGACCGGCTTCCCAGGCCGCGAACTCCGCTTCGATCCACACGCCGCCGGCCGCCGCGGCGCGGCCGCGGACGGCGAGCGACTCACCGCCGGGAGGCCGGCGGTTCGCGACGCTGATATCTTGCAGGTCCGCGAGCGTGACCAGCGACTCGCCCACCCAGACACCGAGGGTGGCGGCGCGCACGAGCGGAACGGGCTGGCTGTCGGCGTGGTACCACAACGACCACCGACGCTGTTCGTCGAGATCGAAACGCAGTCCCCCCACTCCCGCCGCCGGCCCGCCGGGCGGCGGGATCCGAGGTGAGCGCCACAGTCCGGCGGAGGCCGCTCCAGTCAGGAGAACGAACGTGCGTCGATCCACAGCCTCAATGTTGGTCGTGCTGGCATTTTTGTCTACGCCGCCGCTCGCGGCGCAGACCGATTCCGCGCGCGCGGCGGCGCCGGAACCCGCGCGGGGGAAGAGCGCGATCGGCGTCGGCTTCGCGGCCACGCTCGGCAACAACTGGCAGATCGAGAGCGCGGAGATCGGCTACGTGCGGCGCTCGTCGCACGGACTGGTCGGTGCGGTGTCGGTGGGCGGGCGATTCGGCGCATTCATCGACGAGGGCGCGATTCTCGGCGGCAACCGCGGCTTCGTGTTCGCGACGACCCTGGCGGCGCGCACCGCGCGACTCGGGCTCGCCGAGCTGGGCGACCAGATGAACCTCACGTCGCTCGGGTTCGACGTCACCGTCGAGGCCACGGGATACCTCACCGCCAACTCGCCACTGCCGCAGGGCTCGACGTGGGGCGCGCTGGCCGTCCTGCCGGCGCTCCGCGTCGGCGGAGGCGACGGGCCCACGTACGGACTGCTGGTCGGGCCGACGTGGTTCTTCGGTGGTCCCCAAGTCGAAGTGCGCGGCTTGTTGGCCTTCCGCGTCGAGGCGCCGCTGGCGCGCCGGGAGCGCCATCCCTAGGTTAGCGGCCAATGGCCGCTCCCCAGCTCGAGTCCGATCATCCCGGCCTCAGCGTCCTCGCTGAGGTCGCCCGAGTCCTGGCTGACGGCCCCCCGCTCGAGGCGGCGATGCATGGGGTCGTCTCCGTGCTGCGACGCGGCCTGGCGCTGCGCCGCTGCCGCCTCTGGCTCCGTTCCGCCGACGGCGCCCACTATCTCCCCATCGCCCCCCCCGGCGACGAAGCGCTGCTCCCCGGGTTCGCCGCGCCCGTCGCCGAGTGGGTCGCCGCCGGTCCCCATCAGGAACCGACTCCGGGCGGTGCGCTGCTGCGCTTGCCGCTGCTCCACGACGGGGCGCCCCTGGGCTGCTTCGAGGTCGTCATCCCCGAGGGGCGTCATGAGCACATGGCGCACGACGTCCTCGTCGTGGTGGCGCAGATGCTCGCGCCGGTGCTCGCCGCCACCGAGCTGTCGCAGGACCTCGCCTCCGAGGTAGCCCTGCGCACGCGCGAGCTCGAAGCGCAACGCAATTTTGCCGCGCGCATCATCGACTCACTGCCCCTCGGTTTGTATGTGATCGACCGCGAGTATCAGATCCGCGCGTGGAACCGCAAGCGGGAGACGGGCACGCAGGGCGTGTCGCGGGAGGATGCGTTGGGACGGGGCGTGTTCGAAGTGCTCGACCGCCAGCCGCGCGAGCTGCTGCAGCAGGAGTTCGACCGCGTGTTCGCGAGCGGGGAAATCCAGCAGGTGGAAATGGAGTCGGCCACCACCGGCGAGGCGCGTCACTACCGCATCACCAAGATTCCCATGCGGCTGGACGACGACGAGATCTCGCACGTGATCACGATCGGCGAAGACGTGACCGGGTGGCGGCAGGCGCAACAGCGCCTCGCGCAGACCGAGAAGCTCGCCGCGGTGGGGCAGCTCGCCGCCGGGGTCATGCACGAAATCAACAATCCGCTTGCGACGATTCTGGCCTGCAGCGAAGCGCTCGCGCTTCGCCTCGAGGACCTGCCGCCCGGCGAGCGGCACGCGCAAGAAGAGTACATCAAGATCATCGACACCGAGGTGCAGCGCTGCCGGCGCATCGTCGACACGCTGCTCGACTTCTCGCGTCCCAAGAGCGGTCACAAGCGCGCCGTCGACATCAACGCCGTCATCGAGCAGACGCTGTTTCTGCTCAAGCACCACGATCGCTTCAAGTGGATCAACGTCGAGCGACAGCTCGGCACGGGGTTGGGCGCGCCGATGGCGGACCCCGAGCGGCTGATTCAGTGCTTCATGGCGCTGATGCTCAATGCGCTCGACGCCATGAACGCGCGCGGGCTCCTGACGGTGCGCACCGGACCGAATCCCAATCGCGGCGATGAGGTCCTGATCGAATTCATCGACACCGGGACGGGGATCGGCCAGGACGACCTGAGCAAGATCTTCGAGCCGTTCTTTACGACCAAGCCGCAGGGACGCGGCACGGGACTGGGCCTGTCGGTCGCGTACGGCATCGTGGAGGAGCATCGCGGCCGTATTGAAGTGGAATCTCAGGTCGGCGTGGGGAGCAACTTCAAAGTGTATCTCCCGATCTCATGAAGATCCTGGTCGTCGAGGACGACAAGACCGTCGGAGAGTACGTGCGCCGCGGGCTCGACGAGGCCGGGTATCACGCGGAGCTGGTGGGCGACGGCGATCAGGGCCTGCGGCTCGCCACCGGCGGACACTTCGACCTTCTCGTCCTCGACCTGCGGCTCCCCAAGCTCTCGGGGATCGAGGTGTTGCGCACGCTGCGCGACCGGGGAAACGGACTGCCGGTCCTGGTGCTCACGGCACAGGACGCGGTGGACTTCAAGGTGCAAGCGCTGCGCATGGGCGCCGACGACTACGTGACGAAGCCATTTGCCTTCGAGGAGCTGCTGGCGCGCGTCGAAGCGCTCGGCCGGCGCCCCAAGGCGATTACGCCACCCGTGCTCAAAGTGTCGGATCTGGCGCTCGACACGGGGAGTCGCGCGGTGACGCGCGCCGGCCGCGCCATCGAGCTGACGCCCAAGGAGTACGCGGTGCTCGAGTACCTGATGCGCCACCAGGGACGCGTCATGTCACGGACGCTGATCACTGAGTACGCCTGGGACTACCACTTCGATCCCGGTACCAACATCGTCGACGTGGTCATCACGCGGTTGCGCAAGAAGATCGACCATGGCCGCGAGCCCAAGCTGATCCACACGGTGCGCGGCGTGGGTTACGTCGTGAAGCCCTGATATGGAGAGCATTCGCGGGCGACTGACGCTATGGTACGCCACCGCACTGATTCTCAGCCTCGCCGTGTTCGCCGTGGTGCTGTACTTCGCGCGGCGCAGCGCCTCCTACCAGGATCTGGACCGGCGTATCCAATCCGAAGCCGATCTCACCGCGGGCATTCTGGCCGAGAGCTATCGGGCGCGCGGCGTGCTCGTCGAG
>Ga0134079_10000126_pt1 | contig 18147 bp, 15 predicted proteins | sample 15_taG_2_FD_119770 | JGI IMG/M metagenome (GOLD analysis project Ga0134079, IMG submission 119770) | Grasslands soil microbial communities from the Angelo Coastal Reserve, California, USA - 15_D_Rain_40cm_2_09182015 | ecosystem: Environmental > Terrestrial > Soil > Grasslands ...
CCTCGAGGCCGATGTCCCAAAGGAACGTGAGGAAGCGTCCGATCGCCTCGTCCGCGTTGCGCTCGGTCTTGTCTTCGAGCAGCACGAGCAAGTCGATATCGGACTGCGGATGCAGCTCGCCACGGCCGTAGCCGCCGACCGCGACGAGGTCCGCCGATTCCGTGATCTCCTCGGCGAAGTGCAGCCAGCTCGAGAGAATGATCTGATCGATGATCTCGGCACGCGCGCGCACGAGCGTCTCGATCGGGTCGTTGCGCTTGAAGCGCTCGGCGAGCCGCTCGCTCGCCTGGCGCAGCGCCTCGCGGAACGGACCGACGGCCGTGATATCCGCGCGCAGCGCGCGGTCGAGGGCCGCGCGATCGATCAGCGGGGCCGGCGCTGCGCTCGGTTGCGGATTGGTGGCCACGTCAGCCGCGGTCGGCCGCGCCGAGCGTCAGGACCTCGTACCCGCCCTCGGTCACGAGGACCGTGTGCTCCCACTGCGCCGAAAGCGAGTGGTCCTTCGTGACGACGGTCCAGCCGTCGGACAAGAGCTTCACCTCGCGCTTGCCCGCGTTGATCATCGGCTCGACGGTGATCGTCATTCCGGGCACGAGCTCGAGGCCCGTTCCCGGCCGGCCGTAGTGCAGCACTTGCGGATCCTCGTGGAACACGCGGCCGATGCCGTGCCCGCAGTATTCGCGCACGACCGAGAAGCGCTGCTCCTCGACGAAGCTCTGCACCGCGTGGCCGATGTCACCGAGCCGAGATCCGGGCCTGACCGCGCGGATGCCGCGCCACATGCCCTCGAAGCAGATTCGAGACAGACGCTCGCCGATGATCGGCGGTGCGCCGACGAAGAACATCCGGCTCGTGTCGCCGTGGAACTCGTCTTTGATCACGGTGACGTCGATGTTCACAATGTCGCCGTCCTTCAGCACGCGCTCGCTCGGGATGCCGTGGCAGACGACGTGGTTCACGGACGTGCAGATCGACTTCGGGAAGCCGCGGTAGTTGAGCGGCGCCGGGATCGCGCCGAGGTCGTTCACGATGTAGTCGTGGCAGATCTTGTCGAGGTGATCCGTCGACACTCCGGCTTTGACGTGCGGGCCGATCATATCGAGCACGTCGGCCGCGAGGCGGCCGGCGACGCGCATCTTCTCCTGTTCGTCAGGCGTCTTGATCGTGACCGTCATGCTTCGGGATGCCGAATCCCCGGAATGACCGGACCGCGTAGGAGGGCCCTGGCGGGCTGGAAGCGACTCCGGCTGCGCGGATCGGCGTTGTTGCTGCAAGGTTTGCTATGGTATAAAGCGCGCGCCTCGGAGGCAACGAAACCCCGAGGTTTTTACTACACACACGCGCCGTTGAACCGCCGACCGGGTGCCCTGGAAACGGGGTCGTCTGCGGGGCTGCGTGGAGGACCAACCCTAAGGAGAGTTCCATGGCCGACGTGTCGATGCGCCGGATGCTGGAAGCGGGCGTGCATTTCGGGCACCAAACCCGTTTCTGGAACCCGAAGATGTCGCAGTTCATCTTCGGAGAGCGCAACAAGATCCACATCATCAATCTCGAGCAGACGTTGCCGCTGTACAAGCGCGCGGCGGAGTTCGTGCGCAGAATGGTCGCGGACGGCGGCACGCTGCTGTTCGTGGGCAGCAAGCGCGCGGCACGGGAGGCGATCGCGACCGAGGCGCAGCGCTGCGGCATGCCGTACGTGAGCCAGCGCTGGCTCGGCGGCATGCTCACGAACTTCAAAACGATCCGTCAGTCGATCAAACGTCTGCGCGAGCTCGAGGAGCTCACCGAGGCCGGCACGAGCACCGAGTTCACGAAGAAGGAGATGCTCAAGCTCGTCCGCGAGCGCGACAAGCTCCAGCGCGCTCTCGGCGGCATCAAGCAGATGGACGATCTGCCGGACGCCGTTTTCATCATCGACGTCGGTCACGAGGAGATCGCCGTGCGCGAGGCGCGCAAGCTCGGCGTCCCCGTCGTCGCGGTCGTCGACACGAATTGCTCGCCCGAGGGCATCGAGTATCCGATTCCGGGCAACGACGACGCGATGCGCGCGATCCAGCTCTACGCGGAGGGCATCGCCGATGCGGTGCTCGTTGGCAAGGCCTCGATCCCCGAGGTGCCCACGGGCGACGACGAATTCGTCGAGCTCGACCAGGAGGGCAAGCCGAAGGTGGAGCAGAAGCCCGCGAAGAAGGCGCCCACGAAGAAGCGCGCGCGCGTCACGAAAATCCGTTCGAAGGGACGCACGCGGCCGCAAGCGGACGACGCCGGCGAACCGAGCGACGGCGCGACGCCGAGCGACGGCGCGGCGCCGAGTGACGGCGCGGCGCCGAGCGACGGCGAAGACGACGCGGCGGAATAAGGAGGACCGCAATGGACATCAAACCGGCTTTGGTCAAGGAGCTCCGCGAGCGGACCGGCGCGGGCATGATGGATTGCAAGAAGGCGCTCGTCGACGCGAAGGGCGATCTCGACGCGGCGGGCGAGCTGCTGCGAAAGCAAGGGCAGGCCAAGGCCGACAAGAAGGCCTCGCGCATCGCCGCCGAGGGACGCGTCGCGATCAAGAGCGACGAGCGCGCGGGACGCTACGCGCTCGTCGAGGTGAACTCCGAGACCGACTTCGTCGCGAAGGACGACAACTTCCGCAACTTCGTCGAGCGCGTCGCGGGCGTCGTGCTCGCCAAGCGGCCCGCGAGCGTCGAGGCGTTGATGAGCCTCGCCTCGGACGGCCGCACGCTCGAGGAGGGCCGCCTCGATCTCGTCACGAAGGTCGGCGAGAACATCAGCGTGCGCCGCTTCGACGTCCTCGAGAGCAAGGGCCACGTCGGCGCGTACGTGCACGGCAACCGTATCGGCGTGCTCGTCGAGATCGAGGGCGGCGGTGCGGAGCTCGCGCGCGACCTCGCGCTGCAGGTCGCCTCGCTCGCCCCGCGCTACGTCTCGCCGGATCAGGTGCCGAAGGAGCTGCTCGACAAGGAGCGGGAGATCATCCTCGCCCAGAGCGCGGGCGAGAAAAAGCCGCCGGAGATCCTCGCGAAGATGGTCGAGGGCAAGCTCCGCAAGTTCGTCGACGACATCACGCTCACCGGGCAGGTGTTCGTGAAAGACGACAAGAAGCGCGTGCGCGACGTGCTCGCCGCGAACAAGGCGAAGGTGAAAGCCTTCCGGCGCTTCGAGGTCGGCGAGGGCATCGAAAAGAAGGCCGCCGACTTCGTGCAGGAGGTCATGGCGCAGGCGTCGCAGAGTCGTTAATCTAAGCAGCCGCGTGGGCTTGCGGGCGGGTGGCGCCGGCGAGCCCGCGAGCGGAACGAGGCTGCAAGCAGCGAGGAGCTCATGGCGCAAAGCTCGCCGGCGTATCGGCGAATCCTTTTGAAGCTGAGCGGTGAGGCGTTGCTCGGCAACCAGCCGTACGGCATCGATCCGGCCGTGATCCGCCGCGTCGCGAGCGAGGTCGCCGAGGTCCTCGGCCTCGGCGTCCAAGTGGGCCTCGTGATCGGCGGCGGCAACATCTTTCGCGGCGCGGGCCTCGCCGAGGCCGGCATGGATCGCGTCACGGCCGACCACATGGGCATGCTCGCGACCGTGATCAACTCGCTCGCGATGCAGGACGCGCTCGAACGGCTCGGCTGCGTCGCGCGCGTGCTCTCCGCGCTGCAGATCCACGAGGTCTGCGAGGACTACATCCGCCGCCGGGCGATCCGGCATCTCGAAAAGGGCCGCGTGACGATCTTCGCGGCCGGCACGGGCAATCCGTTCTTCACGACCGATACCGCCGCGAGCCTGCGCGCGATCGAGATCGGCGCCGAGGTGCTGATCAAGGCGACGAAAGTCGACGGCATCTATTCGGCCGATCCGCTCAAGGATCCGAACGCGGTCCGTTACCGGGCGCTGTCCTTCGACCAAGTGCTCGCCGATCAGCTGCGCGTGATGGACGCGACCGCGATCGTGATGTGCCGCGAGAACAACCTGCCGCTCGTCGTCTTCAACTTGAACAACCCGGGAGATCTCGTGCGGATCGTCAAGGGCGAGACACTCGGCACGTCGGTCGCGAACCACTTGCCGAGGACGGGCACCGGGGAATGATCGCCGATATCAAGAAAGACGCCGAGCAGCGCATGCACAAGACGGTCGATGCGCTGAAGGACGAGCTGAAGCGAATGCGCACGGGCCGCGCGCATGCCGGCCTGCTCGAGAGCGTGCGCGTCGAGTATTACGGCACGCAAGTGCCGATCAAACAGACGGCGAACATCACCGTCGAGGACGCTCGCACGCTCGTCGTGACGCCGTGGGAAAAGCAAATCGTCTCGGCGGTCGAGAAAGCCATCTTGAACTCGGGTCTCGGACTGAACCCTGTCACCGCGGGCACGGTGATCCGCGTGCCGTTGCCGCCGATGACGGAGGAGCGGCGCAAGGAGCTCGTGAAAGTCGTGCGCCACTCCGCGGAGACGGGCCGCGTCGCGGTCCGCGCCGCGCGCCGCGAGGCTCTCGCCGACGTCAAGGATTTGCTCAAGGAGAAGCTCATCACGGAGGACGAGGAGCGCAAGGCTGAGGTCGAGACGCAGAAGCTGACCGACAAATACATCGCCCAAGTCGATGCGCTGCTCAAGGAGAAGGAAGCGGAGATCATGGAGGTCTGATTCGCGCGCCCGAGCCTAAAGCCTGCCGAACCCACCTTTTTTAGCCCACCGTCTTTTTTTTAAGCCCCACCATGGTCGCGAACCCGGCTACGCCCGAAGTTGAGATCACGAGGCCGCGCCACGTAGCGATCATCATGGACGGCAACGGGCGGTGGGCGCGCCGTCGCGCGCTGCCTCGTCAAGCCGGTCACCGCGCCGGCCTCAAGCCCGTGCGCGCGACGGTGGAGTTCTGCGCGCGGAGCGGGGCAGCCGCGCTGACGTTATTCGCGTTCTCGAGCGAGAACTGGCGCCGCCCGGCCGACGAGGTTCGCGGCTTGATGTCGCTGTTCGTCGACGCGCTCGAGCGCGAGGTCGAGGAGCTCGACGCGAACGGCATCCGCTTGCGCTTCATCGGCGACCGGGACGCGCTGAGCCCGACGCTGCGCCGGGCGGCCGAAGCCGCGGAGGCACGAACGCAGCGCAACTCGCGCATGGACCTGCTGGTCGCGGTCGCCTACGGCGGCCGTTGGGACATCGTGCGGGCGGCGCGCGAGCTCGCGGCGGACGTTGCCGCGGGGCGTCTGGATCCCGCCGCGATCGACGAGGCGAAGCTCGCGTCGGCGCTGCAGACCTCCGGATACCCGAGCGTCGACCTGCTGATCAGGACCGGCGGTGAGAAGCGCGTGAGCAACTTCCTGCTCTGGGATATCGCTTACGCCGAGTTGTACTTCTCCGACGTGCTGTGGCCCGACTTCACTTCGGCCGAGTTGCGCAAAGCGTTCGAGTTCTATGCGCGCCGTCAGCGCCGCTTCGGCCGCACCGGAGACCAGATCGAGGCCGTGGGTTGATCGGAGCGCGGATCATCACCGGCGCTCTGCTCGGCGGTGCAATCACCGCGGTCGTGCTGTTCCTGCCGACGCCCGTTGCCGCGGCCGTGTTGGGCGCGCTCTGGATCGTCGGTGCCTGGGAGTGGGCCGGCCTCGCGCGGCTCGCGGGCGGCGCGCGGCTCGTGTACGCGGCCGCGTGCGGACTCTGCATGCTCGTGCTGTTCCTCGTAGTCGACGCGCGCACGGCGCTCGCCGTGCTCGGCATCGCACTGATGGGGTGGATCCTCGCGTTCGCCGCGGTGCTCCGCTATCCGCGCGAGTTCGCGATGGGCACGGTCGCCGTGGCCGGCTTCGTCGCGCTCGTGCCGTCGTGGCTGTTGCTCGCGCGGCTGCACGGGCTAGAACCGCTCGGCCACGAGCTCGCGATGACGCTGCTCGCGATCGTTTGGGCGGCCGACGTCGGCGCGTACACGTTCGGGCGCGCTTTCGGACGCATCAAGCTCGCCCCGGCCGTGAGCCCGGGTAAGACCTGGGAGGGCGTGGGCGGAGGAGTGGCCGCGGCGACGGCCGCGGCCTGGGTCGCGGCGATCGCGATCGGGCTGCCGGTCGGGGCGCTCGTCGCGATCGGCATTGCGACCGCGCTCGTGTCGGTCGTCGGCGACCTCGCCGTGAGCGTCTTCAAGCGCAACGTCGGCCTCAAGGATACCGGCACGTTGCTGCCCGGCCACGGCGGCGTCATGGACCGGATCGATAGCCTCACGGCCGCGGTGCCGACCTTCGTCCTCGGCCTGATGCTCGCGGGAATCGCGCGCTGAGGCGGAACCGGGCGGGCCGGCCGAGGTCTGTTAGGTCAACAAGCGCGCCGGGGACGGGGCTCGGCTCGGGGCGCTTGTTGCGCGGCTGCGTCGGCCGCCTGCGCTGCCGGCGGACGGATCGACGGGCTAGAATACCGAGCGGCTAACTGCGATCTTGGGGGAAGGCGGATCTCCCGCGTCGGGGTCATCGAATGTCCAACATAGGCTCGTCGATTCTTGCCTTCGTCGTCGCGATCGGCGTGCTCGTCTCGGTGCACGAGTTCGGACACTTCTGGGTCGCGCGCCGGCTCGGCTTCAAAGTGTTGCGGTTTTCGATCGGTTTCGGCCGCCCGCTCGCTCGCTGGCGCGGTGCCGCGCCGGATTACACGGAATATTGGCTCTCGTCGATCCCGCTCGGGGGCTACGTGAAGATGCTCGACGAGCGCGAGACGCCCGTCGCGGACGTCGACCGCGCTCGTTCGTTCAATCATCGGCCGATCTGGCAGCGAATCGTCGTCTTGCTCGCGGGGCCGGCGTTCAACTTCTTGTTCGCGATCATCGCCTACTCCGCGATGTTCGCGACCGGCGTGCCGGGCATCAAGCCCGTGATCGGCGCCGTGACCGAGGGCTCGGTCGCCGCGCGCGCGGGTCTGGCGCCGAACGACGAGATCGAAACCGTCGGCGGCCGGCCTATCGACACGTGGGAGGCGGCGACGCTCGCGATCTTCGACGAGCTGCTCGGCAAGAGCCGGATCGACCTGAAAGTCCGCGAGCCGAGCGGCGACACGCGGACCGTCTCGCTCGACGTGCGCGGCCGCGCCGCGGAGCTCACGGAACCCTCCGCCTTGTACACCGGTCTCGGTATCCGGCCCGCGCCGGTCGTGCCCGCCGTGATCGCGCGCCTCGCGCCGGGCTCGGCAGCGGAGCAAGCGGGCCTCAAGGTCGGCGACGAGGTGCTGCGCGCGGACGAGCGCAAGATCACGGATTGGGAGCAGTGGGCCGCCTTCACCCGCAAGCGGCCCGGCGAGACCGTCACGCTGCAGATCCGGCGCGGCGGCGAGGAGCTCACGGTGCCCGTGACGATCGGCACGGTCGAGGAGAAGGGCGTGACGATCGGGCGGATCGGCGCGGCGGGGTCTGCCGAGCTGCCGGCCGGCACGATAGAGCGGTTGCGCGCCGAGCAGCGCTACGGTCCGATCGAGTCTCTGCCGCGCGGCGTCGAGAAGACTTGGCAGATGACGTCGCTCACGGTTCGGATGCTCGCTCACATGCTCGTCGGCGACGTGTCGCTGAAGAACATGTCCGGTCCGATCACGATCGCGACGGTCGCGGGCGACAGCGCGCAGGCGGGATTCAGCACGTTCCTGAACTTCCTCGCGGTCGTGAGCATCAGCCTCGGGATCATCAACCTCCTGCCCGTGCCGTTGCTCGACGGCGGCCAAGTCCTCTATCAGGTGGTCGAATGGGTCAAAGGCTCGCCGCTCTCCGAGCGCGCGCTCGCGCTCGGCCAGCAGATCGGCGCGTTGTTCCTGATCGTGTTGATGAGCTTCGTCTTCTACAACGACCTCACGAGGATATTCGGCTCATCATGAGCGTCCGGCGTTTGGCGCAGCTCGCGGCAGCGCTCGCGGGCCTCGCGGCGGCCCTCTCGGCGCGCGCGGCTTTCGATCCGTTCGTCGTCCGCAACTTCCGCGTCGAAGGCGCGCAGCGGATCGCCGAAGGCACGATCTACAACTATCTGCCGATAAACATCGGCGACAGCGTCGATGAGCAGCGGACGCGCGAGGCGGTCCGCGCGCTCTTCCAGACCGGCTTCTTTCAAGACGTCGAGCTTCGCAAGGACGGCGACACGCTCGTCATATTCGTGCTCGAGCGGCCGACGATCGCGGAGTTCAAGTTCTCGGGCAACAAGGACATCAAGGACGACGACCTGAAGAAATCGCTCACGAACATCGGCCTCGCGCAAGGCAAGACGTTCGACCGCTCGGTGCTCGAGGACGTGACCCGCTCGCTGACCGAGGAGTACTACGGCCGCGGCAAGTACGGCGCGAAAATCACGGCGAACGTCGAAGACCTCGGCGACAACAAAGTGCGCGTCACGATCAATATCGTCGAGGGAGACCGCGCGAAGATCCGCGAGGTGAACATCGTCGGCAATACGTCGTTCACCGACAAGGAGATCCTCTCGAGCTTCGAGCTGCACACCGGCAACTGGCTCTCTTTCATCAAGAAGAACGACCGTTACTCGAAGCAGGCGCTCGAGGGCGACTTGGAGAAACTCAAGTCGTTCTACATGGACCGCGGCTTCGCGGACTTCCGCTGGGACAACGTCCAGGTCGCGATCTCCCCGGACAAGCGCGACATTTTCGTCACGGTCAGCGTGACGGAAGGGGAGCGCTACACGATCGCCGACGTGAAGCTCGTCGGCGAGATGGTCGTGCCCGAGCAGGACCTCAAGAACATGATCATCGTGCAGCCGGGCCAAGCGTTCGCGCAGAACCTGCTCACGTTCACCGAGAAGGCGATGAGCGCCCGGCTCGGCCAAGACGGCTACGCGTTCGCGCAGGTGCGTGCGTTGCCCGATCTCGACAAGGAGAAGAAGACGGCCGCGATCACGTTCTTCGTGGACCCGAAGAACCGCGTCTACGTTCGGCACGTCAACTTCAACGGCACCGCCAGCGTGAACGACGAGGTGCTGCGCCGCGAGGTGCGGCAGATGGAAAGCGGCTATCTGTCGAACAACCTCGTCGACCGCTCGCAAGTCAACCTGCAGCGCCTGCCGTACATCGAAAAGGTCGAGCACGAGACGACGCCCGTGCCCGGCAGCCCGGACCTCGTCGACGTCGACTTCAAGATCAAGGAAGGACTGCCGGGGCAGTTCGGCGGCAGCCTCGGCTACTCGGCGACCTACGGCGTGACGCTCGGCGGCAACTTCGTGCACTCGAACTTCATGGGCACTGGCAATCGCGTCGCGGTCAATCTGCAAGGCGGTCAATATCAGAAGGTCTACGACGCGAGCTACACGGACGCGTACCGCACGGTCGACGGTCTGTCGCGTCAGCTGTCTCTGACCTACGTCGACAGCAAGCAGTTCACGTCCGCGACCTCGCAGTTCTCGACGACGACCGCGTCCGCGGGCGTGAGCTGGGGGTATTTGCTCAGCGAATTGCAGTCGGTGCGCTTCGGCGTCACGGGTCAGAAGGCGGAGCTCGTAACGAGCATCTACAGCTCGCAGCAGGCCCAGGACTGGGTGCTGAACAACGGCACCCCAAAAGTAATCGCGCCCGGCATCGTGAGCACGAACGTGCGGAGCCTCGAGCTGGTCGCGGGCTGGGCGTACGACACGCGCAACGCGGTGCTGTTCCCGACCGCGGGCACGCGTCTCGCCCTGAGCCTCAACTTGGCGGTCCCGGGCAGCGACGTCGAGTACTACATGACCGGGCTCGACTTCGCGAAGTACGTGCACCTCGGAGGGCGCTGGCTGTTCAAGGTCAACAGCAACCTCGCGTATGGCGAGGCGTTCGGCGACACGACCGCGATCCCGCCGTATCGCAATCGCTACGCCGGCGGGCCGGGTACCGTGCGCGGCTACAGGGCGAGCACGCTCGGACCGAAGGACTCTCTCTCCAATCCGTACGGCGGCAACATGCTCGTCGCGAATCAGCTCGAGGTGATCATCCCGACGCCGGCGAAGATCGCGGGCTCGACGCGAGTCGCGTTGTTCTTCGACTCGGGCAACGTGTTCTCGACGGGCGGCGTGAAGTTCTACGACAAGCTCGGCCGTCCCATCGACTACGGTTTCAGCTATGATAGTTTAAAGCGATCCGTGGGCATCGGCGTCGAATGGCTGGCACCTCTGGGGCTGCTGAGGTTCAGTTACGCCGTGCCGCTTAACGAAGATGCCGCCACCGACCGATATTACGGCGACCAGGTGGAACGCTTTCAGTTTTCCATCGGCAACGCCTTTTAGTGCTTGAGGATTCAACGATGATCAACGAGGGGGTTCCGTCGCGGAGCCGGAGCTTGACCGGCGCGCGACGATTGGCGTTCAAGTCTGTTTGGCTCACGACGTTCGGCGTCGCGCTGCTCGCCGCGGGTGCCGCGAGCGCGCAGGGCAACCTGAAGATCGGCGTGATCAACGTCAGTAAGCTGCTCGAGAACGCGCCGCAGTCGAAGCTCGTGCAGGAGAAGCTGCAGAAGGAGTTCGAGCCGCGTCAGCTGGCGATCCGCGCGAAGCAGCAGAAGTTGCAGACGCAGCAGGACAGCTTCCAAAAGGATGCGGCGGTGATGGGCGAGGAAGAGCGGCAAAACCTCGAGCGCCAGATCCGCGACATACAGCGCGACTTGCAGCGCGACGAGAACGAGTACCTCGAAGACCTCAACGCGCGCCGCAACGAGGAGGTCGGCAAGCTCCAGCGGGACGTTTATCTGCGCGTGCAGGCCTACGCGAGCGCGCAGAAGTACGACCTCGTGATCGCAGACCCGATCTACGCGGGCAACGCCGTCGACATCACGCAGGCCGTGATCACGGCGTTACAGGCTGCAGGACCCGCGGCCGCTCCGGGCGCACCCGCGCCGGCCAAGAAGCCATAGCCGCGTTGCCGCCGACACGCGCCGCGATGCCCGGCAGGTGAGGCGATGTCCGCGACCTTGCGCGAGCTCGCGCAGGAGTTCTCTTGCCGCCTGCATGGAGATCCCGAGCGGATCATCGGCCGCGTAGGCACGCTCGGCGGCGCCGGTCCTGATGCGATCACGTTCCTCGCGAACCCGCTCTATCGAGCGCAGCTCGCTGCGACGCGCGCGGGTGCGGTCATCCTCGCGGACAAGGATCGCGAAGGCTGTCCGACCGCGTGCCTCGTCCACGAGCGGCCGTACGCGACGTATGCGCGGATCGCCGCGTTCCTGCACCCTAAGCCGGGGTCGACCGCAGGCGTTCATCCGAGCGCGGTCCTCGCGCCGACCGCGCGCGTCGCGTCCTCGGCGGAGGTCGGCCCGCAGGCCGTGATCGGAGCGGGCTGCACGATCGGCGACTCGGCCGTCGTGGGACCGGGTTCCGTGCTCGGCGCGAACGTCGCGATCGGCGCGGGGACGAGCCTCGTCGCGCGCGTCACGGTGCTCGACGGCGTCCGGATCGGCGCGCGCTGCATCGTGCACGCCGGCGCCGTGATCGGCGCGGACGGATTCGGCTTCGCGCCCGAGGCTGGCGGGTGGGTCAAGATTCCGCAGCTCGGCAGCGTCGTGATCGGCGACGACGTCGAGATCGGCGCGAACACGACGGTCGATCGTGGCACGATCGAGGACACGGTGATCGAGGACGGCGTGAAGCTCGACAACCTCGTGCAGATCGCCCACAACGTCCGCGTCGGCGCGCACACCGTGATGGCCGCGATGTCCGGCGCGGCCGGCAGCACCACGATCGGCAAGCGCTGTATGATCGGCGGCGGCGTCGTGATGATCCATTCACTCGAGATCTGCGACGACGCCGTGTTCACGTTCCGCAGCGCCGTGCTGAAGTCCGTCGACGAGCCCGGGACGTATTCCGGGACCTTGCCCGCGGAAGAGGCGGCGCGGTGGCGGCGCAACGCGGCTCGCTTCCGTAAGCTCGACGAGCTCGCCGCGCGCGTGACCGCCGCGGAGCGTTTGCTCGAAGGCCTCGCCAAACCGCAACGGCAACAGAAGAAAAAGAAGGGCAAATGACCGACCAGAAAACGCTCGACATCGAAGGGATCATGGCGCGCTTGCCGCACCGCTTCCCTTTCTTGATGTTGGATCGCGTGCTCTCCGTCGAGCCGGGCAAGTCCATCGTCGCGATCAAGAACGTGACGGTGAACGAGGCCCACTTCACCGGGCATTTCCCCGGTCATCCGGTGATGCCCGGGGTTCTCGTGCTCGAGGCGCTCGCGCAGGCGGCCGGCGTGCTCGCGTTCGAGACCGCCACGGACAAAGGCCTCTGGGTGCTCTATCTCGTCGGCATCGACCACGCGCGCTTCAAGCAAATCGTTCGGCCCGGCGATCAAGTGACCCTCAAGGTCGAGCTCGTGCAGCGGCGGCGCAATCTCTGGCGTTACCAAGGGCGCGCGGAGGTCGACGGCAAGCTCGTCGCCGAGGCCGAGTTCCTGCTCGCGGACGGGCCGAAGGCGTGATCGACTCGCGCGCCGTCGTCGCGAGCAGCGCGCGCGTGCACCAAGACGTACAGGTCGGCGCGTTCGCGCTCATCGGCGACGACGTCGAGATCGGCCGCGGCAGCCGCATCGAGCCGCACGTCGTCATCAAAGGTCCGACCGTGATCGGCGCGGACAACCACATCTTCCAGTTCGCCTCGATCGGCGACGCTCCGCAGGACAAGAAGTACAAGGGCGAGCGCACGCGGCTCGTGATCGGCGACCGCAACACGATCCGCGAATCGTGCACGATCAACCGCGGCACGGTGCAGGACCGCGGCGAGACGACGATCGGCAACGACAACTGGATCATGGCGTACGTGCACATCGCGCACGACTGCCTGATCGGCAACAACACGATCTTCGCGAACAGCACGCAGCTCGCGGGCCACGTGCACGTCGGCGACTTCGCCGTGCTCGGCGGCTTCACGGGCGTGCACCAGTTCTGCCACATCGGCCCGCACGCGATGCTCGGCATCGCGAGCGTCGTGACGAAGGACATACCCGCGTACGTCACGGCGTCCGGCCAGCCCGCGGAGCCGCGCGGGATCAACGCCGAGGGCTTGAAGCGGCGCGGGTTCTCCGTCGAGCAGATCCGCAACATCCGCGAGGCCTATCGGACCGTGTTCCGGCAAGCGATCAAGCTCGACGAGGCGGTCGCTATGATCGAGGCCCTCGTGCTCGATCAGCCGGAGCTCAAGCCGTTCCTCGACTCGTTGAAACAGGGCACGCGCGGCCTCGCGCGTTAGGCGGGGTTGCGCGCGTGACCAGCGGGTTGCGGATCGCGCTCGCGGCTGGCGAGCAATCGGGCGACGCCCTCGGAGCGGGGCTCATCGAGGCGCTCAAAATCCTCGCGCCGGGCGCGCGGTTCGTCGGCATCGCGGGCCCGAAGATGGTCGCGGCCGGCTGCGAGCCGTGGTTCCGCGCGGAGGAGCTCTCCGTCATGGGGCTCGCCGAGGTGCTGCCGCACCTGCCGCGCCTGCTCCGGATCCGCCGCGAGCTCCGCGAGCGCATCGCGGCGCTGCCGGCCGACGTGTTCGTCGGCATCGACGCGCCGGACTTCAACCTGCCCGCGGCCAGGTGGCTCAAGCGCGCCGGGATCCCGGCGGTGCAGTACGTGAGCCCGCAGGTCTGGGCGTGGCGCCAAGGGCGCGTGAAGACGATCCGCGGCTCGGTCGACCTCGTGCTCTGCGTGCTGCCGTTCGAGACGAGGTTCTACGCCGAGCACGGCGTCGCGGCGAAGTTCATCGGCCATCCGCTCGCCGACGCGATCCCGCTCACGGTCGATCGCGCGGCCGCGCGCGCGGCGCTCGGCCTGCCGGCCGGCAAGCCGCTGCTCGCGGTGCTGCCGGGCAGCCGGCGCGCGGAGGTCGGCACGCTCGCCGCACCGTTCACGGAATCGGCAGCCTGGGTGCAGCGCGAGCGGCCCGAGGTCGAGGTCGCGGTCGCGCTCGCGAGCGAGCGGATCGGCGAGCTCTACCGTGCGTCGGTTCGCGGCGTCGCGACTCCGCGGCCCGCGCACCTGATCACGGGGCGAGCGCGCGAGGTGCTCGCCGCGGCCGACGTTGTGCTCACGGCCTCGGGCACCGCGAGCCTCGAGGCGCTGCTCATCAAGCGGCCGATGGTCGTCGCGCACCGGATCGTGCCGCTCACGTATTGGATCGTGCGCCGGCTCGGCGTCGCGAAGCTGCCGCATTTCTCGCTGCCGAACCTGCTCGCGGGCCGCGAGCTTGTGCCCGAGTTCGTGCAACGCCAAGTCCGCGCGGACGTGCTCGGCCCCGTGCTGCGCGACCTCCTCGACGGCAAGATGCCGGTGCCCGACTGGTATGATGCGTTCACCTCCATCCACAAACAGTTGCGCCGCGACGCGAGCGCGACGGCCGCTCGCGAGGTGCTCGATCTGGTGAAGGCTCGACACCCGTGACCGGTTTCGTTCATCTGCGAGTCCACACCGAGTACTCGCTCGTCGACAGTCTCGTGCGCGTCGACCCGCTCGTCGACGCGCTCGAGCGTCTCGAGATGCCGGCTTGCGCGGTCACGGACCAGGGCAACGTCTCCTCACTCGTCAAGTTCTATCGCGCCGCGTTCGATCGCGGCATCAAGCCGCTGATCGGCGCGGACGTCTGGATCGCGGAGTCGGTCGACGACCGCGAGCCGGCGCGGCTCACGCTCCTGTGTCAGAACCGGTCGGGCTTCAAGCGCCTCTCCGCGCTGCTCACGCGCAGCGCCGCGGCCGGGCACGTCGCGGGCCGCAGCGTCCTGCGCAAGGACTGGCTCACGCTCGACGCGCTCGAGGGCCTGATCGGGCTCTCGGGCGCGCAGGCCGGCGAGCTCGGCCGCGCGCTCGCGCCGGGGCGCGATGCGCGCGCGCCCGAGATCCTCGACTACTGGCGCACGCTGCTGCCGGGGCGCTTCTACCTCGAGCTCCAGCGGCTCGGGCGCGCGGGCGAGGGCCCGTATCTGAAGCGCGCGGTCGAGCTCGCCGCCGCGCGCGGCGTGCCCGTCGTCGCGACGAACGAAGTCTGCTTCCTCGCGCGCGACGACTTCGAGGCGCACGAGACGCGCGTCTGCATCGGCCAGGGCGCCACCCTCGAGGATCCCGCGCGCGCGCGCCTGTACTCCGAGGAGCAGTACCTGAAGTCCGCGGCGCAGATGGCCTCCCTGTTCGCCGATCTGCCCGAGGCTCTCGCGAACACCGTCGAGATCGCGAAGCGCTGCAGCTTCGAGCTCGAGCTCGGGCGGGTGTTCCTGCCGGACTTCGCGGCGGACGACGGCACGCCGCCGCGGGAACTCTTGCAGAGGCGCGCGGAAGCCGGGCTCGAGAACAGGCTGCGCCAGCTCGGCGTCGCCGCCGCGGACGCGCCGCGCTACCGCGAGCGGCTCGCGCGCGAGCTCGAGGTCATCGTCAAGATGGGCTTCGAGGGCTATTTCCTGATCGTCGCGGACTTCATCGGTTGGGCGCGCGCGAGCTCGATTCCGGTCGGACCGGGCCGCGGCTCCGGCGTCGGCTCGCTCGCGGCCTACGCGCTCGGCATCACGAACTTGGACCCGCTCGCGCACGACCTGATCTTCGAGCGCTTCTTGAATCCCGAGCGCGTGTCGATGCCGGACTTCGACATCGACTTCTGCATCGAAGGCCGCGACCGCGTGATCGACTACGTGAGCCGGCGCTACGGCCGCGACCGCGTGTCCCAAATCGTCACCTACGGCACGATGGCCGCGCGCGCGGTCGTCCGCGACGTCGGCCGCGCGCTGGGCTATCCGTACGGCTACGTCGACCGGATCGCGAAGCTGATCCCGTTCGAGCTCGGCATCACGCTCGACAAGGCGCTCGCCGACGACCCCGAGCTCAACGCGGTGTACGAGCGGGAGGACGAGGTCCGCGGGCTCATCGATCTCGCGAAGCGGCTCGAGGGGATCGCGCGCAACGTCGGCACGCACGCGGGCGGCGTCGTGATCGCTCCGGAGCCGCTGACCGAGTACATGCCGCTCTACGCGGCCGAGACCGGCATGTTGTCGCAGTTCGACAAGGACGATCTCGAGGCGATCGGCCTCATCAAGTTCGACTTCTTGGGGCTCAAGACGCTCACCGTCATCGACAAGGCGCTCGCCACGATCAACCGCGAGCGCGCGGCGTGCGGCGAGCCGGCCGTAGACATCGACGCGATCCCGATGGACGACGCGAAGACCTACGAGCTGCTCCGGCATTGCCGCACGACGGCCGTGTTCCAGCTCGAGTCGCTCGGCATGCGCGACTTGATCAAGAAGCTCCAGCCCGACCGTTTCGACGACCTCACGGCGATCGTCGCGCTGTTCCGGCCCGGGCCGATGCAGATGGCGACCGAGTTCATCAACCGGAAGCACCGCAGGGACGGCGCGGTCGTCGACTATCTGCACCCGCGGCTCGAGGGAATACTCAAGCCGACCTACGGGGTGATCCTCTATCAAGAGCAGGTCATGCAGATCGCGCAGGTGCTCGCGGGCTACTCGCTCGGCGGCGCCGACCTCCTGCGCCGCGCGATGGGCAAGAAGAGGCCCGAGGAGATGGCGCAGCAGCGCGCCGTGTTCGTCAAGGGCGCGACGGAGCGCGGCGTCGAGCCCGCGCGCGCGGCCTACATCTTCGACCTCATGGAGACGTTCGCGGGCTACGGGTTCAACAAGTCGCACGCGGCGGCGTACGCGCTGATCGCGTATCAGACCGCGTGGCTCAAGGCGCACTTCACCGAGGCGTACATGGCGGCCGTGCTCACGGCCGACGTCGACAACACGGACCGGCTCGTCGTCCTCAAGGACGACTGCACGCGCTTACGCGTCGCGCTCGAGCCGCCGGACGTGAACCGTTCGGGGTTCGCGTTCACGGTGGCTGGCCCGAAGCGAATCAGCTACGGGCTCGGCGCGCTCAAGGGCGTCGGTGCGAGCGCGGTCGACGCGATCGTCGCGGAGCGCGACGCCCGCGGGCCGTTCAAGAGCCTGCTCGATCTGTGTCGGCGCGTCGATCTGCAGAAAATCAATCGGCGCGTGCTCGAGGCGCTCGCGCGCTCGGGCGCGCTCGACGCGCTCGGAGTCAACCGTGCGACGCTGATGGCCGCGATCCCAGACGTGCTGCAGCTCGCCGAGCGCTCCGCGCACGCGATCGCCGCGGGTCAGGCGACGCTGTTCGGGGGCGGCGAGCAGCGCGACGAGCTCGAGCACGAGATCGCGCCGCAGCGCGAGTGGACGAAGCGGGAGCGGCTCGAGGCGGAGCGCGAGAGCCTCGGCCTGTATCTGACGGGCCATCCGTTCGACGACTTCCGCGAGCACTGCGAGAAGTTCACGAACGGCGCGATCGCGAAGGCGCTCGCCGGCCTGCCGCACGACGGCGCTCCGTACCTGATCCGCAAGGACGTGATCCTCGCGGGCGTCGTGATGGACGTGCGTAAGCGCGGCAACCGCGTTTCGATCGTGCTCGACGACGACACGGAGCGCATTGAGGTCACGCTGTTCGAGGACGTGTACGCGCAGTGTCGTCACTTGATCGCGAAGCACGCGGTGCTGATCGTGGAAGGTCAGCTCCGTTACGACGACTTCATCAACGGCTGGCGCGTGACCGCGCGCCGCGTGCGCTCGGCCGACGACGCGATCGAGGAGCATGCGCGCCGGCTCACGATCCGTTGGCCCGGCAACGGCGCGGCCGGGACGTTCATCCGCGATCTGAAGCTCACGTTGCAGCCGTTTACGCGCGGCCGGTGTGAGGTCTGCGTCGAGTACCGTGCGGCGCTCGGCGAGGCGCAGCTCACGCTCGGCGAGGCGTGGTCGGTGCGGCTAACGCGCGAGCTGCGGGATCAGCTCACGCGGTTGCTCGGCGACAATCGCTTCTCGATTCACTACCCGCGACACATCGTTTGAATCGGCGCGACCGGCGCGCGCGGACGGAACGCCTCGAACGTGTGCAGACGTTACGGTTTCACGCGGGCGTAGATGTTGCGGAATATGATCATCAACGCGGCACCCGCGGCGAGTAGCGCGATGTTGCCGATGATCGTCGTGACGTGCGCGCCGACTTGCGGGATCGCGCCGAAGGTGTCGCCGAGATACTTCAGCGCGAGAGCCGACACGATGACCCGCACGTGCTCCTCGCGGACCATCGAGAAGCCGGCGATCAGGCCGAGGACGCCGAGAATCGGCGCGGCGTACGGGATCGTGACGAACGCCGCCACGAGAGCAAGCAGCAGCGCGACGAGCAGAACGATCTTCTGAACGGACATAGCCCCCC
>Ga0134079_10000127_pt1 | contig 18133 bp, 17 predicted proteins | sample 15_taG_2_FD_119770 | JGI IMG/M metagenome (GOLD analysis project Ga0134079, IMG submission 119770) | Grasslands soil microbial communities from the Angelo Coastal Reserve, California, USA - 15_D_Rain_40cm_2_09182015 | ecosystem: Environmental > Terrestrial > Soil > Grasslands ...
AAGGCCTAGAGCTTGGGGAGGGTGATGCCTCTCTGAGCCTGGTATTTGCCCTTCTTGTCCTTGTACGAGACTTCGCACTCGTCTCCCTCGTCCGCCGTAAAGAACAGCACCTGCGCGATGCCTTCGTCGGCGTAGATCTTGGCGGGCAGCGGCGTCGTGTTTGAGATCTCGAGGGTGACGTGGCCTTCCCACTCCGGCTCGAACGGCGTCACGTTGGTGATGACGCCGCAGCGCGCATAGGTGCTCTTGCCGACGCAGATCGTCAGCACGTTGCGCGGGATGCGGAAGTACTCGACGGAGCGGGCGAGGGCGAAGGAGTTGGGCGGGACCACGCACACAGGGCCCGTGAACTCGACGAACGACTTGGGATCGAACTGCTTGGGATCGACGATCGCCGAGAGCGCGTTCGTAAAGATCTTGAACTCCGGCGCCACGCGCATGTCGTACCCGTACGACGACACGCCGTACGAAATCACGCCGGCGCGCACCTGGGCGTCGGCGAAGGGTTCGATCATGTGATGCTCGCGCGCCATGCGCCGAATCCAGCGGTCGGACTTGATGGACATGGTGGGGCAATATAGCTTCCAGCAACCAACAAGTGAATTATTTCACGAGCGCGATGCAGCCCTACATCCCGTTCCTCATGCTCTTCGGTCTCGCCGTCGTCGCCGCGCTGACGATGGTGGTCGGGTCGCACTTTCTGGGGCCGCGGCGGCCCACCGACGTGAAGGACCGGCCCTACGAGAGCGGCATGCCGCCCCTCGGCTCCGCCCACGAGCGCTTCTCGGTCAAGTTCTACCTCGTGGCGATGCTGTTCATCGTGTTCGACATCGAGACCGTCTTCCTGATCCCGTGGGCCGCGATCTATTTCGGCGGGCCGCAGGCGACCGGCGCTACGATGGGGTTCTTGCTGGTCGAGATGCTGATCTTCCTGGTGATTCTGTTCGTGGGCTACCTCTACGTCTGGAAACGAGGCGCGTTCCAGTGGGATTGAGGCCATGAAGCGGGTGATCGAATCGAAGGAAGTCGCCGGGCAAAGCCCGAACTACCTGCTCGCCAAGTTCCAGGACCTGGTCGACTGGGCCGTGAACTCCTCGCGCGCCAACTCGCTCTGGCCGATGCCGTTCGGGACGGCCTGCTGCGCCATCGAGTTCATGGCTACCGCGGCGAGCCGCTACGACTTCGCCCGCTTCGGGATGGAGCGGCAGGCCTTCTCGCCTCGCCAGGCCGACGTGCTGATCTGTGCGGGCCGCCTGCCGTTCAAGCTCGCCCCCGTCATCCGCCGCATCTACGACCAGATGCCGCAACCCAAGTGGGTCATCTCGATGGGAGCGTGCGCGTCGACGGGCGGCATCTTCGATAATTACGCGATGGTGCAGGGGATCGACACGATCGTGCCGGTCGACGTCTACGTGCCGGGGTGCCCGCCGCGCCCCGAAGGACTGCTCTACGGCATCCTCCTCCTCCACAAGAAGATCAAGGGCGAGTCGCTGTTCGACGCGGAGCGGCGTCGCGACGAGCAACCGCTCGACGAGCACGGCCTGCGGCTCTCACCGGCCGAGATCGACGAAGTGTCGGAGCCGTTCGGCAACTCCGTGCACCAATTCCGCTCGTCGTGACCGCGCAGCTTCCGGGACAATTGCGCGAGACCGTCGCGCGCGATGGCGACACGATCGTCTACGTCGCGCGCGAGCGCCTGCTCGAGGCGATGACCTGGCTGAAACAGACGCCCGGGCAAGACTACGACTACCTGGTGGACGTGACCGCGGTCGAGTTCCGGGACCGTGAACGGCCCCTCGAGGTCGTCTACTTCCTCCGCTCCCTCTCGCGCCGCGCGGATCTGCGCGTGAAAGTGGAGCTCGACGCCGCCGGCGACCTCGCGGTGGACTCGGTGTGGGGACTCTGGCACGGCGCCGATTGGCTCGAGCGGGAAGTCTTCGACATGTTCGGCATCAGCTTCCACGGCCACCCCGACCTGCGCCGCATCCTGATGTGGGAGACCTACGCGGAGGGCTTTCCGCTCCGCAAGGACTTCCCGCTGCGCGGCCGCTTCTCGCGCGCCGAGCAGGTGCGCCAGGCGCTGAACGCCAACCCCGAGGCGCACTACTCCCTCGATGAGCTGTCGATCGCCGATGCGTGGGGCGACCTCCCCGACGACATGCGCGAGCGGCTGAAGCGCGGCGAGCGCGGCGTGGTGCCCGAATGACGCGCACCGTCGAGCTCGATCTCGCGACCCCCGGCTTGGGTGCGGAGGGCCAGCCGACCCGCGTGCCGCTCGCCGCGTCGGACTTGGGCGGCGAACACCTGCTCCTCAACATGGGCCCGCAGCATCCGGCGACGCACGGCGTGCTGCGTCTCGTCGTCGAGCTGGACGGCGAAACGGTGGTGCGCTGCATCCCGCACGTCGGCTACCTGCACTCCGGCTTCGAAAAGCTGGGCGAGTACCGGCACTACAATCAGATCGTCCCCCTCACCGACCGCACCGACTACCTGTCGCCGATGTCGAACAACGTCGGGATGGCGCTCGCAGCCGAAAAGCTGATGGGCATCGCCATCACCCCGCGCTGCACCGTGCTGCGCGTGATCGCCTGCGAGATGAGCCGCATCATCTCGCACATGGTGTGGCTCGGCACGACGTCGATCGACCTTGGCGCCTTCACGCCGTTCCTGTGGGCGTTCCAGGAGCGCGAGCGGATCTACAACCTCCAGGAGATGTGGACCGGGGCGCGCCTCACTACGAGCCTCACGCGCGTGGGCGGTCTCATGGCCGATGTCCCCGACGCCTTCATTGAGGGCCTGCGAAAGTTCACGGACACCTTTCCCAACACGCTGGCCGAAATCGACCGCGTGCTGACGCGCAACGCCGTGTGGGCGGGGCGCACGCAGGGCGTGGGCGTGATGACGGCCGCCGAGGCGATCAACTACTCGCTGTCGGGCCCGATGCTGCGCGCCAGCGGCGTCCCCTGGGATGTCCGCAAGGACCGGCCCTACCTCGGCTACGAGACCTACGATTTCGAAGTCCCGGTCGGCGAGCACGGCGACGTGTACGACCGCTATCTGGTTCGGCTCGAGGAGTGTCATCAGTCGAACAAGATTCTGCAGCAGGCGCTCGCCCGCCTGCCCGACGGCCCGATCAACGTGGACGATCCGCGCGTCATTCTCCCGCCCAAGTCGCGTGCGATGAGCGACATGGAAGCGATGATCTTCCACTTCAAGCAGGTGATGGAAGGCGTGAAGGCGCCGGTCGGCGAGGCCTACGTCGGCATCGAGAACCCCAAGGGCGAGCTGGGCAACTACTTCGTGTCGGACGGCTCGGCCAAGCCGGTGCGGTGGCGCATCCGTCCGCCGTCGTTCATCAATCTCTCGGCGTTGTCCAAGATGGCGGAGGGGCACCTGCTCTCGGACCTGGTGGCGATCAATGCGTCGGTGGACATCGTCATGGGCGAGGTCGATCGATGACGGTGACGGAGGAGTACCGCGCGGTCTTCGAGGGTAAAGTGCTCGAGGAGCTGCAGAGCATCCTGAGCCGCTACCCGACCAAGCAGGCGGCGTTGCTGCCGGCGCTGTGGGTCGTGCAGCGCGAGCGGGGCTGGATCTCCGATCGCAACATGGCCGAAGTCGCCGAAGCGCTTGGCATCACGCCGGCCTACGTGAAGGGCGTCGTCACGTTCTACACGATGTACCACCAGCATCCGGTGGGGCGGAACTTCGTCCAGGTGTGCACCACGTCGCCGTGCAACATCTGCGGCGCCGAGGGAGTGGTGAAGGCGTTTCTCGAGCAAACCGGCGCGAAAGACGCGGGCGCGACGAGTCCCGACGGGAAGTGGACGATCATCGAAGTGGAATGCCTCGGCGCGTGCGGCTTCGCGACGCCGGTCCTGATCAACGATGACTTCCTGGAGAACGTCACCCCGGAGAAGGTTCCGGAGATCGTGAAGAAGTACCGCTGATGGGATTCCCCCACAAGCCGCACCCCAAAGAGACCGTCGTCCTGTCGCAGCATTTCGGCGACGCCGACGCGCGCACCGTCAAAGGCTGGACCAAGCGTGGCGGGTACGAGGCGTTGGCCCAGGCGCTCAAGATGACGCCGCTCGAGGTGATCGAGGTCGTGAAGGAGTCGGGGCTGCGGGGCAGAGGGGGAGCCGGATTCCCGACGGGTCTCAAGTGGTCGTTCATGCCGAAGGAGAAGAAGAAGCCCCACTATCTCTGTGTGAACGCCGACGAGTCGGAGCCGGGGACATTCAAGGACCGCGAGATCATGCGCTGGACGCCGCACGCCCTGCTCGAAGGGACGGCGATCGCCGCGCACGCGATCCAGGCCGAGGTCGCCTACATCTATATCCGCGGCGAATTCACGGAGCCGTGGACGATCATGGAGAAGGCGCTGGCGGAGGCCAACGCGGCCGGCGTCTTCGGCAAGATCAAGATCGTGCTGCACCGCGGCGCCGGCGCCTACATCTGCGGCGAAGAGACGGCCCTCATGAACTCGATCGAGGGCAAGCGCGGCAATCCGCGCATCAAGCCGCCCTTCCCGGCGGCCGCGGGATTGTTCGGCATGCCGACGACGATCAACAACGTCGAGACGCTCGCCGCGGTCCCGCACATCCTGAAGCGCGGCGCCGCGTGGTACAAGGGCCTCTGCCTCTCGAGCCCGAAGAGCATGGGCACGAAGCTGTTTTCGGTCTGTGGCCACGTGCAGCGCCCCGGCAACTACGAAGTCACGATGGGGTTCCCGCTGAAAGACCTGCTGTACGACATGTGCGGCGGCGTGCCGGCGGGCCGGACCCTCAAGGCATGCATCCCCGGCGGCTCGTCGGTGCCGATCTTGAACCGCGAGGAGACGGAGCGCACGCTCCTCGACTACGAAGGATGCGTCGCCGCGGGCAGCATGCTCGGCTCGGGGGGCGTGATCGTGTTCGACGACTCGACCGACATGGTCTATCAGATCATGCGGCTGGCGCGGTTCTACGCCCACGAGTCGTGCGCGCAGTGCACCCAATGCCGCGAGGGCACCGCGTGGACCACGAAGATCATGGAGCGGATCCTCGCGGGGCAGGGGAAGATGCAGGACCTCGATCTGCTGCTCGATCTCTCCGAAAACATGACGGGCAAGACGATCTGCGTGTTGTCGGACTCGTGCGCCGCGCCCGTGGTCTCGGGCATCAAGAAGTTCAAGAACGAATTCGAAGACTACATCGCCGGCCGTCGCAAGCCGGTCATGGTGGCGTAATGGCTGATGTCATGATCAATGTGACGATCGACGGCGTCCCCGTCTCCGTTGCTCCGGGCACGCTCGTCATCGAGGCCGCCAAGCAGGCCGGCGTCCTCGTGCCGCACTACTGCTACCACCCCGGCTTGCCCGTCGCCGGCGTGTGCCGCATGTGCCTCGTCGAGATCGAAAAGGCCCCCAAATTGCAGATCGCCTGCGCGACAACGGTGACCGAGGGGATGGTCGTCAAGACGCAGAGTGAGCCCGCCAAAGATGCGCGGCAGAGCGTGCTCGAGTTCCTGCTGATCAATCATCCGCTCGACTGCCCCATCTGCGACCAGGCGGGGGAGTGCGAGCTGCAGGATTTCGTGTTCCAGGAGGGACGCTCGGGGACGCGCTACGGCGAGTACGCCAAGCGCTTCAATCCCGTCGAAGACTTCGGGCCCGACGTGCTCTACGTCCCGAACCGCTGCATCCTGTGCACGCGCTGCGTGCGCTTCATGGACGACGTGGCGCAGGAGCCGGTGCTCAACGTGTCGGAGCGCGGCGATCGTGCCTACATCGGGATCCACCCGGAGGCCCGGCTCGATCACCCGTGGGCCGGCAACGTCGTGGACCTCTGTCCGGTGGGCTCGCTCCTTTCCAAGGACTTCCTGCACAAAGCGCGCGCCTGGGAGCTCGACAAGACGGCGTCGATCTGCACCGGGTGCTCACAGGGCTGCAGCGTGACGCTCGACACGCGCGACGAAGTCGTGGTACGCGTCCGGCCGCGCCCCAACCTCGACGTGAACCGCTACTTCATCTGCGATCATGGCCGGGCCAACTACCGCTGGATGAATCGTGGCGACCGCATCGAGGCACCGCTCGTGCGCCGCGACGGCGAGTTGCACGCCACCGATTGGGACGAGGCGTTCGCCCGCGTGCTCGGCATCCTGCGGGGTGCGTCGGGGAAAGCCGTCGCGCTCGTGTCCCCCGCGGCCTCGAGTGAGGCCCTGGATCTGGCCCGCCGTCTCCTCTCGGCGTTCGAGTGGACGGGCGCGTTCCAGGTGGTGATGGGCGAAGAGGCGCCCCTCCCCGGCGTACCCAACCTGGCGCTGCGTGCCGAGCGGGCGCCGAACGCGAAGGGCGCCGAGCAGCTCGGCTACACGCGCGGCTACGACGCCGCCGTTAAGGCGGCGGCGTCGGCCGCCGTGGTCCTGGTGCTCGACGATCCCGATTGCCCCGTGGAGACCGCGGGCGCGCTGATCTACGCGGGCACCGTGTTGCCGCCCGAGACGGCGTGTCGCGCCGCGCAGGTGGTGTTGCCGATCGCGAACGTCGCCGAAGAAGACGGCACATTCGTGAATCGCGACGGCCGCGCGCAGAAGTATTTCCAGGCGAAGCCCGCGCCGGGAATGGCCCGGCCCGCCGCCTGGGTGCTGGGGGAGCTCGCGGCCGCCCTGGGCGTGGCCGAGGCTCGGCAATGACGTTCTTCTTGGTTTCCTCTGCTATCAAGGTGTTTGTTGTTTTTAACGTCATCATGGTGGGCGTCGCGCTCCTGACGCTGGCCGAGCGGCGCATCTGCGCGTGGATGCAGGATCGCCTCGGGCCGAACCGCGTCGGGCCGCAGGGCCTCTTGCAACCGGCGGCCGACGGCTTGAAGAACTTCCTCAAGGAAGAGACCTACCCGGCGCAGGCCGATCGGACGCTGTTCACGCTCGCGCCCCTGATCTCCTTCGTACCGGCGCTGCTCACGTTCGCCGTGATTCCGTTCGCCGCCCCGCTGCCGACGCCGTGGGGCGTCGTGCCGATGGTCGTGGCGGACCTGCCCGTGGGGTTTCTCTACATCCTCGCGATCAGCTCGCTCGGCGTGTACGGGATCGTGCTGGCGGGCTGGTCGTCGAACAACAAGTACTCGCTGCTCGGCGGCCTGCGCGCCTCGGCACAAATGATCTCTTACGAGATCTCGATGGGTATGAGCACCGTCGCCGTGCTGCTGCTCGCCGGCAACGTGACGCTGACACGGGTGATCGCCCAGCAACAACAGGGCGGCTGGTTCATCATCTCCCTCACCCTGGCGTTCCTGATCTTCTTCATTAGTGCGCTGGCGGAAACGAACCGCCTGCCCTTCGACTTGCCCGAGGCGGAAGGCGAGCTGATCGCCGGTTATCACACCGAGTACAGCGCGATGAAGTTCTCGATGTTCTACATCGCGGAGTACTCGAACATGGTGACGGCGTCCGCCCTGATGGCGACTCTGTTCTTCGGCGGGTGGGACATCCCGTTCACACATTGGGACGACACCGGGGATCCGAGCGTGCTCAAGACCCTGGCGACACTGGCAGCGTTCGGCGCCAAGACCGGGTTCTTCCTCTTCACCTACATCTGGATTCGCTGGACCTTGCCGCGCTTCCGTTACGACCAGCTGATGGCGCTCGGCTGGAAGGTGCTGCTGCCGCTCGCGCTCGGGTATCTGGCCGTCATCGCCACGGCGATCTGGTACCTCCACGCGCAGCTCGGCTGGGTCTACGGGATCCCGTTCGGCCTCGCGCTCGGCGCAGTCAACCTGGTCCTGGTCGTCGCCGTCGTCTGGTGGCTCGACCGCGGCCGGATTATTTCAGCCTCGACGGCGGAGGTCGCCTGATGCCCATCGGCGTGAAGGTCCTGAAGCGGCCCACGCGCGAGACGTCGTATCTGCGCGCGACACTCAGCGGCATGGCGCTGACGTTCAGCCACATCTTCCGGCCCAAGGTCACGATGCAGTATCCCGAGCAGCGCGCCACCGACGACTGGACGTTGTCATCGCGCTGGCGCGGCACGCACCGCATGCTCACCGACGAGCAGGGCAGGGCGAAGTGCGTCGCCTGCGGGCTCTGCCCGCAGATCTGTCCCGCCAATTGCATCAAGCTGGTCCCCGGTGAAGACGAGAACGGACACCGCTATCCGTTGATCTACGAGATCGACGAGTTCCGCTGCGTCTTCTGCGGCTACTGTCAGGAAGTGTGTCCCGAAGAAGCGATCCACGTCGGCGTGCACTACGAGAACTCCGAGTACTCGCGCGACCGCTTCGTGTACGATCTCGAGCGGCTGTGCGCCCAGACGCACCCGGTGTCGACGCTGTGGGACCCCTCCGACCCGAAGGGTGAGTAGCGCGTGACGCTGACGTTTTTCTGGATCTTTGGGGTCGTCGCCATGGCGGCAGGGCTGCTGTGCATCTCCCGCCGCAGCCCCGTGGCGAGCGCGCTGTGGCTCGTCGTCACGCTGTTCGCACTGGCCGCGATGTACGTCCTGCTCGACGCGCAATTCATCGCGGCGCTGCAGGTCCTCGTCTACGCCGGCGCCATCATGGTGCTGTTCCTCTTCGTCATCATGCTGCTCAACCTCGGCCGCCCCGGACCAACCGACCTGAAGGGGCCCGTGGGCCTGGGGATCGGCGCGCTGCTCGCCGGCACGCTGCTGCTGCAGCTGCGCGTGCTCGGGCACGCGGCGCCTCCCGCCGCCATCCAGCTGCCCGAGGGCACGATGGCGGCGCTGCAGCAGCAGGGCATGGTCGCGTCGGTCGCCGGCCCCCTGTTCGACGCCTATCTGATCCCCTTCGAGATCACCAGCCTGCTGCTCCTCGCCGCGATCGTCGGCGCGGTGGTGCTGGCGAAGCGGAAACTCTAGCGTGCTGCTCGAACCCGCCCTCATCATCTCGGCCGTGCTGTTCACGCTCGGCGTCGCCGGCGTGCTGCTGCGCCGTAACGCGATCGTGATCTTCATGTGCGTCGAGCTGATGCTCAACGCCGTGAACCTCACGTTCATCGCCCTGGCGCAGCGCCTCGGCGTGGGGGGACAGGTCTTCGTCTTCTTCGTGATGGCGGTGGCGGCGGCCGAGGCGGCCGTCGGTCTCGCGATCATCCTCGCCGTCTATCGCCACAAGCAGACGGTGAACCTGAATGACATCAACCTCCTGAAGGGCTGATGACCGGCACCGCCGTCGATCTCATCTGGCTCGCGCCGGCGCTGGCCCTGGCGGGCTTCGTGCTGAACGGCGCGCTCGCGCTGTGGCGCCCGAACGCGAAGGCGGCAGTCACGGTGATCGGCGTCGGCGTCCTGCTGGGCGCCTTTGCGGTCGCCGTGGCGGTGGTGCGCGCCTTTGCCGGGCTCCACGCCGTGGCGCCGGTGGTGCAGCAGTACTGGACGTGGATGCCCGTCGGCACGCTGCAGGTGGACGTGGCGCTCCAGGTCGACCAGCTCTCCGCCGTGATGATGCTCGTCGTCACGGGGGTCGGCTCGCTCATCCACCTCTTCAGCGTCGGCTACATGAAGGAAGACGCGGGGTACGCGCGCTACTTCGCGTACCTCAACCTGTTCATCTTCTTCATGCTGGTCCTGGTGCTGGGCGCGAACTTCCCGTTGATGTTCGTCGGCTGGGAAGGCGTCGGTCTCTGCAGCTACCTGCTCATCGGCTTCTGGTTCAACGAGAAGGTGAACGCCGACGCGGGCAAGAAGGCCTTCATCGTCAACCGCATCGGCGACCTCGGCTTCCTCGTCGCCATGTTCATCATCTTCTGGGCGACAGGCTCGCTCGACTTCCGTGAAGTGTTCGCGCGGGCGCCGACGCTGCTCGCCGCGAGCGGCGGCGCCGTCACCGCGATCACGCTGTTCCTGTTCCTCGGCTGCACCGGCAAATCCGCGCAGATCCCCCTGTACACGTGGCTCCCCGACGCCATGCAGGGCCCCACGCCCGTGTCGGCCCTGATCCACGCGGCCACGATGGTCACCGCGGGCGTGTACCTCGTGGCGCGCTGCAACGTGCTCTTCGCGCTGGCGCCGATCTCGGGGGCCATCGTCGCCGGCGTCGGCGCGCTGACGGCCCTCTTCGCCGCGACGATCGCGCTCAAACAGTGGGACATCAAACGCGTGCTCGCGTACTCCACGATCTCGCAGCTCGGGTACATGTTCGTGGGCGTCGGGACGGGCGCGATGGCGGCGGGGGTCTTCCACCTCGTGACACACGCCTTCTTCAAGGCGCTGCTGTTCCTCGGCTCGGGCAGCGTGATTTACGCGATGCATCACGCCTATCACGCGACGCATTCGCATGAAGACGCCCAGGACATGCGCAACATGGGCGGGCTGCGCCGCCACATGCCGTGGACGGCGGCGCTGATGTGGATCGCCACACTCGCGATCTCGGGTGTGCCGCCCCTCTCCGGGTTCTTCTCGAAGGACGAGATCCTGGCGGCGGCATTCACGCGCGGCACCGCGCAACCCGCCTGGTTCGCGTTCTGGGGTCTCGGACTCGCCGCGGCCCTGCTCACCGCGTTCTACATGACTCGCTTGATGCTGTACACGTTCCACGGGCCGAACCGCAGCGGCGCGGGCGCCGAGGCGCACCTGCACGAAGCGCCGTGGATCATGACGGCGCCGTTGGTCGTGCTGGGCCTCCTATCGGTCGCCGGGGGGTTGATCAACGTGCCCGAGCTGTGGAGCGGCACCGCGTGGCTCCATCACTGGCTCGAGCCCGTGACGGCAGCGGGCGCCGCGCTGCTCCCCGAGGCGCACGTCTCCGCGGGCGTGGAATGGGTGCTGGTGGCGATCGCCGTGGCCGTCGCGATCACGGGCATCGTGGGCGCGTGGCGCCTCCTCAAGCCCGAGGCCCTCGTGCCCGCGCGCAGCGCGCCGGCGGAGCGGGGCCTCGCCAAGATCTTGCGGAACAAGTGGTACGTCGATGAGCTGTACGACTTCTTTATCGTCCACCCGCTGCTCTGGCTGTCGCGCGACGTGCTGTGGAAGCAAGTCGACCAGCGCGTCGTGGATGGCGCCGGCGTGAACGGCGCGGCCCGTGGCGCGCGCGCGCTCGGATGGCTCGGCGCCCGGCTGCAGACGGGGCAGGTGGGTCTCTACGTCACGATCTTCGTGGTCGGCGTGCTCGCCATTCTCTGGCGCGTGGCATCCTGACGATGTACGCCCGTTGGGTCCTCACGGCGCTGCTGGTGTGGCCGCTCATCGCGGCGGCGCTGATCCTCGCCCTGCCCGCGCGGCACGCCAAGTACGTCGCCCTCGTCGCCAGTCTCGTCGAGTTTGCGTTGTCGATCCCGCTGTGGTGGCAGTTCGTGCCGGCAGGCGGCATGCAGTTCGTGACCGACGCGGCGTGGATCGCGCCCTGGGGCATTCACTATACCGTCGGCGTCGACGGCATCTCGCTGTTCATGGTCCTGCTCACGACGTTCCTGATGCCGCTCTCGGTGCTGGGGAGCTGGAGCTACATCACGAAGCGCGAGCCCGGGTTCTACGCCCTGCTCCTCGTGCTCACGACCGGGATGATCGGCGTGTTCGTGGCGCTCGACCTCTTCCTGTTTTACGTGATGTGGGAAGTGATGCTCATCCCCATGTACTTCATTATCGGGGTGTGGGGCGGCGAGAACCGACTCTACGCCGCGATCAAGTTCTTCATCTATACGTTCTTCGGATCGCTGCTGATGCTGGTCGCGATCCTGGTGCTCTACTTCCATGTGGGGCAGGCGACGGGAACCTACTCGTTCGCGTATGCCCATCTGCTCGCCAACATCGGCGACCTCGGCAGCCTGGCGTGGTGGCTCTTCGGCGCCTTCTTCCTCGCGTTCGCGATCAAGGTGCCGATGTTCCCGTTCCACACCTGGCTCCCCGACGCGCACGTGGAAGCGCCGACGGCGGGCTCGGTGATCCTCGCCGGCATCCTCCTCAAGATGGGGACGTACGGTTTCCTCCGGTTCGCGCTGCCGTTCTTCCCGGCGGTGGCCCTGAGCCCCACCGTGCAGGTCGTGATCGTCACGCTGTCGCTCGTCGGGATCCTCTATGGCGGGCTCGTCGCCATGGTGCAGCCCGACTTCAAGAAGTTGATCGCGTATTCGTCGGTCGCGCACCTCGGGTTCGTGATGCTCGGCATCTGGGCGCTCACGTTGCAGAGCGTGCAGGGCGCGCTCCTGGTGATGATCAACCACGGCATCTCGACGGGGGCGCTGTTCTTCCTGGTCGGCATGATCTACGAGCGCCGTCACAGTCGCCTGATCGATGCGTACGGCGGCATCGCGCGCGTGGTGCCGCTGTTCGCCGCGATCCTCACGGTCGTGTCGCTGTCGTCGATCGGCCTGCCGGGGACGAACGGCTTCGTGGGCGAGTTTCTGGTGCTGCTCGGGTCGTTCCGGACCTATCCGGTCGCGACGGCCCTGGCGACGACGGGCGTGATCATCGCCGCCGCCTATCTCCTGTGGGCGCTGCAGCGCGTGCTCTTCAATCCGCTCGACAAGCACGAGAACGAGAAGCTCACCGATCTCACGGCGCGTGAGCTGATCGTGCTCATCCCGCTGCTCGTGTGCATCCTGTGGATCGGCGTCTATCCCAAGCCCTTCCTGTCGCGGATGGAGCCCTCCGCCCAGCACCTCATCGAGCAGGTGCGCGGCAAATGAGCCTCGACCTCTCCAGCTCCGGCGACCTGCTGCTCGGGCTCCTCCCCGAGGTGGTGCTCACGGTGTGGGCGCTGGTGCTGCAGCTGTTCGTCGCGTGGCGGCACCAGACGGTGCGCGACCTGCGCATCGCCGGGTGGCTGACGCTCGCGGCGCTGCTCTCGACTGGCATCGCGGCGTGGTGGCTCTGGTACAACATGGCCCAGGCCGCGGGGCTCGCCGGGATGGTCGCCGTCGACGACTTCCGTTGGGTGACCGACTGGCTCTTCCTCGGTGGGGCAGGGCTCACGACGCTCATCTCGTTCGCCTATCTCGAACGCGAGCAGCTCGTCGCCCCGGAGTATTACATCCTGCTGGTGTTCGCGACGCTGGGGATGATGCTGATGGCCGGGGGCGAGGACCTGATGGTGATCTTCCTCGGCCTCGAGCTGATGTCGATCGCCGTGTACGTGCTGGCGGGTTTCGATCGACGCAGCCCGCGCTCCGCCGAGGCCGCGCTCAAGTACTTCCTGCTGGGCGCGTTCGCGTCCGGGTTCCTGTTGTATGGCATCGCGTTGATCTACGGCGCCACGGGAACGACGAACCTGTCGCTGATCGGCATCCAGCTGGGGATCGGCAGCGGCGGCGTCATGCTCAGCGCCGGTCTGGGGCTCCTGCTCGTCGGGTTCGCGTTCAAGGTCGCCGCGGTGCCGTTCCACATGTGGGCGCCCGATGTGTACGACGGCGCGCCCACGCCCGTCACCGCGTTCATGTCCACGGGGGTCAAGGCCGCGGCGTTCGCGGCGCTGTTCCGCGTGCTCACCGAAGCCTTCGGGCATTCCGGCGCGTGGCAGGAGATCGTGTGGTGGCTCGCCGTCGTCACGATGGTGGGCGGCAACCTCCTCGCCCTGGCGCAGCGTTCGCTCAAGCGGATGCTGGCGTACTCCTCCGTGGCCCATGCGGGCTACCTGCTCGTGGCCGTGGCCACGGGGAAGTCGGCGGGCACGGCGGCGTTCATCGTGTACCTGGTGGCCTACACGCTGATGTCCGTCGGCGCGTTCGCCGTGCTCGCCGCCAAAGGACGCCGCGGCGAGAGCGACGTGCTGATCGACGACCTCGCCGGCCTCGCGACGCGGCGCCCCTGGCTCGCGTTCGCGCTCGCCGTGTGCATGCTGTCGCTGCTCGGCTTCCCCGGCACCGCCGGCTTCATCGGCAAGTGGTACATCCTGCTCGCGGCGACGAGCGCGGGCCAGAATATGCTCGCCGTGATCCTCGTCCTCGCGAGCGTCGTGTCGGCGGGCTACTATCTCCCCGTGATCATGGCGATGTACATGAAGCCCGAAGCCTCCGAGACCGTGCACGCGGAGGTCCGCCTGGGCCGCCTCGGCGAGGCCGCGGTCGCGGTGGCGGTCGCGGGCTTGCTCGTGTTCGGCGTTTGGCCCAACCGGCTGCTCGATGTCGCCCGGACTGCCGCCGAGAGCGTGCACGCGCCGGCGGCTCCGTCTCCGGCCGCACCCCGCACCCCGCCCGGCAGCTGACGGCGGGCTCCGTCCCGTGAAGCTTCCCAGCACGATCTTCCGGCAATACGACATCCGCGGCACCGTGGGCGATCAGCTCACGGCCGCCGTGGCCCGCGCCGTCGGCCAGGCGTACGCGACCCTCGCCTGGGAGCGTCTCAAGCGGGCGCCCCGCGTGGCGGTGGGCCGCGACAATCGGCCCTCGGGTCCCGAGCTCGCCGCCGGCGTGCGAGACGGCATCGTGCTGGCCGGAGGAACCGCGATCGATGTCGGCGAGGTCCCGACTCCCGCATTGTCGTTCGCCACGCACACGCTGCAAGTGGATGGCGGCATCCAGATCACGGGGTCGCACAACCCGCCGGAGTTCAATGGCTTCAAGATGGTGCTCGAGCACAATGCCGTGTTCGGGGACGACATCCAGCGGTTGTACCGCCTCATCGCGGACGACAAGCTCCTCGCCAAGAGCGGCGGCCAGCGCACTACGCACGACGCACTCCTCACTGCCTATCGCGACGCGATCGTCCGCCACAACGGTCCGCTGGCTCGCCCGGTGAAGGTCGTCGTGGATTGCGGCAACGGCGTGACGAGTCTCATCGCGATCGAGACGTTGCGCGGGCTCGGCGCGCAGGTGACCCCGCTGTTCGCAGAATCAGACGGCTCGTTCCCGAATCACCATCCCGATCCGTCGGACGTCCACAACCTGGAGGATCTCCAGGCGGCCGTGGAGCGCCAGGGCGCCGAGCTGGGAATTGCGTTCGACGGCGACGGCGACCGGATCGGCGCCGTGGACGAGCGCGGCGCGGTGGTCCCCGGAGACCAGCTCCTGATTCTGTTCGGGCGCGACCTCGTGCATCGCGTCGGGGCGGGGAAGGTGGTGATCTTCGACGTGAAGTGCTCGGAGGTCCTGCCGCAGATGCTGAAGCAGGCCGGGCTCGAGCCGCTCATGTGGAAGACGGGGCATTCGTTCATCAAACAGAAGATGAAAGAGGTGGGCGCGCCGCTCGCGGGCGAAATGAGCGGTCACATGTTCTTCGGCGCCGACTGGTACGGCTTCGACGACGCACTGTTCGGTGCCGCGCGGTTGCTCGCCTATGTCGCCCGCGCGGGTGGGCCGCTCTCGCGGCTCCTGGCCGACGTCCCCGTGACCATGGCCACCCCCGAGCTGCGCGTGGACTGCGCCGACGAGCGGAAGTTCGACGTGGTGCGCCGCGCCTCCGAGTACTTCGCCGCGAAGTATCCGGTCGCGACACTCGACGGCGTGCGTATCACGTTCCCGGGGGGATGGGGCCTGCTCCGCGCCTCGAACACGCAGCCCGTCCTCGTGATGCGCTTCGAAGCGGGGTCGCCCGAGGCGCTGGCCGCGTACCGCGGGGAAGTGGAGGACTGGCTCTCCCAGAACGGCGTCCGGCCGTGAGCCGGCGGTCCTGGCTCGTGTGGCTCGCGGCGCTCCTCGTCATCGTCCTCGTAGGCGGCCGGGTGCTCGCGGTGGAAACCGCGGAGCGGGCCTGGGCCGCCACGTTTCCGGGTGGCGAGGTCCTGCTCCCAGCCCGGACCCTCGCCTGGCAGATGCAGGGCTTCGTGATGCTGTTCGCGATGATCTGGGCGACGGGGAATCTGTTCGTCGTCTACCGCGTGATCGGCTCGGTGCAGATGCCGCGCCGCCTGGGGGACATCGAGATCGTCGAAGCGGTGCCGCAGCGCGTCCTCTTCACCCTGACCCTCGGCACCGGCATCCTCGGTGGGCTGCTGCTCTCACTCGGCACCGCCGACTGGTGGCGCGACGCGCTGCTGGCCGGCACCCCACCGCACTTCGGCGTCAGTGACGACCTCCTGCATCACGACCTCGGCTACTACGTCGCGGTGCTGCCCTGGCAATCCACGCTGCAGGCACATGCGACGGCGTGGGCGGCGAGCGCTACCCTGGTAACCGGGCTGCTCTACGTGGCCATCGGCTCGCTGCGCGTGCGGCAGGGCCGGCTGCGCACCAGCGACCACGCGCGTGGCCATCTCGCCGTCCTGCTCGCCTGCCTGGCGCTCGCGCTCGCGTGGGGCGCGGCGCTCGATCCCGCGGCGGTCGTGGGCGGCCTGCACGGCGCCGTCGATCAGACGGCGCTCGACGTACGACTGTCGGGCGCGGCGTTCGTCGCCGCCGTCGGTGTCGCCACGGCGATCGCCAGCCTCATCTGGGGATGGCGCGACATCCCGAACCTCGTGCTGGGCAGCTGGGCCGCCCTGTTGCTCGCCTGGGTGGGCTGCTACACGCTCGTGCCGGGCGTCGTGCGCGCCTCGCGCGCCCCGGATGAGTCGCTGCTCGTCCGCCGCCGCGCCGCCCTGGAGCGGGTCGCGTTCGGTTTGACACCGATCGAATCCGGGCCTCCACCGGCCTTCCCGTCCATCGAAGTCGCGCTGCGCGGCGGTGGCCTCCCGTTGTGGGATGCGAAACGGGTGGCGCTCGTGGTGGGCCGTTCGCCTCGGACAGCCGTCGCCCTCTCCGCGACCCCCGCGGGATGGCTCACCGTTTCGGGAACGCCGCGTTTCGCCGTCGAGACCGATACCGGATTGGCGGTCACGCGCGCGCCGGTGCGCAGGGGGGCCAACGACACGCTGATCTGGTTTGCTCCGGGGGCCACGGAGTTCGCCGTCGTGTCTCCCGACACGTGGCCTGCCCTCCGGGCCCCGGGAGTCCCGCTGCGCGGTGCGCTGCGGCGTGCCGCGCTGGCGTGGGCGCTGCAAGGCCTGTCGCTCGCCCGCGCCGAGACCGACGGCCGCGTGTTGCTGTGGCGGCGCGACGTGGTCGACCGCCTGCAGCGCCTCGCCCCGTTCGCGGCCTTCGGCGAGCCGATCCCCGCGCTCGCCGACAGCGCGTTGTGGTGGGTGAGCTGGGGCTACGTGTCGAGCGAGACGTTTCCGCTGGCTCGCGCGCTGCCGTGGCGCGATCGGCCCGTCCGCTACCTGCGCGCGGGACTCTTCGGCGCGGTGCGTGCGGCGACCGGCGAGACGCATGTGTGGCTGGCGCCGGGCCACGACTCCCTCACCGCCGCATGGGCGCGGCACTTCGATCCCCTCATCGAGGCGCGCGATCACATCCCCGATGCGCTGCTCCGTCAGGTCGCCTATCCCGCGGAGGCCTTCCAGCTGGCGGTCGCCCAGCTCGCACGCGCGAATGGCAGCGACTCAGCCCGGTGGACCCCGCGACCAGACGCGCCCTTCCAGGTGGCACCCGGCGGGACCCTGTGGACGGGGATCGGTTTCGAGGCAGGGACTGGCTCCACGCCGAGTTTCGTCGCGCTGCTCGCCGGGACCGTGGCGCCCGCCGGGCCGGCGCTGCGTCTGTGGCGCCCTGCGCTTGGGGCTGCGGGCGGGGGGCGCCTGCCGCCCGGGTATGGTGGGGCACGTGAGACGAGTCCGGGCGAGCTGCGCTTCTGGCTCGTGGGAGAGAATGTCGCCACGCTCCAGGGTCTCTTTTTGCAGGCGGCCGACTCCCCGCCGCGCGGCGTGGCGATGGTCTACCTCACGCTTGGGGCACGCAGCGGGGAGGGTCCGACCGTGCCCGACGCGCTGCATGCGTTGTTGACGGGGCAGGTCTATGCGCCCCTCGACACCACGCTGAGCGGACGCTGGGGGCAGGTGCGCGCGCTCGTGGCGCGCGCCGATTCCGCGATGACGGCGGGGAACCTCGAGCGTTTCGGACAGATCTGGAAGGACATCCGGCGCCTGCTTGCTCCGGTCCCGCAGCCCCGCTAGGTTGCGCCGCCGTGACTCGCCCGCCGGAGAGCATCGTCGTCGCGTTGGGTGGTAACGCCGTCGCGCCTCCGGGCGAGCGGCCGACGATCGGCAACCAGTTCCGCCACACGCGCGAGAGCCTGGCGCCGATCGTGGACCTGGCGCGGGCGGGGTGGCACATCGTGCTGGTACACGGCAACGGCCCCCAGGTCGGCGACGAGCTGGCGCGCAACGAGCTCGCCGCCGATCAGGTGGAACCGCTCCCGCTGGGCGTGCTGGTCGCGGGCACGGCGGGATGG
>Ga0134079_10000128_pt1 | contig 18063 bp, 10 predicted proteins | sample 15_taG_2_FD_119770 | JGI IMG/M metagenome (GOLD analysis project Ga0134079, IMG submission 119770) | Grasslands soil microbial communities from the Angelo Coastal Reserve, California, USA - 15_D_Rain_40cm_2_09182015 | ecosystem: Environmental > Terrestrial > Soil > Grasslands ...
CCTCGGCGCCGTCGGCGAGCCCGTCGCCGTCGGTGTCGGCCTTTCTCGGGTCCGCGTGCTTCGTGTACTCCTCGAGATTCGTGAGGCCGTCGCCGTCCGCGTCCTGGGCCGCGTCGTTCGCGCCGGGATCGAGGCCGTAGTGCTTCTCCCACCAGTCCGGCATGCCATCGCCGTCGCGATCGCCCGTCATGTTGATGACCGCGAAGGCGTTCGGCGACGAGATCACGAGCCCGCCATCTTGACCGACGGCCAGATTACCGCCTAGGCCGAAATGCCAATCGAGCTTGCCGGTCAGTCGATCCAGGAAAAACGTGCCGCGCGGGCCGCTGACCAAGACGTGATCGAGCGTCGTGACGATGTTCTTTGGGAGCAGGAGCTCGACGGCGGGGATGCCCTCGTCGGGTACCCAAAACTGCCAGACCTCGACGCCGTCGGCGGGTTCGATCGCGCGCACGGAAAAATAACTGGCCGCGTAGAGGTAACGATCATCGAGCGAGAGGCCGATCACGCCGCTGAGGAACACGCGCTCCCAAACCAGCTTGCGCGCCGCAAGATCGAACTTCTCGATGCAATACGGGGTGTACGCATACAGCGTCGACGAGCCGTCGAACAGCATCTGGCCGGTGTCTGCGTCGCACTTGGCCTCGGAGTTGCGGAACACGAGCTGGCCGGTGTTCCGGTCGAGGACGTACAGCGTCGTCGACTCGTAGTCGATTACGTAGTCGTCCGTGACGACGAGCGCCCGGGACGACAACCCGCCGGGGTCGAGCGTCGTCTGCCAGAGGATCGCGCCGGTGCCCGCATCGATGCTGAGCAGCACGAGGTTGGAGTTGTCGTCGTGCGCGTTGAGGAACAAGCGCCCGTTATGGGGCGTCAGGTAAGGAGCCACCCAATGGAAGGTCACCGGGACGTGGTAAAGCACGTGCCCGTCGCTCTCCGCGAACGAGTAGAGCTCGGAGCCCGCGGGGCCATTGACGAGACTGAACACCGCGCCACCCATCACCGCGGGCGTGCCCGGGATCCCGCCATTGGGTAACGCCGTCCGCCAGCGCAACGAGCCGTCGGCGAGGCTTCTGCTCGTCAGCGCCAGGAATATCTGTTCTCCGCTCGTGACGGTCGGCGTGAGCTCGTTGGCGAATTGGCCCACCCAGCGCGGCGAGAACTGCTCCGTGCGAGTGTCGAGCGGCACGTTGCCCGTGTGTGCGGGACCCCCCATCAACGTGCTCCAGGCAGGAACCGTCGGTGCCGAAGCAGAGTCCGTGGGATCGGTCTTCACACGGAACTCGGCGAGGTTCGAGTAGCCGTCGTTGTCGCGGTCGGCCGTCGCATCTGCGGCGCTATTGGGGTTGAGGCCGTACGTCACCTCCCAGCCGTCGGGCATGCCGTCGTCGTCGCTGTCGACTCGGGCCGGATTCGTCCGATAGACCATCACCTCGGCGCGATCATCGAGTCCGTCGCCGTCGGTGTCCCTGACGTTGGGGTTGGACCCGGCCGCGAACTCCTGCGCGTTGGTCAAGCCATCGCCGTCGGTGTCTCGGGTGCCATCCTGCGCATCTTTCGGGTTCAGGCCGTAAGTCACTTCCCAACCGTCTCCAGCCCCGTCACCGTCGGTGTCGGCCTTCAACGGATCCGTGCCGGTGGTCTGGAGCTCGGCGGCGTCGGTGAGCCCGTCGCCGTCGCTGTCGGCCGCACGAGGATTCGTGTGGTATTGGTTGATTTCGTCGGCGTCGCGGAGGCCGTCGCCGTCCGTGTCCGCCGCCGTGGGGCTCGTTCCGTAGACGTCGACTTCGGCGCCGTCGAGCAGGCCATCGCCGTCGGAGTCGGCGACGTGCGGATCGGAGCCGGCCGCGAACTCGCGCACGTTCGTGAGCCCGTCGGCGTCGGGATCGAGCGCGCCATCCGCGGGATTCATCGGATCCAGACCGTGCGACAACTCCCAGTCGTCGTCCATGCCATCGCCGTCTTCGTCGCGGATCGGCACGTTGGCAATCAGGCGCGCGCCGGTGCGCACGAGGCCTTGCAACTCGGGAGCGCTGGCACCAGTGGTCAGCACCCAGTTCTTCAGGTCTGCCGCGGTCATCTTGGGGAACTTGGATTTCAGCAGGCCGAGCACGCCGGTCACATGGGGCGCCGCCATCGACGTGCCGCTGCCGAATCCGTACTGATCGCGAGGCAGAGTCGAAAGAACGTCGACGCCGGGAGCCGCGATGTCGACCGTGACCACGCCGAAATTCGAGAACTGAGCGAGCTTGCCGTCCGGTCCCAAGGCCGCAACCGAAATGATGTTGTCGAGGTCGAAGCCATCGGGATATGACGGCGAGGTGTCCTGATCCTGCGCGTCGTTTCCGGCGGACGCCACGAACAGGATGCCGATCTCGCCTTGGTGCTTGATCGCGTCGTAAAGCAGTTGCGAGTACTCGCCGCCTCCCCACGAGTTGTTCGTCGCGACGATGTCGACGCCCTGCTCTTTCAGCATCGCGAAGTAGTCGAGGCACGCCAACGCGTCCGACGTCAGCCCGTGACCCCACGCATCCAGGAAGCGGCACGCGATGAGGTTCGCGCGCCACATCACGCCGACGGTGCCCATGCCGTCGTTGCCGGCCGCCGCAATCGTGCCGGCGACGTGTGTGCCGTGACCCTCCTCATCGAGCGGATCTGCGTCGGGAATGTCCGGGTTCAATCGATTCGCGAGAGGATCGATGCCGTGAATGTCGTCGATCCAGCCATCGCCGTCGTCGTCGATGCCGTTGCCGGGGATCTCGCGCGGATTGGTCCACACGTTCGGGGCAAGATCGCGATGCCGGTAGTCGATGCCTGTATCGATGATTCCGATGTAGACGTTGGCGCTGCCGATACTGTGTTCCCACGCGTTCGGCGCGCCGATGTCGATGCCCGGTTTGCCGCCCGACTGGCCGGTGTTCTTCAACCCCCATTCTTGCTCGAACAGCGGATCGTTTGGAATCTTGTGCGCGCGATACTCGTAGTCCGGCTCTACGGTCTCCACTTCGGGCAGCTGCTCGAAGTGCGCGCGCGCGTCCGGCACGGACAGTGCGTCCGGCAAGACGAGCACCACTAGCCCCGGCACTCCACGGTAGGTGCGCACGACGCGAGCACCGACGGCCGCGACCAGCTCCGTGATTTTTACCTGGTCCGTCGTGCTCCGAAACTTGACGAGCAGCCGATGCGGCGCGTACGCGGGCGCAGCAGGCCCCGGGGGCGCTGGCGGAAGAGTCGCTGGCGGCGGCGCGCCCGGAGGTGCCGCAGCGGACGGCGGCGGATTCTGGCTCGCCTGAGCGACGACCGGATCAGTGTTCGTGCGCGGGGGTCTCTGTCGAAGTTGGCTGAGGAACAGCAGGGCCGCCACTAGAGCGATCCCCGTGGCCACCCAAATCCGGTGTCGGCGCAGTCGCAACACGACACATCCCCAAAAAAGCGCAGAGCGCAGGCGCTCTGCCGCCGGCGGCCGAACCGTAGACAAAGGTGCAGCGCTCGTGACCCTTCCGGGGCCAGGGAATCAACGCTTCGCTTGGCTACATACTTCCTTCTTATTCGTGCCGCCTGCGAGAATAACACCCTCGCGAGCGCTACAACGCCACCTACTGACTTAACCCGGGGAGCGCGTCTAGTCCAAACGGACTATGGGCTCGAAAGGCGTTGGCGGCCATCGCGCTCGGAGGCATGCCCCGGTCGATGCGCTGCTCACCGAGCGGTGGCCGAAGTCGCTTCAGCGGCGGCGTGCGACGCCTCGCCGGCAGCTACTCGTCGCGCAACACGCGCACCGGGACCAGTCGTGCTGCCCGGAGCGCCGACGCCGATCCACGCGAGGCCACGCGGATCCATGTCGACGCGCCGGCGGCGCGAGCGCGGCCGTTGCGCGGGCCGCGTCGCCTCGTGATGATGACGTGAGGGTTCGCGGATGTCAGTGTCGCGCCGTCTCTCGGAAACACGTGGCTCACGCGGTTTCCGGTCGCGCGGCGCAACCTGCCGCTGACGTTCGACACGTCGCGTTCCGCGAAGTGGTCCTGGAGAGGTGCATGAGGAAGCTCGTCGCAGCTTTGTCCTCACTCGCGGTCATCGCCGTCCACGCGCAGGACGGCACACCGTTCGAAGCTCGGCTCACGGTGCGCGTTGACGCGCCGGGCGCGATCATCGACAAGAACGTCTACGGACAGTTCGCCGAGCACTTGGGTCGGCTGATCTACGATGGGATCTGGGTCGGCGAGGGCTCGCCGATCCCGAACACGCGCGGCATCCGCAACGACGTGCTCGCGGCGCTCGGGAAGCTCCGCATCCCGGTGCTCCGCTGGCCGGGCGGCTGCTTCGCGGAGGAATACCACTGGCGCGACGGCATCGGACCGCGCGCGCAGCGGCCGCGCCGCGAGAACACGAGCTGGGGCGGCATCGAGACGAACGCGTTCGGCACGCACGAGTTCATGGACCTCGTGGAGCTGCTCGGCGCGGACGCGTACGTCAACGGCAACGTGGCGAGCGGCACGCCGCAGGAGATGGCGGACTGGATCGAGTACATGACGTCGGACTCCGGCTCCGAGCTAGCGAATCTGCGTCGGGCAAACGGGCGGGACCGCCCCTGGAAGGTGCGGTTCTTCGGCGTCGGCAACGAGCCTTGGGGCTGCGGCGGCAACATGCGGCCCGAGTACTACGCCGACGAGTACAAGCGCTTCGCGACCTTCATCCACGACCGCGGCGACAACCGCGTGCTGAAGATCGCCGCCGGCGCGCACGACACCGACTATCGCTGGACGGAGGTCCTCGTGGCGCAGGCGGCGAAACAGATCGACGCGATCTCAATGCACTACTACACGCTGCCGACCGGGAACTGGCAGCGCAAGGGCTCGGCCACCGCGTTCGGCGAGGACGAGTGGCGCGCGACGCTCGCGCGCACGCTGCAGATGGACGAGCTCATCCGCGGGCACGTCGCGATACTCGATCGCTACGACCCGCAGAAGAGGATCGCGCTCGCCGTCGACGAATGGGGAACGTGGTACGACAAGGAGCCGGGTCCGGACCGCGGTGCGCTCTACCAGCAGAACACGCTGCGCGATGCGCTCGTCGCGGCGCTCAATCTCGACATCTTCAACCGGCACGCCGACCGAGTTCGGCTCGCGAACATCGCGCAAATGGTCAACGTGCTCCAGGCGCTCGTGCTCACCGACGGCGACAAGATCGTGCTCACGCCGACGTATCACGTATTCGACATGTATCGCGTGCATCAAGGCGCGACGTCGATTCCGGTCGAGATCGCGCCGGGGCCGCGCGCCGCGGACGATCGGGGCGCGGTGCCGCCACAGGCGTCGGCGTCGCGCGACGCGCGCGGCGTGCTGCACGTTTCGATCGTCAACCTCGAACCGCGCCGCCCGGCGCGCGTGCACGCCGATCTCAGCGGCGCACGCGCGCGGGAAGCGAGCGGTGTGCTGCTGACGGGCCCCGCGCTCAACGCGATGAACACGTTCGAGCGGCCGTCGGCCGTCACGCCGGCCCGGTTCACCGGTGCGACCGTCGCGGGCGGCGGCCTCGAGCTCAACCTGCCGCCGCGGTCGGTCGTGGTGCTCGAGGTTCGCGACTGAGCGCGCGACCGAAAGGAGCCGCCGTCAGCGCGCCGCGCGCGCGGGCACGACTCGCTGATCGATCGCGCCGAAGATACTGCGGCCTTGCACGTCGAGCATCTCGATGCGAACGCGGTCGCCGAAGCGCATGTATTCGGTGAGTGCGCGGCCATGCTCCGCGAGCTCGATCGCGCGGCGTTCCGCGATGCACGCGGACCCCACCTCGCGATAGTCCGCGCTCGACACGGTGCCGGAGCCGATGATGGTGCCGGCGCTCAAGTTGCGCGAATATGCCGCATGGGCAATCAGCTCGTGGAAGCCGAAGTCCATCGCGCCCGCATCGGGATGTCCGAACTCCTTGCCGTTCCAGCTCACGCGGATCGGCAAGCACACTCGCCCGTCCTTCCAGGCAGCGCCGAGCTCGTCGGGCGTCACGGCGACGGGGCTGAAGCTCGTGGCCGGCTTCGCATGGATCCAGCCGAAGCCTGTCTTCTTCTCGAGGAGCGCGAACGAGCGCAGGCTCGCATCGTTGGCCAGCATGATCAGCTTCACGTGCGCGAGCGCGCTCTGCGGCAAAGTTCCCATCGGAACACGATCGATGACGACCGCGAGCTCCGCTTCGAAATCGATGCCGTCCGCTTCCGACGGCAGCGGCATGTCCTCGTACGGCCCGAGGAAATCGTCCGAGCCGCCCTGATACATCAACGGTCGCGCGCGCTCGTTGCCGACGGCTGCTTGCCCGAATGCGCGCGCCATGAGCGCACCGTGGTTGTGAAAAGCCGAACCGTCGAGCCATTGCCAGGTGCGAGGCAGCGGCGGGGCAAAACCGCCGGTCGGAAGGTCGAACACGCCGTCGGCGGCGCCGCGATCGAGAGCCGCCCCGAGCGCGGACAAGCGCGGCTCGCAGAGATCCCACGACTCGATGGCGCCCAGAAGGCTGTCTGCGATGCCCGCTGCGCTCACGGCGCGTCGCAGGTCCGACGACACCACGACGAGTCGCCCGTCCGCGGAACCGTCGCGCAGAGACGCCAGCTTCATGCCGGCGGATCATAGCAATCGGCCAAGCGGTGCGAGACTCAGCGACGAGCGACCAAACGCGCGGCTGACGCATCCGGGTCAGCGGGCGCCACGAGGAGGACACCATGAAGAAGCCGATGCTCGTCTCGATCTTGGTTCTGGTCCTGACCGGCACGGCGGGTGCGCAGATCCCGGACACGCCGGCCGGCCGCCAGCTCTCGGCCTGGCTCGAGGCGATCAACGGCACCGACCAGGCGTCCTTGCAGCGGTTCATGGACAAGAGCCTGCCCGGCCGGCCCATCGACGCCGGTCTTCAGATCCGGGCCCAGTCGGGCGGCTACGACTTGAAGAAGGTCGAGCAATCCACTGACGCGCGCATCGTGGCGCTGCTGCAGGAGCGCGGTCCGGGCAAGCAGTTCGCGAGGATCAGCGTGGACGTCGCCGCGGAAGCGCCGGACCGGATCGCCGGGATCGGGCTCGCCCCGGCGACGCCGCCGCCGGAGCTCGCACCGCCGCCGCTGACGAGCGCCGAGGCGCAGGCCGCGCGCTCAGCCCCGCCGTTTCGGCAGTTCTCGGCCTGGCTCGAAGCCTTCAACAGCGGCAATCGCAATCGGATGCAACAGTATCTGCAAGCGAGCTATCCGTCCGCGAACATCGACATGCAGATGAATTTTCGCGAGCGCAGCGGCGGCTTCGAGCTTCGCAAGCTCGAGCAGGCCACGCCGACGACGCTCGTGGGCCTCGTGCAGGAGCGCGGTTCGGATCAGTTCGGGCGCTTCACGCTCGTGATCGAGCCCACCGAGCCGTACAAGATCGTGCGTCTTGCCCTCACCGCGATTCCGCGTCCGGCCGAATTCCCGGTCGCACGCTTGAGCGAAGCCGAGCTCGTAACGGCGCTGCGCGCAAAGCTCGAGAGTGATGCGGCGACGGACCGCTTCGCCGGCGCTGCGCTCGTCGCGCGCATCGGCGACGGGAAGGACCAGGTGCTGTTCAACGCAGCCTATGGTCTCGCGGATCGCGAAAACAAAGTCGCGAACACGGTCGACACGCGCTTTCGAATCGGCTCGATGAACAAGATGTTCACCGCGGTCGCGATCCTGCAGCTCGTCCAGGCCGGCAAGATCGAGCTCGACGCTCCGCTCGGCCGATACATCACCGATTACCCGAATCGTGACGTCGCGACCAGAGTCACGATCCATCAGCTGCTCACGCACACCGGCGGCACGGGCGACATCTTCGGCCCGGACTACGACGCGTGCCGGCTCGAGCTGCGCGCGCTCGAAGACTACGTGAAGCTCTACGGAGCGCGCGGGCCGGCGTTCGAGCCCGGCTCGCGTTGGGCGTACAGCAACTACGGCATGCTCCTGCTCGGCGTGCTGATCGAGCGCGTGAGCGGTCAGAGCTACTACGACTACGTCGCGAAGAACATCTACGGGCCTGCCGGAATGACGCGTACGGGCTCGGAGCCCGAGAGCGAAGCCGTGGCCGATCGCGCCAAAGGCTACACGCGCGCGCGTGGCGCCACGGGCTGGAGCCCGAACACGGACACGCTGCCGTACCGCGGCACATCGGCCGGGGGCGGCTATTCAACCGTTGGCGATCTGCTCAAATTCGCGCGCGCTCTGATCGGACACAAGCTACTCGACGCAAAGCACACCGACCTGTTGATCACCGGCAAGGCCGAGACGATGCCCGGTGGCCCGATGTACGCCTACGGCTTCGAGGACGCGCGCAAGGACGGCGGACCGGTGGGTCACAACGGCGGCGCGCCCGGCCAGAACGGAGAGCTGCGGATCTATCCGCAGTCCGGCTACGTCGTGGCCGTGCTCGCGAACCTCGACCCGCCCGCGGCTTCTCAGGAGTACTCGTTCATCGATGCGCGGCTGCCGAGGTAGACGCGGTCACTAGCGTCCGTCGTCCACGACGCAAACGGGACCGTGCGCGCCGGCAGCCTAGGGCTGCACGTCGAACGCGTCCACCACGACGTAGGCGCTGCTCGCCGCCGGGTTCTGCCGTCCCGTCGCCTCGATCGCGAGCGTGTGCGTCCCCGGCGCGAGACCGCTCGCCCTGAACAGCACATGCTGATAGTCCTCGGTCGGCCACGGGTGGTACGTATCGACCTCGCGCACGAACACGCCATCCAGGTACACGCGCGCAATTCCCGTCGTCGCCTTGGCACAACCGAGCCAGCTGACCGACGTGCCGGTGAACGTGAAGGTCGCCCGCGCGCCCGGATCGAACGACGTGTTGCTGGTGCCCTCGCTCCAAGGCCGGTTGCGGTTGCCGTAAGTCCAGCTTCCGCTGTAGACGATCGATGGATCTCCTTCCTCGAAGCGCCTGCCCGGTGTGGTCACGTCGAAGGCATCGAGGTTGACGAGGGCGTCGCTCGCGGCGGAATTGCGGTTACCGGTCACCTCGATCCGCAGCGTGTGGTCGGCGTCGCTGAGCCCGGTTCTTGTGAACAGGGTCGACTGGACTTTCGGCGTATAGAAGTAGGTATCCACCTCGCCCGCGAAAACGCCATCCACGTACACGTGCGCGATTCCGCCCTCGGGCGCGCGGTATCCCACCCAGCGGATCGCCGTGCCGTGGAACGGCAAGGTCGCGCTCGCACCGGCCGCGTTGGTGTACGTCGCGGAGCGGCCGCTCCACGGTTTGCTCGCGTTCGCCGTCCAGCCATCCTCGTGCGTCCAGGTGCCGGTGTAGGCCACGTCCGAGTCTGAGTCCTGCAGGTGCGAGATCACCGGCGCGGGCACGTCGAACGCATCGACCACGATGGAATTGCCGAGCGCACCCGGATTCTGCCTGCCGGTGCCCTCGATGACCAACGTGTGGCTGCCCACCGCGAGACCCCGCACCGAGTAGACGCGCGTGGCGCTTTCAACGCTCAGTCCGAACAGATCGAGCTCGGTCAGGACTTGTCCGTCCAGGTACAGGCGCGCGATCCCGCTCTCCGTGCTGCGGTAGCCGATCCACGTTACCGAGTCTCCGCTGAAGCGGAACGTGGCGCGCGCGCCGGGCACCGACGACATCACTGCCGTCCCGCCGCTCCATGCGAACCAGTCGCCAGGATTGCTCTGCATCCAGCCGACGCTGTAACTCACCGCGGGGTCCGTCTCTTCATGACGCGCGCTCGATTCCGGCGGCGGCGAGCCATTCGACACCGTGACGGTGACGGGGTCGGAGGTCGTCCGGTTGCCGGCTGCATCGCGCGCGACCGCGGTGAGCGTATGCGAGCCATTCGCGGTCGTCGTGGTATCCCAGGGAACCGCATACGGCGCGCTCGTGTCGTCGCCAGTGAAGTTGCCGTCGAGGAAGAACTGCACGCCCTCGACACCTTGGTTGTCCGAGGCGGTGGCCGCCACTGTTATCGTTCCCGCAACCGTGTCACCGGACTGCGGCGAGGTGATGCTCACGGTCGGCGGCGTCGTGTCGCCACCGAAAATGGGTGGTATCGGCGGCAGCAGTGGTAGCGGCGGCAGCAGCTGCGCGAACGCTGGCGTCGCAAGCAAGGTGGATAAAACGAGCGCAACCGCCGGACGAGTCTGCCTGCTCAGGTTGATCTTCAACATGCTTCCCCCTCACGCATGAGTGCGGCCAAGGCACGGAAGCAATGCTCACCGCCGATTGTTATCGTCGAACGGGCGCGTCGAGGACCGATCAGACTACGCGTTTGGTTCGGACGATGGTCCGATCGGACCATCGATCCGAACGCGACCGGTCGACTAGCCCTAATCGCCGCGCGGCGCGCGGATCGCGGTCAATATTCCGGCGAGGATCCGGTTCGGATGCGGCGGGCAGCCCGGCACCGCGACGTCGACCGGGATCACGTTCGCGACGCGGCCGGCGCTCGCATAGCTCTCGCCGAAGATCCCGCCCGTGCAGCCGCAGTCGCCGATCGCGACGACGAGCTTCGGATCCGGCGTCGCGTCGTAGGTGCGCTTGAGCGCGAGCTCCATGTTGCGCGCGACCGGGCCCGTGACGAGCAAGAGATCCGCGTGCCGCGGGCTCGCGACGAATTTGATGCCGAGCCCCTCGATGTTGTAGACGGGGTTGTTGAGCGCGTGGATCTCGAGCTCGCAGCCGTTGCACGAGCCGGCGTCGACCTGACGAATGCAGAGCGCGCGGCCGAGCAGCGCGCGGATCTCGGTTTGCAGCCGCTCGGTGACGCGCAGCGAGTCGTCGCTCTCGGGGGCGGGCTCGGTGATCACGCCGATCGAGCCAATCTTCTGCAGCGTCTTCCACATGGCTAGAGGTCGTGCCCGCTGTACGACAAGTTGAACGACTTGTTGATCAGCGGGAAGTCCGGAACGATGTTGCCGATGATCGCGTGCTCGAGCACGGGCCAGTTTTGCCACGACGGGTCGTGCGGATGGCAGCGGCGCACGTCGCCGCCGGCGCCCGCGACGAGCGCAACCATCACCGGGCCGCGCCAGCCTTCGACGACGCCGATCCCGTTCGCGCCGGCCGACGGCTCCGCGACCTCGACGCGCGTGCTGCCGGCCGGCAAGCGGTCCACGATCTCGCGGACGAGCCGGGCCGACTCGGCGAGCTCGTCGAAGCGCACCGCGACGCGCGCCGCGACGTCGCCCTCCTCGTGCCCGGCCTTCGCGACCGCGAGCTCCGCATACGGCGCGCACGGGAGATCCACGCGCAAGTCGAACGCCTGGCCGCTCGCGCGGCCCGCGAGGCCGATCAGCCCGAGCCGGCGCGCGAGATCCGGCGTCACGGTGCCCGCTTCGACGAAGCGGTCGCGCACGCCCGCGTGCTCGTCGTAGATCGCGCGGATCGCGGCCGCCTCGACAGCGATCCCGCGCGCGCAGTCCGCGAGCCGCGGGAGCAACTCCTCGCGCGCGTCGCGCGCGACGCCGCCCGGCACCACGAAGTCGTTGAGATATCTCTGGCCGAGCACCGCGTCGAGCGCGCGCAGCCAGATCTCCTTCAAGCGCGAGAACTGCGCGAGGCCGAACGCGAAGCCCGCATCGTTGCCGAGCGCGCCGAGGTCGCCGAGATGGTTCGCGATCCGCTCGGCCTCGAGCGCGAGCGCGCGGAGCCAAATCGCGCGCGCGGGCGCGTCCGCGCGCGCGATGCCCTCGAGCGCCTGGCAATACGCCCACGAGAACGCGACCGCGGAGTCGCCCGACACGCGCGCCGCGAGCCGGTGGCCGGCGTCGAGCTTCGTGCGCGCGAACAGCCGCTCGATGCCCTTGTGCACGTAGCCGAGCCGCTGCTCGAGCTTGAGCACCTTCTCGCCGACGATCGAGAAGCGGAAGTGGCCGGGCTCGATGATGCCCGCGTGCACGGGGCCGACCGGGATCTCGTGCACGCCGTCGCCCGACACGCGCACGAACGGATAGTCGTCGGCCGGCGGCGTGCCGTCGCCGGGGTACTCCACCGTGCGCGGCGCGAGCGGCCGATAGTGCGCGGGCCAAGCCGCGTGTCGGAGCCAAGGCCTTGAGTCGGCGTCGCGCGCCGCGACGCCGGTGAGATCCGCGGCCGCGCGCTGCATCCGGGCCGCGGCCGGGAACAGGTCCGCGAGGCTCGGGTACGACATCTCGCCGTACGGCAGCTCGTGGTCGAGCACGAGCAGCGCGCCATCACAGAGGAACGCCGCGTGCACCGTCGCGGGCGCGCGCTCGGTCCAGAGCGAGAGCAGCCGCGCGCCAGTCGCCGCGATATCGCCCGCGAGCGGATGCCAGTCTTCCGGCGTCGCGGCGAGCCGCATCGCGCCGGGCGCGCCGGGCAGCTCAGTCGACTTGGCGAGTAGCGCGCGCAGCACCGCTATAGTCCCGCGATCAGGCCCGCCGCGGCCCGGAACCACTCGGCGAGATAGGTCGGGATGAACACGCCGAGCATCAGCACGATCCCGAGATGCGCGAACACGGGCAGCAGCGCGGGCGAATGCGGCAGGCGCTTCGCGCTCGTCTCGCCGAACACCATCGGCTGCACGCGGCCGAAGATCGCGGCGAACGCGACGCCGAGCGCGAGCAACAGGATCGGCGTCGCCCACGGCTGCTCGCGCATCGCGGTGGTCAAGATCAGGAACTCGCTCGCGAACACGCCGAACGGCGGCAACCCGAGGATCGCGATCGTGCCGAGCATGAGGCCCCAGCCGACCGTCGGGGAGAGCGTGATCAACCCGCGGATCTCGTCCATGACCTGCGAGCCCGCCTTCTGGGCCGCGTGACCGACCGCGAAAAAGATCGCCGACTTCGTGAGCGAGTGCACCGTCATGTGCAAGAGCGCCGCGAAGTTCGCGACCGGCCCGCCCATCCCGAACGCGAACGTGATGATGCCCATGTGCTCGATCGACGAGTACGCGAACAGGCGCTTGATGTCGCGCTGCCGCCAGAGAAAGAACGCCGCGAGCACGACCGAGAACAGCCCGAACGCCATCAGCATCCGCGACGGCAGCGGCGAGTGCAGCGAGCCCTCGACGAGCACCTTGCAGCGCACGACCGCGTAGATCGCGACGTTGAGCAAGAGGCCCGAGAGCACGGCCGAGATCGGCGTCGGACCCTCGGCGTGCGCGTCGGGCAGCCAGTTGTGCAGCGGCGCCAGGCCGACCTTCGTCCCGTAGCCGACGAGCAGGAACACGAACGCGAGGGAGAGCACGGCGGGCTCGAGCGAGCCCTTCACGTTGTTCAAGTGCGTCCAGAGCAGCGCGCTCATGCCCTCGCCGCCGAGCACCTTCTCGGCCGCGAAATACAAAAGAATCGTGCCGAACAGCGCTTGCGCGATGCCGACGCCGCAGAGGATGAAGTACTTCCAACCGGCCTCGAGGCTCGCGGGCGTCCGGTACAGCGTCACGAGCAGGACGGTCGAGAGCGTCGCGGCTTCCATCGCGACCCAGACGAGACCCATGTTGTTGCTCGTGAGCGCGATCAGCATCGCCGCGATGAAGAGCTGATACATGCTGTGATAGAGCCGCAGCTGGCGCCGCTTCACGCGGCCGTGCTCGCGCTCGATCCGCATGTACGGTCGCGAGAACAGCGACGTCGTGAAGCCGACGAGCGCGGTCAGCGTGACGAGGAACACGTTGAACGGGTCGATGAAGAACTGCTCGTCGGCCGCGGTCACGTTGCCCTCCCCGATCACGCGCACCGTGAGCGCCGCGGCCGCGGCGAGCGTCGCGAAACTGAACGCCGCGTTCGCCTCGGGCGCCCAGCGCTTCGCGCCGGACACCGCGAGGAACGCCGCGCCGGCCAGCGGCATCGCGAGCAGCACGAAGAATTCCACGCTACTGGTCCTCCCGGAGCGATTCGAGGTGATGCAGATCCAGGCTGTCGAACTGCTCGCGGATCTGGAAGAAGAAGACGCCGAGCACGAGCATCGCGACGAGCACGTCGAGCGCGACGCCGAGCTCGATGATCATCGGCATGCCGTAGGTCGCGCTCATTGCGCCGAAGAACAGGCCGTTCTCCATCGACAGGAAGCCGACCACCTGCGACATCGCCTTGCGGCGCGTGATCATCGTGAGGAACGAGAGCAGCACGACGGCGACCGCGATGCCGATCGCGTTGCGCGTCGCGGTGCTCGCGAGCGCCGCGATCGGCTGCGCGAGACCGAACGAGAAGATCACGATCAGCAGCCCGAGCAGCATCGTGCCCGCGATGTTGATCAGCGGCTCGCTGTCCCAGTAGACGCCGAGCCGCCTGATGAGCCGGTGCAGCAGCCACGGCAGGAAAGCGACCTTGAGCGCGAGCGTGAGCAGCGCCGAGAGATAGAGGTGAGTCTGGCCCGTGCGGTACGCGAGCAGCAGCGTCGCGGCGCAGAGCAGCGCGCCCTGGATCGCGAGCAGGTTCACTAGCCCGACGACGCGCCGTTGCGTGAGCATCGCGAACGCGAGCAGCAGGAACAGCGCCGAGAGCGCGTTGATGATCTGCAAGTCGAACGGCAGCGCGGTCATCTAGGCCCTCAAGAGGAGGTTCACGAGCAGGCCGAGCATTGCGAGCAGGAACGCGGTCGCGAGGAACTCGGGCGCGCGGAACACGCGCAGCTTGGCCGACACAGTCTCGATCACGGCGAGCCCTAAGCCCGCGGCCGCGAGCTTGAGCGCGAGGATCGGCAGCGCCGCGAGCAGCGCGAGCGGCGTCTGCGCCTCCCCGGTCGCGATGCCCCACGGCACGAACAGCGCGAAGCCGATGCACGCATAGTTGAAGAGCTTGAGCGAGGCGGCCCACTCCATGAGCGCCAAGTGGCGAGCCGAGTACTCGAGCAGCATCGCCTCGTGGATCATCGTGAGCTCGAGGTGCGTGGCCGGGTTGTCGACCGGGATCCGCGCGTTCTCGGCGAGCAGCACGAGCACGAACGCGACCGCCGTGAACGCGAGGCTCGGGTAGAGAGCGAACGGCTGCGTCGCGAGCGCGTCCGAGATCGCGGGCAGCGCCGTGGTCGATGAGATCAGCGACGCGACGAAGATCACCATGAGCAGCGCGGGCTCGGCGAGGAACCCGACCATCATCTCGCGGCGCGCGCCGAGCGACCCGAACGCGGTGCCTACATCCATCGCGGCGAGCGAGACGAAGACGCGCGCCGTCGCGAGCAGCCCGACGAGCGCGATCGCGTCCGCCGCGCCCGAGAACGGCAACCGAGTCCCCATCGACGGGATCACCGCCGCGGCGCAGGCCATCGAGCCGAACACGACGTAGGGCGCGAAGCGGAACAGGGGCGACGCGCGCTCGGCGAGCACGGCCTCCTTGTGGAACAGCTTGTGGATCGCGCGATACGGCAGCCAAATGCTCGGCGCCGACTTGTTCTGGAGCCACGCGCGGCACTGCACGATCCAGCCGACGAAGAGCGGCGCGAGAGCGATCGCGGCGAGCACCTCGAGAGCCTGAGTGAGCCACGGAGTCAACGCGCTCACAGCACGAGCCCCAGCATCACGAGCAACGTGACGAAGCTGTAGAGGAGATACGTCGCGATCCGGCCCTGCTGGAGCCATGCGACCGCGCGCGCCGTGCGCTGCACGAGCTCGGCGAGCGGCAGGTATGCGAGCGTCCAGATCCGATCGGCGATCGTCACCCGGTAGTGCGGCGCCTCGTCGAACGGCGACGGCAGCTCGCGGCGCATCGCGAAGAACGGCTGAAAGATGTGCCGGATCGGCTGGCCGAAGCCCTCGGCCGTGTCCTGCATCCGCGCGTCGAGCCGGACGTACCCGCAGTCCCACGGCGCCGAGCGGCGCGCGCGCACGTGATAGAAGCGGCTCACGACGAACACCGTGAGCGCGATCACGAGCCCTACGACGAGCAGGAACAGCACGGGCGCGTACGCGGCCTGCCGCTCCATCACGGGGATCACGCGCCACCAGTTGCCGCCGATCGTGCGCGCCTCGATCAGTCCGAACTGAATCGGCACGAGCTCGAGGAAGTCGATCACGGGCCGGGGGAAGAGGCCGAGCGCCACGCAGCCGGCCGCGAGCCAGACGAGCCCGATCCGCTCGAGCCGGCCCGCGTCGTGCGCGCGCTCGAGCGACGCCTCGCGCGGCTGACCCAAGAAGATCACGCCGTAGAACTTCACCATCACGTAGCCCGCGAGCGCGGCCGCGAGCGCGACGAGCGCGGCGCCGAGCGGCAACAACATGCCGATGAACGGCTTCGGCACCTGATACGACGACAGGAACGCCTGGAGCAGCAGCCACTCCGACACGAAACCGTTCAGCGGCGGCAGGCCCGCGATCGCGAGCGCGCCGATCAGCGTGAGCCACGCGACCCACGGCATCCGGTGGATCAGGCCGCCGAGCTTGCCCAAGTTGCGCTCGCGCGTCGCGTGCAGCACCGAGCCCGTGCCGACGAACAAGAGGCTCTTCATGAACGCGTGATTGACCGCGTGGTAGAGCACCGCGACGAGCGCCAGCGATGCGAGCGGGCGCATGCCGACGCCCCCGAAGACGATCGCGAGCCCGACGCCGGTGAAGAGGATCCCGACGTTCTCGATCGACGACCACGCGAGCAGCCGCTTCATGTCGGTCTGCGCGGCCGCGAACACGACCCCGTAGATCGCGCTGAAGAGCCCGAGCGCGAGCGGCACGAGCCCCCACCACCAGAGCGGTGACCCAAGCAGGTCGAAGGTCACTCGGAGCAGGCCGTAGAGCGCGGTCTTCAGCATCACGCCGCTCATGAGCGCCGAGACCGGCGACGGCGCGGCCGGATGCGCCTCGGGTAGCCAGACGTGCAGCGGCACGAGCCCGGCCTTCGCGCCGAAGCCCAGGAGCGCGAGCAGGAACGCGACCGAGGCCCACGCGGGCGAGAGCTGCGCCGCGCGCATCGCGTCGAACGTGAACTGCCAGCTGCCGCCTTGCAGCACGCCGAACGACAGCAGGATCAAGGTCGCGCCCAAGTGCGCGATCAAGATGTAGAGGAACCCCGCGCGCCGAATGTCCGGAAGCCGGTGCTGCGTCGTGACGAGGAAGTAAGACGACAGCGCCATCGTCTCCCACGCGACCATGAACAGATACGCGTCGTCCGCGAGCAGCACGAGCCCCATGCTCGCGAGAAACAGGTGGTACTGCAAACAGAGCAAACCGGGCGCGGTGCCCTCGCCGCTCCTGAAATAGCCGGCCCCGAAAATCGACACGCCGGCCGACGCGGCCCCGAGCAAGAACAGGAAAACGTCGCTCAGCGCGTCGCGGCGCACGTGGAACGGCAGGTCGGGCAGCCCGAGCGGCAGCACGAGGTGATCGGCCGGCAGCGCGGCGTTCACGAGCGCGAGCAGCGCGAGCGCGACGCCGACGAGCGCGCCGAGCGGGAACAGCACGCGGCCGACGACGAACACGCTGCCGGGCCTGACCAGGCCCGCGAAGCCGATCAGGCCCCAAGCGCCGAGCAGCGTCAGGCAGGACAGAGTCGGATCGGGCATCGACTGGTCACGGACGTGCGCTGGCCTCGCGGGGCATCAGGGCGAACAGTGCATCGCGTTGTACTTGTATGATAATGACATTATCATCTGACGCAAATCCGGCACGTGCTCAGGTAGAGACCGTTGGCCCTGGAACGACGCACAGCCCGACTCACGATCCTCATCGACCCGCGCAAGAAAGAGCTGTTCGAGCGGCTCTGCGCCGAGGAGGACGCGAGCCCATCGCAGGTTCTGCGGCGGTTGATTCGCGGCTACATCGAGCTGCGCACGGGCAAGGCTTGGACGCCCGAGGCGCCGAGGAAGAGCGGCCGAAGACGCACGGTCCGCGCGGAGTGACGCCGGAGCGCTCACGGACGCGCTCGCTCGTCCGCGTCGCCGCTCGCGGCGCGCACGTCTCACCATAAGACGGCACCGCCCGGGATCCCGTTGGGGAGATAGGGCCCCGAGCGGTGCCGGCCGCGCGGAGTCGGTCACACCCCGCTCGGTGCTTGCTCACCCGTTCCGCGCCGCGGCCGTCGCGAACCGCCGCCCGCCCACCATCGTGCAAAGAAGTGCCAAGCGCCCTTGACACATCCTTCCACGCCCCGTAGGGTTAGTCGAGCTAACTGTTAGCCAGGATAATATA
>Ga0134079_10000129_pt1 | contig 18021 bp, 14 predicted proteins | sample 15_taG_2_FD_119770 | JGI IMG/M metagenome (GOLD analysis project Ga0134079, IMG submission 119770) | Grasslands soil microbial communities from the Angelo Coastal Reserve, California, USA - 15_D_Rain_40cm_2_09182015 | ecosystem: Environmental > Terrestrial > Soil > Grasslands ...
CGCGCGCAGCTCGCCGAGAATGTGGTCCGCGACGGTCTGCTGAAATGCCGGCAGCTCGAGGTGCTCGAGCCATGTGGCCAACTCCGTAGCGGTCAGCGCGGCGGCTTCGGCGATCGTTTTCCCCGCGACACGCACGGCCAACGACCCCGGTTTGAGCCGCGCCCCATTACATGCGGGGCACGTCTTTGCGAGCTGATACTGCCGCAAGAACACGCGGATGTACTGCTTGTAGCGCTTGTCCTCCAGCCGCTCGAGGAAAGGGAAGATGCCGAGATAGCGGCCGCCCTTGTTCTGGAGCAGGAATTGCCGGTCCCGCGGCGCGATGTCCTCCCAGGACGTGTCCAGGCCGATGCCGCGCGCGCGCGCCGTCTCGCGCAGCAGCCGGCGCCGTCCCTCATAGCGGGGCTTGGTCCACGGGTCGAGGGCGCCGCGCGCGAGCGAGCGGCGCGGATCCGGGACAATCAAGGACTCGTCGTACTCGAGGACCGCCCCAAAGCCGTTGCAGGTGGGACACGCACCGCGGGGGTTATTAAAGGAAAAGAGGGTGGGTGTGAGCACGGGCGCCGCGGTCCCGCACGCGGAGCACGCTGGATGCTCGGAGAAGCGGCGGCGGTCGCCATTGTTCAGTGCGACGGCGATTCCTTCTCCTTCGCTGAACGCAGTCGCGACAGCGTCCGCAAGCCTGCCTCGGTTCTCGTCGGTCAGAGCAATTCGATCCACCAGGACGAGCACTTCTTTTCCAGATCGAACACGCTGCTCGGCGCCTTCTTCATCGAGACGAACTGTCTCGCCGTCGACTTGCGCCCGAACAAAACCCGCGGCGCGCAGCTGAGCGGCGATTTCAACATCGGGACGGTGTGCTGATTGTGGCAAGGGGAACGACACGAGGAGCGGCAATTCCGCATTCCGCATTCCGCAATCCGCAATCACGGCATCCACAACTTCCTGAACCGTATCCCGCTTGACCTCCGCGCCGCATTGCAGACACGTCTGCGCGCCCGCGCGCGCCCACAGCAGCCTGAGGAAATCGGCAATTTCCGTGGCCGTACCGACCGTCGAGCGGCTCGACGTCGTGGGGTTCTTCTGTTCGATCGCGACGGCCGGAGACAGTCCCTCCATCGCGTCGACCAGGGGCTTTGGCATCCGCTCGAGGAACTGCTTGGCATAGGTCGACAGCGATTCGATATAGCGCCGCTGCCCCTCGGCATAGAGCGTGTCGAACGCCAGGGAGCTCTTGCCCGAGCCCGAGGGCCCGGTGACGACCGACAGCGCCGCCCGAGGGAACTCGACGGTGATGCCCTTCAGATTGTGCTGGCGTACGTTGCGGAGAATGATGCGTTGCGGAGGCGCAGGCATAACTCGCAAAGATAACTAAGACCGCCACCCTACCCAAAGCCACGAATCTCTCCTAGTTTCGCGGGCGTGGCGCTCGCCCTGACCCCGCGGCTCCTTCGTCGTGGCCTGGAGCTCTTTGCCCTCATCTCCCTCTGCGGAGTCGGACTCCTCGTCGGCTATTACGTCGTTTTCAAGGGCGATCGCGTCGACGTTTTTCTTTCCCCCTTCCTCCGGCTGCATTGGGGCTGGTTCGTTGTAGGCCTCTGCCTCGCATCGATGGACTGGGTAGGCGGCGGCCTGCGACTGTGGGTCTGCACCCGCCACGTGTATCCCCAGGTCAGGCTCCGCGACATGATTCTGGCCGGTGGCTTCGGCGCCTGGGGAGCCTACCTCACGCCGTTTCAGTCGGGCTCCGCCCCGATGTCCATGTGGGTCATGAAGCGCGCCGGAGTGCCGGTCCCCATCGCCCTCAGCTCGATTTTCGTCACCTTCATCGCGACCGTAGGGTTTTTTGCGATTGCGGGACCCCTGGCCGTGTGGTTCGGGGCGGGGAAGTCGCTGTCGCAACACGGCATCGTCCTTGGCATCACCTTATACGACCTCTTCAAGACCAGCCTGTCGATCTTCGGGGTCATCGGCTTGCTGATGCTGGTCGCGATCATAGCGCCCGGAATGGTGAAGCGGTTCATTCAGCGGCTGGCCGTCCGGATCGGCCGGCGGAGTCCGAAGGCCGCTGCGCGGATGGAGAGGTTGTCGGCGGGGGTTGATCACGCGCACGACTGTATGGTCGCCTTCGGCTCTGCCAAAGGGCTGGTCACGCTCCTGTTGGCGATTGTGATCTCGGCACCATCGCACGCCAACAAACTGCTGGCCGGGTACGTCGCGCTACGCGTGCTCGGTGTGCCGGCGGACTTTACCGACATCCTCCTGCTGCAGACGCTGATTTCCTTCCTGTTGTATTTCGCGCCCACGCCGGGAGGATCGGGGCTCGCGGAGTTGACCTCGGCTGCCGTCATGTCGATCTACGTTCCGCGCGAGTTGACGCCGAGCTACACGTTGATCTGGCGATTCATCAACAGCTATGCGACGGTGATCGTCGGAGCGTTGATCTTTTGGTACTGGCTGCGCAACGGTCTGATCGGACGTGAAGAATCCGTGGGGATCAGCTAACCTCAGCTTCCTTGCCCGGGTATACGCCGAGGCGTAACTTCACCGCCTGGCCATAGATACGGGAGCACACCTGCATGGCGTTGCTTGAAATGGGAGGGAAGCGCTTCACGCTCCCACAAGGGGAGGTGCTGCTCGGTGCCGATCCTGGCAGCGCAGTCCCGTTGGTCTTCCCCGGTGTGCTTCCCAAACATGCGAAACTAAAATCCTTGCCAGACGGTCAGTTCGTCATTTCCAAAGCCGTCCCTGAGGCTGAGGTCCTGATCAACGGGGTCCGCCTGGGCGCCGAGCCGACGCCGCTGCTCCACGGCGACAAGGTTGAGGTAGCCGGGCAAGAGCTGACGTTCGTAGACGAACGCCGCAGCGGCAGTACCCAGTACGTCCAGGCGATGAACCTGCCCCAAGCCATGGCGCAGGCCAAGGCGGAAGCCAAGGGAGGCAAGGCCACCACGAATACCGGCGGCCGCGTCGTGTCGCTCACGGACGGCCGCGAATACGCCATCACCGGTGCGTCGCTCGTGTTCGGACGCGACGCGTCCTGCGACGTCGTGGTCCCAGGCAAGGACGTGTCGCGTCGTCACGCTGAGATCGTACAGACGCCCAAGGGCTATCTCGTGGTCGATTCCAGCACGAACGGGACGTCGGTCAACGACGTCCGCATCGAGGGACAGCGGCTCCTGGCTCGCGCCGATGTGCTCACCATTGGGGAAGAAAAATTCCGGTTCTACGCCGATACGGCAGCAGCCCCGCCGCCGTCTCCGCCGCAAAACCCTCAACCGGGGCCGGCCGCTAACATCCCCGCGCCTGCCGTGCCCCCTGTTCCGCCCACGAGGGGTGAGGTCTCGAAACTGCGCGAGACGGTGCATGGCCCGTCACCGAAGCAGAACCCGCCGACAGCGTCTGGCCGTCCCTCCGCCGCTCCGCTGGCCAGTTTCCTGGTCCGCGGCGGTAGCCTGAAGGGTGAGCGTCTGAGTGTGAAGACGCCGATCGTCAATATCGGACGAGCGGACTACAACGATATCGTTATCCCGGATGAATCCGTCTCGACGAGCCATGCGAAGCTCCAGCGTCGCGAAGGCGTATGGGTATTGGTAGACCTCGATTCCACGAACGGGACGTTCATCGACGGCGACCAGATCAAGGGGGAGTCGCCGCTCGCGCCGGGTGTGACGGTCCGGTTCGGCGAGATCGCGACGGTCTTCGAGCCCACCGACGACGGCGAGGCTGTAGCAAAGGGTGGGGGAACCCGCGTGATGGAAGTATTGACGATGTCGCCGCAACCACCAAAACCGGCGGTGGCGAAACCGGCGGCGGCGAAACCCCCTGTTCCGGCCAAGGCGCCGGTGAAACGCGCGCCGGTGGCGCAACAGCAGGAGAAAAAGGGCAAAGGGTGCGGGAGCAGCGCAGCGGTGCTTCTGCTCGGGATGGTCGGACTGGTATACTGGTTTCTCAACTAAACACACGTGCACATCACTTCCGCGGGCCGCTCGGACGTCGGTGTCATCCGGTCGGGGAATGAAGACAGCTTCCGCATGATCCCCGACCGGGGGATTTTTGTCGTGGCTGACGGCATGGGCGGGCACGCCGCGGGTGAAGTCGCGAGCGACATGGCCGTCCACATTGTCGCCGACGAGATCCATTCGCTCAAAGGCCTGACCGATCAGCAGGTCGCAGACCGGATGCGGGCCGCGATTCGGACGGCCAACGGCCAGATCTTTCAGCGGACGCTCACCGAGCACGACAAACGCGGCATGGGCACGACGGTCACCGCGCTCACACTCTTCAGCACGCGGTTCTTGATCGGTCAGGTGGGCGACAGCCGCGCCTACCTGCTGCGCGACGGCAAGCTCAGCCAGCTCACGAAAGATCATTCCTACGTGCAGGAGCAGGTGGACGCCGGCTACCTGACGCCGGAGCAGGCGCGCACGCATCCGTACAGCAACGTGATCACGCGCTGCGTTGGGGCGAACAGCGACGTCATGCCCGACATCTACACCGGGGCGGTCAGGACGCGCGACGTCTTCTTACTGGCGTCCGACGGGTTGACCGGGATGCTGGAGGATTATCAGCTGGCGGAGCTCCTTTCGCCGGACCGCATGCCTGAAGACGAAGTGGATGCCCTCATCGGGGAAGCGAACCGGCACGGCGGGCTGGACAACATCACCGCGATCATCGTGCGCGTGGATTCCATCGACCCGCCGCCGGAGGACGACGTTACGACGCAGCAGAATCCGGCCGGCCGGCGCTAACCGCGGCCACGGACCAGCGGACCACCCAGGAGTCGCGCGGCCACTTCTTCGCGCGGCACCGTCACCAACTCGATCACGACTCGCGCCGGGACTTCCGCCGGCTCCAGCACGAACACGCGCAACCGCTGCGCCGCGCGATGCAGCTCGGCCGCGACGCGCGGCAGGCCCAGGGCGTCGAGTCCCGGCAACGACACGTCGAACATGTCGGGTTTCGAGGGAAAATCGAGAAACAGCTTATCGGGCGTGAGACCGAGCTCGCGCGCGAGCCGCTCCTCGACGCGCTCCAGCAGCTCGGGATCCCGGGACGGCCAGTCGTAGGTCTGGGCCGGCAATTCAGTGGCTGGAATATCGAGTGCGCGCTTGGCGAGCCGGCGTTCGCGCAGCGCCCGCGCGAGGCCCGTTTGATCGCGCTGCAACAGTTCGTGACTCAATCCGTCGTCGGTGGCCACGGCGATGTCGTCCGGCGTCACTCGGCGTGCGGCGATCGCACGGCGCACCAGCCGCTTGAACATGGCGGTGGCACTGCGCACCGCGTGATGCCAATAGACGTTGCGATACATCTGGTACTTCGCGAACAGCAGCGACTCGAGCGCTGCGAAGCCCTTCGAATGCAGCCGCACACCCTCTGGCGAGATCGTGAGCGACGTGAGCAGCCGGTCCACGTCGACGACGCCGTAGGGCACGCCACACATCTTGGCGTCGCGCGAGAGGTAGTCGAGCTTGTCGACGTCGATCGAGCCCGAGATGAGCGCCGCCAGCGGCGCCGTGCTCGTTCCCTGGATCAGCTCGAGCAGGGCCTCGGCGGGAACGTCCAGGGTCTCGAGCGCCGCGGCCAGCGCGCCGTGCGAGAGGTGGCGTGCGGCGAGAATCTCGTGATGCGGCAGGCCCGCTTCTTCGAGCGCGTGTGAGAACGGATAGTGGCCGATGTCGTGCAGGAGCGCCGCCAGCCGAATCACGCGATCCTGGCTGGCCCGGCAGGCGAGATGGTAGGCGCCGAGCGCATGCTCGAAGCGCGTGTGGGTCGCGCCCGGATAGACGAGGAATGCGTGCCCGAGTTGCCGGACGTAGCGGAGTCGCTGAAAGGCCGGCGTATCGATGACTGCGAGGGCCTCGGCCTCGAGGCGGATATTGTTCCAGAGCGGGTCGCGAACGACCTCGAAAGACAAGCGGAGCTAGGGGCTGGCGGGGCCGGCGTTCCGGACGGCCGCGGTGACGGCATCCGCGAATTGCTCGAAGTTCTTGCGGAACAGCGCCGTGAGCTTCTTCGCCTGGGCGTCGTACGCCGCGGCGTCACTCCACGTCGCGCGCGGATCGAGGATCCTGTCGGGGACACCGGCGATCTCCGTGGGCACCTCGAGTCCGAACACCGCGTCTTTCCGCGTCGCAACCGTGTCGAGCTCTCCCGCCAGCGCGGCGCGAATCATGGCGCGCGTGCTCTTCAAGTCCATGCGCTGCCCGACGCCGTAGGGCCCGCCGGTCCAGCCGGTGTTCACGAGCCAGCACCGCACGTTGTGCCGCGCGATCCGCTCGCCCAGCATCTTCGCATACACCGTGGGATGCAGTGGAAGAAACGGTGCACCGAAACAGGCCGAGAACGTTTCTTTGGGTTCGGTCACGCCGCGCTCGGTTCCCGCGACTTTGGCCGTATAGCCGGAGAGGAAGTGATACATCGCCTGGTCCGGCACGAGTTTCGCGATCGGCGGCATTACGCCGAACGCGTCACACGTCAGGAAGACGATATGGGCCGGATGGCCGGCCATGCCTTCCGGCACGTGGTTCGGGATGTAGTGGATGGGATATGAGGCCCGCGTGTTTTCCGTGATGCGCTGCGAATTCAGGTCGAGGATGCCGCGCTCATTCACGTCCACATTCTCGAGCACGGTCCCGAACATTTCGGTGGTCGCGTGGATTTCGGGTTCGCCCTCTCGCGACAGCCGAATCACTTTTGCGTAGCAGCCGCCTTCAAAGTTGAAGATGCCGTCGTCCGACCAGCCATGCTCGTCATCGCCGATCAGCCGGCGCTGCGGGTCCGCCGAGAGTGTCGTCTTCCCGGTGCCGGACAGCCCGAAGAACAGCGCGCAGTCGCCCTGCTTGCCGACGTTGGCGGAGCAGTGCATCGGGAGCACGCCTTCCAGCGGCAACAGATAGTTGAGGACGCTGAAGATCGACTTCTTGAGCTCGCCGGCGTAGCGCGTGCCGCCAATCAGGATCGTCCGCTGCGCGAAACTCACGATGATGAAGGTGCCCGACTTGGTGCCGTGGAGGGCGGGATCTGCCTGGAATTCGGGTGCGTGCAGGACTTCGAATTCCGGCTCGAATCGGCCTAAATCGCCGTCGGCAGGACGCAGGAACATGTTGTAGACGAATAGCGTGTGCCACGCGTTCGGCGAGAAAAACCGAATCGGAAGGCGGAACGACGGATCGGCGCCCGCATACACATCGCGCACGAACAATTCCTGCTCGGCGAGGTGCGCTTCGACGTCGGCCTTCAGCCGCTCGAACTTCTCTGGGGCGATGGGCTGGTTGACTTTGCCCCACCAGATCTGGCCGTGCGATTCCGGCTCCTGCACGAGGAACTTGTCGTTGGGACTGCGGCCGGTGTGGGGTGACGTCACGGCGCAAAACGGCCCGTCCTTCGCCACCACGCCTTCGCGGCGGCGCAATGCGTGCTCGTACAGCTGCGACGGCGTCAGATTCCGGTAGACACGTTGCTCGGTTGAGATGCCCATTCGCTATTTGGTTGGCCGCGCCAGGCGGCGATGTTCAACGGCGTCGATGGCGGCGATGACCGCCATATTCACGATGTCCGGGACCTCCGACAACCTTTGCAAGACATGGACCGGACGAGCCATTCCCACAAGGATGGGCCCGATCGCCTGCGCGTCGCCGAGCCGCGCCAGCAGCTTGTAGGCGATGTTCGCAGCGTTCAAGTCCGGAAAAATCAACACGTTAGCCGGCCCGCGCAGCTTCGCGAAGGGATACACCTTCGTCAGGATTCGTTCCACCACCGCCGTGTCGGCCTGCATCTCGCCATCCACCTGCAAATCGGGCTCGCGTGCGTGCAATAGTGCGACGGCATGCTGCACTTTCGCGGCAGAAGGGTGCTTCACCGACCCGAAGTTCGAAAATGAGAGCAGGGCGACCCGCGGCTCGATGCCGAGCCGCGCGACGAATTTCGCGGTCGCGGTCGCGATCTCGGCCAGCGTCCCTGCGTCCGGATCGATGTTCACCGTCGTGTCCGCAAAGAAGAACGTCTGCTGGCGGAAGATCATCATGTAGATGCCGCTGACGACTTTGCGTCCAGGCTCGACGCCGATCACCTCGAGTGCAGGGCGAATCGAATCGGGGTAATCGATTACTTCTCCCGCAACCAAGGCATCCGTTCGACCGGCTCTCAGCAGCAGCAAGCCGTAGTAGATCGGATCGAGCACGCGCTCCTTGGCTTCGCGCAGCGTGATCCCGCGCCGGCGCCGGCGCTGCCACAACTCCTCGGCAAGCTCGTCGCGGTCGGCGGCGAGCCGCGGGTTCATCAGCTCGATGTCCTCGAGCGTCAGCGATGCGTCGTCGGCCTGGCGGCGAATCGCGTCGAGGTCGCCGAGCAGGATGGGGCGCGCGATTCCTTCGTCGGCGAGTATGCGGGCGGCGCGCAGGATGCGCGGGTCGTCGCCTTCGGGAAAGACGATGCTGGGCGGGTCTTGCTGCGCGCGCGTGATGAGCCCGCGCATCACCTGCCGCTCCGGACCGAGTCGCGCGTCCAACTCGGCGCGGTACGCTTCGACATCGATGATGTGGCCCGCGATCCCGGAGGCCACCGCGGCCCACGCCACCGCCGGCGCAACCCAGAGCAACACGCGTGGATCGAACGGCTTGGGAATGAGGTAGTCGGGGCCGAATCTCAGCTTCTCGACCCCGTACGCGCGCGTCACCGATTCGGGGACTTCTTCTTTGGCGAGCGCCGCGAGCGCGCGGGTCGCGGCCATCTTCATCTCTTCGTTGATCTGCTTGGCGCGGACGTCGAGCGCGCCGCGGAAGATGAAAGGGAAGCCGAGCACATTGTTGACCTGATTCGGAAAATCAGAACGGCCCGTCGCGACGATCGCATCGGGCCGAGCCTTGATCGCCTCGTCGGGCATGATCTCGGGCGTGGGATTGGCGAGCGCGAAAATTACCGGCTTCTTCGACATGCCTTGCAGCATGTCGCCAGTGACGATACCGCCGACCGACAGACCGACGAACACGTCCGCCCCCTGCAACGCCTCGGCAAGATTCTTCGCCTTCGTCTCCGCGGCGAAGCGCTGCTTGAATTCATCGAGGTCGTTGCGGCCTGTGGTGATCACGCCTTTGTGATCGGCCATGACGATGTTTTCGCGTTTCACGCCGAGGCGCACGTAGTGCTCGGCGGTGGCGATGGCGGCGGCGCCCGCGCCGGCGAACACGATCTTGACCTTGCCGAGGTCCTTCTTGACGATCTCGAGCGCATTGAGGAGCGCGGCGCCCGAGATGATCGCCGTCCCATGCTGGTCGTCATGGAAGACGGGGATGTTGAGCGTCTCGCGCAGCTTCTGTTCGATATAGAAGCAATCGGGCGAGCGCACGTCTTCGAGGTTGATCCCGCCTACCGTCGGCTCGAGGAGCTGGCAAAACCGGATCACGTCCTCCGGCTTCTCCGAGCCGACTTCCAGATCGAAGACGTCGATGTCCGCGAATGTCTTGAAGAGAATGCCTTTGCCTTCCATCACCGGCTTGCCGGCAAGCGCGCCGATGTTGCCGAGCCCGAGGACCGCGGTCCCGTTCGAGACGACGGCGACGAGGTTGCCCTTGCTCGTGTAGCGGTACGCCTCGTCGGGATTCTTCTGGATTTCGAGGCACGGCTCCGCCACGCCGGGCGTGTATGCGAGCGAGAGGTCGCGCTGATCCTTGAACGGCTTGGTCGGAGTGACCTGGATCTTCCCAGGCCGGCCCTGCGCGTGATAGTCGAGGGCCTCCTGACGACGGCTCGGAGGCGTGGCGGAGGGGGCCAGCAGAAGTCCTTTTTGGAGAAGGGGTTATGCTAAGGTGCCGATCACCGTGATGTCAAGCAGCGTATCCGCGGGTATCAAGCCGAGGTCGCACAACACCGCTGTTCACCACTGAAATCATGGGGAGTTCATGAACGTCCGACACCTTGTCCTGACCTGTGCCGGGGCATCCGTGCTTGCCGGTTGCAGCGATGCATCCGCCGGTCCCGGCCTGCCGTCGTGCGGAGGGACTGGGACGCCGCTCTCGCTTGCCGCTGCCCAATACTCATCGGTGAATCCCGCCACAGACTCAGGTTGCGTCACATTCGCCGCGAACAGCTCGGCAGACACCGCGGAGTACCTGGTGCTCCCGTGGTCAGTCGGAGGTCTGCAGCAGTCGGCAGCGTTCACGCTGCAATCGGCATCGCCGTCGGCGAGTCTCATGGCCGCCACGCGCCTGTCCGGGTTGGCAGCGGCCAGGCGGGGCGCGACGCCGGTCGCATTCGATCATTTCCTCCGTGAGCTGGGACGGAGCCGGCGCTATCCGGTTTTCGGTCCTACGCTCGCGGCGGCAACCTCAGCCCCGCAGCGCGATGTGATCGCGGCTCCTCCGACAGTGGGAGACAAGCACTCCTTCAAGGTCTGTGCGAACATGAGTTGCTCGACGCTCAGCAACGTTGGTGCGGTCGCGCGTTCGGTCGGTCAGCACATCGCGATTTACATCGATACGCTCGCGCCCGCGCCGGGTCTTCCGCAGAGCGACCTCGATTCGCTGCGCGACGTGTTCGACACACGTCTGTATCCGCTCGACACGGTGAGATTCGGCAATGTCTCCGACATCGATGCCAACAGCGTCGTGATCGTGTTGATGACGAACCAGGTGAACAAGCTCATCCCGAAATCGCAGTGTGCGAGTGGATTCATCGCGGGCTTCTTCTTTCCCGGCGACCTCGCCCCGGGGGGGATTTCGGCCCAATACAACAATGGGGAAATCTTCTATTCGATTGTCGCGGACTCCCTGGGGACGTTGAGCTGTGCCCACACCAACGACGACGTCAATTTCTTCACGCCGGTGACGTTCACCCATGAGTTCCAGCACATGATCAACTTCGTGGAACATGTGCTCCACAGGAATGGCGACTCGGAAGACGGCTGGCTGGACGAGGGCTTGTCGAAGTATGCGGAGGAGATTGCCGGGCGGAGCTTTGGCGACAATGCCCACTTTAGCCAATTCGCCATCGGTGACGTCCTCGATGCGAACGACTATCTCCAGGCTCCGGGCGATGTTCCTCTGATGATTCCGGCGGATACGGGCACCTTAGCGATGGTCGGCGCGAGCTGGCTGTTCACCCGGTACATCGTCGATCAGTTTGGCGACTCGCTGCCCGGGAAGCTCGTCCGAACCGCGTTAAGCGGGGTCAATAACATCGCGACCCAGACTGGTCAGCCCTTTGATCAGACGGTGATGCGCTGGTCCTTCGCGAACTGGGTCGACAATCTGCCGGGCTTCACGTCGCCGCCCGAGCTCCAGTACACCTCGTGGAATTTCAGGCATACGTTCGACACGCTGTACGTGCAAGATCCGCGAGACTTTCCAACTCCCTATCCGCTCGCGCCCACGGTCGCGGGCACCAATACCGTCAATATCACCGGCACGCTGTGGTCTGGCTCCGGCGAATACGTGCGCGTGATGCAGCCGCCGCATAGCGCGGAGTTTACGCTTCGTCTGAGTGCGACGGGCGGCGGCGTGGTGTCCGCGTCCGTCCAGCCGCGCTTAAACGTTCTGCGGATTCGCTGAGGCGCCTCGGCCGCCAACGCCGAGCTTGCGGAGCACGGCCGCGCCCACGAGCAACAGGCCGTACATGCAGACAACGAGGGGCCCCGTCGGAAGATCCTTGGTATAGGATAGCCAGAGACCCAGGATCGAGGCGAGGGCCCCCGAGCTCCACGAGATGATCGTGAGCTTGCGCTTGTCAGCCGTAAACAGATTCGCGATGACCGCCGGGACAACCAGGAAGCTGAACACCATCAAGACACCCGCGATCGGCGCCGCCAGCGTAATGACCACGCCGAACGACAAATAAAACACGAAGTCCCACATCCGGATCTGCCAGCCCTGCGCCTCTGCCTCGGCCGGGTGGAACGAGATCGTGAGGAAGCGGCGGCGCAGTGCCCAGTGAAACACGCCCAGCGCCGCGTAGACCAGCGCGAGCTTCTTGATCGTCGACCACGTCACCCAGAGCAGGCTGCCGACCAGGGTCTTCTCGACGGCCTCGCCGCCGCCGGGGACCTTGTTGGCCACCAGGACGGCGGCCGCCGAGGCTACGACGTAGACGATTCCGATGAAGGCCTCCTGCGGGACGCGGCCTCCACCACCGCCGCCATGGACCGACGAGCGGGTGAGCGCGAACAGAAACGCGCCCACGGCTGTCATCAGCAACGCAAACACGAAGGTCATCGGCGAATCCGGCGACACGTGAAACAGCAGCGCCGAGAGGCTGCCCAGCGCCGCCATCTGCGCGAGCGAGAGGTCCACGAAGATGACCTCCCGCGCGATCACGTGGAGCCCGAGATACGACAACATCGCGACCAGGATCATGCACGCCACGAATGGCGGCAACATCAGCTCCAGGCCGCTCACGGAACGTCCTTCGCGCTGCTGCCGCCGAAGGCTTGAGCCAGCTCGTTCACCCAGAGGTTCACGAGATCGGTATAGGTGTTCACGCCCGCCTGGCCTCCGGTGTTGGACGGCACGATGATCGCCTTCGCTCCCGTGCGCTGGGCGACGTCCATGACCTGGTCACGGTCATAGTAATTCGTCGACAGCAGCACCTGGATGTGCTGGTCCCGCATCGCCGTGATGATTTCCTGCACGTGACGGGGCGTCGGTGGAATCCCGGGCTTCGGCTCGATGTAATCGAAGCAGCTCACCTGGAACTCGCGGGAGAAATAGTCCCATTCCTTGTGATAGCACGCCACGAGCTTGCCGCGGAACGGCATGCCCTGTTTGAGCCAACCACCCAGGTGATTGATCAGCGGCGCGCCCTGGTATTTCTGCTGATTCAGGAAGGTGAACAGCTTCCCCTGCCGGTCGAGATCGGCGAGCTGGTCGCCGCCGATCAGCTTCACGAGGTCTTCACCGAACAGCGCGCGATACGTGCGGTCCTCGAAATCCTTCTCGCGCTGGGTGAAATACTCGGCGTCCTGCGGATCGACCCGCTTCAGGCCGCGCAGGATGTTGCGCGCGATGAGCACCGCGTTGAGCGGGTCGGTCCAGATGTGCGGGTTGCCGTACACGTGGATGTCGCCCTGCGCGCGCGACACGTTGGTGGGGATATCGAGCAGCGGCAGGCCCTGATAGGCGGCGACGTAGCCCGGGCCCCCTTCGGTGATGCGCGGATTGTTGGCCTTGTCGAGCAAAGCGGGGACCCACAGCTCGAGATCGAGGCCTGTGGTCACGAACAAGTCCGCCTGCGCCAGCGTGGGCACGAAGCTCGGCTTCGGCTGGACGTAGTGCGGGTTTTCGTCGCCGACGGCGATCGAGCTGACCTTTCCGCGATCGCCGACGATTTCGGTGGCGATCGCCGCGTACGTGGTCAGCGAAGTGACGACCTTGACCGGCGCCGCTGTGCGTGCGGCGGGCACCGTGCCGTCGTGCAAGCCGAGGATGAGCAAGAGGATTGTGGTAAGCATGTCAGTATGTCTCGTGTTTATGAGGTCCGATGGCCCAGACTACCTGGAGCGCGAACTGATTGGTCGCGTTCGCACCCGGCAGCTTCTCCCATTGATATTGACCACGCAGGAACACCCACTCGCTCTGCCACATCGTGAGCGACGGAATGACCTGTCGTGTGATTTCACCAAACAGGGGTGACTCGACGTAGTTGAGTGCAACGCCGGCGATCCAGCGCTGATCCAGCTTGTAGGTCGAGCTGACGTAGCCGCCGAGGCGCGTCGGCCCCGTGCCTGACAGCTCTTTGCGCAATGCCAGCAGCTCGCCGCGAAGCGTCCATTCGCGATACAGCGCCCGCGCGGGCGGCCGCCACGTGATGCGAAAATCGAGTCCACCCACGGTCGTCCGCATCGCGGAATCGGGATTGGTCCCGTAGAGGATGCTTCCGCCGAGTTGTGCGTAGGTCGAGTGGTTGATCTGCCAAAAGTTGAGCAGATGGGCGAGATAGGTCGGCCGGCCGCTCCCGCCAAAGAGCTCGTCGTCGCTGGAGCTGCGTGTGACTTGCAGCGTCAGCTCATGCGTCCCGAATCCTCCAAACGCCCGGTACAGCGAGAGGCCGGTACCGGCGAGACCGTCCGGCCCGAGGTAGGTGCGAATCGCGAGCGGGTATTCGGTCTCCGGCAACGCATGCAGATGCCAGCGGTTCAGCTCCCCGAACTGCTGGCGGTACTTGCCGATATCAAACCGGATATGGCCAGGCAGTCCGGTCCAGTATGCGTAGCCCTCCTCCACGCCGACGGCGTCATTCTCGAACGAGAGGAAGATCTTGGTGTGAGAATAGGGATCGAGCGCCGACTGAAATCCGACCTCGAACTCCCGAGGATCGAAGTTTTCGCTCTGTGTGCCGGACGTCGTCACATACGCCCGCACGTCGCCGGTGACGCCGATTTCGGGATTCAATTGCGACTGATTGCGCTCCCGGCCGACCGCTTGACCGAGTGTGTCGGCGCCGCGGCCGGTATCGCTCGCCCCACCAGATGCCTGAGCGGCCGCGGCACGCAATGCAGCCAGCTCGTCCCCAGGTGCCGCCGGTGGCGCGGAGGGAACCGGGCCCATGGTACGTAACAAGCTGTCCAGTCTGGCGCGCAGCTGCCGCACCTCGCGCGCGAGTGAATCCAATTGTCGCTGCGTCGGCTGTTGCGTCACCGCCTCGCCGGTCAGACACGCGGTCGCCAAGGCAACCGCGCCGAATACTCGTATGATGGTCACAAGCTCTCCTGTAAGTGCTCGAGCGATTCGAAGCTCCGCGATTGGAGCTTCGGCTACGTCAGGAGAGAGGCGCGGGGGGTGCTCGGGGCGGGGGAGTGTACTGCTCGGGATTCGCCGTGCGCTGGGCAGTCTGAGCCGGCGTGACACGGCGCGCAACCACTGGAGCCGGAAGCGCAAACACCTGCTGCGTGACGACGTGCGTGCTCGCGTAGTGGCAGAGCGCGCAGCGCATCTCATCGTGCAGGATGGCGCACCGCGCGTCGTGACTCGCCTCATATCCGGGAGGCTGGACGACCGCCTCGCGCGCGTGCGCGAGCGAGATCGCGCCGCCTCCCAGGGCCTGAATGACGAGTAGTATCGCGAGTGGAATCCGCCGCACCATAGTCCCCTTCATACGCCGGCCGTCATTCGATTGCTGCCGCGCCCATACGCGCGCAGGCGTCGCAGCATCCGCCGATCGTGCCGCAGCGGGTCATCCCGCTTCGGCGTCTCGATAATCTTAACGACTTGCACCAGATCGTGGTCGCGCATGATCCGCCGGAAGGGCTCGGGTCCGATCCGACCTTCGCCGATCCACTCGTGCCGGTCCACGCGAGAGCCCGCCGCCGCGCGGGAATCGTTGAGGTGCAAGCATTTAAGCAGATCGAACCCGATCACCCTGTCGAACTCCTCCCACAGGGCCTCGACGCGCGCCAAATCGTACCCGACGGCATGCAGATGTGCCGTGTCGAGGCAGAATGCGACGCGCGTCCGGCTCTCGTCCGGCAGGGCATTGCGCAGCTCACGGAGCTCCTCGAACCGCGCGCCCAACGCGGTGCCGGATCCCGCCGTTCCTTCGATCCACACCTCCACGTCGCCCGGCACTGCGCTGAGACACTCGGCATACCCGCGCGCGTTGCGTTCGAGTCCGGCGGCGCGATCGTCGATGTAGTTGCCCGGATGCGAGACAACGGCGCGCAATCGCAACGCGCGCGAGCGCTCGAGCTCGTGCTTGAAGCTCGCGATGCTCCGCGCCCTGAGTTGCGGATCGGGTGACGCGAGATTGATGAGATAGCTGTCGTGCGCCACCACCGCGTCGAGTGCATGCCGTCTCACCTCGCTCCGGAATCGCTCCACCACGTCGGCGGCGATGACCGGCTCGCGCCACTGATTCGGCGTCTTGGTGAACAGCTGGATCGCCGTCGCCCGGAGCGCGCCGCCGCGCTGCGGTGCGTTCGCCACGCCGCCCTGACTCGAGACGTGCGCGCCGAGCATTACATCCCCTCGGTAAATGCGAGCCGCGAAATGAGCGGCACGAACCGCACTGCGCCGGCTTCGCGTTGCACGAGCTTGCCCGGCGCATCGGCGGGCCGTTCCAGGATGACCAGTTCTTGCGACGAGAGGTCACCGATGGGGATGATCAGGCGGCCACCAGGCGCGAGCTGCGCCGCGAGCGGCTCCGGCACTCGTGGCGCCGCGGCACCCACGATGATCCCGTCGAACGGCGCCTCCTCGGGCCAGCCCGCCGCGCCGTCGCCGAGCCGCGTTTCGATGTTCGTGAGGCCGAGGCGACGAAAGCGCTCTTCGGACTCGACGAGTAGATCGGGCAGGCGCTCGATCGTGAACACCTTTCCGGCGGACGCGATATAGGCCAGAATCGCGGCCTGGTAACCCGAGCCTGTGCCAATCTCGAGAATCCGGTCGGTCCGCGCGGGCCGCAGTCGTTCGGTCATGAGTGCGACGACATAGGGCTGGGAAATCGTCTGACCGTTACCGATGGGAAGCGGCGCGTCGCTGTAAGCCTCCGGACCGAGATGGGGCGGCAAGAACCACTCGCGGGGCGCCCAGCGCATCGCCACCAGCACGCGGGTGTCACGAATCCCACGGCCCGCCAGCTGCCGCATGACCATGCGCGTCCGCGATCCGAGCGTGTGCCGAGAGGGGCGTGCTTGCCGAGGCATGGGTGGAACTATACCCTGGGCCCGCCCGCTGGCGGAGGGAGCGCTCCAGCGGGCCACGAGTGCGGCGGCGCCCGACCGGATTGCGTGGTGGGGGAGGCTTAGTCGAGCGTCTTGTGGAACCGGCGGACGGATAGCGCGATCAGGATCACCGCGAACGACGCCAGAATGACGATCTCCTTCCACAACTCCGGCACACCGACGCCTTTCAGCAGGATGCCTCGCAGCACCTTGAGAAAGTGCGTCAGCGGCAAGAACGCGCCGATCCACTGAAAGACCGCCGGCATGGCTTGGCGCGGGAACATGAACCCCGAGAGCAGGATGTTCGGCAGGACAAAAAAGAAGCTGGCCTGCATTGCCTGCTGCTGCGTGCGCACGAGCGTGGAAACGAACAATCCGAGCGCGAGGCTCGCCACTACGAACACGAGCGCGATGCCATAGAGCAGAAAGACATTCCCCGTCAGCGGAACGTCGAATACGAACCTGCCCAGCAGCAAAACCGTCGTCATTTGGATCAGGCCGACGCCCACATACGGCGCGATCTTGCCGAGCATCAGCTCGGTCTTGGTGATGGGCGTGACGATGAGTTGCTCGAGTGTGCCGCGCTCGCGCTCGCGCACGATCGCCATCGCGGTCACCAGCACCAGCGTGATGGTCAGAATCACACCCACCAGCCCCGGCACGATGTAGTTGGGACTGCGGAGGCCGGGGTTGTAGCGCGGCCGGACACGTGTCTCCAACGGCAGTGCCGGGCGGCGGGCGGCGGCCGAGAGAATAGCCAGATTGCGGACCTGGGCGACGCCGGCAGCGGCGGCGAGCGCCGCCTGCGACGACAACGGATCCGAGGCGTCGACGATCACTTGAATCGTCGCGGTCGTGCCGCGCGCCAGGTCGCGCGGAAAATCGTGTGGGATCGCAATCCCGGCTTGCGCGTCGCCGCGGGCGATCCAGGCGTCCATGCCGTCGCGCCCGTCAACATGCGCAACGATCCGGAAGTTTCCGGTATTCTCGAAGGCCGCGACCAGCTCGCGACTCGTGGGCGTGCGTGATTCATCGAGCACGACGGTGGGGATGTGCCGCACGTCGGTCTGGATCGCGAAGCCGAAGAGCAGCAGCTGAATCACCGGAATGCCCGTCATGATGCCGAGCGTGAGGCGGTCGCGGCGCATCTGGATGAACTCTTTGCGGAACATCGGGCCGAAGCGCTTCATGCCCTGGGCTCGGTTTCCTGTTCATCCCGTTCTTGCAGGATGATAAAGGCGTCCTCGAGGTCCTTGCCGCCGACCTGCTTGGCGACCTCGTCGGGCGTTCCGAGCGCGATCAGATGGCCCTGGCTCATCAGGCCGATGCGGGCACAGCGAGCCGCCTCGTCCATGTAGTGCGTCGTGACGATC